>Ga0315289_10011273_pt1 | contig 12686 bp, 10 predicted proteins | sample YL17G11_40_MG_FD_203452 | JGI IMG/M metagenome (GOLD analysis project Ga0315289, IMG submission 203452) | Sediment microbial communities from Yellowstone Lake, YNP, Wyoming, USA - YL17G11_40 | ecosystem: Environmental > Aquatic > Freshwater > Lake > Sediment | place: USA: Wyoming | collected...
TGGTATCTCTGCTGATACTACCGTGATGAGCAGCAGGAGACAGGCAATTCCAAGAATGCCTTTTCCCCAAATCATATCACATACCCCGGGAAAGAATACTTACACTTTCAAATATATAAGATTTTGCTTAATTAAAAAAACAATTAATGCAATATTTTTTACATAATACGAACAATTTAAAGATAAAAGGAAATGAATCAGATTTCATTTCTCCGGATCATATGGCGGCGGGGTTTCCGGCTTATGCGACGTATAATCCCAAAGACTACAAGCACTCCGACAGCACCGACAATAATGAGCAGGATAAAACCCCAGTCAAGGTTCTTATCCAAGGTAAAGGTGAGTGTGCCGGAAGAATTCCCAAGGATAATTTCCTTTTGGGTAATGACCGGCTGATACCCCTCTTTTGAGGCCGAAATATTATAGAGGGTGTTGAATTTAAGTCCGGTGACAACCTGACCGTTCTCATCTGTCGTTCCGATGCTTCTGCTGTTCAGCTCGATTTTTGCATCGGGGATAACCTTTTGATCTTTATCGCGGACATAGACCGTGAGATCGACCTGTTCATAGGGAAGTTCGATAATAAAATCATCGCCCTGTTTGGTCACTGAAATCGTTTTGTTCGTTCTGACATACCCGTCCTTCCTCACTTCGAGCTGATACGTCCCCGCAGTGATACTGCCAAAAACATACCGTCCGTACTGGTCGGTATGTCCGGCCAATACAGTATCAAGAGAGACAGCGGCATCTTTGACGGGATTTTTGTTTTCATCAAAAACAGAAACGAATGCTCCAAGAGGAACTTTTGCCAGCTGGATCGCAACCAGCGCCTCTTCCCCGCTGATTGTCCTGCGTTCCATAAATGACTGGTACCCTGCTTTTTTGACTTCAATTACATATGAACTATCACGTTCGAGCGGAAGGACCAGGATCCCGCGGGTATCGGTTGTGCCCTTCAGGGCAGAGTTCAGATATACTTCAGCATTTGGAACGGGATTGCCGGTTTTATCAGTGACAACAAATGAGAAGCGGTCGTTCCTTAACAACCAGTATTGCACATCCTTGTTTTCAGCAACGATTTCAACAGGAGGAGGACTTCGGGCCTGGTAATCGGGAGCAGTGATTGTAAGAACATAGAGTGTATGTGCTTTTACCGTGAAGCTGACAATCCCATTGCTGTCGGTCTTTTTGGTCTCGGTTTCATTTTCACTTGTGATCTTCACATCGGCATTCGGTACCGCTGCCAGCGAGTCAGTATCAAAAAGCGACACCTTGAGAACAAGGGTTTTACGGGTCATGTTGACAAGCACAGATGTCAGATTCCTGGCTATCGTATTCTCCCAATCCTCATACCCGTTTTTGGTAATTCTGAGAATTTTATCATCCAAACCGTCATGAACCAAAAAGAAGGTTCCCACAACGGTTGTTCTTCCCATATTCACATTATCAAGATAGACAGTTGCCTGCGGGATAGTAGTATTATCCACGCTGTCCTGCACGGTTACCTGCAGTCTCGTTGCCTGTACCGCGCTGCAAAGGAGGATTAAAAGCAGCAGGGCAGAAAGGAAACGAAATAGATGCGTATCCATAGGTAAATATCCGCTATTGCACATATTTGAGCGCATCGGTCAAAAAGCCCGCCCTGACGGAACCCGATCGAGAAGCATCCCTTCAACGAGCACCGGCATGAGCCTTCTCCCCTCTTCGAGAGATTTCTGGAGGCGCCAGCTCCGATCAGCATAGATCGTGAAGAGTGGTTCACCTGCCTTGACGAGCTTCCCCTTTTTTGCATGGAGCAGGATCCCAGCTCCACGATCATGGGGGGCTCCTGCAATTCTGGCAAGCGTTATTAAGGACGTGTTGTTCATTCCGATCACGTACCCCGACGCGGGTGAATTCACGATGAACTGGTGTTCGCCGGGGATAATATCGCTGGATTTGATGGTCGCATCCCCGCCCTGTATCTCGATGATCTTCCGGAACTTTGCCAGCGCTTTTCCCGTCGCAAGGAGTTCCTGTGCCATCGCTGTGCCACTGCCCTGAGCCGCCTTGCCCGACATTTCCAGTGCGATACCGGCAAGCGAGAGGCTCTTCTGGATAAACGAGTTCGGTTCAGTGGCACCCTCCAGCACACGGAGTGCCTCAATGACCTCGAGTTTCGGGCCAATGCTGTAGCCGACAGGGCTGTCACCGTACGTAAGGGCACATTCCACCCGCATATTGAGCCGTTCCCCGAGTTCTATAAACTCACGTGCAAGTTTCCGCCCGTCCTGAATCGTCAGTACTTTGGTATGCTCACCCACGGGGATGTCAATGACCACAAGGTTTGCACCGACAGCAAATTTTTTTGCCATGACGCTGGCCAGCATCTGCCCCCGTGCATCGATCTTGAACGGGTATTCCTGGATGATGATGCGATCATCTGCCGGCGCGATGTTGGTTGCCCCGCCCCAGACAATCACCCCTCCCACTTTCTCGGTCATCTGATGGACTTCGCTTGAGGAAAATTCTACAAACGCCAGCACTTCCATCAGGTCGGCAGTGCCCCCTGCACCGGTGATCGCACGGGAGCTGGTCTTGGGTATCTTGAGTCCGCTTGACGCAATGATTGGTACAACCAGAAGGGAGATCTTATTTCCTGGCACCCCGCCGATGGAATGTTTGTCCACGATCGGTTTCGATGCAAATTTTATCTGCTCACCGGTCTCAACCATGGCGCGGGTGAGATGCTCAACTTCGTCCATATCAAGCGGATTGATATATGATGCAGTGATGAATGCGGTCAGCTCAGCAGCGGAGATATCATCGTTTACCACATCTTTGATGATGGCAAGGGTCTCCTCCTTGCCCAGTCTGCCGCCATCCATCTTCTTCTTGATGTATTCAAGGGATGCAGGTCTGCCTGCTTCCCGGATCTCAACTCCATCGCCCTCCGTTACGCCAAGCCGATCGTTTGTGAAGCGGTAAATACCGACAGTGCCCTGTTGTGCGATGGTGATCGTCGTGTCAACGAATGCCGTTACCGATACACCATTGACTGGATTGATCACCTGTACACGGTCGCCATCAAGAACCCCGATGCTGCGGGCGTCAAGCCGGTTCAGCAGGACACCCCGTTTGGTGATATCAAGCACTTTTGCGGAAAACTTCGTCACAGTAAAATCCTTCCCTGTACTCCCTTGGTGAATACTCACCGGTTATGAGGTATATTGAAAGGCAGCCTTAAATGCTCTCCCTTTCAGTAAATAGCGAAAAATCAGATGAACTGAACGCAATAAGAAGAGGCGCCAGGAACCCTGCTGGTTGTTGGAATCTTTTCTAAAAAAAGGTAGGTTTAGATATCAGTTCAGTGCTTGCGCACAACAAGGAACGCAACAGCGCCCAGGCCGATCAGGGCAACCAGTGCACCAAAGCCCGGCTGTGTCGGGGTCTTGGCGGGGGCTACGGTGGTCGGTGGGACGGTCGGTGGGACGGTGGTCAGTGCTACAGTTGGTGCAACGGTTGTCGGGACTACGGTTGGGGCAGCTCCTTCAAGGACGTTGAACAGTGCAGTACCGGTCGTGCCCTGAACGATGGCAGTTGCCTTGACAATGTACTCGTCCGGCTTGAACGTGGATGCGTCCACATCGAACGAGAGCTTGTTCATGCCACTGTCACCCTTCGTGACTTTCACTGTGCCGGTTGCGCCGCTGAACTCACCGCTCTGGCTCTTTTGAGTCGGCTTGAATGATGATGAATAGACTTCGAAGAGGACTTCGTCGTCTACCGCAAGGTTGGTCTGTGCGGTGATGGTGAACTTGTCGCCAACATGGCGGTCACCGACGGCATCGATGCGGATGACCGGCTCCTCAATGAGGAACTGGAGCTTGGTGTAGGTATCATCGACGTTCGGGTCGTTGATTCCCTGAGCAAGTGCCTCGGCTGCATCGGATCCCTGCAGGCTTCCCTGTCCGAGGAGAGAGAAGATACGGGTACCTGTTGCGGCAGTGCCGAGTTTCAGGTTGAAGACATCGTTACCGACAAGGACGATATCGAACACATCGTTCTGCATCGGGTGCTGGACGACAACGAAGTACTGGCCGGCTGCCAGGTTCTTGGTCGTTGTATCCTTGATCTCGAATTCGAAGGTTGCGTCAGAGTTGACCGAGGCGGTGCTGACACTCGCGTAGTTCTTGCCGAGGATCCACATTGCAACACCCGGTGAGGGCTTGCCCTCAGCTGTGCCGCGGACATATACCTTGTCGCCCCGTGCAACAGTTGACTGTGATACGGTTGCGGAGACGAACGGCTTCTTGACGATGATCGAGACCGTGCCATAGGCAACATCCTGCAGGTGGTCCTTATCACGTGGCGCACTCACTGCGTACACCGTGTAGGTGCCGGCATCGAGAGCGACGGTTGCAGTAGCCCACTTCCAGGACCAGCTGTTGTCAGCATTGACGTCGACATCCTTGAAGTTGGTTGGATCGGTATCCTTCACAGCCACTGCACGCGGGTTCGGATCCTTGATCGAGGAACCGACCGACTGCAGGTTGGGGCCGGTGATGAAGAGATAGGTCTTTACCGTCTCTGTGTTGGTACCGGAGAACTTGACCTCTTCGCCGAGATAGTAGCTGCCGTCACCGGATGCGGTGATGGTAACAGTTCCCTTCTCGACTTTTACGTCAACTTCGTCAGTCTTGTAGTCACCAGACATCGTGGCGTAGTTGAAGGTGAATGCATAATTCGTGTTGTTCTCAACACGGATGGTGTACTTCTGTGCCTTGGTCTGGTTTGATGTGGTGAACTCAATCGTTCGGACACCATTCTCGTTGGTCAGAATCTGAGCCCAGTACCGTGTTCCGTTTAACGGGAACGTTGGGGTCTGTTGCCAGACGTATCTCTGGGTGGGAGTGCCCGCCTTGTTCTCTGGGATATACCGTCCATAGACAGTTGTCGTGTTATCTACAACAAATGTCCCGTCGTCCATGGCCGCACCTGCCTGATTCGGCGCAATCTGGGGCGGCTGGTCGTCAAATAAACCGGTCATCTGGCTGGTACCCTTGACCCAGAGCCAGTAGAAGGTGTTTGGCTTACCGGTGACAGTCACCGAGAACGGCTTGCTGCGGACAACGGTGTCCTTGTTCGCCTCAATCTTGACGGTGTCAGAGACGATGGTGATGGTGCCTGCCTCACTGACAGTCTTGCCTGCATAGTCTGCTCCGGCGTTCTTGTAGTTGTCCTTCATGGCGTTGAGGTTGAACTCAGCCGTGACGGTGTAAGTGCCGGGCGGGTAGACTTTCTGTCCGATCACATCGAGGGTGTTGGTGTTCCAGTACATGGAGTACGTGGGTGCGACCGTGGAGTAATTGCCGAAGTACCATGGGTTCGCCTGGATGAACATACCGGTGAGCGGAATTGGCACACCGCCCATGGACGCTGTCGCGTTGTACACAGCATTCAGGGTGTTGCCCTGGTCTGTCTTCAGCTTGATATCAATGAACCCTTCGCTTGTCTTCAGTGTTTTCGCGCCGGTTGCGGGATCAATTCCATAGTACGAGGTGCCAGTCGAGTTGTCCCACGAGGGCAGGTTCGCTGCAATCAACGGTCGGAGTGGAACCACGTATCCGTTGGTTTCAATCCGGAACGTCAGCTTCTCCCCGTTGGGTACTGATTTACCGGTCACATCCTTGTTCTGGTCGAGATCCCAAACCTTCACCGAGATCGCCGGGTCGGCGGCAATGAATGCCAGCGTGGCAGTTCCTACGCCTGCCGGTGGAATCGGCATTTGATACCAGTTCCCGGTGCGGGTACTAAAGTCAATCGGGTTAACGTAGAAGTTATTTTTAATCCCCGTTAAATCGATCGTCTTTTCAGGGACTGTTGCCGTGGTCTGCGCAGTGGACGGGAACCATGCAATTTGGGTTGCCGCTCCAGCTGCAGTAGCCAGGTTGAGTCCTGATTCTCCAATGAACACGGTCCCGCCTGCTCCAATCAGCTTTGCATTTGCAGATGCAGCCGATACCGGCAGGACTGCAAGCATGACAAAGAGCACGAGCGCAACCAGTGTTATGGTTAATCGCTTAGTCATTTGATTTCCTCCAAATCTAACATCATACATTCCAAGCCGCAACCGGATATTCGACAGTTGCCGAATAACAGTTCTGCGAGCCCGATACTCCGTTTTACACGGAATATGACTGAATATTTGTAAAAGAGCTGATATATCCTTTGTGGTTGTTTTTTGGGAGTGATTTGACGATGGAGTGGGGCGTTTTTTCCGTTTTGATGGTTATAATCGGTTTTTTTGGTGGTAAAATGAAACGCCCGGCACCTGCGTTTTTTCTAAGTATCTTATTGTATAATACATGTAATACGCGCACGGTATTAATATTTTAATGTACATAAACATACAATCGATTTTTTGGGAATATTGTGAATCAAATAATGCGGTGAATCTTCCCGGTCATATGATTTCAACACGTTTACATGCACACCTTCACCATGATTATGCATGAGGTTGATCCGTGCACCCGCGATCGGACGGGCACACGAGCTCGTCGTAAAGATGATTCTCGAAAAAGGGTGGGTGCTCCAGACGGAAAATGACGAGGCAACCATCGAGTTCGAGGAGATAGCACTGCAGGTGGACACCCCGCTTTCCGAACCTCTGGTAAGCCCGCATTCGCAGTTCCAGCAGAGATTTGTCGAGCAGTACGCCCGCGACCTGATACACGGGTCAAAAGCCTCGTTCGAATATGACTACCACGGGCGCCTTTTTGACTGGGGGGAACAGCTCATCAGCCATGGCGAAGATGTCCATGTCGACCAGATTGCCTACATCATCGACAAACTCCGGCAGTCCCAGCAAACACGGCGGGCGATCGCCATCACGTGGAACCCGGTGATCGATGAGCACCTCGACGACTGCCCGTGCCTCCAGCTCGTCCAGTGCCTGCTGCGTGAGGGGGCGCTCCGCATGCGGGTGGTGTTCCGGAGCAACGACATGCTCACCGCCGCTGGTGCCAACATGTATGCGCTTGTCCAGCTCCAGAACCATATTGCGAGGGAGCTCGGAGTGCCATGCGGGACGTACACCCACATCTCCCTCGTCCCGCATGTCTATTATATCCGGGACATCAACGATATCGAACCGTTCTGTGGCAGGGGGAAATTCATCCGGCCGGTCGCAGAAGTGTGCCGGGCATGCGGGCGGTGCCCCCGGGTATCAGGACAATAAAAAGACAGATCTCCGTCAGGTTAATTAATAACCAGCACCAAAAATGAGAGACACACAGCCCGGTAGTGTAGCGGTCAATCATGCGAGACTCTGGATCTCGCGACAGCAGTTCGAATCTGCTCCGGGCTATTCCTTTTTTTGTCTTGCCGGACAGAACCGGGCTTTTTTCAGGCAATAAGGGCGGCCAGAAGTCCGCAGAGAACGACCGCACCGAACATTCCGCTACCCCCGATACTGATCCCGCTCACACCGCAGGTTTTAATCTGCGGCAGAGGCAGGATACCTGCCCCCAGCACCGTGCCCATCGTACCTCCGGCAAATGCGATCACGCCCGCAGCGAGCCCGGGACCACCCCCAAGGATGAGCCCGAGGACAAGTGCGGACACTGCAGGGACCAGAAGGGGCGCACGGACGCCATATGCAGGAGCGATTGATGTGGACATCCTCGTAATCAGTGCAACAATGACAAGGGCGATACCTGCCCGAATGAGCAGCATGTCACCTTCCAGCCGGTATGCCCCAAAGAGGAGGTATATCGAAACAACAAGCGGAATCACCGCTCCGCCAAGATTGATCGACAGTTCAGTCACCGGCTGTTCAGCGGGCACCGGTTCACCGCTGAATGCATCAAACACCAGCGGCTTGCCTGTTTCTGTTTTTCCAAAGCGGCGCCGGAACGTCCAGAGCGGGATATTCACAACACTTCCCAGAAGCATCAGGAGAATGACTGCCGTCGCCTCGATCCACGAGAACCCGAGGCGGCTGAAGGCAGCACCAGCCAGCCCGAGTATGAGCAGCGGGATCACAAGAACAATCAGCCCAACGAGTAAAAGAATCGCGAGAACTGAAAGAGATCCGGTGGGAGAGAGCCGGAATATTCCGTTCATCGAATCATCAGACTGTTGCTCATGCTTTTTTGCAGACGATCGCAGCATGATCCTGGTAGTAGGGGGCAAGCCACGTGCTCTCAGTCACGGCCAGCCCTCCGGAATCAAGCCGGGCTGCAGCCTCGCTGAACACAGAGTCCGGTGTCCTTCGGGTGTCCACACTTCTCGTCTTGAGCATGAGAATGAACGCACCATCGCGTTTCAGGAACAGGCTGTTTTGCAGTGCGATGGTCACCTGGTCCGGTTGTGCAACATCCTGATAAATGAGGTCAACGGATTCGACAATGGGTGCATACTGCTCGGGCTGTGCGGCGTCCGCCATAATGGGCACAACATTGCCCCGCCGCTGGATAACCTCGAGGAGGTCCTGCATCGGGCGGGGTGCGAATTCAACGGCATACACCACCTCCACATAATCAGCCACGTGCGAGACGGTGGTTCCATGGGCGGCACCGAGGTAGAGCACCCGCATATCGGGGCTGAGTTCGACCCCTTTTTTTAGATAATAGAGCGCCGAAAGTTTGCTCCTGTACGGGTCCCAGACGCGGGCTTCACCGAGCATCCGTTCGCCATAGACGCCGCCTTCGCCCTGCGAGACGAGGACGCCCCCCGCCCAGATCATGGTCCCTTCCCTACGGCATCGATGCGTGCCTGCGCCGGATCAATAAATTCAGGGACCAGCACCCCGCGGTAGAGATCCAGCCGTGCAGCGATTGCCAGCTTTGCAGCAAGCACCCGGGCGACCCTCCCCCGCACCGGACGGGGTGCATTGTGCACGCGCCGGTGCTGGAAGATGATCCCGTGCTTGGGTGCGGGTGTACTGGCCCGGAGATGGGAGAAGAGTGCGGTCCGTGCCCCAAGAACCTGGATGGCGCTTCCCGGCAATCGTGCGAGAGCTTGTAACCCACCGGCCTGCAGGAGGAGACGTGACGCAACCAGTCCCCCGATAAGGGCGCTGCAGTTGGGCATGACTTCGTCAGCCCGTTCCGATACTTCACGTGCAAGCATGGCACGGGTTTCTGACAGCCGTTCAATATCGCCACCCACCCTCCCGAAAGCGCCGCGGCTGCGCTGCGTGATCGTCATGACAAGGTTGCGTACAGGAGTCCTGCGGTATTTGCGGGAGAACGACGGTTGCCGGATATGGTGCCATTCCGTCACCCTCTCAGAGAGGAGGTTGATGACCGTGTCCAGTTCATCCAGCGTCCTCACCATCTGGAGTAGTTCGGTATCTTTCTGCCGGTATTGTTCCCGGATCCTGCGCTTCGCGATGATCACGCACATCTCCCGCAGTTTCGAGAGGTAGTCAGCACGGGTATGGCAGAAACCGCAGTCCAGCGCAATGGTCCCGTCAAACGGGACGAACCGGTCGATACTGATCTGAAGCGACAGGAACCGGTCAGCCAGGCCGGCGGCATCTCCGCTGTATGGGTGACATCTTCCCCCATCAACGTCGCCGAACCAGTAGGACTGCATCATACCATCTTGGAAAGTGCAGGGTATAAACCAATGGGGGCTTCAGATCCAAGGGATCCCGAACGAATAGAGCATCACCGGCACCATCACCGCACCCATGCAGTACATCCTCGGCACATTGACAAGGTACGGCACGAGCCCGACCATGATCGCAAGAAGGAGAACAAACCCGCCAAACGGGCCTGTCAACAGAATACAGATTGCCGTGACAAAGGCGATCACAGAACCGTTCAGCCATCGTACCTTTACACCGCCAAGGAGGGGTGCGGAACGCGAGAGCAGGACGGTGATCCCGTATGCGGCACAGGCTGCAACCACACCAGCTGCAAAAAGGGCACTCGGCGCAGGCAGCGGAAGTGCGGAGAGCGCGACCATCACACCATTGCGCATCCGCGACAGGGCAAACAGTGCCGCAAGCCCGATGAAGGCATTGGCGGTATTCGCTGCGCTTGTCGCGAGAATATAGGAACGGCGATCCTTCTCGTAGCCGACGACTGAAGCAAGAACCCCGTTCGCGGTCGCGTTTGAAAGCCCGGGGAGCCAGCCCACCGCGACACCGGCAATGGTTCCATACACCGAACTTCTTGCCACCGATCTGCCGTCGATAGAGATCCCGTTGAATTTCTGGACCGGCATGTTCCCCTGCGACGCGGTGAGAAGGACCGAGATCCCGAACAGGCCGGTCAGGAGCGGCATGAGCAATGCACTCCCTCCACCGGCAGAGTGCCAGCCGAGGAACCCGTACCGGAGAGTGAAGATGCCGAGGAGCCCGGATACACTGAACAGTACAAGAGCCCAGCCGGGCGATTCACTCGTCACGATCATATACCCGATCACCGTGACAAGAACCAGCCCGATTCCCCAGTCAAAGAGCGGCTGGAGCGCCGGAAGGAGGAGATAACAGAGGACTGCCAGCGGCAGGGCGATGACGACGGCACATGCGCTTCCCAGTGCAGCAATGCGCACCGCCTCCTCGCCATTACCCTCGAGGCAGAGCGCATGAGCGGGAAGCACAGCAAGTGCGGTATCAGCATCGGGGATTCCGAGAAATGTGCCCGGGACGCTGTCAACAAAGGTATGGGTGATTAATGCCGCAAACATCGTTGCAGCGAGTGCCACCGGGCCGATCAGGGGGAGGATGAGAACCTGCAGGCTGATCAGGGCACCTGCCAGAGTATTTGCATGGATGCCGGGGAGCAGCCCGCTCACGGTACCAAGGACAATACCGAGCAGCGTCCCGATCAGGATCTCAATCATTGAACAGATGTCCGGCACAGGAGAGATAAAGGAACCGAAATGGATACAGTCATATCCTTCATGGGGCAATGATCCTTCCATGAAGATCGCGGTCACGCGCCTTGCAGGGAAGGAGGAGAGCGATGCAGCACGCTGTGCATCGTTCGGGCACCAGTGCTACAGTGTCCATCCCCTCAGATCTGAAGTAAGGCAGCGTGCTGTCGCCGCATTTGTCGATGCAGTCGACCGGGGGGACTGCGACTGCCTCTTTTTCACCAGTGCCCTGCCTGCGAAGATCATTGCACCCCTTCTCAACCGGTTCCCAAGGGTCATCGCGATCGGCCCGCAGACCGCAAGAGCACTGCAGGGTTATGAGATCGAATGCGAGACGCTGCCGGGTTTTTATTCACATGACTTCGTTCCCTACCTCGGGAACTGGATCGTGGGAAAACACATCGGGATCCCCCGTGCGGATGTTCCCAATCCGGATCTGCTCGGATCGATTGCTGCTGCCGGAGGTATCGCACATGAGTTCAGGTGCTATGCACTCGAACCGACCAGCCAGCCCCTTGCTCTTGAAACGGCGGATGCGGTACTCTTCACCAGCGCCATGTCGTACGCAAAGGCAGTCTGGACTCCCAGAAACGACCTGCTGGTCATGGCAATCGGCAAGGTCACTGCTGCCGCGATGCAGAAGGATTCAACATTTCCTGTGGTTGTTGGTGACGGTTCGATGGAAGGGACGTTGACGTCGTTAAATACATACCTGAAAACCCGGGAGCATTGATGCCAGAAAAAGAATACGGTACGGTCCAACATTCGGCCTGGAACGGATCGGGTATGATCGTGATCGACAAACCCCGGGGTCCGTCAAGCCACCAGGTGACTGCATGGGTGGGGACAATGCTCGGATGCCATGTCGGGCATTCCGGAACACTGGACCCGGGAGTCTCCGGTGTCCTGCTTGTCATGCTCGGCAATACCGTCCGGCTCGCACCCCACCTGCTGCGGCATGACAAGGAATACGTATGCCTGATGCGGCTCCACGGGGATGTGACGCGGGAGAATCTCGGCCGGACTGCAGCGGAGTTCACGGGGAAAATATATCAGCGGCCGCCACGGAAGAGCGCGGTGAAACGGAACTTGAGAACCCGCACCATCCATTCCCTGGAAATCCTTGGTTTGGACCAGCGGTTCGTTCTCTTCCGGGTGCACTGCGATGCAGGTACGTATATCCGGTCGCTCTGCCACCATCTGGGGCTTGCCCTGGGGGTCGGGGCCCACATGCAGGAGCTGAGGCGGACGCGTTCAGGACCGTTTGATGAGGGGAAGGTTCATACACTCCATCAGTTGAGCGATGCCTGTTCCTTTGCGGCCGGCGGTGATGACGGGGCGCTCCGTGCCATGATCGTGCCGGTTGATGCAGCCGTCCCTGACCTTCCCAACATCAACATCCAAGACAGGGCGATTGATGCAATCTGTCACGGTGCGAAGCTCGCGGGCGTCGGGGTGATCAGCTCCGACCCTTTCAAAAAAGATGATAGCGTTGTGCTTGTATCCCGCAGGCGCGAGTTTGTCGGTCTTGGCAGGGCGCTGGTTTCTTCATCTGACTTCAGTCCGAAAAAACCAGGATTCGTGGTTGCGCCTGTTGCGGTATTCTTAAAACCAGGAACGTATCCGAGAGGATGGGAAAAAAAAGCTGAAAAAAAAGAAAAAATCCGCCCGTTACAGAAGGGATAGCATTAAAAAAATTCCCGACCAAGAGGTACGATACCTTTTTGCTGAGGTAGTCTAGCCCGGTAAGGCGCAGGCCTGGAAAGCCTGTGGGGCATTTGCCCCTCGGGGGTTCAACTCCCCCCCTCAGCGTT
>Ga0315289_10011274_pt1 | contig 12686 bp, 31 predicted proteins | sample YL17G11_40_MG_FD_203452 | JGI IMG/M metagenome (GOLD analysis project Ga0315289, IMG submission 203452) | Sediment microbial communities from Yellowstone Lake, YNP, Wyoming, USA - YL17G11_40 | ecosystem: Environmental > Aquatic > Freshwater > Lake > Sediment | place: USA: Wyoming | collected...
TTGGCACGTCAGCAAACAAGCTAGTCAAGTCAACGTTAGCCCCTGCTACGGTTTGATCACCGCTGGCAACTGAAATATGGCCGCTTGCAACGGCAACAGTCAGATTAGGTGTGCCTCGTGGGGTAGTGTCCAAACCGCTGACATATAGCGACGTAGCAAGATTTACTTGAGCTGCGTGTCCGGTTTCCCAATTAGCCAATGTTAAGCCATCGGCTTTCTTGGAATTCACGTGTAGAACGTCACCATCAACCAAAGGAGTCACGACGGCATCAGCACTTGCGCCGTCGAGGCCATACTTCAGCGTACCGCCACTAATGGCAGTTCTGATTCGGTTGTAATCATACAAAGCGTCGCCTTTGGGACAAATAACTCTTGTACTCATTGTTCAAATTCCTTGTTGTTAAAAGTTGTGATTTTCAAACTAACCGCCGATTTACAATACAATCGAAGCTCTTCCAGACAGTTTGCGGTATCCCTGCCCTACTTGTGTTTAGCATTGTTATTGAGCTTCGATACAATTCAAAACCTACGCAACAACCGTGAACGTGATGGTCTTCTTTGTAACCGTCACACCATGCCACACGTCAGTTGCAGAAATCTGCACATCAACCGTGCAGGTCTCGTCCGCAACATAGGTCTTGGTTACGCCAGCATCGGTATCGAATATGACGCTTAGAGCTACAGCACCGTTCGTAAACATGGGTGCATCATCACCATGGTCTTTCCACTTAACCGTAGGAGCAGCCACCTGCGGGTCGGCCACTTCTTCAGCCGAAGGCACTAACACCGGACCAAACGACGCCCAAATATGCAGCGCATCATCTAGACCGTATGCCAACGTAGCGGAAAACTCTTTGATAAGCGTGCCCGCTGCCGCAGCATTCAAAAGAGCAGCGCTGATTTCTTGATCTTCGGTAACCGTCAAATGAATATCACTGTTCATAAACGCGGCAGCCGCATTCTTGTACTGGACCTCGTTATTGAGTCCCTGACGAATAGAGGCAATGTCACTCGCTACCGCACTGACTGCTCCTTGGGCAATGCTTGCGCGTTGAGTGCAGGTCATGTCATTTTGCGCAAGATGCGCATCCAAAGTTGCAACTGAAGTGTCTAACTGTTGAATCTTGCTCTGGGCGGTCTGTGCTCCACGCAAAGCGTCGGAGGCGGTTGTACTTGCTTTCGCTACTTGCGTAGACAATGCATCTACAGCACCTTGAACCGGCGCGAGACTCGTTTGGATTGCGGATTTCGTTTGGGCAATTACTTGTGCTGCTTTCGCTACTTGCGTAGACAATGCATCTACAGCACCTTGAACCGGCGCGAGACTCGTTTGGATTGCGGATTTCGTTTGGGCAATTACTTGTGCTGCTTTCTGCTCAGTCTTGGTAAACCCTTCACGTAAAGCCTGTTTAGTCGATGATACATCAGAGGTCAACGTAGCCAACGCTTGGCGCATCCCGCCACTCTGCACACGCTGACTGGACACCGTATTGGATACATCCTGAATTTGTGAACGTAACATGGCTGGCGGGGCCATTTGAATTTGTTTTTTTAATGCGATCAATTTAGAAAGCGACATAGTGTTTCTCCTGCTACGTGGCTAAACGGTTACGGAAAGACCACTTCAAGTTTTCTTGGATAACAAGCATACGGGCCATAACCATGGCCTCCCGCTGACGCTGAAAGCCAAATTGATCCAGCAGTAGCCTTGCGTAGCATAAAAACAAAAGCCCCCGCTTGCGTAGCCATCAATTTAACGCCCGCAGATCCTTCACCATCCATGATCGTACCCTGTGAAGCGGTATCCAATATAGAGTCAGCCGAATCTTGGCTAACACCTTCATCATCAAAAGCAGCAATCTCGCCTAAAGGATATTCTTCTGGAGAAGTAATTTGGCAAGTCACCAAAGCAACCCCGTCAACAGGATGACCTACACTGACAATCCGGAACACTTGGGTATAAGCATCCTTCAATACTGAACGATCGCCCTGTGGGTCTGGTGTAATGACTGGCATATTAATCTCCCAACGCTAGCCAGCTCACACGAACTGGATTAGTGCCCAGCATACCGTCGTTCACTCCACCCTTTTCAATCCGGATAATCATTTTACCCGGTTGCATATTGGGCAACGTGTACCAAGAGATTTTCGATTCTTGGTCGGCTGCAAAGTTGGAAGCAACAAACGTAGCCACGAAACTGCGAATATTGCGCAGCTCCGTATCCACCACCAATTCCCCGATAACCGTTTCAAAGTTACCCGAGACATTCGGCAAGTGGGGTGAACGAGGTGAACGCAATTCGCCCATGAAATTTATCCTCCGTGAATGGTAGCCAAAAGCAGGCTACGTTTGAATTTGAAAAAAGGCAAGGTTAATCGAAAATACATGATCACTTCATACGTGTTTTCAACGTTTCACTGATTTTCTGGATCTCATCAAAAGCTGAACCTACGGTCGCTGTTTGCGCCGCGACGGTTTCGAGTTTGTGCATAATCACTTTTTGTCTCTCTTGGCATGAGGCGCGCAATATCTTTTGTTGCGCCATAGTCACGCTCAGCACCTCATGATCGATCTGCCCCATGCGCACCAGCATTTCGCCCAGCATAAGGTCGGGATTGTCCCGCTGAAACTGCAAAGCCCTATCCAAGTGTTCTGGCTCTATCAACCGAAATTGCACCAAAAGATTGCCTAAAGAAGTGGAGTCTTGTTGCGCGAGTATCTGCCTATGTTCCAGGGTGGTCTTCATTTTGCCGTTCTTTTTACGCCACCACATGGTTAACCCCTACCCCAGCTTATTCAAAAATTGTGTGAGTACGTCCTTGAGAGCTGTAATAGCTCCCTCCATTTTAGTAGTGGCTTGCACTTGGGCAACTGTATTTTCGAGCAATTTTATTTGTAGTGCTTCGTGATTAGCTCTCAATGCTAGTTTTTCATCACGTTCATTGCGCCAAAAGTAAAGCAAGATTACGGCCAGCACATAAGGCCCGCCCGCCTGCATCGTCTGGAGTAAAGCTGCTAATTCGGCGCCCATCGCTTACGACTGTCGTATGGAACCGCGGAAAATGCAAGTGCTTAGCGCTTAGGCTCGTCCGCTTCGGATGGTCCACCAATACCTACACGATGACTATCCAATACACCGCGCGATACTTCTGACGCTCCCAACTTACGACGAGCACGAGTTACCGAGATCTTGGGCATAGCTCGATTCCATATCGCTGTTGTCACTAGGGGCATAAAATCGGTATCTAAACCAAGACGTGCCGCTAGGTCAGCCATAGTCTTTTCGCACACCTTGTTGACCCTACCCAGGCCCTCACACCATTGCTCTTGAATGGTTACCACCCTGGTTAGCAACCGCGCGTGCAACCTTAGGTCGATGTCATCATAAATCAGAACGACTAAGGCTAGGGCGAGCAAATACCAACGCTTATTGCGCCGCCATTGGCCAAGCCCCCACTTCTTGATTTGATCCATAAGCATAGCTTATCGGCGTACGCTGAATTCTGGAATGCCTATTTGCATACTTGCGATCGCTTACCTTCACGCAACCATTGCCAAGCAGTTTCGCGATCGTCCGCTTCAATGTGTTCGTCAGTCTCCAGCCAGCCGCACCATTTCAAGAACCAACGTGCCTCGCTATTCAATTGCTTATCGTAGAAAGGAACGGGGTCTTTCTCGGGAGTTTTCCAGACTTCAAAAAGCATAATTTATTTCACCTCACTTACAAGATCTTTTTAGCACTTCTCGCCAACCTTCGGCTAGAGTCATAGCCACAGCTACACGCTTTTTGAGCTTTTCAATGCGTATCTCCGCTTCAAGCAATTGCCTCCTAGCTCTGCTCGCCTTTTGGTGCTCCACGCAACTTTTAAATGGTTGGCAGGCCAGCAAATCAGTCTTGGGGCATTTAGCGTAAGTCATTTTTCTTCTCCTGGTCCGTGCCCAGCGAGGATGTCTTGCACAATAGGAAACCATTCGCACATATGCCCCGGTAGTTCTAGGTCTAGGGTTTCCAATTTAGCTGCCCTTAACCAGGCTTCCGCCGCTCTCACAATCCTCATCAACGGCGCAAAAGCATGCACCTTGCATAGCGGCTTGCCGTCAATTATGACCGATGACCTGGCGCAACATTGGGCGCTTTTTCTACAACCGAGTTCACAAATGGCGGTACATTGGGGTTTACTCATGGTTCACCTTCAACTTCTCGATTAGACCAAGCGCCACAATCAAATTGCGCTCACTCAAAGTCAGGTCTTCGGCTTCACACGGTAGACGCATCTTCGCCCACGCCAGAGCGGCCTCAACTATGGTCAGCGCCCTCGGCAACGCGGTGCGGGCGGCGGCGATGAAGGCGGCGTCATGCCCTTGCGCTTTACGGTATTTGTCGGGGCGTGCCCATTCGTACAGCGTGCAAATATCTCCTGACGCATAAACCACCACGGTTCTTGTCGCCTTGGTGCCAACACGTCTCTCGATGGCCCACGGCCCCGGTGTCGCCCCGTCGCAAACCACCCTTGTCTCGGCCAGCCATTGGGGAAGGAGGGTAGTCATTTCGACCACCAGCACGTATACTGAGCCCTGGCGGCAGGCATGAGCACGTCGCCCGTCGGCCCCTGGATAGCGTTAGGTAGGTCAGCCGGCACCGGCGCCAACGTCGGCACGAGTCCGATACGTGGCGGCTGGATTATCAGGTCTGGCCAGTTAGGGGCGGCCAGCGAGATTGATAGAGCGAGCAGAAGAGCAAGCATCATTCCACCTGCGTAAAGTCGATGAAATATTCTTTCCCTGGCGTGAATTGATCGTTGCGCAGCACCCCGAGTTTGAGACTCCCGGTTGGCGTTGAGGCGAAAAACTGTTTGTTCTCGTCGCTACCTGTCGTCACTGGCGTAAACTCTGACTCGTAGATGTACTGCTCTTCAGCAGACCAATACTTGCGCTTCGTCACGGCCTCACATCTAACTTTGCACCTTGTCATCTTCCACTCCTGTTTATCGCGTCGGCGGGCGTGCGGGATGATTCCAACAAGCTGTTAACGTCCATCGCGAAGCGGGCCAAGAGAAGCAACGCGTCGCAGTTTTTGCAACAATGCGCAATCGGGGCCGTCCTTGATATGATGCACCCTCCCGGCTGCTCTGATTTTGTCAATGCCGCTACCAACTCCGCGTTCTCGGTCAAAACTCGCTTCACATCCGTCAAAACTGTTGACCCATTTGATCGGGCGCCGGCTTCAACCAGAGCCTCACCTATTTCGTGAAACCGCGCAAAAGCATGCCCGCCGTGATAGGAGCCACAATTGCACGTGGGAACGTCACAGCGTTGAAATCCTTGATGCGTGATAAACGCCCGCAACTCCGCGTTCTCGGCGCGTAGCTGTGCGATTCTATTTTTCGTTTTGTCGAGAATTTCACGCGTCTCGGACAGCTCCCGGTGGAATCTCTCGTTCTCGGCCCGCACCCGAGCTATCTCGCGCACCCGCAACTCTATAATCGCTCTGGATTCCTCAACATGCACTGCCTCTTCCAATACTCGATCGCGAAATTCCTCCGCGGTTAAAATGCCGCTTTGGCCCGCGTCGTCCAGATATACGTCGGCGGCTTTTCTCACCGTTAAATGCGCAACAACTTTGCCTGGCGCCGGTAATACAGGCTCATCGTCGTCGGCTGGCTCGGCAAGTGTGGTGGCTGCCGACGCGCTGTTGGTTTTGGCGGCTCTAATCTCTGCCGCAATCGTCTGCGCTATGCCATCGCCACTGGCGTGCTGGTCGGCAATGTCGGCGCAAAATTCGAGCGCAACGTTGCGCGCCTCGATTTGTCCGTGCACAAAAGCGTCGTGGTCTACAATGCGAGCGGTGGGGCCTGGCGCCGGCAGCACCGGCTCGCGGAGGTCGTCAATCTCGGCATCACACGCCTTTCGACCCCTAGGACACTCTCGCAACCGCTCATTCTCGGCCTTCAGCACCTGCACTTCGCCGCACAGCTTCGATTGCAGCCTGGCCGATTCGCAAGGGGAAATGTAGAGCTTGAGTAGGCCGGCGAGGCGCTCATTCTCTGCCTTCAGCACCTGCACTTCTTTGCCAAGCAACTCCGCTATCGCCTTTGCATCCTCGCATTGGCCGCAGGTGCTGGATAGGGCGCCATGGGGGCAGTAAGGCATAACATCAATAAAATCTTTCCCAGCCATTTACCGCTCTCCTCAATCTCTGGAATTTATCGCAGATTCCAGAGTTTTGTTGCGTTCACTTTCCAGAGATTGTTTGACTATCCGCAATCTCTGGAATCACTTTGCGTTCTGTTATAATCACCAAGCGCTCATCCCGACAACCGCAAACTCCACAAACAGCATAATGGTATGCTCCCGGTCTTGGTGTGCATGTATACCTAGCACCACAAGAATTGCAAACAACATCATGCTCGAATTTGATTGGCAACCCATTCTGCATAAGCGTTTTCCTCTTGAAATATGATATATGCAACCATAGTGCCAAAATTAAAGCTTTGTTTGTCTTAGCTTTTTTATTTTAACGGTGTGCAAATGAGATTTCTATTGCACAAAATTGTGCAGTTGATTGCACATATAGTAAATCAAACCTTCTTACCCTTTTTAGCTTTCCTGACTTGCGTAGGCTCGTCGCTACCCGCCGCAGCAACCTCATCGATTACCGCTTGAGGTACAGGCTCATGCGTGCCTGTCATTCGCCGTGTTAGCTGGCTGATTTGTCCGCTGGTAGTAATAAGCCTTCCCTGCAACCCGTCAAAACGATTTTCAACCCGCCACACGCGCTTGTTCTGGTTGTAGCTGTTAACCGCGGTAAACAAAGCTAAGCCAAGGTTCAAGACTGCTAGGACTGCTACCCAACCCTCGATCACGTACCATTGGTATACCCACCACACGGCTATCTCCGCAACATAACGTCAGCGTTCGCAACTACCCCGTTCCACGGACAGGGGCGAGTACCTTGGCAGCGTCAACGTAAATGGGGTCAGCCCCGTACATTGATTCCAGAGATTCAATCAAATTTTTATACTCGTGTACGCTCATCTCGGGCTTAACGTTCACTATGCGTACACGATCCTGCCCTTGGACTCTGGACAAGATAATCACTTTGCCCGTGTCTTTGAACCCCACGTCGATAGCCATACAAGCGCTCATTTGCTTGCGCAGCTCCCTAACCATAGCTACTGAGGCATCAGCCTTAGCAAGCGCTTGGCTGGCATCCTTGGCGCCCCTAGAGGCATCTTTGGCTATCTCTTCCAACTTAGCCTTGCACGCCCGGTTGAGCAGAAAGCCGCCTAATGTTTTCCAGAGCCCCATAGCTATTCCCTATGCGACGCGAAATGGTAAGTGGCTCTGCGCTCTTTAACTTCGCTTGCACACTTAGAGCAAAGCTTCCAGCTATCCGAAACTGAGGTAGACACTAACCCAAAAAGAGTACCGCCACACTTATTGTGCGTGACTCGCAGGTCAGGCATAGGCGCGGTGCGCGTAAGCTCTTTTATCCCGTCACTCTTTTTGGTGTAGCAGATAAAGCTACCGTCTTTTTTGTCCACCTTCCAAAACCTACCTAAGTTGTCTCGCATCAAACTCTCCTAACAGTGTAATCCTTAGCGTCATTAGCTAGATCGTAACCAAGGACGTATTGCCCAATAAACCTACTCTTCCCCGATTTCCGTTCCAGACATTTTATACATTCGCAGCAAGCCGCGTTAATATGGTCCACCGATCCAAAAACTCTGGAATGGCCATCTCTGGAATGTTGGGTAGCTGGTTTGCTTTGGATAGACATTTAATGGTCCATCCAAGCTGTTTTTAAGATCGTCATGTAATCACAATCCTCTAACCCCACGATAACCGTTCCCCCCGTATACCCAGGATTAGCCACCCACAATTGACTTTCACGAGACATGACAAAATCACCACCCTTCCAGCCCGTATACATCGCGCCTACCGCCTTTTCCAATTCCATTATCACGTCTTTAACTTTTGGGTCAGCTTCTAAATCAAAACCCAACGCCACATCCCCGTAATATCCGCGATAACTAGCACACGTTGTTGGCGATACTCCCCCAAAATTAAACCAGCACATTTCATTCTGTGGCTGTGTCTTTAGCAAATCAATTAGTTCCCCAAGATTTAAACGTTCCATAACTATTCTCCTATCTTCGCAAACTTCGCCCCCGCTGGGAGCTTCTTTGGAAAAGTAAATTGCACGCTAGTTAGCCTTACTGTGCCTGATTTTTCTACCAAGACTGGTCCGGTAAATGAACCACGTCTGCCGTCACTTAACGTAAGGACTACTGTTTGGTATTCGGCGGCTTGTTCTGGGATAGCAGGTATATGCTCAAAGCTGTTTAAGGCCGCGGTCAGCTCTTTAGACGGCTTACGCTGCTTACGCTCTTTGACTTTACGCCGCATTTCCAGTTGCCTTTCGCGCAATAAATCACATACGCAATTCTGGCCGCGGCCCCCGCACGCTAAACATTTACCTGGACTTGTCATTGCATTCAAGCCTCATACGTCAATCGTCATCCAACTCATCATACGCATCCTCTAAATTCTCTTTAGCCTTCCGTAACCGGGCGGCTGTATTATCCGCTTCATCCCCACTAGCATACTCCCCAATATCTTTAAGCACGTCTATTGGTGTAAGCGTGACATCAATTGCCGCCTGTACTAAATTACCTAACGACTTTAAGAACCCCATTCGTCTAATCCTTCCTTTTCTGCGAACCACGCTTTAACCACTAAATCACCTTCGTCGCCCTCTTGCCAAATATCGCTGTCATCATCGACTACGCTTTGCGGTATCCACTTTTCCAGTTCACCACCGATATCAACCAGGATAGCTTTGCCCGTATCGCGTATGACACGGCAATTCTCTATGCGGATCGTGGAGCTCATGCGGCCTTTCCTTTTACCAGTTCATCCACCTCACTACGCACCATTTCCATAGTCCGTTCCAGCGTGGCCAAATTGCGATTTAATTTCTGCAATCCTCCGCTAAGCATGTCCCCTAACTCACGTTCAAAATTATGGATAGACCAAGTGTTATCTGGATCTACTCCATGCTTTTTCAATTCCTCGCGCAAATGTGAATAAGCATCAACCTTGCGCGTGGCCTCTATAACCGAAACTTCCGCGGTATGCACGCGGTTCCTGATAGCTTGCTTAACGTGATACCCCAATTCCCTATCTTCGTTTTTCTGTTTAAGCCAGTCTACCCAATAATCACGATACTCTTTTTGACTTACGCATTCACGTGTGACTTGCGTACGGCACATGAGCACGTAGACCAGCAATTCCGCAGGTAACTCAATAGCCCTATACGGCGCCTTGCGTTTAGTAAATAAACGCTCACCTTCTCCAGCCCACAAGAGACCAACGTCTTGCGGTAATTCTTCAGGTTGTATTATTCCTTTCGGGCATACAAAATACAATTGATGACAGCAAGGCAAATAGGCTTGCCACTTGTTGTCTTGTAAGAAATCAGAACGCGATTGCTTTATCTCATAGCCAAGCATGGTGATCGGCGACCAACTTTTTTTCATCACCCAAGCATCTAGCCTGCGATGACTGGCGGTATGCGTAGGTCCATTCTTACATTCCGCTACAAACACATCGTCGGTATGTTTAGCTTTCAATTTGTCTAGGATGGTGCTCACGGATTATCCTTCAATTGCGCGTAAATCTCTTCCTCGATATCCCCCTCTACATTCCAGAGTTTCTGGAATCCTTTGCAAGGGATAGGCTCACGCAACAACTTGGGCGCTGCCAAACACCACCCATAAAGCCCCTCGAACCAATTTGAATTCACATAATAGTAAGCTGTCCGTTGCGTTAAATTAGGCGACCAATCGGTAAGCCCTAACTGACGGCTAACCCAGCCTAGCACAATTACCGTACCCACGATCACACCGGGTTCCCCGCATAACTCTTGCGCATCATGCGCGTAGGCAACTGCCCCTTTACGCAATATCTCCATAGCCCTAACTATGCCAGCGCCGTCAATCTTTTGCCCCGCATGAATAGCTATCCGCTGGCCTAGCAAATTGTCTGGGGCCTCCAACCCCGATTTTCGATATCTTTCCCATAAAGTAAGCGCGTACATGGTCAAGCCACCCCTTCAAATTTCAAGAATATGCCGTCCATACGAGGTCGCTTACTCCGCTTGTACTGAATTGTGCAATATTCAGTAGCAGGCACACCCGATCCCTCCACCTCAAGATACAAGGTAGCTCCTTGAACGAAATGCAAACAATTAGACACCCCGGCACCAATTACTTTGGTTCCTACGGGCAAGCAAAACGCGTTGGCCAACAATTCAGGGGAAACCAATACTTTTGATTTAGCCATTTACGATCCCCTTTTCGGTGGTCTCATTTTGCAAAACCTGTGCAATACATTCTTTGTGCTGGTCTAGGATAGGATCCACGAGCACAGAATAGCTGTATCCTTCCCAGTCGCGTATCTCCATAAGCACTTTATGCAACGCTACGATCGTCTTTTCCAATCGATAGGACCACTCCCCTTCTTCCATCAAACTATCCATTAAAACGCTCACAGCACAACCCCTTTCGCCGCGGCCAGCAACTTCAAAGCCGCCGCTATCGCTTCTTTGCCTTGTGGGTTCGTAGTGTAATATTGCAAGCTCATCAACACGTGCGGCAAGGTATCTCTAACCATGAGTAGTCTCGCGTATTTGAACATCACCGCTTTCGATTCATCGGTAAGCAGGTTATCGTCCTGGTAGACGGTCATTACGTCCTTGGTGAACTCAACCGCGGCGTCGTTTAGGGTTGCTGTCATGGTTGGCGCTCCCCGCATAATTCACACGGACAATCCTCGTCTTCCTCACAACACGAAATGGGTGCTACCTGTCTTACCGACTCACGCAAGCCCTTTTCAATCTCAGACTCATGTACTAAGCAACCAAATGCGCCGACATGCCCGTAGACCACGCGATCGTCAATCGGCAATCCTACAGAGCGCAAGCGCATCGCATAAATCAAGCACGCTGGATTACCGTCGCAATGCATCCACGACTTACCTTCAATCCTGTACCACCAATCCTCGATCACAAATTTACTACCCCCTGGAAATTGTGGATGGTCAAAGTCTGAACTGAGGGTAACTTGTTTACCCGCCATCTCGTGTGGTGTGGTATGTTTTCCAAAAAGCATGTTTACCTCCGTAACAGCTTCCCCAGCCGAGCTACCAGCTCGGGTTCAGTATCCAGGTAATCATCCAGCCAATCCGCATCGGCTAACTCACCCAAATAGTAAGTGAGTAGGCTCACCGCGCTATTTGTAAAACACAAGAGCATGCGTCGGGATAACAGCCAGCCTTGACGCTGGTCTAACGAAGCTAATAACGATTGTTCGATCATCCAATTACCTCGCACAATGCTTCCGTCTGGTCGGTGGTTAATCGAGAATCCATTACCCAGACCTAGACCAAGACCAAGACCAAGACCTAGACCTAGACCCAGACCTAGACTTAGACCTAGACTTAGACCTAGACCCAGACCTAGACTTAGACCTAGACCAAGACCTAGACCCAGACCCAGACCCAGACCCAGACCTAGACCTAGACCCAGACCTAGACCAAGACCTAGACCAAGACCTAGACCAAGACCAAGACCTAGACCAAACGATCGCGTCTTTTAGCAACGCCGCAGTCATTTTACAGACCTTGGCAAATCATGTTTCCAGAGAAATGCCGCAAGTAGCGCACCACGCCCAATCAACGCTTCACCTTCCGGGCAAGGCTCCACTTCCGAAACAACTCCTTTTGCGAGAGCTTCTGCGAATCGCCCAGTGTCCGCAACCCAAGAAGCATCCTCCAAAACCAACTCATAACGATCTACAGCCACCAAACGCCCGGTGTAAAAAGTACCAGCAATCAGCATCAAATAGTTCTGGCCGATTTTCCAATGCCCCGTAGTACAGACTGCCGGCGTGTTTGGTGCCCCGATAAGAGCAACCAATTGCTTCGCTTCACCAATTGTAAGAGCATCCAAATCCATAGGGTTTTCTCCTCAAGTTAGACTGTTACTGGTATAGACACCAAAGCGGGGTACGGTGTAGCAAAATATTTCAAAAAAGAGTGCGTTTAAGGGGCGAGGTCTAGGCGAAATTCCAGAGTTTTGCGCATCCCCCATAAGCCCCTTTTCGCTTTTGGCCGTACAACCTAAATTCAATATTCCGCTGTACATACACAATTTCCTTAGGGAAATGCTGATTAGCCCTAACAAAACTCTGGAATACTTACTTAGCCTTACCTTTTGGCTGCTTAATTCGGCATGTTTGCTCTACATAGGCCATAAAATGCCCAGAGAGTTTACGAGCGCATCGCTTACACAGCTTCACACTTTTGGTGTAAGTGATCCACCATTCCTCGCGTGGATCTGCATCACGTTCTAGGCATCCTTGACACTTTTTAATCTCTGGAATCAGAATTCCGCTATACATTGTCGCTCTCCATTCGCTTAAGTATGTCTATCCACTTGCGCAGCATAACCGTTGACTTTCTTCTCTTGCCGGCCAACGCTTCTACAAGTAACGTTCAAGCATTTTCACGATTGCTCGGATCGACTGGCCACATAGCCCTAGCGAAAGGACTTTCGCTGATATCCGCCGCGGTGTTACCGTCCAGCTCACGCTTGAAAATCAATTCCCCGTTCGTATGCAGA
>Ga0315289_10011276_pt1 | contig 12685 bp, 15 predicted proteins | sample YL17G11_40_MG_FD_203452 | JGI IMG/M metagenome (GOLD analysis project Ga0315289, IMG submission 203452) | Sediment microbial communities from Yellowstone Lake, YNP, Wyoming, USA - YL17G11_40 | ecosystem: Environmental > Aquatic > Freshwater > Lake > Sediment | place: USA: Wyoming | collected...
AAAAATTCAGACCATCAAGAAGATGGCTTATGGATTTAGGAACCGAGAACATTTTAAAACAGCCATCTACTTTCACTGTGGAGGGTTACAACTTTATCCGGTTACCCACTGAATACCCGGAAGAACCAAAAATCTTGACAACTTATCTCTAATTGTTTAAAATCCAAGCAAGTTCTTTATTGTATTAGGAAAATTTCTCTTAGACTATTTTTCGCCAAAAGTGTTTCGGGGCGATGGGATGAAAGCCGAAGAACTGGATTCTTTAGATAGGAAGCTCGTCCAACTCCTTTCGCGAGACGGCCGCATGTCCGCAGGAATGATCGCTGAATCTTTAGAGATCACCCCTCCCACCGTCCGTTCCCGCATCGAAGCCCTCCTCGGGGCCGGAATACTTAAAGTGGCAGGCCTCATTGATGCTTTCAAAGCGAAGGATCTCACCGTTGCTATCGTTGGCATCAGACTTGAAATGCATAAGGAACTGGACAAGAAAATCGAAGAAATCTCCAATTTGAATCAGGTGCACTGGGCAGCGGTGGTAACGGGGCGGTACGACATCATCGTTGAGGTGGTGCTGACCGAAGGGATGTCCGAACTCTACCGTTTCCTTACTGAGGCCTTGCCGCAAGTGGGTGGAATCTATTCGAGCGAATCGTTCATGGTGATGAAAGCCAATCGCAAATGGATTCTTCTCCCTGAGCATGTCGAGAGTTTCATTAAGTGAATCATTCCTCTCTCAGACGCGTTGGGCCTCATTGATTCTTTTCAAGGAGGTCAATTGTGAGAATCGGTGTCCCAAAAGAAATCAAGACTGCCGAAAAACGGGTGGGCCTGCCGCCGCCCTGTGTGAAGACTCTGACGGGCCGGGGTCACGAAGTATTCATTGAGAAAAACGCCGGCATCGGCTCAGGTTTCATGGACGAAGCCTATGTGCAGGCCGGGGCCAAGATCTTTTCCCGGGCGGAAGACATCTGGGCCCAGGCGGACATGATTGTGAAAGTCAAGGAGCCCATTGGTCCCGAATTTGACCGGATGAGGCCGGGCCAGGTGCTTTTCACCTATCTGCACCTCGCCGCGGATCGCGAGTTGTCTGAGAAACTCCTACAGCTACGAGTTGTCGGCATCGGCTATGAAACGGTTCAACTCGAAGACGGCAGCCTCCCTCTCTTGGCGCCCATGAGCGAAGTGGCAGGCGCTCTTTCCGTTCAAATGGGGGCTTACTGCCTGGAGGCAAAAAACGGGGGAATGGGCATTCTCCTTTCCGGTGTTCCCGGTGTCAGACCGGCCCGGGTGACGGTGATTGGCGCCGGTGTTGCAGGCATGGCCGCAGCAACAGTGGCAGCCGGCATGGGGGCTCGTGTTTCAATCCTGGACATCAACCCGGCAAGACTTGCGTACATCCACGATGTCATGCAAGGGAGAGTGGTGACCATTAACTCCAACCCGGCTAATATTGAAGAAGAGTGCCTGAACAGTGACCTGGTAATCTGCACGGTCCTCATCCCTGGAGCCAAAGCGCCCAAGCTCATCTCCCGCGACCTTGTGAAGCGCATGAAAAAAGGATCAGCCATCGTGGACATTTCCATTGATCAAGGGGGATGCACAGAGACTTCGCGGCCGACCACGCACGAAAATCCCATCTACATGGAAGAAGGAGTCGTCCATTACTGTGTTGCTAACATGCCTGGAGCCGTTCCCAGGACCTCTACGATCGCCCTGACCAACGCGACCTTTACCTATGTGCTTGCCATTGCTGAAAAAGGGTGGGAAAAGGCCCTGGCTGACGACCCGGCTCTCAAGCGAGGCCTGAACGTCTACGATGGCAAGATGGTCTGCAAGCCCGTGGCTGACGCATTTGCCATGCCCTGTGAAACACTGGACCTTTGATTAACTCTCGAAAGTGAACAAGGTTATGAGAAACTTATCAGGACTCATCAGGATCTTGGCACATCATGACAACAACGGCAAAATTTGAGAACTTGCCCTAAATTGAAGGCGATAGGATTCCGGCACTTCACCTGCTGAAGATCAAGAAAAGAGCGAAGCAAAAATCTCCTTCGGTGCTATCTCTCACGGTATCTGAATGGCACGCCATCATCGAGATGAAGTAGGCCGAACCCCAGATGAGCCCTCGCCAGATCAGCAGCCATTTGAGATCCGGAGGCATCTGGGTCACCCCTCCAGCTGTTGTCGAGTCCTCAAGGCGGAGGGCTGAATGATCCCGCAAAGCCTCCGGGAGGCTCCCTGGAAAACGCCCCATTATGAACCCTATCGGCCCAACCAGTTGCGCATCCCGCAAGAAGATCTATCAGGGACCCCAGGAGCTGCAAGAGGACCTGGACCAGTTCCTGGGTTTTACAACTACCAAAGAGCCCATCAGGGGTACCGGCTGAAAGGCCGGACCCCCATGAAAGCCTTGGAGGACTACCTGGACACCCAAAGAGAGGAGGTGAAGGAGGCCGCCTAGGCGGCAGGAAGAGAAGACTCCTATTCCCGTTCCACCAAACATCTCAGAAAGGAGGAAATGAGCTATGGATCCCGGTGCCAAGAAACAGTACAAAGGTCATTGGATAAGGGATTTACTACGATACACCCTGCTTGGAATCGCAGTGACACTGACTTGCACAGGTTTATTCGCCCCGGCTGCCAAAGCCTTCGAACTGGAAGAGGCGACCATCGCCCAATTGCAGGAGGGGATGCAGTCGGGCAAGTATACGGCCCGCTCCCTCACGGAGATTTATCTGGCCCGCATTCAGCAGATCGATTGGAAGGGACCCACCCTCAAGTCCGTGCTGGAGGTGAATCCAGACGCTCTGGCCATCGCCGACCAGCTGGACAAGGAACGTCGGGAAGGCCGTGTGCGCGGGCCGTTACATGGGATTCCTGTACTGATCAAAGACAACATTGACACCGCCGACAAGATGAACACCACCGCCGGCTCTTTCGCCTTGCTCGGGGTTCCCGTATACAAGGACGCCTTCCTGGTCCAGAAACTCCGGGAGGCGGGGGCCATCATCATCGGAAAGACGAATATGAGCGAGTGGGCGTACTTCCGCTCCACCCGTGGCAGCAGTGGCTGGAGTGCCCGGGGTGGCCAGTGCCTGAACCCGTATATCCTCACCCGAAATCCCTGTGGTTCCAGTTCCGGATCAGGGGCAGCCATCGCCGCCAACCTGGCCGCTGTGTCAGTGGGCACCGAGACGGATGGCTCCATCACCTGCCCCTCCGGGACCAACTCGTTGGTGGGGATCAAGCCCACCTTGGGGCTCGTCAGCCGATCGGGGATCGTCCCCATCGCCCATAGCCAGGATACGGCCGGCCCCATGGCGAGGACCGTCGCCGATGCGGCAACCTTCCTGGGAGCCATGACTGGAGTGGATCCTCAGGATCCCGAAACCGCGAAGTCTCGTGGCAAGGCCTTGACGGACTATACGAAGTTCCTCGATCCCAATGGACTGCGCGGGGCCCGCATCGGGATTGCCCGTAACTTCTTCGGCTATCACGAAAAGATCGATCAACTCATTAATCAGTGCATCGAGGTGATGAAGCAACAGGGGGCCATCATCGTCGACCCTGCGAACATTGAAACGGCGGGGAAATTTGGCGATACGGAGTTTGAGGTGCTCGTGTATGAGTTCAAGGCGGATATGGCGAAGTACCTCGCGACTCGCGGCCCTGGACCGAAGTCGATGAAGGATCTCATTGAGTTCAATAATGCTCATGAGGCGCTGGAGATGCCCTACTTCGGTCAGGAAATATTCCTGATGGCTGAAAAGAAGGGCCCGCTCACGGATGAGGCTTACGTAAAGGCCCTGCAGAAGAACCACCAACTCTCCCGAACGGAGGGGATCGATGCTACCTTGAAGAAATACAATCTCGATGCGATCATCGCCCCCACGGGAGGCCCCATGTGCCTGATCGACCTGGTCATCGGGGATAAGATCATTCCGGCTTTCGGATCGCCCAAATGGAGCCCGTCGGTTCCGGCAGTGGCAGGATATCCTCATATCACGGTCCCCGCTGGCTACATCTTCGGCATCCCCGTGGGCATCTCCTTCATGGGCGGCGCCTGGAGCGAACCCGTGCTCATCAAGCTCGCCTACTCCTTTGAGCAGGCCACCAAGCACCGCAAGCCGCCTCAGTTCCTGCCAAGCGATGAGGCGCGTTAGGGATAGAGCTTGCCGAATCACCAAGGGCTGATTTTCAAATTGGTGGCGTAGGCATCTTTGCATTACTCGCAGAACGTTACAGCAAAGGTAGGGTCATCAGACCTTGCCTTTGCTGTTTGGTGGGGTCATCAGGTCGCGCCTCAGAGACATAAGATTGAAAAATGGAATTAGTAGATCTGCTCCGGAATCAAGAAACGCCAAAGAAATGAGTGTTTGTTTAGAGAATGATAGATCAGGCGCGGATAGGGATACTTCTAACACTGGGGGCAGGAGGATCAAAATTCCGATCATCATATGGATAACTCAAAGGTGTTTTCTTAGACATGCTTGACTACACAGCTTTAACCCTTGGAGAAGGAATTCTGACTATTGTTTCTTTTGCCTCGACAAACGGCATGAAAATAACTTGATAGCCGTATTTCTTATATACCCTCTCGGCGAGCTTAGAAAAATCTTTATCTGAGCCAACGACTATATTGTTTAGAAGAGCAACATACTTACCTTTGTATTTCTTAGGAGACTTCCTTTGTGATCTTCAGTCACGTATAATATTTTGTTGAAATTCGAAGGGGGTGAATCCATAGCAAGCCTTTGGGCGATGACATTGTCTTCCTGTTCCTGGATGGCATCAGCCAGAAAGTACGGGAGATCCGAGTCGAAGGTAAAGTGATGCTCTGCACGTTCGGGATCAGGGCCGGCGGGAGGAAGGAGCTATTCTCTTTCCGGCTGACCCACGTCGAGAATACGCCTACTTGGCAGGGATTCTTGGTCAATCTCAAGAGCCGGGGCCTGAAGGGCAAGGCCTTGAAGCTGATCATCGTGAATAGGAATCCTGCCCTCCTCCGGGCACTCCGGGAGATCTACCCCTCCGGCGCATCCAGCGATGCATCGCCCACAGCTGAGAAATGTCGTGCTAAAGCTTAAAAGAGCCCAGCGTGAGGCCTGCATGGGTGAGGCAAAGCGGATCTTCGGGGCATCCTCCCGAACCGAGGCGATCCGCCAGTTCAAGGCCTGGCGTGCCAGGTGGCTCGATGAAGCCGAAACGGCTGTGCACTGTCTGGAGAAGGACCTGTTCCACTGTCTCCACTACTTCCGTTTTCCCGAGGGAACTATGGAAAACCATTCGGACCACCAATATCCTCGAACGGGCCTTCCGGGAAGTCCGGCGAAGGACGAGGCCCATGGGCGTATTTACCAACGCCGAATCGGCGGAGCGGATCATGTGTGGAGTCACGAAGAACTTAAACGGCAACTGGGAGGAGCATCCCCTTCGGAAAATTCAACAGAATTGTTGACGTGACCGGCGAGGGTAAGGTATACAGAGTTATTTGTTGGTAAAGGGTCATGAGTAAATCCCCGTAACCACTAACCAAGGAGGTGATTCGCTTATGAATCCAGAGCTATTGAAGATCATCAACAGCTTCGGGCTGTGGGTGGTGGCCTTGATCATGGTCTCCATCGTCTTCATCCAAGCCGGCCTGTTCATGAGACAGGCCCTCAAGGCCGCGACCGCCATCCACATGCCCAGGGAAAAATGCATGAAGGGCCTGCGGGCAGGGATGATCACCGCCGTTGGCCCCTCCATCGCCATCGTCATCATCATGATCGGGATGATGGCGGTGGTGGGAGCCCCCATGACCTGGATGCGCCTCTCCATCATCGGGGCCGCACCCACCGAGCTGACTGCGGCGACCCTGGGGGCCAAGGCGGTGGGGGTGGATTTCGGCTCGCCCCAGTATGATCTCTATGCCTTTGCCGCCTCCAACTGGGGCATGGCCCTGAACGACTTCGGTTGGCTTTTCATCACGGCCCTCTTTGCCACCCGCCTGGAGTCGGTGAGGAAGAAGGTCGGCGGTGGAAATCCCGCCTGGCTTGCCCTCCTGACCGGCGCTGCCGCCATAGGGGCCTTCGCCTATCTCATGTCGGGAAACCTGTTGGCAGGGGGCCCCAAGGCCATCGGGGTGATCGCAGGGGGAATTTCCATGATCCTATTCCTGCAATTGGCCAAGAGATACCCGGCGCTCAAGGAATACACCCTCGGCCTGGCCATGGTAGTGGGGATGTTCATTGCAGCTTTTTTTGCCAAATAAGGAGGAATCATGGCAGAGCAAAATGAGGTCTTCCAAAATTCTTTCATCCGGCCTGTCATCCGAATCGGCATCATCACTTTGCTCATTGCCTGGGTGGGGAATTTCCTCCCCTGCCTCTACATCTATTTCCGCTATGGGATCTTTCCTCCCTGGGAAACTATCTTGAAGATCTGGGTGATGGTAGCCTCGGTCTATGGGGCCTTCTATATCGTGGAGCCCATCTCCTATTATGCGATTTTAGGTCTCTCCGGGACCTATATGTCCTTCTTGGCCGGAAATATCTCCAACCTGAGGCTCCCCTGCTCGGCCATGGCCCAGGAGGCAACGGGCGTGGAGCCCGGCTCACAGGAGGCTGAAGTCATCTCCACCCTGGGGATTGCCGGGTCGGTGATCGTCAATACCATTGGGGTTACCCTGACGGCCATCCTGGGCGTGACGCTCCTCACTGTTTTCCCGCCCTTTGTTAAGAAGGCCTTCGCTTATATCTTGCCGGCGGTCTTCGGGGCCGTCTTTGCTCAATTCGCCATCAAGTACCCGGTAGTAGGTCTGATGGCCATCCCCATTCCCCTCATCCTGTTGGGATGGGTCAAGATCTTACCGGTATGGGTGGTAATCCCCGCCTGCGTCTTCGGGACGGTGGCCCTGGCCCGCCTCTATTATCAGTTGCGCCTGAAAGGAGAGAGATAATGGCGATCGATGTGAAAAAAGAGGTAAAGGAGCTCACCCCGGAATTGATCGAGCTGCGGCGCTATCTGCATCGGCATCCGGAGCCCGGATTCCAGGAGGTCTGGACCGGTAATACGGTCGCGGAGAAGCTGCGGGAGCTGGGCTACGAGGTCAAGTCCGGGATCGCCAAGACCGGCGTGATGGGCCTGCTGCACGGAGGGAAGCCGGGAAAGACCCTGCTCTTGCGGTCCGATATCGACGCCTTGACGATCGGGGAGAAAAACCAGATCGACTATTGCTCCGAGCAGCCCGGGGCCATGCATGCCTGCGGCCACGATGGCCACATGGCGATTGCCCTCACCGTGGCCAAGATCTTGGCACGCCATCAAGCCGAGTTGGCCGGCAAGGTCAAGTTCGTCTTTCAGCCAGCCGAGGAGGGCCCGGGTGGGGCCAAGCCCATGATCGAAGAAGGGGTTCTAAAAGACCCCAGACCGGATCGGGCATTGGGGCTCCACCTCTGGAACAGCCTGCCGGTGGGAGTCGTGGGGATTCGTCCCGGCCCCACCTTTGCCTGCCTGGATGCGATCGACATCGTTATTCGAGGAAAAGGGGGGCATGGCGCCAAGCCCCATCAGACGGTGGATCCCATTGTCGCCTCCGCTCAGGTCATCACTGCCTTGCAGACCATGGTCAGCCGGGAAATCGATCCCATCAAGCCGGCGGTGCTTTCCATCGGGACGATTGAGGGAGGACACGCCTACAATATCATTGCCAACGAGGTGAAGATGACCGGCACGGTGAGGGCCTTCGATCTGGAGCTGCGCAAAACCCTCCCGGAGCGGATCGAGCGGATCGTCAAAGGGGCTACCTCGGCCATGCGGGCGGAATATGAGTTCGAATATCGGTTCGGCTATCCGCCGCTGGTCAATGACGAGGCGGTCTGCAACTGGATCAAGGAGATCGCCGCCGAGGTGGTGGGAGAGGAGAACATCAAGCTCGCGGATCCGACCATGGGGGGAGAGGATATGGCCTATTTCCTCCAGGAGGTTCCTGGATGCTATCTCTTTCTCGGGTCGGCCAATGAGGAGAAGGGGCTGAACAAGCCCCATCACAATCCGGAGTTCAACTTCGATGAGGCGGCGCTGCCCATTGGGGTCGAGATCCTGGCCCGGGCCGCCTTCCGCTTCCTCTCCTGAGATTTCCCCTGCTATTTGATTTGGCGTTTTCGGCGGTCAGGGGCTGATCCTGGATCAGGGCTGAAGATAGATCCCAGAGGGCCAACATGCGAATCTTAGCCATCATCTCTGGAGAATATGGCCGTCGGCACGTGGAAAACATCCGCAGTCACGGCCCTGAGGACTGGGAGATAGAAATCTGGCAGCCCCCGACCGCGCTGCCTCCCCTCATCGACGACCCGGAAGATTACCTCCCCGAGTCACTCCCCCAGGTCGATTTGATCCTCTCCTTCGCAGAACATCCGGGCGTGGCCGAACTCTTGCCTGAAATTGTGAAGAGGACGGGCGCCCGCGCCGTGATCGCGGCAATTGACAATGAAGCCTGGCTGCCCCGTGGCCTGGCCCGTCAGTTGCGGGGTTGGCTCCAGAAAATCGGCGTGGCCTGCGCAACCCCCAAGCCCCTCTGTTCCTTGACCCAAACCCACTATCGCATCGCCCGCCGCCAAGAAATGGAATACAGCGACCCCCTCATATCCGAGTTTGCCGGCCACTTCGGGCAACCGGAACTAAAAGTTACGGTGGACCCCGAAACCCGGCGCATCGTCTCCGCCGAGGTCCAGCGGGACGCTGTCTGCGGCTGTGCTCGCTATGTGTCCAGCGGACTGGTGGGCCTCTCTGCAGGCGAGGCCGAGGAAAAGGCAGGCATGCGGCACCATCACTACCCCTGTCTGGCCAGCATGGGAGAGGATACTGACTACGACGACACCCTGATGCATGTCTCCGGCAATATGATCAAAGACAACGTCGGCACGCAGGTCAAGGCTTTCAAAGAAATCCGATACATCGTTCCACGAGGACGCGACAAATAGAAACACCTTCCCGCGGCCATAGGTGCAGAATGGCTGCGGGCATTGATCGCAGCCATTTCTCAGATCCCAATTGGCAAGCAGAGCCAATCATAGACTTGAGCACGATGCCCGCCTGACCAGATCGAAGGCCACCTCCCTCGCCCGGGCGATGATCTCCTCCTCGCCCTCCACCTTGCGGCCCTGCATCAGGATCTTTCCATCGCAGATCAGGGTATCGATGCAGGAGCCATTGGCCGAATAGATCAGGTCGGATTCGGTGTTGAAGTGAGGGACGAGCTGCGGGTGGTTCAGATCCACCAGGGCGATATCCGCCCATTTCCCCTCGGCGATGAGCCCACAATTTAGATTGAAGGCCTGTGCCCCCTGGGAGGTGAGCATCTCGAAGGCCTCATGGGCGGGAAGGACCACCTGGCTGTGGGAATGGAACTTCTGCAGGAGGGAGGCGAACTTGGCGGTCTCCAGCATGTCCAGGTTGTTGTTGGAGGCGCAGCCATCGGTCCCCAGGCACATGACCAGGCCCCTCTCCCGCATTTGGGGATAGGGGAAGACGGACCCCACGGCCAGCTTCATGTTGGAGACCGGATTGTGTACCACCCTCACCCTGTGGGCCCGGAGCAGGTCCATCTCCTCCTCATCCAGCCAGACCGAGTGGCAGGCGATGAGGTGGGGACCCAAGAACCCCAAGCTCTCCAAGTATTTCACCGGACGGAGCCCGTGTTCCTTCTGGCAGCCTCGTACCTCCTCCTCGGTCTCCGAGAGGTGGAAGTGGATCAGGACCCCATTCTCCCGGGCGAAATCGGCGCTCCACCGCAGCGCCTTCTCCGAGACGGTGTAGAGGGCATGGGGGCCCAGGGTGAAGGTCACCCGGGGGCTGAATTCGCAGCTCTCCGCAAAGAGCGCCTCGTTGAGGGCGATCTGCTCCTTCATCCGATCCTCATGGAAGGTATCAATGAAGACGGCGCTCAAGGCCGCCCGGATGCCCATCTCCTCCACGGCCCGGGCCGCCCCCTGCCAGTGCCAGTACATATCGTTAAAGAAAGTAGTGCCCGTCTTGATCATCTCCAGGCACGCAAGCTTGACCCCCCAGTAGACATCTTCCTCGGTCAGATGGGCCTCCACCGGCCAGATCTTGGTCTCTAACCATTCCTTCAGCGGCATGTCGTCCGCATAGCCCCGCAACAGGGCCATGGCCGCGTGTGTATGTCCATTGATGAAGGAAGGGATGGCGATCTTGTCGCTCCCGGAGATCACGATCTCGGCCGAGATCTCGATCCGATCTGCAATCCTCTCGATCCGATTCCCCTCGATGTAGATATCCTTCTTCTCCCCGTTTAGGCCCACTCCCTCGATCAATAGGGTCATTCCAAGCTCTCCAGTGTTCGGGCTAATACCTTTTGTAACAGGGCCACGCTCTCCCTTCCCCGTCTCGAGATCTCTTCTTCGAGGAGAGGTGTGTCGATGACCCCGTGGGCGTAGTTGTCCACGGAGCAGATGCTGGCGTAAGCCAATGCGCGCTCCTGGCAGAGGGTCGCCTCGTGGGCCATGGTCATCCCCACTATATCTCCGAAGTGGCTCATCATCGCGATCTCCGCCTTCGTCTCCAGCCGGGGGCCAATGGTCTGAATATAGATCCCCTGGTCTCGGAAGTTGATCCCTGTCTCTGCGGCAGCCCGGGCCAAGGTCGCCCTCAACTCCTGGTTCAGGATCGGGGTGATATGCACCGCCCGCTCCTCATGGAAGGTCAGGATGCGCCAGGGACAGAGAAAGTCATGGGGGATCACGATCGAGCCTGGTGGAATCTCCCTTTTGAGGCTTCCCACGGAGTTGATGCCGATCACCCTGGTAACTCCGAGTTCCTTGAAGGAAAAGATGTTGGCTCGGTGGTTAATGCGGTGGGGAGGTTTTTTTTGCGGGCCGTGACGGGGGAGGAAGGCGATTTCCTTGCCCGCCAGAGAAGCGAGGGTGATGGAGGCAGAGGGCTCTCCGTAAGGCGTCTCCACCCTCCTCTGTTCTATCCTCTCTAATCCGGTGGGGGTGAAGTTGGCCCCGGCAATGATCCCGATCATAAGCGACCAGACCTCCCTTTGGAGTTCATTTCCGGAGATCTCCCCGGGCTGGCCCGGGGGAGCTCCCATATTCCGCGGTCACCGTGGTCCGAATCCCGCCGCGGATATTCCAGTACCCCACGACCTTCATCCGCCGGGGCCGGCTCACGGCCACCAGGTCTTCCAGGATCTGATTGGTAGCGGCCTCGTGGTAGATCTCCTCGTTCCGAAATCTCCCCAAATAGAGCTTCAAGCTCTTCAATTCGATCAGGGCCTGATCCGGCACATAGCTGATCTTGAAGGTGGCGAAATCCGGCTGGTCCGGCCTCTGCGGGCAGAGGCAGGTGAACTCCGGGCACTCCACCTCAATCTCATAGTCACGCTCCGGGTACTCATTGGCAATGATCTGCAAGATCTCTTGCTTCAAATCTCCTCCTTCAATATCCATCCCTGCTAATCAATCCTACGACCCCACCGCGTCAATCTGGCCGCATATCATACAACTTTGTCCTCTCTTTGCAAAGCAATTTGAGGAAGGCGGAAGGCGGTATGGCCGGAAAAGGTGTCCTGCCCCGCAAACAAAAAAGGCACCGCGATCTACGAATTAACGACCCATCGGGTGCCTCGGTCTTCCTGTTCTATCTCCGGTCAAACCAGAGGAACACGAAGCTCAGCCTGAGCCCGTCGTTTGGGCGATTGGCTGGAGTGCCTTGTTGGCCTTCAATAAATACAGGCGTCAAGCAAGGACAGAACCTCGTCAAGCACGTCATCTGAAGCCCTTCCGATAAGCCTGGCTTTACGTGCACGGAAATCAATGGACTTCACCTGTTCAACCATAACAAATCCTCTGACATCCGGGTTGTCAGTGATGGCCGCATGAAAAGGGTAACCCCGATCGGTGTTGGTTATGGGATATAGGATTGCAAGGCCCGTTTGTTGCTTAAACAGGGTGTTGCTTACAACAAGCGCAGGGCGACGGCCTCTCTGCTCATGACCAGACTGGGGATCAAAGGTAACGGCAATGAAATCCCCCTTTTCAGGGACGTACTGTTTCACCTACCAGACCTCTCTGCCGACCGGTTCACCCCAATCAACTTCTTCAGTCTTATAGTCCTTGGGTATGCGTGAGACCAGTTCTTGCAGGCTCTGCTTACCGCGAATGCGTCTTGCGGGTGCAATGACAATCATGCCGTCCCGTGTCGTTACGTCGACCTCGTCACCAACTGATATGTGCGCGTCCTCGAGCACCTGCCTGGCAAGACGCAGTCCCTGGCTGTTTCCCCACTTTTGAATTTTTGTAACCATAGCCTTACCTCCTGTGGATATCCAAAGTATGGCCAAAGGGAAACCCCGTGTCAAATCAGTCTGAGGCCGAACGAAGCGAAATTGAGCGGCAACCGCAGACGGCAGCCCCGCTTCGTCGGGGGTGCCGCTCGAATGACTTGTTCGCGCCGAAGGCGCGGCAAGCCATGAGAGTCCGGGCAATTTCCCTTCGTTCGCGCCGAAGGCGCGAACACAAAAATCAGCGGCGGCTGCAAGACGCCCGCTGGATTGACTTGTTGGGCAATTCTATGGTCCGATCCGGGTACATAGGTTACACTTTATTCTGGGTACATGGGTTACAGTAGCTTTGTTTTACAATTGTCGGTCTTGTTGGTATCCGTTCGATAACAT
>Ga0315289_10011277_pt1 | contig 12684 bp, 10 predicted proteins | sample YL17G11_40_MG_FD_203452 | JGI IMG/M metagenome (GOLD analysis project Ga0315289, IMG submission 203452) | Sediment microbial communities from Yellowstone Lake, YNP, Wyoming, USA - YL17G11_40 | ecosystem: Environmental > Aquatic > Freshwater > Lake > Sediment | place: USA: Wyoming | collected...
GACCGAAAAGAGATTATGGGTATCAAACATAGAAACTACTCACTCTGGGGAGTCCAGTTCCATCCGGAATCTATTCTCACTAAAGAAGGAAAGAAGCTCTTAAGAAATTTTGTGGAAATGGAATAGATGATTAAAGTTAGTTTGCTCGTCGCTGAAATTTCTTGCTAACAAAATCTATTGCTCGCTTCACTAAATTTCAAAAACTCGCCCCGATAAATCGGGGCTCGGACAATTGAAATTTTATCGTTTCGCTCGCAAAGATTTAGTAACGCAAGAAATTAAGTGCTCCTCGCAAACTAACTTTTCTATGAGTCGCGTAGGGGCGACCCTTGTGGTCGCCCGATTAGCCTAAACTTCCGCTTTAGCGGAAGGAGGTCGTCCTCGTTTTTTGGCTGAAATTCCAAGCGTTCTTTACAAACTATTTTCTAAGTGTTAGGGATGAGTGGCCAGTTCAGACATAGGAGAAGGAAATGATTAAAGAAGCAATTACCAAGGTAGTAGGGGGCGAAGACCTCACAGAAGAAGAAGCAATACAAGTAATGGAAGAGATTATGTCAGGTAAGGCAACCGATGCCCAGATAGGAGCTTTCATTACAGCCCTTAGGATCAAGGGAGAGACTGTAGAAGAAATAACAGGATGTGCCAAAGTGATGCGGGCTAAGGCAACTAAAATTGATGTCCTGCCAGAAGTAGACATAGATCGGGATGAGATCAATGTCGATTGGGAGACAATAGTTGATACTTGTGGCACAGGAGGGACGGGAACGAACACCTTTAACATCTCTACCACGACAGCATTTGTGGTAGCTGGATGTGGGGTAAGGGTTGCCAAGCATGGAAACAGGGGAGTCTCCTCGGGTTGCGGGAGTGCCGATGTTGTGCAGGGTATGGGAGTTAACCTCGATGTTCCTCCCGAAGTGGTTGGCAAGTGTGTGAGGGAGATCGGCATAGGTTTTCTTTATGCTCCCCTCTTTCACGGAGCTATGAAATATGCCATAGGTCCCAGGCGAGAAATTGGTCTGCGCACCATATTCAATATCCTTGGTCCTTTAACTAATCCTGCTGGTGCCACAGCTCAGGTTCTTGGTGTTTACGATGGTGAACTCACAGAAATGATGGCTCATGTACTGAACAATCTGGGAGTAAAGAGAGCCTTCGTTGTCCATGGCCTGGATACATTGGATGAGATTACGATTACTGGTCCAACTAAAGTTTCTGAGTTAAAAGAGAAAAAGGTGGAAACCTACTATATCAGGCCGGAGGATTTCGGTTTGCCTGTCTCCCATCCAGGCGAAATAAAAGGAGGTGGGATTAAAGAGAATGTTGAGATAGTATACTCAATCCTCAAAGGTAAGAAAGGTCCCCGGCGGAACGTCGTTCTTCTGAACGCCTCTGCTGCACTTGTGGCTGCGGGGAAGGCAGCAGACTTTAAGGAGGGGATTAGACTGGCTGAAGATTCCATCGATTCTGGTAAGGCGCTCCAAAAGTTGGAGCTCCTAAAAGAATATACCAATAAATTATGAATTATGATTTATAAATTATGAATTAAAATAAATTTCCATCCCCTTTCAATTCATAACTCATAATTCATAACTCATAACTCATAATTGGTGACTGTCTATGGATATTTTAGGAGAGATAGTTTCATACAAAAGAAAGAAGGTGACTGAAATAAAGAGAAAGATTCCCCTCGCTAAACTGAAGGATAGAATTACTAAGCTTCCTCCGGCGAGAGATTTTAAGGAAGCAATTTCTCTTCCAGGGAAAATAAATTTAATCTGCGAGATTAAAAGAGTCTCTCCTTCCAGTGGTCTCATCTGTAGAGAGTTTAACCCCAAAAAGATAGCGCGGAGCTATGAGAAAAGTGGTGCAGCGGCAATCTCTGTGTTGACAGAAGATAAATATTTTCAGGGAGATATTCTTCATCTCTTCTCTGTTAAACAGAGCGTTAATATTCCCGTTCTGCGTAAGGACTTTATTATCGATGAGTACCAACTCTATGAATCGAGAGCTTTTGGTGCGGATGCCGTCCTTTTGATTGCTTCTCTTCTGGATGTTGAAGAGATAGTCAAATTTATAAAGATAAGTAAGAACATGGGAATGGAAACTCTCGTTGAGGTTCATTATGAAGAAGACCTGGAGAAAGTCCTCTCCACACCCGCAGAGGTTATCGGGATAAATAATCGCAATCTGAGAGATTTCAGTGTTGACCTTAATGTAACCAAAAACTTAATGAAGAAGATTCCGCAGGAAAAGATAGTTGTTTCAGAGAGCGGTATCAAAAGGAGAGAAGACGTTTTGTTATTGAAAAATACAGGAATAAATGGTATATTGATTGGACAAGTTTTACTGGAAAGTGAAGACATCGGTAAGAAGTTAGAGGAATTAGGTATTTAGAATTGCAAGTCCCGATGACTCGGGACAAAAAAGGAGGTGGGTATGGAGCAAACGAAAATTGTCCTATCAGAGAAGGAGATTCCACAAGCCTGGTACAACATTCAGCCGGACCTGCCAGAACCTCTGGCTCCGCCATTACATCCGAAGACTTTTAAACCATTGGGACCTCAAGACCTCGCTCCTCTCTTTCCTATGGAGTTAATTAAACAGGAGGTAAGCCAGGAGCGCTGGATTGACATACCGGATGAGGTTCTCGATGTCTATAAGCTCTGGAGGCCGACACCTTTGTATCGAGCTTACAGGTTAGAGAAAGCATTGAAGACCCCCGCACGAATTTATTACAAGAACGAGAGCGTAAGTCCTCCTGGAAGCCATAAGCCAAATACAGCAGTTGCTCAAGCCTACTATAACAAAAAGGAGGGAGTAAAAAGAATTGCCACCGAGACAGGAGCGGGGCAGTGGGGAAGTGCCCTCGCTTTTGCCTGTAACATCTTTGGATTGAAGTGCACAGTTTATATGGTAAAAGTGAGCTACCAGCAGAAGCCCTATAGGAGAGTGTTGATGGAGACATGGGGCGCAGAAGTCCATCCCTCGCCGTCTAATTTAACCAATGCTGGAAGGAACATACTGAAAAAAGACCCCGAATGTTTGGGTAGCCTCGGCATTGCAATATCAGAAGCAGTAGAGGATGCGGTAACACACGATGATACTAAGTATTCTCTGGGCAGCGTTCTGAATCATGTTCTGTTACATCAAACTGTTGTTGGTTTGGAGCTCCAGAAGCAGTTGAAAATCGCTGGAGAGAAACCGGACATTCTAACAGGATGCGTGGGCGGAGGGAGTAATTTCGCCGGGTTCAGTTTCCCATTTGTTAAAGACAAATTAAAAGGTAAAGACATACAAATAATTGCCTGCGAGCCCGAAGCCTGTCCGACATTAACCAGAGGTCCTTACCGATACGACTTCGGAGACACTGCAGAGACAGCTCCGATAGTAAAAATGTTTACTCTGGGCCATACCTTTGTTCCTCCGGGAATTCATGCCGGGGGCCTGAGGTATCATGGTGATGCGCCCTTACTTAGTCTTCTGGTAAAGAAGGGAATTATTGAGGCTCGAGCGTACCATCAGAATCCTGTTTTCGAAGCAGCTGTTCTCTTTGCTCGCACTGAAGGAATCCTTCCTGCTCCAGAAACAGCCCATTGTATAAAGGCGGCAGTGGATGAGGCGAAGAAATGCAAAGAAACCGGGGAAGAAAAGTGCATCGTGATAGCTTTTAGTGGACACGGACACTTCGACCTCGCTGCCTATGATGCTTATCTGGGGAAGAAATTAGAGGATTTTGCCTATCCAGAGGAGAAGATAAAAGAGGCTCTGGCAGCGGTTCCCGTAATCGAATAAAGAAATCTGGACTCCTTCCGAAAGGAAGGCTTTCTGAGCGGCGATGTAGGGGTGGCACTCCGTGGCCACCCTGTAGGGACGGCATGCCGAAAAATCGGCATAAACTGCGTCCGTCCCCTACAATTTTGAATGGAAATGGAAGGTCGCCCAATAAAGAGCTTGCATTGATGGTCAGGATAAAAATTTGCGGCATTACCAATGAAAAAGATGCCTTGTGGGCTGTCAATATGGGAGCCGATTACATAGGCTTCAATTTTTACAAGAATAGCCCTCGCAAAATTTCTCAAAAATTGGCAGCTCAGATTATTGGAAAACTTCCCTCTTTCACGCAACCTGTGGGCGTTTTTGTAAACGAAGAGGTGAGAACAGTCAAGAGGATTGCCGAGAAATGCAGGCTCAGCCTGATACAACTTCATGGCGAGGAAACCCCTGAATACTGCAGAGAGTTGCAAGCACAAAGTCATAGACTAAAAATAATTAAGGTGTTTAAAATAAGAAACAAGGAAAATCTCGAAGGGATGGAGAGGTATGATGTTGATTATTATCTTCTCGACTCTTACGTTCCAGGGATAGAGGGAGGGACTGGAGAAATTTTCAACTGGGATCTGGCGGTGGAGGCGAAGCAGTTTGGCAAGCCAATATTTCTGGCAGGAGGTCTCACTCCCGACAACGTGACTTTGGCTATAGAAAAAGTCAATCCCTATGGCGTAGATGTAGCAAGTGGTGTGGAGAGGACTCCCCGACGAAAAGATTACGAGCTAATGAGTGAATTCATAAAGCGAATTAGAACAAAAAGGCTATAACTGCACATGAGAATATGAATATGGAAAAGGTTTTACCAGACAAATCAGGCTATTTTGGTATCTTTGGAGGAAAGTTTGTTCCAGAGACCTTGATGTCTGCCCTTCGGGAGTTAGAGCTAATTTACAATAGGGCAAAGAGGGACAAAAGTTTTCAGGATGAGCTCAAATACTATCTCTCGGAGTATGGAGGAAGACCCACGGCATTATATTTTGCCAGAAACCTAACAGAGAGGCTGGGTGGCGCGAAGATATACCTCAAGAGAGAAGACCTCTGCCATACAGGCGCTCACAAGATAAATAATACTCTCGGTCAGGCCCTTTTGGCCAGGAGGATGGGCAAAAGAAGAATCATTGCTGAGACGGGAGCTGGTCAACACGGAGTAGCAACAGCTACTGCTTGTGCCCTTCTAGGATTTGAATGCGAGATTTATATGGGAACTGAGGATATAGAAAGGCAATCGCTCAATGTTTTTAAGATGGAACTTTTAGGAGCGAAAGTTATTCCAGTCTCTTCTGGAACCAGAACATTAAAAGATGCAATTAACGAGACGATTAGAGACTGGGTTACCAATGTTGGCACGACACACTATCTTTTAGGCTCCTGCGTTGGTCCGCATCCTTATCCAATGATGGTGAGGGATTTTCAGTCAGTTATTGGCAAGGAGGTCAAGCGTCAGATATTGGAAAAGGAAGGTCGGTTGCCGGACTATTTAATAGCCTGCGTGGGTGGCGGAAGTAACTCTCTCGGTCTATTTCACCCTTTTTATGACGACCCAGTAAAGTTTATTGGAGTTGAAGCAGCTGGGTTGGGAATAAAAAGTGGCAGGCACGCTGCTCCTCTATATGCGGGAGAGGTAGGAATCCTGCATGGCTCGAAAAGTTATGTTCTACAGGACAGTGATGGGCAAATTCTTCCTGCACATTCTGTTGCTCCTGGCTTAGATTATCCTGGAGTTGGACCTGAACACAGTTTTTATAAGAAGACAGGCCGCGCCGATTACTTCGTAGTTACGGATAGGGAGGCACTGGAAGCTTTCCATTTACTCTCTGAGACCGAAGGCATTATTCCGGCGCTGGAACCAGCTCATGCTTTGGCCTACTTGATGAAAATGGCAGAGGATACTAAGAAAGATGAAATAATTGTCCTTTGTCTCTCTGGTCGGGGAGATAAGGATGTGGAGATAGTTAAGGGGAGGATGAAGGGATAGTTTTCGGAGTCGCTCGGCCAGCTGTCATTGCGAGGCGAAGCCGTGGCAATCTCGAGATTGCTTCGGTAGCTTCGCTTCCTCGCAATGACGCGGAATTGAAGGAACGGGCTCAATAAATTGAGTCCCTACAATTAATGTAGGGGTTCGATTTATCGAACCTGTGATGGAAAGGAGTAGCGGAGCGATAGCTCCGTGTTATAATTGCGAAGCCTTGCTTCGCTACTTCAGTTGTGGAATAGGGATATGAACAGGATTGAAGGTAAATTTGGAGACTTGAAGAGTAAGGGTAGGAAGGCTTTGATCGTCTTTATCACTGCTGGTGATCCAGATTTAGATACGACTTTTGAATTGGTTTTGGAGATGGAGAGGAAAGGCGCAGATGTCGTTGAGCTAGGGGTCCCTTTTTCAGACCCTTTGGCTGATGGGACTACCATTCAGAGGGCATCTCAGAGAGCGCTAAATAATAAAATAAAGTTAAAAGATATACTTAAATTGGTTCATGAATTGAGAAAGAAGACAGAGATTCCAATCGTTCTAATGAGTTATTTGAATCCTGTTTATAAATATGGGTTGGTAGAATTTGCCGGAATGTGCAGAAAAATGGGCGTAGATGGGGTTATCATTCCAGACCTTGTGACCGAAGAAGCAGAAGAGTGGCTGAGAGCGGCACGCACCAATAGACTATCTACAATTTTTTTAGCTGCTCCCACCAGCCCGCTCGAGAGGATAAAAAAGATTGCCAGTAAAAGCACGGGTTTTCTGTATTATGTATCTTTAACTGGTGTGACTGGCTCTCGTGACAAATTGAATAACAATGTAATCGAGGCTTTGAAGGCTATTAAAAGGATAACTAATAAACCTGTAGCCTGCGGTTTTGGAATTTCCAATCCCCAGCAGGCGCGAAAAGTATCCAGATATAGCGATGGTGTCATTGTGGGTAGTGCCATTATAGACTTGATTGAAAAGAGCACGACCAGAAAGGCTATATTAAGGAATGTGGGTACTTTTGTTGCTTCTTTACACCAGAAAATGGGTAGGTGATTGGTATGCCAGTGGAAGTTCCCGGCGGTAAAAAGAGTGTGCCAGGTGGACTCTGGACTAAGTGTGAAAAGTGTAACGAGATAATTTACAACAAGGACCTGGAAAATAATTTCAGAATTTGTCCCAAGTGCGGCCATTACTTTCGATTGACAGCAAAACAGCGCATTAAGTTCCTTCTGGACAGAGGAAGTTTCAGGGAGAATTACGCCAATCTTAAAACGGGCGATCCCCTAAGTTTTGTTGCTGTTCAGTCGTATAAAGACAGGATAAAGCAAGACCAGAAGAAGACAGGGTTGAGTGAGGCGGTTATTTGTGGCGAAGGCAGGATAGGAAAGCATAAAGTAGCTGTGGCTGTTTTAGATTTTGACTTCATGGGCGGGAGTATGGCTTCTGTGATGGGGGAAAAGGTAACTCGTATAATTGAAAAAGCAGTTAAAAAAAGAATTCCGGTACTTATTGTCTCTTCTTCCGGCGGTGCAAGGATGCAGGAGGGAGTTCTTTCACTAATGCAGATGGCAAAGACAAGTGCAGCCCTCGGTCTATTGGATCGGGAAAGGATACCATTTATTTCGATTTTAACTAATCCAACTACAGGCGGGGTAAGTGCAAGTTTTGCCATGTTAGGTGATGTAATTATTGCAGAGCCAAAAGCACTTATCGGTTTTGCTGGCCCGCGGGTTATCGAACAAACCATAAGGGAGAAATTACCCGAGGGATTTCAGACTTCGGAATTCTTATTAAAGCATGGTCTAATAGATATGATAGTTGAAAGGAAAGACTTAAAAGACACTGTTGTTAGAATATTGGAGCTTTTTTCATCCAGATAAGCCGAACTTGATACCGATGAATGTTTGGGCGAGCGTCCGCTTGGGAGAAATTAAAGCTCGCGCCCACTCCTTACGATTCCCAGTTACAATATGACCTACCAGCAGGTTTTAGATTACCTCTCAGGTTCAGAACGTTTAGGTATAAAGTTTGGTCTCTCTAATATTAAAAAGCTCTTGAGAGCCACTGGTATTTGGGATGAGAAATTCCGGATAATCCATATTACGGGGACCAATGGAAAAGGGTCAGTAGCTATTTTTCTCTCCAGCATTCTTAAAGAAGCTGGATTTAGGGTCGGCTTGTATACTTCGCCCCATTTAGTCGATTTTCGAGAACGCATTCAAGTAGATGGGAGGTATATTTCAAAGAGAAGAGTTACTGAACTCTTATCCCAGTTACTATTTCTTACAAGAACTCCCCGCCGAGAACTCTCACTGAAGCCAACCTATTTTGAGATAATGACAACACTGGCGCTCCAATACTTTTCCCAAGCCAATGTGGAAATAGCCATCTTAGAAGTTGGCATGGGTGGCCGTTTAGATGCCACAAATGTATTCAAGAATTCTTTAGTCTCAATCATCACAAATGTTAATTATGAGCATACGGAGTATTTAGGTAAGAAAATTTCTGATATCTCTCGAGAGAAAGCAGGGATTATAAAGAGGAATGGAATCGTAATTACTGGAGTGAAGCAGAGGAGAGCCCTTGAAGTAATAGAGGGAGTATGTCAGAAGAAAAAAGCGAGACTATTCCTTTTAGGAAAAGATTTCAAAGCCCAACCCGTAGATCAGAGAAGAAAGGCTGGTGATTTCTGTGATTTCCAGAGGTTCAATTACCAGGGGTTTTTCGATAGTTTCAGAGATTTGAAGATAAAACTTTTGGGGAGACACCAGATAGAGAATGCGGTTTTGGCGTTAGGTGCAATCGAAGGATTAAAATTGAGAGGAATCCAGGTTGCGGAGAAGCATTTGAGAAAGGGCCTGGAGAAGGCGACCTGGCCGGGGAGATTGGAAGTTTTAAATTGTGTTAACCCAAAAGGAGAAGACCGTAGGATAGTCTTAGATGGCGCGCATAATCCAGCCGCTACGCGCTGCCTCAGGAATGCCCTTCTGGAGGGGGTTATCCCCTATCGAAGGATAATCCTGGTCATGGGAATTTTAAAAGATAAAGATGTGAAAAGGATGGTAGCGGAAATTGTCCCTCTATGCAAGGAAGTGGTGGTGACTTCACCCAGAACCGAGAGAGCTCTTGATAAAAATTTGCTTAGAAAAGAGGTTTTGAATTATCTCCCTTCAAATAGAGTCAGGATAGGGGATGGCGTTGGGGGAGCTTTGCAGAGTGCACTGGAGATTGCCAATTCGGATGATTTAATCTGTGTTACTGGTTCCTTGTATACCGTGGGGGAAGCTAAGAGTGCATTGAAACGATGAAAAAGTATTCTATCGGAATAGACATTGGTGGCACGAATATAACCGTAGCTCTCGTCACAGGAAATGGGGAAATCTTAAGAAAGATTAGATTTCCTACCAGGGCAGAAGAGGGCAAAACTAAGACCATTAAATGCATCTTAAAGACCTTGGGCGCCATTATGAAGGGTCTCCGCTCAAACTCTATAGAGGGAATAGGAATTGGTGCAGCTGGTGATATCGACCAGGATAGAGGGGTTGTCCGATTCTCTCCCAATCTATTATGGAAGGATGTGCCCATAGTTCGTTTGATAAGAGAGAAGTTTAATCTGAAGGTTGTTCTGGACAATGATGCTAATGCGGCTGCTTGGGCAACATACATTTTGGAAACCGGGAGAAAGGTAAAAAACTTACTCTGTATAACCCTGGGTACTGGCGTGGGAGGTGGCATCATACTCAATGGAAGGATATACCATGGCGCCTCGGGGAGTGCCGGTGAGATTGGACATATGACTCTCAATCCGCAAGGTCAAAGATGCAGGTGCGGAAATTATGGTTGTCTTGAAACTTATATTGGTTCAGCCTATATTGTTAAAAAGGCGATTAGGGAAATTAGAAAAGGTGAGAAGAGCCTGATAAAGAAGATCGCTGGTGGAAACTTGAAATCAGTTACTCCCGAGACCATCCAAGTAGCTGCCCTGAAGGGCGATAAAATGGCAAGGAGAATCTGGAAAGAGGCAGGAGAGTATTTGGGAATAGCACTATCTGGAGTTATTAATCTTCTAAATCCAGAAGTGATAGTTTTTGGTGGTGGAGTGGCCAGGGCTGGAGAATTAATTTTCAAACCGATGAAAGCAGAAATAAGAAAGCGCACTTTCAAGACTCCTTTTGAGAAAGTAAAGTTTACTTGCACAAGGTTCGGTGAAGACTTGGGGGTAATCGGTGCGGCTTTACTGATATTACAGGGAAATGTAAAGTGAAAAGCGCAAAGTGTAATGATACCATGACTATCCACCCTCGCATTACGCTTTACGCCCTCTTCTTGCCTTCTTATATAGCCTTTATGGCTATTTTTTTATTTTGTCAATCTGCCGAGGGTTACTTTCCTGAAGAGAAGGACTCCTATATAAGTTCAGCCAGTACGTATGTAGTTATTGGGAAAAGTACTGAATTAGGTCCAGTCCAGAATAACCCTATTATTCTTTCAGCCGATTACATTGAGTATAGACGAGAAGAGAATAAGGTCTTAGCCCGTGGTAATGTTAAAATAGAAGACAAAGATATTACCATGGAATGCGAGGAAGCTATTTTCGACCTGAAAGAGGAGAAAATTGAAGCAAAAGGCGGACTCACTCTTCAAGATAAGGAAACTACCATCCATGGCAGTCAAATAATCTACGATTTGAGAACAAGGCGTGGAATTATAGACGATGCTTCATCATTTATAGACCCCTGGTACTGTTCCGGCCCAAAGATAGAGAGAGTAAGTGATAAAGAAATCATTGTGGAAGACGGCTATATTACATCCTGTGAACTCTCCTCTCCCCATTACCGGTTGAAAGCGAAAAAAATTCGCGTTCTATTGGGAGAAAGAATTTCCGCCTATAACGTCCTGATGTATTTAGGCAAAGTTCCCATCTTCTATCTCCCTTTCTACTGGCGCTCATTGCGCGAAAGAAGGTTTAGCTGGGGATTGAAATTGGGCTCTAATAGTGAAGAAGGCTTTTTCGCCAAAACAAATTTTGGATATATCTTTAGTGAGAGGACAAACGGAGCTTTACTCCTCGATTATATGACCCGCAAAGGGGTCGGCATTGGAGGCAGATATAGTTACTATTTGCAGGATAAAGTAAAAGGATTCCTGTATGGATATTACATTAAGGAGAAAGATACCGAAAAAAAGAGATGGCGGGGAGAAGGAGAACACTGGCAGAATTTAGGAAGCGACTTCTATTTTCAAACGAAGCTCGACTATATGTCCAATAAAGAGTTTAACAAGGTATATAATGAAGAGGACTGGATACCGATGAAAGAGGAACTGAAATCTCACATTGCTCTTACTCGTTCAAGACCTACTTATACTTTGAGGATAGTTGGAGAAAGGAAGGATGTATGGGATGAGGAAACGGGGCGATTTGTCAACATTCAGGGCTATTCTCCCAGATTCTCATTTGCGACAAATCTTCTCCAAATCAAGGAAGGACTACTCTATTATAGGTTAGGAGCGGATTACGCCAACCAGTATTCTAAAGCATACAATTATGTTACCAGAGACGATCGTGTTACCAGAGAATTTCAGGAAGGTCACCATTTAAATCAAAGTGACATCTATTTTGACTTAGTTAATAAACTGAGGTTGTCACGCAGGGCGAGCTTAAATACAGAAGTGGGTTTTCAAGAGAAATGGCAGGATAAGGATGAGAACTGGAATAGAGAAAATGTTTATAAAAATATATACCACACTCAAGCAAACTTACGGACTCGGGTTACAATGTTTTTCGATACAGACTTAACACATAGTTTTCAGCAAGAACAGGGTAAAAAGACGACCATCAATAAACTTTCGATTTTGGGAAGGATTCGCCTTCCCTGGTTATTAGAATTTACGTCCTCCACCGGATATAGTTTTATTGGAGAGAGAAATCTTAGACTCGATAACCTTTTCTCCCGGGTAGATTTTAACCCCTCTACTTTGGCGAGCTTCTATATTGAACATAGCTATGACTTGAACAGGGAAAGGACAGCCAATTTTCAGACGGAAGGGATATTTGGTCCGGGAGGAAACAAGTGGTCCATTAATGCCAGATTGACCTATCTGGAGGGTCTGGAGGAAACTTCTAAGTATCCCCGTCGTCTCGACATCGCGAATGGGTTTAATTTTCCGATAACCAAGAAATGGAGGGCTCGATTGGCTACCAGATACGATATCTATAGTGGTAAGCTTATGGAGCGAGGAATTCATATCTATCGAGACCTTCACTGCTGGGAAGCAAGGCTTAGCTGGACAAAGATATCTTCCGAGGAAGAGATATGGTTAATGTTTAATTTGAAGGTCTTTCCCGAAGAGAGAATAGGTCTTTATCATAATATTGACGAGAAAGAGTGGCGCCTACGCAGAAAATAATGAGATTGCTGAAGGAGTAGCAGACTTCAGTCTGCGTGTATAATTTTTGTTTGACAATTTTTCTCCATTTTGTTAACATTAGAAAATGGGGTCAGTTCTATTTTTGGCCTTATCACAACTCTATTTAACTATTTTAATGAATCAAAAATAGAGCTGACCCCATTTTCTGAAGGTGCCAAGGTAGCTCAGTTGGTAGAGCACCGGACTGAAAATCCGGGTTGTCCCCAGTTCGATTCTGGGCCTTGGCACATTTTTTATTTTGAGTTACATTTGTAGGGGTTCAATTCATTGAGCCCGATCCCACTTGTAGCTGCAAAGCATAAGCTTTACCCTTCCTTTTAGCACAAAAAGATAAAGGAAAATCCCGAATTTGCTTGAAAGAATAAAAGCAATTCGGGATTTTTTATTTTATAGACACTTGATATTAGTGGCTTTTGGGAAGCTCATAAGAGGCCTTTGAAAAATAGATGTTGAAGGGCTGA
>Ga0315289_10011278_pt1 | contig 12684 bp, 11 predicted proteins | sample YL17G11_40_MG_FD_203452 | JGI IMG/M metagenome (GOLD analysis project Ga0315289, IMG submission 203452) | Sediment microbial communities from Yellowstone Lake, YNP, Wyoming, USA - YL17G11_40 | ecosystem: Environmental > Aquatic > Freshwater > Lake > Sediment | place: USA: Wyoming | collected...
AGGGCGCGAGCGCGGAGTGCGTGACCGCAAATCCTAACGCCTCGGCGACGACTTGGCTTGTCGCCGCCGTGCCGAGGAATTGACAGCCGCCGCCGGGCGACGCACACGCGCGGCATCCCAGTTCGGCGGCTTCTTCGAGCGTGAGCAAACCATGTGCGAAGCGCGCGCCCAGCGATTGCACTTTGCCGGCATCCTCGCCTTGCTCAGCCAACAATGTGACGCCGCCGGGAACGATGATGCCTGGCAACGATTTCTGCGCCGCGAGTGCCATCATCATCGCAGGCAATCCTTTGTCGCATGTGGCGATGCCGAGCACGCCGCGCCGCGTAGGCAGTGACCGAATGAGTCGGCGCAAGACCATCGCCGCGTCATTGCGATACGCGAGACTGTCCATCATTCCCGGTGTCCCTTGCGTCCGACCATCGCACGGATCGCTCACGAATCCAGCGAATGGAATCGCGCCGAGTCGCGTCAATTCTTCGGCGGCGGCTTGGGCAAGCAGTCCAACTTCCCAATGCCCGGTGTGATAGCCGAGCGCGATCGGTGTGCCATCCGCCGCGCGAATGCCGCCCTGCGTGCTGAGAATCAAAAATTCTTTGCGCCCCAATTGCTCAGGCGTCCAGCCCATTGCCGCATCCATAGTCCAGCCAAACACATTCCCGCTCGCCGTCTCGCGTAGCCAATCGGCTTGCAGTGGCAATCGTCCCACGGGACCGGGCGCGTGAGTTGAAACATCGTACAAATTCGGATCGGAGGTTTCAAATCGGTTGTGTTTCATCTTGCGTTCTACACGTCGCATTCTAGGTGTATATCTTCGGACTCGCGCTTGAGGAGTTCTGGATCAGGTTCTCGCGCACGGTTAGTTCAGGATACGCGTCCGCTGTCTCGACCAGATGTCCGATAAAACTCCATGGCTTTCTCTCGCCACCGCGAATTCTTGTTCCCAGCACGCGCGCTTCACCCGACGTTGATTCGACCATTCCAAGCAACAGGCGAATGGTCGTCGTCTTGCCCGCGCCCTTGAGACCGAGGAACGCGTAGATTTCGCCTTTGGCAACGCGCAAAGACAAACCGTTAACGGCTGTGACATCACCGTACCGTTTTACTAGATTATTAGTTTCGATGGCTGTGTTCATTTTGTGGATTTCCTTGAACAGAACCCATTGTTGTAGCGCATCGGCTGCATGCGCCGGTTAGGCGGCTCGATCTTTCTCAGGCCAATAGTGTATTGAGACGAGATCCCGCCCGGGACGCCACTTATCAAGATCAGACACGCCAACAGGAACTGGGCGTCTATCCTTCCAAATAGATTCACGCGTCTCCCTATCAGGGATTCCGTAACGAGTGCCTAACAACACAGCAAAGGTGGTTTCTCCGCCTGTGACCTGGTATAGATCAGCCTGCACCAGGCATAATTGTCCTTTGCCAAAGAAGCGGGAAAGGAGCATAGTCATACGCTCTGACACATGAGAAATCTCGTGCCAAACCCCTCCGAAGGCGTCAAGTGTTTTTCTATTGGCGAATTGGTAAACGTGCGGGCAAAGGAAGTTGTTCTGTACTAGATACACCGAGTCTCCACTTCCTCTAAGAAGAAACTGGTCCTGGCGAGAGAAAAGGTGGCTACAGGCAGCTCCCACTACAGTATAACCGGCATATATGAGCAATTCTCCTACCGGGCAATTTCGCCACGTGAATCCCCCAACGACAAAGACAGCCCCAATTACGACAAGAGGAAGCCAACAGCATTTGAGTCTCCATAAAACCACCTTCAGGGATTGGAAATGATTCATGATTCCTCCATTCGCATACGTTATTGAGTAGCCACCCGACGGCCAACATCACCCGCGTGACGGGTGTCAAAGACTCGCTTGTGGGCAAAACTCGCCGAAATAACCAGAGCCTTTCCTGGGGCGACGCGGTAGCCGAGTCGGGCGCATGTGGTGTTAGGTCTGCCCTATGATTGCACAATACATGCCGATAGTTTACTTTCCAGTCTTTTCTGGCTAACCAGGTCTTGTGGGTACATGGCGATAAGAACAATCCCGTGCTTCTTACACAGATGGATCTTTTCTTTTGTTTTGGCGTCATATTCGGCATTCCCTGCAAGCCCGAAATACTCAATGAACGTACCGCCAACATCAAAGTCGCCCCGATAGTTGCTTTCTGGGTATCGCGGCTCTTTCTCGTGACGAACCCTACGAGCGTAAAGATAGTCATCAATTGTTTTTTCGCCGAGCGAAAGGCAAACGTGACCGTCTTTGGCGATGGATTGAATGCCTCGGCTGGTTTTTCTTGTTCCATCTTCAAGAATACCGGCACGTATCAGAGCGTTGAGCCAAGAGCCAAAAACTGATTTGACGCGTCTGACGGATGGTTTAACCCGCAGGAGTTTTAAGAGCGCCAATCTCTCCTCGGTTTCAAGATCCAGCAAGTCAGTCATGCCTTCGCCGAAGTTCTGCGGAGGAACGCGTTCTATCAGACTCACTAACTTTCGAAGGTACTTGAGAATGTCTTTCTCGGATGCAGAACCGTTACCTGCCCCTTGCAGAACGGTGTCTCTCAGACACGGAGTGCAGAAATCCAGTCGATCAATGCCTAATCTCTCTATCAATGGCATTGGTAGAGAATCTTCAACGAAACTCTTCGCACACAGGGGGCAGGTTTTCACTTGTGGGCGTCGTATCGCTTTTGTAAGCCCAAGTTGTTCAGCGCGTGCTGCCGCAAAGTACATCAGAATATTATTCCACGCATACTTTGAGCAAAGCGGGGCAATCTTTTTCCACGTTTCTATCGTAGTAGATGGCGTAGCTTTGACTATTTCGTCTGTGATACCCCAATACCACACCCATTGCCATCGTGCGATTTGAACGGCTAATAATTTGTCATGCTCTGGAGTCCACCACTTCAAGATATGGCGACTCTTGGAGTAATTTGGCTCCGTTTGCAAGGACCCATAGGCTGGCTTATCCCTGTAGTCGTAGATGCTCATGGCCAATTGCAAGTAACTCCGCACTGATCCGCGCGAAGCGCGGTCAGTCGTTGCGGTGTGTTAGGCGGCATCTTCCCCACTGTCTCGTGGCGCGAGATATGCCGGATGTCGCAGCAGTTCAGATTGTCGTACCTTGGCCTTCACGCCGTACCGAGTGCATAGGCTCCTCACCAGATCCACATACCAAGGTTCCGCAGTTGGCGAGACGTAGATCTCAGATATCAATCTATCCAAGTCCACCGGCACGGAAATTCCCACCTCATTGATAAGGGGCATCACGATCCCACGAAACTCTTGTTCATGTATGAAGCTCATCCCCTTGAGGGTGGCCCCAGCAAGGAGGTTATCTGAACTTGGCCGATACGATGCGAAGTCAACGTACTGGACCAATCCTCCATGCACGACCAGTTTAGGATCGTTAAAGCTATCGCGAAATCTTTCGAAACTCGATTTGATGGCGATGCCTTCGCCAGAACCCGCGTACAAACGCCACATTGCGTCTGACTCGTATTCGTTGGCATGCCAGCACGAGACGAAAAACAGCTTGTGACTACGGGGCGAAAGGATCCGAGTGAGGTATTCAGCAATTTGTCTGCCGTGCTCGCGCTCTTCCGCAGGCAGCTCTGCTACAATTTTCCACAGGTCGTCGATCGGAGGCTTGGTCGGAACTCCCTCGTAAGGATCCTTGAGCTTGTCGAGCCGAGCGAACCAGAGTGCTCGGTACTCCAGCAAAAAAAGCAATCGTGCGAGAGGAATATAAAGCCAGAGCACGGTCGATCCATTCGGTTGCGATAAATCAGGATGATCTTTGAACATTGACGACCTCCTCGCCCACCTACTGATTGAACCACAACTCGTACACCTCATCGCCGTACCGCAACACCATCTCGCCGGAGCCAAATTCCGAATGTGCCCACACGCTGTCTATCAGATGAACACCTGCATATTCCCACAATTCGCCGTGGTGGCTAAATCGGCAGCGTTACCTCACTTGGCGCACCCACCGGGTTATAGCACATGACCACACCTGGCACCTTCAGATTTGCCTCCGCCTCGTAAAGCGCCTGCATCTCGGGCAGGGCTTCGTGACCGGCTTGAGTGAGCACAGCCACTTTGTGCAAAAGCCGCAACTCCTCATCGGTATGCGCTCCCATGCCCCTTAGCATCAAACCCCAGCAGTCCCAATTCAGTAGTTCCATTCTGTTCTATGCTGCCAAATCTTGAATCAGGTTGCCACGAACGAACGGCAACCCCTTCATGTCTCCGTATCCAGAGACTCCAAACCTATTCGGATCGGACGCACCGGCACGACACATCTGCCACGCCTTGCCTCCAACCAGGAATTGATCGCGGGGAACGTCATACATATCAAATTGGATGTTGTTCTCTTGAATCGCTTGCTCATCCAGGTCCGGGTCTACGAGCCGCCAGCGCCTCTCCTTTGAATCCCAGAATTCTGCTACTACATGGGAACAGTTGAAATCAGAGTCGAGCATAGTGAAGTAGGCAGCAAATCCAACGCGGTTACGCGTGGGAATTCCGTGGTGACGCGCCATAGCACAGAACAAAGTCGCCGCATCACGACAGCAGCCGACCAGCCGCTTTTCTGGTAGTCGGGATTCTGTCAAAGGATGGGCATCCAGTTCGATAATCCGAGCCAGCATCTTCTCTATGTAACGGATGTTGACTTCGGCAAGTCTCTCCTCAGGTATCTGATAGCCATACCTCTCTCCGCCCATGTAATGGATATACAATCCCTGCACAACACGGCATAAACCTTCGACGGTACCAGGCAAACCAGCAAACAATCCCTTGTCGCCACCTGGGTCAGTTATCGGGCTCTGAGTTGCATAATACGCAAGTGGATCCATTGCCAAACCTCCTTGTTCAACTGTTTGTCGGGTGATCCATTCCGTATCTTATCTTCTCTTATTTTCAACTCAAAGTCAAGACGCGGTTAGGAGCGGTTGCACTATCAATCGGTCAGGGCGGGAGTGCTGCCATCAATCTAATAGACTTTATCGGAGATGGTCTTGGACACAGACGCTTCGTGCACAGATGAACACAGATTGAAAAGCCCAAAAATCAGTGTGTATCAGCGTTAATCTGTGTCCCAACGCGCCGACGAGAACTTTGGCTTTGAAAGGAATGGCGTGAACGCCGTGTGTTTGGCAGCGTTCGTCATTTGTGATATAATCTGTGGCGGAGGTGAGTGCTATGGAACTCGAAGAATATTTCAACTTCCTTGCGCCAGATGACATCCGCGTTAAAGGAACGCGCGTTGGAATAGAAACCATCCTCTACGATTATATCTATCGCAGTCGCTCTCCCGAGGATATTGCATCGCGCTATCCTTCATTGACGCAGGAGCAGGTCTACGCGACGATCACCTATTACTTGCGTAATAAAGAGAAAGTAACGGCTTATCTCTCCAATTGGCTGGAGAACGCCAGACTTCGCCGCGAGGAGCAAGACCGCAATCCATCGCCAGCGATTCAAAAACTACGCCGTATTGCCGCGGAACGCGAATCGGCAACGGCGACGATCTCCGAATCATGAGCGCGATACGTTATCTGATTGACGAAAACGTAGATGACAGTCTGCGGAAGGGAATGCATCTGCATTATCCCGACATCGTTGTTTGGCGCATAGGCGACCCTAACGCGCCGTCCTTCGGTACGCTTGATCCCGATATTTTGATTTGGTGTGAAGCGCACAGTTTTTCATTGGTGACAAACAATCGCGACTCGATGCCAAACCATTGGCGCGACCATCTTGTGGCAGGGCGTCATGTTCCTGGAATGTTTACTCTGAACGCGAACATGTCAATTGGCGATACCATCAAGGAGTTGGCTCTTATCTGGGGCGCGTCAAATCCTGACGAATACGCCGACCAGATGAATTACCTTCCGATTCGGCAATAGAATCGTTGACTCGTGTTCACACAGCCGTCGCCTTTGCGCGGCGGTTTTTGTTTTTAGATGCTGGCGTGACGCACCGCAATCAGATTGAAACGGAATGTTGCAAGGAGCCCGCTTTCCGCAACTAGTGCTCCAACTACTGATTGAACCACAACTCGTACACCGCGTCGCCGTAGCGCAACACCATCTCGCCGGAGCCAAAGTCGGAATGCGCCCACGCGCTCTCCACGAGCGGATAGCGGCTCAATTGAATCGGCACGTCGTTGACTGTCGGCGTGACGTCCCAGCCCGTGACAAAGCGACCAATCGTCGGCGACTCGAATGTGATGACGCCATCTTTTGCCGTGATGCGCGCCGCGCTCAACGCGTTGACGAACGCGTCGAACGATTTCCAATCTGCTTCGCGTCCGCACTCGACGAGCCAGGTATTTTCGCGCGCGGCGCATTGCAGTTCGCGTCCGGCGTACTGCCCGTAATCGCCCACCTGCATCCCATTCTGTGAATAGATGCCGACGTAGCCGCGCTTGAGGCGCACGAAAACCCAATTGCCCGCAAAGCGTACTTCGTCGAACAGTTCTTGCGGAAACCAGCAGTGGCTCATCCACGTGAAATAATCATTCAGGCGGAAGGTGAGCGACATGACATTCTTGTGTTGAATGACGCGCGGCATCACGCTACTGCCCGACCAGTAATCGGGGCGCAGTCCCGAACCCTCGCCGCACGTATGCGGGCATGACCAAAAGATGTTCGCCTTGTTGCCGAGCGTCACCTGCGCGACGTGCGTTGACGATTCGAACTCGCCTTTGCGATGGTCTTGCAAGCCGGAGAGCATGTAATCGGGCGTGCGATAGACGACGAAATCCGCGTGCCGCGCCGATGTGCGCACGCCAAGCGTACCGTGCCGCTCTTTGGATTCGATCACGCTCGTGCTGTCGGTTGCCATATCGAAAATGATCTTGGGTGGTTTGTACGTGCTCGTGCCCAGGCAGACCGGCGCCATGCCTGAGGTGCCTTTCGTCAGCGAGCCATTGCCGAAGAACAGCCAGCACAACGCCGATGTTCCATCGAAATCAGGATACTTCACATAGATGCCGTAACTGCGCCCATGCGTCGTGCCCCAGATGCCCTGGTAGGAATCGGAACCCAGGTTGAAGAACATCTCGTCGAGTACCGCGCCAACCATCTGGCGCAATTTGTATTGCCCCTCAATCGTCGCAAAATCGTACACGTTCAAGAGCGGCGCGACGCAGATCGGAAAGTACGAGTTCGAATGCCACTCGTCAAACCCGAATCGTCCGCGCTGACGCAGCCATTCGGTGATGTACGTGAATGCCTTGTGATAGTGAAACACGCCGTTCAGCCGACTGTTCGTGAACTCGTCCGTCGGAAACAGAAATCCCGCCATCCACTCGGCAACGTGGAAAAGCAGCCGATGGTTTTCCGATCCCATGTACATCACCGTGTCGCCAGGTTCGTCAATCCAATACTTGAAGCCCAGGATCGTCTCTTTCATCAGCGCGTTGATTTCGGGACTGAGGCGGCGCTGCTCGCGTTCCCAGAACATCAACCGCAAAATGCCCTGAATGACGAAATCGGCGCAGTCATTTCGTGCGGCGATGAATTCGCACGTCCAGCGAATCGCGCTCTCGTCGACGCGGTCGAATTGACCGCGCGCGTAGCGCGCGACCTGCGTCCAAATACGATGCGTGCCTTCTTCGATGTTATCGGCATAGTGTTCCAGCACTAGCCGCCGCCGTTCTTCGATCTTGTCGTATCCTGGCGGTGCGGCGATTGGTGTAACCTTGTGCAGATTATTGAATGATGTCGCTGTGAACGGCTGACAGTCCTTGCCAAGCCACTTGCAGCGGATGTGATAGACGCCATCAGCCAACGCCTTGCCCGAAGCGAGCGACACCGCGCCCGCAGCGGTTGGCAGCGCACTCTGCAACGCCTTGCCCTCGGACGATACGAGTTCGACTTGCAACTTGACCCCGCTCTTCGGATTGCCACTCGCGGCGGCTTTGCCCAAGGTCAGACCCAGGTCGTGCTCAGGATAAATGATGTCGCGCGACAGGCGGAGACTATGCAGTTCTTCTTCGACGAGCGCGCGCGTTTCCAACGACATACCTGGCGCGAGTGGCACGCGCACGGTTGCATCACCCTCGGCGATCTCTAGTCGCAGCCCGACCTGTGCCATGCGCGCGATTCGAAACAGTCCGACGTTCAGCACATTCTCGCCCGGTTGCAACGCCGCTGCAAATTGATACGCGTGGACGATACCTTCGCGCGCAGGAGAAACATTCGCGCTGTCAAAAACAAGCGCGCCATTGATGAACACAAGCGCGCGCGAGTCGTTGACGAACATCCGCCACTGCCACACTCCTGCGTTATCGGGTGTGACGATGGTCGAAAGAAACGCCGCGCCTAAGTGGTTCTTGATGTTGTACGTGCCCCACGAAAGATATTTCTCCGGACCGCGCACCAAGTTCCAGCGCGTTGGCTCCTCGTGAAACGTCGTCTCCTGCCCTTCCACAGGCGACAACGCCAAAATCCCGAGTGCCTCGTCCACGACCTCGTTCATCGCCGCGCGACCCACCGTCGAGTTTTTATTTTCAAAATACGCCAAGCCCGCGACCTTGCTCGACATGTCGTGGTTGAATGGCCCCAGCATGATCCAGGGTTTGAGTGTGTCGCCCGCCAGTGCTTGCCGGGTCAGATTTTCAATTGCAGACATGATCACTTGCTCCTTGTGTTCGATGGAGGTAGATGTTTGACGTACGGCTTGCCGTCGCTGAGTACCTCATGGACAATGGGCATCCACTCGCTGATCGGAATATTCTGCGGACACTTGTCTTCGCACTCGACACATTCCAAGCAGGCGCTTGCCTGGTTTTCGGTGGGAATCCACTGTTTGTAGGCTCGTCGCGCGACATCAGGTTGGTCGTACATCATCCCTTCGTTATAAGCCGCAAAGACGCGCGGAATGGCGACGCCGTTCGGGCATGGCAGGCAGTACTCACACGTGGTGCAAGGGATGGGACTGAGATCGTTGTACTGGGCGCGCACCTGATCGAATAGCGCAAGTTCCTGCGCTGTCAACGCGTTGACTCGTGCAGTGGTCGCGCTGGAGACATTTTGCTCGACCTGTTCCAGCGTGCTCATCCCGCTGAGCACGACCGACACCTCCGGTTGATTCCACAGCCATTGCAGTGCCCAGTCGGCGGGCGAGCGCTTGCCGGCGGCAGTATCCCAGATTTCCTGAACCGGTGCGGGTGGATTCACGAGTTTACCACCCAGCAATGGTTCCATGACGACTACCGCCAATCCTTTCGACGCGGCGTATTGCAATCCCTTGGTGCCGGCTTGATTTTCGATATCCATGTAGTTGTGCTGAATCTGGCAGAACGTCCAATTGTGCGCGTCGACGATCTCCTGAAAGACTGGATACTTGTCGTGGAATGAGAACCCGAGATATCCGATGCGCCCATCGGCCATGGCTTGCTCAGCGCGTTCGAGTACGCCCAGGTCGCGCATCTTGTCCCATCGCTCGCGGTTTAGCCCGTGCAACAGGTAAAAATCAACGCGCGCGGTCTGTAGTTTTTGCAACTGCTCGTTCAAGACCTTGTCGAGATCTTCTGCGGCTTCGATCTTCCAGCACGGCAATTTGGTCGCGAGCTGCACCCTCTCCCGGTATCCATCCTTGAGCGCGCGCCCGAGAAACGATTCGCTGTTCCCGCCGTGATACGGGTACGCCGTGTCAAGGTAATTCACACCTTGGTCAATGGCATAGTGCAACATACGGGTTGCTTCCGGCTCGTCAATACTGGCATGGTCTCCACCGATTGTTGGGAGTCTCATGCACCCGAATCCCAGCGCCGAAACCTCCCAATCCAATTTTCCGAATCTACGATATTTCATCTTGTGCAACTCTTTCATTCACCAACCACAGTGGAAATGATTTGCCTTGCGCGCGTAAGTGGCTAGCGTACAAAAAGCGATGAACGTCGTGAGTATAGAATTGTCCAAAGCGTTTGCCCGGCAGAGCATCCAAAAACCGGTCGAGGATGGTTTTCGCCATGCTTTCGTCTATCCCGGACGCGAGTTCGTAATCGAAATAAATCGCCAAGTCTCGCTCAGGCTTGTCAATAATGCGCGTGACGCCGTATCGGGTTGGATTTAGATGCACCGGTGAATAGCGTTCCAAGACAAATGTGCCGAACCCGGCGGAGTGAATCGAGTCTTGATGGGCGTAGAGAAAGTTGACCGTCTCTTGCGCATCTTCCATCCTTTCGGTTGGAAAGCCGAAGAAAAGAAAGGTGTGATTCCAGATGCCGGCGTTAGTTCCTTCTTGCAAGATGCGGCTCACCGTCTCGCGCTGTGTGCCTTTGACCATGTGCTGAACCATTCGTTCCGAAGCCGTCTCCAAACCAAAGAATAACATCCGACAGCCGCCGCGCGCCATGCCCTGTAACAACTCGGCCGAAATCCCCCGCTCGAATCGCGCACAACTACACCAATTGACCGGCGAACCTAGTTCTGCGAGCCGATCCGAAAGAAGGCGCATCGTGCGCGGCGCGATGGCTTCGTCGGCGAAAAAGATGTGGCGCACACCATATTTCTTTTCCAATGCAATGATTCGTTCGACGATCTGCTCAACCGGCAGCAGATGGAATCCTTTACCTGCTCCGTAACCGACATTGCAGAAAGCGCACTGCCCGTGATAACAACCATGCGCAGTGATAAGCGGCAGCACCAAGTCAGGCACGAGGTATCGGTCGAGCGGTAGTCCGTCGAAATCAGGTTGAACCAATGCCGATGAGTCAGGATGCGCCGGAACCGGATTCACGCGAATCGTGCCGTCTGCGTGATAAATCAGGTTGGGAACTTGGGCAAGATTGCGATTGCCATCCAAGGCTTCGGCCAAACGAAGGAGTGGAGTTTCGCCGTCGAAGACAATCGCGCTGTCAATCAGGTCGAACAACGCTGGCGTTTGCGGAATCTGCTCGCGCAGCATCGTGACGTGGGGTCCACCAAGGGAGACGTGACAGCCAAGCCCGGTTTGCTTGATCAGGTGCGCCAGTGTCATCGCCGCAAGCATCTGTCCCATCGTCGGAATCGAGATGCCGACGATGTCAGGTCGTTCGCGCACGATGTCAGAAATGATTCCGCGCCGAAAAATGTCGAGGAAAATATTGTGTCGGGGATCGCGCGCGGCATCTAGCAAGTGACGACTGCTATCCACCGGCACAGCCGGTTGATAATTCAGGAGATCGAGTTGCGCCGGGTAGAACGCCAACGATGCCAAGGTGAGCGATTGCGCGATGACTGCAAACGCTTCTAGACTTGTCTCACCATCATAGAACGCGGGACTGCGAAATACGGCTTTGGCTGGTTCGATTCGCGCTGCTAGCGCGGAGCCTTCAGCCAATGCCCACTGGATTCTCTTGGGGACATTACGCTTTCGCTTGCGCGGATAGTTAGCACGGAGACGATCAATGGATTGTTCAAGATACGCGCGACTCAGGACCGCGTCATAGGTCTCCACATTCAGATCGCGCTGGATAACGTCCACACCCTGCGACCGCAGAAAAGAGGTGAGCACCGGCAATGCCAGGTGTGGCATCGCCGGTGTCCATTGCGGTGGAAAGATCAAAAATATCTTCATAAGTGCTCAACGTGTCATCCGAGTGGAATCGGTGATCTGGCGCGTGAATGTCGTGCGAACGGTTTGGGAGAGTGTTTGGAGGACTTGAGTTAGCGTTAATTGACTCATGCCACCTTCTAGTCAGTTTGCAATCCGTGCTCCCGATATGCGGCCAACTACATCAATCCAAAACTCATTGAATCTGTTTCCATCTATCCTGGCTACTACCCGCGTTGGTTTGCCAGCAGGATCAATTGTCTCGTGAAGCCATCCATTCCTTAATTCCAATTTCAAGGGAATTTCCGTAATCTCTACTCCTTCGCTCCAACCCGCCGCAATGGCGCAGGCCAGTGGATCGTGTTGAAAGTTGATGATATCGCTTGGCACTTTGCTGCAAGTCTTGCCAACCTTTTCTGCATAGTTCTCGTCTTTTGCAAACGCCTCTGCCTGCCTTGCAAGCATTTGTCCTAATACGCCCGAGTTTCTTAACGTTCCCAGGTACGCTCTGCGTAACGAGGTTTCGAGCGTTACTGACAAAGGAACAAGAGTTGGATTGGAATGCTCAATGACATATTGGGCTGATTGAACATCAACCTGAATATTGTAATCCATGTTGTTGCCCCACTGCGGGAAACCTTCTCCAGTGGGATAGACGTAACCTCCCATGAGAACGAGCGGGACAGTTCTCAGTATTCCTGGATATTGTTTCTCCAGCAGATACAGATTAGTATAGGGGCCAATACCGACGACGGTTGCGCCTTGTTCAATGCTTTTTTTGAGAAGCAATAAGGCTTTGTCAAGCGGGTTGGGTGAAGGCGCGATCCGTTCGCCCCAGTAATTTTCTTCGTTGAGAAGGACTTGCTGGATGCGATAGCATCCGAGAGAAACGTCCGCGCCCGCCGCTACAAGTACTCCCTCTCGATGTTCGAGGTTCAGGACGTACTGCACATAACCCGCTCTTTTGCCATCAACTTCCGCAACGGTCGTTATGGCAGTAATCTCAACGTCTGACAATCGAAGAAGCATTGCCAACGCGCACAAGTCATCAATGTCGCCACCTATATCAGTGTCGAGATGTATCTTGACTGTCGTATTCTCCTTTGTGATCACCACATCATCCTGTGATTCAA
>Ga0315289_10011279_pt1 | contig 12684 bp, 17 predicted proteins | sample YL17G11_40_MG_FD_203452 | JGI IMG/M metagenome (GOLD analysis project Ga0315289, IMG submission 203452) | Sediment microbial communities from Yellowstone Lake, YNP, Wyoming, USA - YL17G11_40 | ecosystem: Environmental > Aquatic > Freshwater > Lake > Sediment | place: USA: Wyoming | collected...
TTTCATAAACGAATCAAGTATCATACATTCTATCCTGGTAAAATTGTTTTTATTAAGGGTATAGAACAACTCACTCTTATTCTTATATATCCTATTAAGAGTATCTGATAGTTTTTTAAACTCAGAGTAGATTAATTCCTGTTCACTTATCAAAGGGACAACTTTCTACCTGGATTAATATTCCTATATTTGCTATATGTGAGAAAAAGGGGATAACGGAACATATCCTTAATACCTTACAGGTAGTACATTTTGCAGGTATAATAATCTTGTCCTCCGGTTCCTGGTCTTGTTCAGGTTTCTGTTCGTTTTTAACTGGAGGTTTAAGGTCATCAAATACGTTTTTAATAGCCATTAATATCTCGTTCTGCTATATTATATTGTTTTATTTCTTCACTAGTAAGCCATTTATTTTTCTTAAGTAACTTCTTTGCCTGTTTTTCTGTTATCTTAAGTCTTTCTCTGGTATATTTAAGATACATCTCATATACTTTTTTTTCACTGGTTTTTAATATCTTTACCCTTTCATTATAAGTCTGAGTTGGTTCTTCTGATACCATGTGTTCATGGACGTATATTCGGGCATTCTCAGCCAATATTCTTTTATCACCTAATAACAAAGTAAAAAACCCGGCCGAGGCTACCTCACCAAGACCTATAGTAGTAACCTTAACATTAAATGTCTCTTTAATTCTATTAACTATATCTATTATAGCAAAACAATCTCTCAATGTCCCACCATCGGAACAGATATATAAAGTTAATTTCTTCTGTTTTTTCCAGTTAATGGATAGCAATTCATTTATGACCCCACGAGTTAGTTCATATTCAAATTCACCTATTACAAGAATTTCATTATCCATTAAGGACCTCTTTGGTATCTCTGGATTGAAACTGAGACGTAACAGTTACATTTTTTACATATATCCGGGTCTATTCCTCTTGGCCATTCCTGCCTATCCATCAGGTGAGAACAGACTATAAAAGATATATGTTCATTTAATAGTGGACATTTAATCTTGCCTTTAAGGTCTAATTTAACCTGTTCTCCATTTTTATTATATACAGTCTTTTCGTTATAATGAACTTCCAACTTGCGGTCATAGATGCTATTAATTAACTCTGACATAGATTAAATCCCTGGTTGTGTGTATTATTAGTATATTTATTTGTATTTCTCAACTAACTCCATAAATCTCTCGGCTGCTTTGTCCCAACTATATTGTGTTAAAGTATTGTTTGATATATTACTGTCTAATCCTATAAATCTACTCTGGTTTTTAATAACATACTCAATTTTTTCTCTAATAGAGTCTATCTCTATAAGGTCCCAGTTGGAGTCCCCTTTAAACCAGATATCATCCTTGGCTATCTCCTTCTTAGTAGGTTTTATTATTAAGTCCTCTGGGTTCTGACAATTTCTTATATACTCGTTATGACCCATACAGTCGGTAATAATACAAGGGATTCCACAGGCCAATAGTTCCTGGGCTGGAAGGTCACACGCCTCACCAGAACTACATTGAATACCTATATTAGCCGACTGATATAGACTAGGTAAATCCAACGTTGGTATATAAGGTTTAGTAAAATAGATATCACTACAAGAGTTAGTAAATTTTGTAAATTTTTCATTCTCTAATATAGGACTATAACCAAGTTCTTCTATATCTATGTCTGTCCATTCCTGCAGGCTTTTAGTCTGAACGAAAGGATTAAAGGTATGACATATTAAAGTTATCTTTTTATACTGACAGACATTAATAAAAGCCTGTATAATCTTGTCAGTATTCTTTCGTTTTTCTTTCTTGCCCACGGTAATAAACGTTAAGTTATTGGTTTCTATAAACTTAGAACGTTTTATAGTATTGAATATTACCTGATTAACTCCTTCATGTAATATCTCGACGGGTTTTCCTATATTAGAACTATCCAGAATATCTTTATGTATTTTAGTAGTAGCTAATATTATATCGGTAGGACCATTCTTTAGCATATTATAAGATAATGTAGGTATCCTATCTACCTCAAATATTGAGAACGAAAACTGAGGAGTACCACTACATTGATTAGAATAAGGTTCATGGAATATAAACAGTGATGGATCTTTAGAACTAAACTTGGCCATATTAGCCGTTGCAAGGGCACAGGATTGATTATATGTTGGATCCCCAATGGGAGTGCCTATTACAGTTAGAGTCAATCCTGAGAGCCTGGAGAGCGCGTGGACCATATTCTTGCAGTGCACTGCAAATCCGGTATAACCTACAGGTCCATATACATTAATCACTTTATACTCCTTTTTATAGCGATAAACTTATCTAAGTCCGTGATATAATCAGACTTAGAATAAAAAGTAGAGCATAAAGATAGTAATATATCATCTCCTGTCTCATATATCTGAGAGTCCCAGGTTAGTTTATCAACAAATATAGACATGCCTTGGGTTAGTTTATGTGTTTGTGGATTAAAACCGTCGAATAGTTTGACTAAGATACTACCTTTTATACAGATTAATAACTGTTGTGTTTCCCAATGGGCGTGTTTTCCACGTTCCTGTCCTTGAGGGACGTTAGTAACAAAGAAAGTTCTTTTGGGTATAAAAGAAAGAGTATTAAAATCTATTGGATATAGAATACCCTCTTCTTCATAGAAATTTTTCAATGGTATTACAGACATCATCTATCTCCAAGGATGTAAGTTTGCTATGGAATGGTATACTTAAGGTTTCTCTTGAGACTTTTTCAGATTTAGGTAATGATATTTCTTCAGTATTGTATAAACTATTTAAATGCAAGGCCTTATAATGGATTCCTGTAGTCATGTTTAGTATTATCTTAGTGGCTGTGGTATTATCTTTTACTGAAACTCTATAAAGATGGTCACTGGTATTATTAAGACCAAGTCTTTGGTTATAGACTTTTCTAATCCTATATAGTCTTTCTTTTCTTTCTTCTAAGGTTCTTAAGTTTTGTAATGCTATATAGGCTTGTATGGAATTCATATACATCTTCCAACCAGAGAACTTTATATGTCTCTCCCAGTTATTAATGGCGGGCGACATACCATTAAATGACGTTTCTCTGAAAAACTCTATCTTTTGCCGGTCATTACTTACCAACATCCCACCATCACAACTACCGATAGGTTTAGTAGGATAGAAACTAAAGACCATCAAGTCATTATCTTTAGCCTCAAGTTTAAACTGGTCTTTGTCTACTCTTTGGGCTGAATCTATGAATTTCCAATGGTCAGGGAAAATATCTAAAATATAAGAATTACCAACCCAGTCGACGTTATCAAGAAACTTTATACTACATCCTGCGTTAATAATAGCATTAGCTACTACTGGTGGTAGTATACTTGGTATATGAACTATATGGGGAGTAACATATTTAAATAGTAAGAATATAGCACTGCTGGCACTGTTAAATGAACAGGCATAATCAGCTCCTACATACTTAGCAAACTCTTCTTCAAACTGAGTTACTATCTTATCGTGTAATAAATTAGTAAAAATACCAGTATCTATATGATAGTTCTCGGTCTCAAATAATTTTATCATGGAATACCTAACATGGCTAAGGTTTTCTTTATCTCAGCGGTTATATCATCTTTAGGTTCATATCCGAATCTTTTAATCTTATCGATAGATACTTTATAAGATAGTTGATTTAATAACGGGGAACTTACGTAGTTGATGGTTGTTTTTATACTGTTTAGTATAATCTGAAGTACTACTGAGAGTTTATAGTTATCTGTTATGACGTTATATATATTAGTCTTCATAACATCATAATTTTTAAGTATTAAGGTAAAGGCTCGATGTAAGTCATGTAACCCCAAATAAGGTCTATAAAGGTCTATATTATCCTTCCAGACAGTTAAAGGTCTATTAAAGGCTGCCTGGTAACAGAACTTATTAATGGCCGTATGAAATCTCATCCCTGGACTAATCCCAAAGATTGTCCCTAACCTTAATATAATATAATTCTTATAGCCAGATTTAGCAAGTAATTCTTCTATGGCTATCTTAGATTCAGCGTAGGGACTTTGTGGATTTAAAGCACTATCTTCGTTAACCATCTCAGATTGCTCGCCATAGACCGAGGTAGAAGAAGGGAATAAGATTTTTTTACCTACAGACATAACTTTTTCGAATAAAAACTGGGTTTTGTCTACATTAACTAACTTAACCATCTCTTGGCTATCAAAACTTTTCTCAGCGTTGGTAATGGCGGCGAGATGGACTATTAAATCATAATTTTTAAGTTCGCTGGAAGATATATTAGCAAAGTCATCTTCAATAAACTTAATTTTCTTAGGTAGATTAAATAAAGAACAATAGCGTTGAGTACTTAAATTATCTACTATAGTAATGTTATCGTCTTTGTTCCAGTCACGTCTTAATAAAGAGGAACCAATGTGTCCTAACGATCCTATCATCAATATGTTACTCATCATATTATCCTTGGAAACGGTATATGAGAAATCCATCTACCTTTATAATTTGTTTCTTTTTCCTGTATTTCTTTTCTGAAGTTCCATGCTCCTAAGAATACATAATCAATTTTTCTATCGACCAAATCTACGTCCGTTACTATGGGTATGTGTTTTCCGGGGGAGACCTTACCTATCTTTTCTGGGGTATTATCTATGATGAAATCTATTAGTTCCGGACCAATATTACAGTAGTTAAATATTACACTAGACTTACTTGTAGCGCCGTAACTAACTATTTTTTTCTTCATATCATGTATGTTTATTAACATGTCTCTAAGGTCTATCTTAGAGTTATGCACTCTTTCGGCGAATATTTTATAAGTTTCGAGTTTATTAAGACCCATCTGTTCCTCAAACCAGAGGTGTTTTTCAAAGGATTTTGCCCTATAGATATCTCCAGACTTTCTTGCTATGATTCTATTAGAACCACCATGGGTATCTAAACTCTTTACAGCCATTATATATAATCCATTCCTCATAAGTATCTTATCTATGGCCTGTACTGAGAATACATGGGCGTGCTCGTCATAAATTTGGTCATAAGAACCTAACTGGATTATCTTAGCCAAAGAAGGGTCTTCAAATATAAATAGTCCATCATTATCTAAGACCTTAGCAACAGCCTTAAAAGTCTCGTCTAAATCTTTTATATGGCACATACAGTTAGCACCATAGATAATATTAAAAGGCTTATAGGTTTCCAATATCTCTTCCGCTAACTTCAAATTCCAAAAGGAGTTATAGGTTTTATATCCTATATCTTTAGTAACCTGTGCAAAATTTGCACAGGGTTCTACACAGACTGCTTTGGTAATATCAAAGTTTTTTATAAAGACACCGTCATTTGAGCCTATTTCTAATATATTAAACTCACTAAATTTATCCTTAAGCCACATAGCAAAGTCTTCAAAGTGTTTTACCATGGTTTTAGAGCCAGAAGACCTATAGACGTAGTCTTTATTAAATAGTTTTTCTTTATCTGGTAACTCAGCAATAGATACTAACATAGTCTCTAAGTCTATGGTAGTCCTTAAGTTATAGAAATATTCGTTTTTTATTTCTTCTTCATTGGAGATGAAACCATTAGCTAAAGGCTGCTGGCCCAAGTCTATAAAATCTATTATATTACTCATCTTAGTCTTTCTTTAACTTTGTTACATATTAATAATAATTCAGAATCTTCGAGATTTAAGGCTCCTGGTAGATTGATACCTCTATTACATATATCATATGCCACCGGATTTCGCTGTTGATATATACTTTCATTATATGCTGGTAATGAACTTAATGGATAAAAGAATGGTCTTAATGGAATATCGGGAATAGAATTAATAAACTCATTTTTGGTAAGTTTATATTCCTTACCTATAACCATTCCTGTTATCCAACATCCATTAATAATATTACTATCTTCATAGTTAAACTGAAGATATGGAGTATTCTTGAAATATTCTTTATAGAAATTTAAATGATGTCTTTTTCTTTCAAGTAATTCTTCTATTCTTTTGAATTGTCCATATCCTAGGGCTGCTTGGACATTTGATGGCATATATTTATAAGAAACTTCAAGATTATAATACATTTTATTCTTGTCTCTTCCATGGTCTCTTAAGAAAGAACATCTTTCATATAGACTATCATCATCTATTAATAACATTCCTCCTTCTCCGGTAGTAATAGTTTTAGTTCTATGAAAACTAAAGACAGAACCTATACCAAACTTGCCAGACCTAATATTATAATACTTTGAACCTAGGGATTCGGCAGCATCCTCTATTAGATATAAGTTATTTTCTTTGCAAATATCCTGTAGTTTATTCATATTACACATGTTACCATAGATATTGACTGCTATAATGGCCTTTGTGTTATTAGTAATATTTTTAAGGACGGATACTGGATCTATACACCAGGTGTCTTTTTCTATGTCACAGAAGATGGTTTTGGCTCCTACTAATTTAATACTTGAAGCTGATGCAATCCAGGTACATTCTGGAACTAATACTTCGTCACCAGACTTAATGTCTAATGCTGATAATAATAGATGTATAGCAGTTGTACAATTAGGAGTCATAAGACCATATTTTCTACCATGATAGGAAGCAAATTCTTTTTGAAATAGTTCACAGTATTTATAGGTCTCAGGTCCATACCAACCGTTAGTAAGTGCGTCTATTACATATTTAATATCATTATTATTAATCCAAGGTCCAGCTGCTGTAATCATTAGCACTCCTTAATTTCTGAACGTATTAGGTATTTCTTTCCATTTTCAATGAAATAGGACGAATTTCCATCATGGAATGTTCTGGCTCTTATTATATTAATTAAATCGCGGGCTATATATTTTTTATCAAGATCTATCTGACTATGTATTTCTATATCAGAGGACATGTGGAATGATGATCCATCTTTGTTTTTTTCTAAGACTTTATAATCTCCGTTTATAATTTTTATAAATGACTCTTTAAATAAATCAAGACAAGCGTTCCAAGATTTTGAATAAAGAGTTTCGCCAGTATCTTCCCAGGTTGTTTGTAATGTTTTTTGAAAAATTATTGGACCACCATCTATACTTTTATCTACAAGATGAAGAGATACACCAAATGGTTCATTATCAACTATCGACCAGTAATATCCATGTTTTCCTTTTCCATAAGGTAGAAGACTAGGATGGAGATTTATAAAACCTTCTTTAACTGAGTTAAGTATATTTTTATTGACTATTGTTGGCCACCATATAAGGAAGGCAATGTCAATTTGCAATTTATTAAGAATATTTGCTATCTGTTCTTCATTAATATTTATACGTCTATATACAATAGTTTTAATAGAATCAGCTATTAATGGTTCATAGATTGAATTATCGGTATTACAGGTAAATATTACATCGATAGGAATTGATGTGTATCTAATGAACTTTAATAGTTCATTTCCAGCCTTAAAAGCAGCAAAGATTGCTATCTTTTTTCCCATACTTCTCCACGTTTTATATACATTTTTACAAATTCAGAAACTGTTATATTATAACTTTCACTAAATATCTTTTCTCTTCTTTCAGCATAGTTATGTCCAGCTATTCGATTTGTACTCATAGATTGAAAGTGATAGACGATACTGGTAGGTACTTGTATAAAGTTTCTACATCCTTGTATCCATGCCTTCATTGCTATACCTTCTTCGGCACCTGGTGATGGATTGAATCTTTCATCATAACCTTCTATTTTTTCCCAGAAGGTTCTATTTATTAATAATGGTACCGAACCATGGTTACATAATATTGGTTTTTGTTTCTTAAGGACTTCTATATCATTGTTAAATCCTGTTTCATTAAAGTCCAAAAATGAACCATAGTCTCTTAATAATGCTAATGGATTAGCACCTTGGGATTCAACAGAGACTGAACATAACAGGTCTGATTCAATTAATTTATTATTATTTTTAAACCCTATAAGTTCACTGTCCCAATCTTTACCTACATACATATCATCATCTATAATACAAATATACTGTCCTTTGCCGAGTTTTGCGGCCATATTCAGTCCGGAACACATCCCTATATTGGTTGAAGATACCGAAAATTGAATATTTTTCGACTTCAAAAATTCAGTGGTCTTTTGATTGTTCTCTTGGACGTGAACATATATAGATGTAGAATTTTTTAGATTGCTATTTTTTTCCAGACTTAGGACTAGTCTTTTAATAACTTCTGGATTGTTCCAGGTACTTACTATGATATCTATAAGTGTGTTATAATACATAATGTTATAGTACTAAATTTTTGAATACATTAATGTTATAATAATTATCGTTAGATACATCTTTAAATCTATCTCTATTTTGCCATAGTTCTTCAAGGGTATCAATCAGAGTAAATCGTGGTATATAATCTAATTCTTTAGACTTATCTATAGATATTCTATAATTTCTAAAGTCCTGAATATTTTTACTGGTTATAGTTACTTGGTTATTAGTTTTATTTTGTATATATGTTGCTATCAATGTTCCAAGTTTTCCTATGGTTATATTATAAGAACAGATATTAAATACTCCATTAATATTTTGGTCACAGTATATAGCCTTAAGATATGCTATAATACAGTCATTAATATCTAATATTGGCCGCCAGATAGTAGGATTGCTTATGGTCACGGTATTATCATATAACGCTGTCTTAAACATCGTATTTACGACTAAATCGAGTCGCATTCTTGGACTATAACCACTTAACGTTCCCTTCCTTAAGGCTATCACTGAAAAGGTTTCATCTTTTAACTGTAATACTCCTCGTTCACCCTGAAGTTTGGCTATTCCATAGGGATAATTTGATAGGGTAGGAGATTCTTCTGTATAAGGTTCACTGTTAGTGAAACCAAATACTGAAGCACTAGCAGCATAAATATAACGTCTAACGCCAGCCTTCTTGGCTATATAGGCTAGATAGGAAGGAGTTGCTGCATTATATAAGAAATTTTCCCAGGGTCCAAACTCGGCCATAGGATCACATGATAGACCACCAAGAAATATCACAATATCAAAACCTTCAAGGTCCTTTTCAGTATAGTCTGATATATAACGTTGGTCTACTACGACTTCTTCTGGTAGATGATTACCAAACCATAGTTTATCTACTACTTTTACTTCGTTTTTTCTGGATAGAAGTTCTGGTATAAGTCTGGAACCCACATAACCAGCTCCACCGGCTACTAATATTTTCATGTTATCTTTCCATTAAAATGCGATACTTGGTTGTATCTAATGAGGTATCTTTTGGGACTCTAAAATCTACATCTTTTATTGATAGGTCTTGTACGTTAGTCTTTCCTGATTTAATAGCATAGTTTTTTACAGTCTGTCTTATCCCACCTATATGTATCGTCCCACATAGTTCTGAGTTAGCTAATTTTAGGATTCTAAGAGCTGTTATTGCTACTGGTTCACGAGTTGTCCATTGGTCGATAAAAGCCTTTGGATAAGGAAATTCGTTAGGACTAAAGGATGTTCTTATTATTAATGAATTAGGATATAATCTGACCGAACATTCTCCACCTAATTTAGACCAGGCATAAGTATTGACTGGGTTGACTGGGTCTTCTTCAGTATATAAACCTTTTTTGCCATCAAAAACATAGTCAGTAGAAATATAAATCAGCCTTAGTTTTTCTTCAATACATAATCTGACTATATTAGCAGTTCCTATTATATTAGTTTCTATGGCTTTGATTGGTTCTTTATTAACTATGGGAGGAGATATAAGGGCGGCCGCATGTATAATAGTTTTAAAAGAATGTTTTGAAAATCCAAGAAATGACTTCATGAAATCATAGTCAGTCACATCAAAAGAGTTATGGCTTGGATATAGAAAATTAATAGGGTCTATCTTCTTAATTTCAGAACCCAATAATCCAGTTCCTCCAGTGAATAGAGTTAATCTTTCCATGTAAATTCCTTTGAATTTGGATTATTCTTCCATTGTTCTATGGTTAGTCCATTTCTGTCTTTATCGGATATTATAAGATTGTCCCGAAGGCTGTATAATATATTTCCACTCAAAGACCAGTCTATGTCTGCCGCCAGAGGACAAATACATTGCTCACAACCCTTACTATATTCTCCAGTACATAGATACTCAATCTTTGTATCTTCTAAAAATAGATTCCCATGGGCAAAACCAGGAGGAACCCACAACCACGGTGAATTGCCTGATTCCATGCTATAATTTTCTATCTTTCCAAAGGTTGGGGAATTTAGTCGGATATCTAAGTATAAATCTATCATATGGCCGGAGATTACTCTTATAAGCTTACCCATATAAGGGTTCCATTGAAAATGAAGTCCTCTGACTACCCCAGAACTGGAGTAACTTTCATTACATTGTACTACCTTAAACCCAGGTATTATCTTATTAATATCACTCTCTCTATAGTGTTCAGTGAAATATCCACGTTCGTCGGCAAACCGGGAGAAATTAATAACTTTAACTCCAGAAAGTGATCGGTCTGTTACTGATTCAATCTTCATATTTATATTCTCCGTGATGACCAGCTGCTGGTAGTTTTGGATTTTTCCAATGTGAGTAGGATTCGATAGCATTAGGATATACTGCTGTTCCTTCATAAGAACATGCTCTTTTTCCTAATGTTTGAAGTCGAAGTACAAATTCAATTTCTCTTCCTATATGAACATTATCTAAAGTCTGTCTATTATCAGACATATCAGCCAACTTACAGAAGTCTTCATTCTCCCATTTTTTAAGGTAATCCATGGCTTCTTTAGAATGAAAAGGCTCATACCAGATATTAGACATGTCCTTTAAGACTTGTCTTGTCATAAAATGCCAGTTAGCATGAAGTGCTGGAATTTTAGTATTCTCTGTTATTCCCCAAATCCTTGCAATCTGAGGACAACAATTTCGATGCTCAACAAGTCCAGAAGGTCCTAATATCAATGTATCTAGTACTCTGCCCATGACTCCTATTCTTTTATCTTTCTCATATTTATCAAGTAGATCTATTGCCCAATGGTCTTTCTGAGGATAACAACCATCATCATCAACTTGAAATAATAAATAATCAAAATTATCGGATAGTTCAGGATTGATATGCATTAAATATTTCATTGCAGCCCAACATCCACAATGATTAGGTATATCAATCTTGGTCATATTAATAGGTAGTCTAGACTGTGTCCAGTCTATGTAACTTTTAGTTGTACTTCCAGTATCACAGATATAGACGTGCTGTTTCATTCCTGAATTGAATGATGTAAGACTCTTGATAGTTTTATTTATAAAACTATCAAATAAGGTATTATCTAATGAGTTACCATGTCTGTAACCAGGATGCAAATGGGTTGTTATGAATATTCCTAACGATACCATATTCCTATACCTCCCCAATGTTCTCCGCTCTTTATCTCTGTTTTCTGACCCTTAAGAGTATCCCAGAATCTAGCTACTTGATTATCATGCTTTAGATGAAACTCAGATTTGACTATATCATGTAATATAATTATTCCAGACTGGCTAAGTAAAGGACTATACATCTCAAAGTCCATTTTTACTCCCTTAAAGGTGTGGTCACCGTCTATATATAATAGACCTAATTTTTCTTTACCCAAGATTTGTTTTACCTTATTTAGAGTTTTTTTATTATGAGAATCACCTAATATCATATTTATATCGTACAGGTCACTAAAATATCTATTGCGTAGGGTAGGAATATTACCTAGATATGGGTGTTCTTGTAATATCCATCCCCCATGTTCGCCACCTACTATATCGACTGATATTTTTTTACCAACACATAACTCGCTTAAAACAAACAGGTTACCGCCAAGTTTGGAACCTATCTCTAACATATTTACCGGTCTTATTTTAAGTATTATTTCTGATAGTTTTACTATTTCTTCTCTTATCTGAGACATACCTAATTTAAAACCTTGGTCAATTATTAAATCTATTTTTTTCTTTTCCATTTAGATATCAATTCTATCAGTTTTTTTATTGTTCTATCTAATTTATTTTTACCGCGAACTCTATACTCGCAGGCAGTCCTCAACCATAGGTCATTCTTTAGAGTGGTCATTAGGTCTAATTGTTTGTCTGTTATATATTGTTTTCTACGAGTCTCAGCATTAACGATTTCGAGGTCGCCTCTTATTACCTGTTCCATACTATCCAGTAGTTCTACCTTAGTCGACCGTAATTCCTCTAAATAATCATACCGTTCTTTTTTAAACAATTCATCGAAGAATTTTAATATTTCCTGATTTATGTGATTTATAATTTCTTGTTGATGTTTCATCTCTTCAGTCTTATTAGACATCTCAAAGACATTGTATTTAATCCTTTCAGATACTAATCTATCAAAGAGAGCAGAGAAGGTATTAATGTTAGTGATACGCATTAATATTTAAAACTCATTTCTTTTATTATATTTTGGAAATCTGGTACTAACTCATTACCAAGTCGAAAGGTTAAACTATCAAGATAATTACATTCAGAAAGTTTCTTGCTGGCACTATCAGTAAGATCCATATCTATAAGTGCTCTGATCCATTCTTCGTCTGTATTAAATTTTACAAACATTGTAGTCATTTTGACGATGTTTCGGATTTGTTTTTCCACCTTCTTCTCAAATATAATAGAACCCTTGCTTTCATATAGAGCATTCTTCCAGG
>Ga0315289_10011281_pt1 | contig 12682 bp, 9 predicted proteins | sample YL17G11_40_MG_FD_203452 | JGI IMG/M metagenome (GOLD analysis project Ga0315289, IMG submission 203452) | Sediment microbial communities from Yellowstone Lake, YNP, Wyoming, USA - YL17G11_40 | ecosystem: Environmental > Aquatic > Freshwater > Lake > Sediment | place: USA: Wyoming | collected...
GCGAGGAGAATCATTTTGGCCCGAATTACTTTAATATACGGTAACGTATATTTTTTGGCTCGCCTCGCTAATTCTCGCTCCTCATCTGCCCTCAGAATGATAGGATATGGGCTTTTCCTTGGCATGATTGCAACCTCCTGGTTACTATCATGCCACAAAATATTAACTTTTTCAACATAAATACGTTATTGTATTTATGAATTTGAGTACTTAGGTTGAAGATGCGGGCCAGGGTCATGCCCCGTTCCACGGTCTTCATGAGTTTATAGGAACTCATGGGCCAGCCCGTAATCGCTTCCACCGCCTGGGTGATCTGCTCGTTACTCCAGGGCACAAAGAGGCAGAGACCGACATAATTGGCCAAATGGCGCCACATACCAACCTGGTAGAGCATCCGGGCCTTCCGCCCGCTCATTTCATAAACCGGTACGGATTCCGCCAGACCGATCCGGTCCCATTCCGCCAGCTTCTTATTGACCAAATCGTCGTGAATCCCCGTGCAATGGTCCGCACCCGTGGCATGGAGGCTGTAGTGCAGCCCCATCCCCTGTTTATAGCGGGGTTCATGCATGGGGATTTCCTCCCCTTTCACGTGCATGGCCCATTCCCCCGAGCCTTTTCCAATTACTTCGGCGGCCCTCTTCGTCCCTTCAGCTAAGAGATTTCCCAGCCCTCTCCGCAAAGCGATCCGCTCCACCATCTCCACCATGGCCGCGGCGTTGCCGAAGGTAAGCTCCAGACCATCCGTATCCTTCAGGGTCAGAACCCCTTTCTCGAAGCACTCCATGGCGAAGGAAATCGTGACTCCCGTCGAGATCGTGTCCAGACCGTAGCGGCAGCAAAGCTCGTTCGCCTTCATGATGGCTTCGACCTGGCCGACCCCGCAGTTCGACCCGAAGGCCCCCAGCGTCTCATACTCCGGCCCCCCATAGATAGGCTCCACCTTCCACGGCTGATCCAACTTTACCCTCTTCTTGCACCGCACCGGACATCCAAAACAGCTGTCCATCTTCTCCACGTAGCCCTTCTTGTACATGCTCTGGGAGGTAATACCTTCCACCTCGGGGAACCGGCCGGCGGCAAAATTCCGGATGGGCAGATTTCCAGAGGCTTCGTAATAATCCATCGTGGCTCCGGTGCCATACTGCCAGAAATTGGTCTTGGTTTTGAAGTTCTTCCCCATCCAGCGGGAAAGTTCCAGGACCTTCTCCCGGTTCCCCATCTCCGGAGGGGCATTCCCTCGGACGGCAACCGCCTTAAGCCTCTTGGAGCCCATGACCGCCCCCATCCCCGTCCTCCCGGCTACATGGGAGATGTCGTTGCAAACGGAGGCATACCGAACCAGTTTCTCTCCCGCGGCGCCGATCGTGGCCGTCCGGACCCTGTCGTCTTGAAGCTCCTCGCGGATGACCTTCTCCGTCTCGGCCACATCCAATCCCCAGAGGTTACGGGCATCGCGTATTTCCGGCCGGCCGTCCTTGATCCAAAGGTAAACCGGCTCATCCGACTTCCCTTCAACGATGATAGCGTCGTACCCGGATCTTTTCAGTTCCGCACCCCAGAACCCTCCGGCCTCGCTCTCCCCATATCCTCCGCTAAGCGGCGATTTGGCCCCCACGCTGTTCCTGCCGCTCCCCGGAAAAGGATGGCCCGTAATGGGGCCGAGGGCAAAAATAAGCTTGTTCTCCGGCCCCAGTGGGTCCGCCCCCCGGGGAACTTCTTTCAAAAGAGTATGGACGATGAACCCACGCCCACCCAGGTAGGTTTTATAGTACTCTTCGGACGGATCCTCCGTTGAAACCTGGCGGGTGCTAAGGTTCACCCGCAGGATTTTTCCGTTATACCCTTTCATGGACTCCCCTTTTTTTTTAGAATCGAGCGCAAACCCATATGGGGTTTACGAAGCGGTCCCGCCGCCACAAAGTCATTTCTGACCGCGAATTTTCTCCAGCACCGGAAGGATGTAGTTCCGGAAACGCTGGGGATTCTCCGACATGGGAAAGTGGCCCATCTCTTTCATGATAATCACTTCGGAGCCCGGGATATAGGCCCCGGTTCGCTGCGTATCCTCCGGGGTGCAGGAATAGTCGTACTCCCCGGCCAACAGATAGACCGGGCAGACCTTCGTGTCAATGCGGGCCATATACTTGAGAAAGTCGGATTCGGCCCGCTGGAAATAAAAGTAGAGATCGCCCTTGAAAACGCCCGGGCCGCTCTGCATATACCCCCAGAGCGTTTCCCAACGTGTTTCCTCCGGACTTTGCGGGGCCATCAGTCCAGAGACCCGGGCAGCGCATATTTCACCGCCGTGCACATCCGGCTGATGCAGCCAGGTATTGTCAAACCAGGGCTGCACTTGATAGCCTGCCTCCAGGCCAATAACCGCGCGCAATTCCTTCCCGTACTCCGCCGCCAGGGGAATCACGATGCGCCCGCCCATCGAGCAACCCATCACCACCGGGCGGTCCAGCTTCAAGGCCCGGCAAAAGCCCATGACCGCTTCGAGATAGGCCTCGGTGGTCAGGCGGTATTCTTCCTCGTGCCAACCGGGCGGCGGAGTGGATTTGCCATGCCAGGGCAAGTCGAAGGCCAGCACCCGGTAATGCTCGGTCACCGCCGGGTCGGTCATCAGGTGCCGGTACTGACGGGTGTCGGAGCCGGCGGTATGCAGGCAAACCAGGGGGATTCCCTTGCCGTTCTCCTCAAAATAGATCCGATCGGGCCTTCCGCCCAGTCTCAGGTGAATATAGCGACCCACGATTGATTCGATCTCCGCAGCCATGTTAAACCCCTCCCTTCAGTCGTCGCGGTGTGACCAGGATTTCTTTGACGTAGCGAAGATTGGCTACGAGCGGCTGCAAATCGCCTTCGATGCGCGCTTCGCCGCGTCTCATCAAGCCCAAAATGTCCGTGTATCCCGGCCGGGGGATCGGCTCCCAGAGCTTCTCCCAAGCCGCGGCCGACGCCCGAACGGCAAAACGCCATGGCCGCATGTAAAAAGGACCCCGGTTCACGGACAGGATGCGCCCCGACTGAATGGAGACGATATAGGAAACGTCGCCTACCTCAACCAGGAAGTCTACCGTGAGAAACCGGCCTCGCCACACCAGCCGTTCATCCCCGTTGACCAGTTCCGGAAGCTTTTCGATCATGTTTACACCTGCCTTTCCTGATTGGAATAGTAATAGGGGCGATTCATGAATCGCCCCTACAACCGAACCCCGGACTTATTTCGCTCCTTATAATTGCTCGGTGATCTCTGTATTCCTGACGTGCAGACTTGCCTCTGAAATCCCCCCAACCCCCCTTTAGAAAAGGGGGGCGAAGGGGGGATTTCTGGAATTGGCCGGCTGTAGAAATCAAGTCTTTAGGCTGGAGTGTTGCTGTGCTAGGTTGCCACCTTTTAATTTCTGATATATTTTCTCCGGAAGTAATCCGTGTTTATCCGTGTTCATCCGCGTCCCATTAGGTCTTTTGTCTTTAAGTTTTTGGCGAATACAAAATCTGTGTTTATCTGTACTACTGTTTTGCAAAGTCTTTAAATTTTGTTAGGCATTTTTCATGAATTATTATCTGTGTTTATCTGTGTTCATCTGTGTCCAATAAAATTTTTTTGGTTGCGGCGCAGCCGCGCTAAGTTCATCTGTGTCCTGATAAAAAATTTTTTGGTTGTGGCTTTGCCGCGCTGGGCCCTCTGTGGCCGAAACTGTTTTCACCCCAGCAGTTTCACCGCCGAGAGGGCGTACACCTTCGCCGCCTGCACCACCTTTTACAACAACGCTTTCACCGCACCCAGCACCCGACCGTAGTCTGGCTCTTTGGTGATCTCGGGAACCATCTCGATGTAGCGGACGATGTCCTGATCATCCACGATGAAGACCGCCCGGGTCAAAAGCTGCAGCTCTTTGACGAGCACGCCGTAAGCCAGGCCGAAGGAGCGGCCTTGGTAGTCGGATAGGGTCTTCACCTTCTCCACGCCCGCTGCGGCGCACCACCGTTTCTGCGCAAAGGGAAGGTCCATGCTCACGGTAAGAACCACACAGTTGTCCGGCATCTTGCCCGCCTCCTCGTTGAACCGTCGGGTCTCCATGTCGCAGACCGGCGTGTCCAGGGAGGGAACCGAGCTGATGATCTTGATCTTTCCCCGGAAAGAGTCCAGGGTGGCCGGCTGCAGACCATTGTCCGCCACCTTGAAGTCCGGGGCCTTGTCTCCCACCTTGACCTCCGGCCCCAGGAGAGTCATGGGCCCCCCCTTGAAGGTGACCAGGCCACGCCTTTCTTCCGGCCCCGTAACCGCCCTAGCCACATATTCTTTTGTCCTGGCCTGCACCTCCGCAATCTTCTTCTCGGCTTTCTTCTTGTACTCTTCGAGTTCCTTGACCTTGTCCCCCCACGGCTGAGCTTTCTTCTCCAGTTCGTCCTTCAACCGTTTATATTCAGCCTCGGCTTTTCCTTTCCATTCCATCAGGGTCTGGTCGGTCTTTTCCTTGATGGCGGAGATCTCTTCTTGGGCCTTTCCCATCGCTTCCCGAACCGTCTTCTCTCCCTCCCGGAGGACCCCCTGCTTGTCCGCCAGCTGCCCTTTGAGCTTCTTGATCAGGTCATCCTTCTGGGCGATAAATTTCTTCCATGTTGCCTCGATCTTTCCCACCCCTTGGGCCGCCTTTTTTACCGGTTTGGCGGCTTTCTTGCTCACTTTCCCCGCGGTCTTCTTCACTGCCTTTTTCGCCTTTTTGATCGCCTTCATGTCCGGACCCTCCTCTCCATTGGAGAATGTAAGTAGTGAACACCCCTTACCTCTTACCCTAATTTGACCTTGCCATAAATCCACCCCATTTTCAACCCCCTTTCCAGACCGCCAAAAGGGCAACCAGATAGCAAAGGACGGACAGGAAAAATACGACCTGGAAACCCCAGGTCAGGGCCAGGAGGACCGGCAAAATGGCCCCTAAAACAGAGGCGCACCCGTTGGCGCACCATCCCCAGGAAACATAGGCCTGCCCCCTGGAGGCGGCCCGCCGAATGCCCATGGGGAAAGGCATCCCCAGGAAAAACCCCAGGGTGCCAATCAGGACAAAGGTAAGGAGCCAGCGTAAAAATGCCGGGCTCCCCTGGAAAAAAGAAAGGATCCGCGGATAGAAAAAGGCGGACGCAAAAAGGAGACCGCTTAGAAAAAGGAGAAGGAGTTTCAACTCCCGGGAGGAGCGGCCATCGAACCTCAGGGAGAAACGGCTTCCCATCCCCGCCGACAAAAGGAGAGAGAAAATCACCAGGGAAACGGAATAAATGGGGTGCCCGAGGAAGAGGATGAATTTCTGAATCAGGGAGATCTCCACGAACATGAAACCGAACCCCAGGGCGCTGAAGTAGGCCAGCCAGGCAAAGGGGAAATTTTCCGCAATCCCTCCTTCTCCCTTTTTTTTGAAAAAGACGGGAAGGATGATGAAGAGAACGCTGAGGAGGAGGGCCAGGAAGAAGACCACCGGGACCAGGAATCCCCCCTCCAGGAGAATCTGCCACTTTCCTCCCGCCAGCCGGTAGATTTCCTGCCAGTATTTCCACCTGAAAAAAGAATGGAAAAAAGGCCGGTCATCGGTGGCCGGGCTCAGGTCGAAAGGGTACCGGGAGTAATAAATCTCCCCCTCGCTCAGCAGATTCTGCAGGGCCTGAAAATAAATGGGCCGGGGGAATCGATTGTAAAGGTTCACCTCCCCCGGGGAGATGCCGGGATAATAAACCAGGTCAAATCGCATCTGCCGGCAGAAATCCTTGAGGCCTTCGACCTCTCGCGCCCCGACGGAATCTTTTTTCACCAGGAGCGAAAAAGTCCCCCAACTGCGAAAGGCCAGAAGATGGTCCGCGGGATGTTTCCCTTCCTTCACCAAAGCTTTCTGGATCGTGGAAACCAGGCGCAGCTCTCCCCGGGGAGGAGGAAGGAGGTAGAGGCTGAACGACAGAAACCCGCCCGGTTCCAGGGCTTTCAGATAATCCTGGAAAGCCTCCACCGTGAGCCGGTAATCCTCCTGCAAGCCTCCGATCCCTGCGGCCGAAGCACCCAGACTCCCCGTGAGGGGGAGGACGATTAAATCAAAAGAAGCAGAGGACCCGCGCAAATAACTCCTTCCGTCTTCCCCTACGGTCCGCACTTCCGGACGGTCATAGATTCCCCCTGAAAACTCCCGGTATTTGGTCTTCATAAGCTCCACGATCACGGGGTTGGTTTCCGCCGCGATGATTTCCCCGGCCCCGTGGTACAGGGCGTTGAGGACTTCCAGCCCTCCCCTGGGCTCGAGAATCAGGACCCGCGGTGGAGGGAGATTCCGATACGGAAAGGAAGAGGGAAGAAAATCCAGGAATTTCATTTCCGCCGCCCCTGCCGGCTCTCCTCGAAGGCGGGTGATGGCGTTGAGCTGATCCCCATCCAGGGTCAGTCCCAATTGCTCCGGAAGGGCGGTGAGATACTCCAGGCTCAAGCCGGGGGCGGTCCGGGCTGCCGGGCTCTCCAGGACATCCACCCGGGAAAAAGCGTTCCAATGAGTCTCCAGTAATCGGGCCCCGGGAAACCGCAGAGCCGCGCTCAGGCTTTTGTAAGGGGAGAGGCGAAGGTCCATCCAGGAAGGCTGCCAGAAGAGGAGCAGGACGAGGAAACCGGTCCACATCCAGGGGAATATAGTCCTCGGATTTTTCATTCTCCCAAACACCGCCGAAGCCAGGCCGCCCAGGAGGCAGGCAAACAAAAGCGTTCCCGGTCCCCCCAAGATTCCAAAGAGTCCCAGCGCCAGCAGGCACCCCAGGGAAGCGCCGGCCAAATCAGAGAAGTAGAGTTTTCCGGCCATGGCATTCCAATGGGTCAGGGCGGAAGAGATGACCAGGCCGGAGAAAAAAAAGGGAATGGAAAAAACCAGGTAAAAAAGGAGAAGATAAAGGATCTGCCAGCGATCGAAGGAGATCCGGGCCAGGTCAAAGGGAATCGAATTGCCGGCCAGATACGCCAGAAGCGCGCCGGCGGAGAAGAGAGCGCTGGTTCGGGTTAACAGGCCGAGCGGCTCGCCCTTCAGCAGGGAGGGGAAAGAGGATAAAAACGACCCGCTCGCTCCATACCCCAGGAGCGCCATACTGACCACCAGGAAAGCAAAGTGGTGCCACTGAGCCACGGAGAGAAGGCGGATGATGGAAAGTTCAAGGGTCAGAGCGGCGGCGGAGATCAGGAAAATTCCCAAAAGCAGGGAATTTTCCGATTGCGGATTGCGGAATGCGGATTGCGGATTGAATACCTCGGCCATTGACTTCTCCGCCTGGCGCTGGGGATTATCGGTTGATAATGGAAATGCTCTTGGTTATTGGACCGGAAACTTGAAACCTGCAACCTGAAACTTCTTTTTCTCTTCGGGCCGGATAGGATTATAATATAGTCGTAGGGTCGGTCCAATCGCAAAATTTTCCCCCCGGGCCATGAAAAAATACGAAACCTTTGATCATACGGCGGATGTGGGCATCCGCGTCTTCGGGCGGACCGTGGAGGAGGTCTTTGTCAACGCCGCTTACGCCCTGTTTGATCAGTGGACCGACCTGAGAAAGGTCCGGGAGAAAATCTCCCAGGAAATCTCCGTCCAGGGTGCGGACCGGGAAGATCTCCTGATCCGCTGGCTGGGTGAGCTTCTGTTTCTCGGTGAAAGCCGGGGGTATCTCTTCAAGGAATTCTCAATTCGGCGCTTGGAACCAACCTCTTTGAAAGCGGTCGCCCGGGGGGAAATCTTCGACCCTTCCCGCCATCGTTTCAAGACCGAGATCAAGGCCGTTACCTATCACCAGGTCGAAATCAAGGAGGTAGATGGAAAGTGGGAAGGCCGGGTCATTTTCGACATTTAAAAAAATCATGGAATAATGGAATGGTGGAATGATGGGTAAAACAGGTGATTCCCTATTTCCTCAATATTCCATTTTTCCAATATTCCATCATTCCAGTCTTTTTTCACTACGGAGGGTTTTTCATGAGCGGTCAGGATAGGATTCGTCTGGAAAAGATCGATGACTTTCGCTGGCGGATTCCCCGCACCGGCGGGATGCGGGTGGAGGGGGTTATCTATACTTCAGAAGTAATGCTTAGGGACCTCAAACAGGATGAAAGCCCGAAGCAGGTGGCCAACGTGGCTCACCTTCCGGGGATTCAGAAATATTCCCTGGCCATGCCGGATATCCACTGGGGGTACGGGTTTCCCATCGGGGGGGTGGCCGCTTTCGACTGGAAGGAAGGGGTGGTCTCCCCCGGGGGGGTGGGATATGACATCAACTGCGGAACCCGCCTGCTCTGTTCGAACCTTTCCAGGCAGGATTTGCGGGCCAGGATTAAGGATCTAGCCGATGCCCTGTTCAAATCGATTCCCTCGGGCGTGGGCTCCAAAGGAACCCTGCGGTTGAGTTCCCAGGAATTGCGCCAGGTCTTGAAGAAGGGATCGGCCTGGGCCGTCGACAACGGGTACGGTTTTCCTGAAGATCTGGAGCGGACCGAAGATCAGGGCCGCATGGAAGGGGCTGACCCGGATGTGGTGGGGGACCGGGCCATGGAGAGGGGACGGCCCCAGTTGGGCACCCTGGGATCGGGAAACCACTTCCTGGAAGTGGGGTACGTGGAGGAAATCTATGACCCGGAGGTGGCCCGGGTCTTCGGCCTGGAGAAAGATGGGGTGACGGTTTTCATTCACTCCGGGTCGCGGGGATTCGGCTACCAGGTATGCGATGATTTCCTGAAGAAGATGGGCGAGCGGGTCCGGCAGCTCGGGCTGGAACTCCCTGACCGGCAGCTGGCATGCGACTTTATCCATGACCGGACCGGACAGGAATACCTCGCCGGCATGGCCTGCGCCGCCAATTACGCCTGGGCCAACCGGCAGATGCTCATGCACTGGACCCGGGAGGTCTTCGAGCGGCTTCTCCGGATGAGTCCCCGCGACTTGGGCATGCATTTGATCTACGATGTCTGCCACAACATCGCCAAACGAGAGTTTCACCTGGTAGATGGAAAGAAACGGGAAGTCTGCGTTCACCGCAAAGGAGCCACCCGGGCCTTCCCCCCGGGCCATCCCGCCGTCCCCGAAATCTACCGCCAGGTGGGCCAGCCGGTTCTCATCCCGGGAGACATGGGCAGGTATTCCTACGTGCTGGTGGGAACGGAAAAGGCCATGGAGGAGACCTTCGGCAGCACCTGCCATGGAGCCGGACGGCTGCAGAGCCGGACGCAGGCCAAAAAGGCCAGTAAAGGAAGGCCCCTGCATCGGGAGTTGGAAGATCAGGGGATCCATGTTCGGGCCGCCAGCCGGGCAACCCTGATGGAGGAAGCGCCCGAAGCCTACAAGGACGTCAGCCAAGTCGTGGAAGTGGTCCACCAGGCGGGTATATCCAAGAAGGTGGCCAAGTTAAGGCCGTGGGCCGTGGTCAAGGGATGACGCGGGGATGGGGAGACGCTGGGACGCGGTGAAACCAAGATACGAAGAATAAAACAAATGATTTTTCTCCGCGTCTCCGTGTCTTCGTGTCCCCGCTTCTTTCCTTTTCCGCGTCCCCGCGTCACCCTATCTTGTTTTAGGGATCTCTTCGTCGGGCAGCCGTTTAACCCCGGAGGGCGTTGGTCCGTCGGCGGACGGCTCCGTTCCCTCCTTGAAACACTCGAAGAGTACCTTGCCCGATTTCACCCAGCGCATGCTGGCCATGGGCTCGCCGGTTTCCTTGTCGATCTTGACGAAGACGACCCCGTCGGGAACTGCAAAGTCCTCCACCGGCACATCCGTTGCCGCTTCCTTCATGAACTCCAGCCAGAGGGGCAATGCCGCCACCGCCCCCGTCTCATGGGTTCCCAGCGACTTTTCGATGTCGTAACCCACCCATGCCCCGGCGACCAGCTTGTGGGGCAGGTAGCCTATAAACCAGGCGTCGCGCGTGTCGTTGGTCGTCCCGGTCTTTCCGGCTGCCGGCCGCCCCAGGGCTCTGGCCCTCTGTCCGGTCCCTTCCTGGATCACGCTCTGCATCAGGCTGGTGATGAGATAGCAGGTCTGCGGGGTGATCACTTCGATCGATGAAGGCTCGGTCTCTTCCACCACATTCCCGTCCTTGTCCTGGATCTGGGAGATCAGAACCGGGTCGGCCCGGTATCCCTGGGCGGCAAAAACCCCAAAAGCCCGGGTCAACTCCAAAAGGGACACGTTCGCCGACCCCAGGGCCAGAGAGAGATTGGGTTCGAGTTTGGTCTTGATGCCCAGATTCCCGGCATAGCCGATCAGGTAGTCCAGGCCGATGGACTGGGCAATCCGGACCGTGGGAACGTTCCGGGAAAAAGTCAGGGCCTTGCGCACGGTGATCGGTCCCCAGAATTCGCGGTCGTAGTTCTGCGGCTGCCAGGGGTCCTTTCCGGGGACATCTTCGTAGGAGAAGGGCTCATCCACAACCAGTGTGGCCGGCGTAAAGCCCTTATCCAGGGCGGCGGCGTAAACGATGGGCTTGAAGGCCGAACCCGCCTGTCTTTTGGCCTGAGTGGCCCGGTTGAACTGGCTGGCCGAATAGTCCCGCCCTCCCACCATGGCCAGAATGAATCCCGACTGGGGTTCGAGGGCGATCAGGGCTCCCTCGATCGCTTCCCGCCCTTTCCCTTTGCCTCCCCGGGATTCGAACTCCTCCAGTCCTTTCTGGACCGCCTTCTGGGCCGCTTTCTGCAATCGGGAATTGATGGTCGTGTAGATCTTCAGGCCCCCTTTGTACAGCATGTCCTTCCCGTGCTTCTGTTCCACGTACAGGCGGACCTGTTCCACCACGAAGGGTGCATCGTGGTATCCCTTGGGCCCCCGGGGCCTCAGCTTGATCTCCTCGGCCTGGGCCTTTTGCGCCTGCTCCGGGGAGATCATTTTTCGCTCCACCATGCGATTGAGGACGTAAAGCTGGCGCTCGCGGGCCTTTTGGGGATTGCGCAGGGGGGAGAGGTTATTGGGAGAGGGAGGAAGACCGGCCAGGATGGCGCACTCCGCCAGGGTCAGGTTCTGCACGGGTTTGCCGAAGTAGGTGGTGGACGCCGCCCCCACCCCGTAGGCACCCTCCCCCAGGTATATCTGATTCAAATAGAGGAGGAGGATCTCATTCTTGGTCAGGTAGTGTTCAATCCGCTGGGCCAGGATCACTTCCTTTACCTTGCGGGTGAAGCTCTTCTCGGGGGTGAGGAAGAAAGATTTGGCGATTTGCTGGGTGATGGTACTGCCGCCCTGAACCACCTTTAGGGCATCGATGTTGCGGAAGGCCGCCCCCAGGATTCTCCAGTAATCGACCCCCCCGTGCTCGAAAAACCGGGCATCCTCCGCGGCAATGAAGGCTTTGGGAAGGAAGCGGGACATCTGGGAGAGGGAGACGACGGTCCTTTTTTCGATAAAAAATTCCCCGATCAACACTTCGTCCTCCGAGTACACCTCGGAGGTGATGTAAGGCTGGTAATCCTTCAGGGTCGTCAGCCGGGGAAGATCAAAGACGATGGTAAAGTAAAAGGCCATCCCCGCTCCCCCCAGAACCACGAGCAACAGGAGGACGACCAGAAGCAAGGTACTCCATCCTCTTTTTTTCTTGTCTGGCTTCTGCTCCTTTTTCACTTCAGGCGTCTGATTTTTCTGATCTGACATCCAGCTTCCGATATCTGCCATCTCTTGCCCGTCCTCGGCCATCCGTCACCGGTCATCTGAAATCCGGTATCCAGTCTACGGTTTCCTCTTGAACACCCCGATCCCGTTGGGCACTCCCCAGCCCCCGGGGATGTCGATCTTCAAATCCTTATACTCGGCGTACATCTGCGCCGAAGGCCCTCCGTCCAGGACCATGGCATCCCGGCATTCCAGCCCGCCCTGGGATTCGGGCAGGTGGAAGATCCGGGCCAGGTCCTGGGCATAGACATCGGTGTCGTCCGTGCTGAGAAGAATCAACTGGTACTTCATCGTTACGCCCAGGGCCGACCGCCTGGCCATCTGCCTTTTCATCTGCAGCTCCCGGCCGTTGACGACCAGCCGGGGGCCTACCTGCATGGCCTGGGCTATGTTCCGGTCACTCTGAAATTCGTTGGTGTGAATGATCCGGGGCCGGTTCTCCTGAATCAGGAAGACCCCCCAGTCCGCCCTCCGCAGGGGGTTGACCTCTTTTCCGTCCACAATCAGCAACCCGAGGGGGCGGTAATCGGGGGTGAAAAAACCTCCATTGATCGCCGCCAGGGCCTGAGCTTTCTTGGCCAAAACTCGAATCTCCATCCGGTCGGTCCCATAAACCCGGGTGTCCAGCACCCGGACCTGGAACTTTTCCAGGCCGACCCGCAGGATCTTTAATTTGATGAGAGATTGATAGGGTTGTCCATCGATCTGGGGAGCCTTGAACTCAAACCCCTCCTCGACCTTCTGCCAGGGGAACTCGTCGGAGGAATGCCCTCCCTGGGCCGCCAGAAGGGGGAAGACGATGAAAAAGCAATAGAGCGGAACTCGTTTCACCTTCTCTGCCTTTTTATTTTCCTTTCTCATTCCTATTATATTTCCAAACCAGGGGGCAAAGCAATCTTTTCCCTATGCCTTGACCCCCTTCCCTTTTGCAATCTCCTTTATGGCGGCCTGGGGGCAAAGCCAATAAATTTATGAATTTATTATCATTTCCGGGAAATGCAGGGGGCAATTTT
>Ga0315289_10011282_pt1 | contig 12680 bp, 9 predicted proteins | sample YL17G11_40_MG_FD_203452 | JGI IMG/M metagenome (GOLD analysis project Ga0315289, IMG submission 203452) | Sediment microbial communities from Yellowstone Lake, YNP, Wyoming, USA - YL17G11_40 | ecosystem: Environmental > Aquatic > Freshwater > Lake > Sediment | place: USA: Wyoming | collected...
GGCTGAGTGGCTGAAAGCGGCGGTTTGCTAAACCGTTATACGGGGTAATGCCCGTATCCCGGGTTCGAATCCCGGCCTCTCCGTTATTGGACGAAAACGGCCGACCTTCTTCGCAGGCTGGGAGGGCTTGGAGAGACGGCCCGCGACTTGGCATATCGCGTCTACAGCATCTGCGAGCGGAAGAAATGGGCGCAGGAGGCGCTGGCGTACAACAGCCTCGTCATCGCATGGATCGAGATTACAAAGCTAGCCCAAGCAGCTCCGGCGAGACCAGAACGCCAAGGCGACATGTTTGCCAACGGGGCGGCCACGCCCTGATCATCGTCTGATCGAAGGCCGATGGACTGGTGTTTGTGACTGCGGGCAAGATGACTTAGGACAAAGGACCACAACCATGTTAACCGAACTGAGCTTGGAGAACTTCAAGTCCTGGAAGAAGGTCGATCGCATGAGGTTTGCCCCGATTACGGGTCTGTTCGGGACCAACAGTTCCGGGAAGACGAGCATCCTTCAACTGCTCCTTATGCTCAAGCAGACGGTCGAGTCACCGGACCGGGCACAGGCATTGATATTTGGCGACGAGAAGACAGCGGCGAACCTGGGGACATTTCAAGACATCGCCTTTGGACACGAGGTAACAGCTCATCTCAAATGGTCATTGAAATGGAAGCTGGCGAAGAACCTGAGCATCAAGGACACGAAGGACCCCAGCACGATTTTATTCTCGGGGACTGACCTAGGTTTCGATTCGGAGGTTTGGTCTGAGAACGGCAAGTTGATCGTCGGAGGGATGAGCTATACCTTCGCCGGGCAGCGATTTGGGATGGAACGGAAAGGCACGACTGGCAGCAAGTACAAAGTGATGAGCGAGGGTGGGGGCTTCACCTTCATCAGGACGCAAGGCCGCCCCTGGGATCTGCCCGCGCCGGTAAAGTGCTACGGGTTCCCCGATCAGGTGAAAGCGTATTTCCAGAATGCGGGCTTCCTGGGGGATCTGCCGCTAGCCTTTGAGAATCTCTTCAGCCACGTGTACTACCTCGGGCCGCTCCGCGAGTATCCCCAGCGGCAGTACACCTGGGCAGGCGCCGAACCGGCCGACATGGGTCCACGGGGCGAGCGCGTCGTGGACGCTCTCCTTGCCGCCAGAGAGCGAGGTGACGTTATCCCTCTTGGTAAAGGAAGGAAGCGACCGACCTTGGAGCAGTACGTCGCGGAATGGCTTAAGAATCTTGGACTGATCCACGACTTCTCAGTGGAGACGATAGCCAGAGATAGCAATTTGTATCGCGTGCGCGTGCAGAAGTCGGCTACCTCGGCCGAGGTACTGATAACCGACGTGGGTTTCGGCGTGTCCCAGATACTGCCAGCGCTAGTGTTGTGCTACTACGTGCCGGAAGGCTCGACAATCCTCCTAGAGCAGCCCGAAATCCACCTGCACCCATCGGTTCAGGCCGGCTTGGCGGATGTGTTTCTCGACGCCGTAAAGCGCCGGAACGTGCAGATCATCTTCGAGAGCCATAGCGAGCATTTGCTGCGGCGACTTCAGCGCGGTATTGCGGAAGGCACGACCACACCGGAGTCGGCGGCCCTCTACTTCTGCCGGATGGATGACGGCCAATCGCGATTGACCGGCTTGGAATTGGATGTGTTCGGCAATATCGCCAACTGGCCTAAAGACTTCTTTGGTGACGAATTCGGTGAGATGGCGGCTATCACCAAGGCAGTGATGAACCGGAAAAAGGCGGGGGGGGCATGAACGCGTTTGTGGTAGACACAAATGTGCCAGTGACGGCGAATGGCCGGGCGGAGCAAGCCGGGCCGCCCTGCGTACTGGCGTGCATCGAGGCCCTAAGTAAGATCGTGCAAGGCGGAATGACTGTTCTGGACGATGGCCGGCGGATTCTCAGAGAGTACATGGACAATCTTAATATGTCGGGCCAACCGGGGGTCGGCGATATGTTCATGAAATGGGTCTGGCAGAACCAGGCGGTTACCGGGCGGTGCGAACAAGTGACTATCACGCCCCGGGATCGGGCTGACGACGATTTCGACGAGTTCCCGGACGACCCAGCGCTGGCGAGGTTCCACCGCAAGGATCGGAAATTCGTGGCGGTCGCACTGGCCAGCCGCAACAACCCGCTAATTCTCAACGCCGTCGATAGCGACTGGCAAGCCTTCCGGCAAGCACTTACAAAACACAGGGTTCGCATTCGGTTCCTGTGCTCCGCGGAAATGGGACAAGGATGCTCTGTAGAAAACCTCTCAAGCGACGAGGGTTGACGGTTGTTCCCCGTTAGCCCACGAGTCTGAAGATGCACGGGTGGACCAGGTGCTCGGCCGTCAGGCCGTCAATGTGCTCGTTGATGTATTTCGTCAATGACACCATACCCGGCTCTTCGGACGTCCCGTGGTTGACGCGGATGACCGGGTGGCCGGCTTCGCTGGCCTGCTGAATCTCTCGCCAATAGACCGACCCGTCGTCGCTGACGATCGACACGTCGCAGCCCATCTCACGATAAACGTACACATCCGACGCGCAGCCGGTGCCGATGCCGACGCGCGACACCTTCTGCTTCCCGTTGCCGGTCACCTGCACGGGCGGCTCGCCGAGGGCGGCACATCGCCGGGCGACGCGCGCCGCCAGCTCATCCAGCGTCGTCGGCTCAATATCGTACCGGTGCATGTAGTTGCGACAGCCGATGGAGAACGGCTCATCGCCCAGCGCCAGGAACGCCGCCCACGCCCACGGGATGCCGACCTTCGGCCAGCGGTCCCAGGAGTCGTGGCACCGCACGATCGTCAGGCCATGGTCCTGGATGAACGCCAGCTTGTCCTTGCCCTCCTTGGCGAGCTTCGTCAGGTCGTCGTAGTGGTCCCAGAAGGTCGGCTCGTGCGTCCCACCGGCGGGCAACAAGCTGATCCACAATATCTGCGTGGGCAGTTGGGTGCGGGACAAGGTCGCCCCGGCCCGGCTTGAGGTGCGCGACAACCTGACGGACGAGGACCCCCTGTTCGCCAACGCCGCCCAGGCGGATTTCCGGCTCCAGCCGGAGTCGCCTGCCTTCAAGATGGGCTTCACCGCGATCCCCATAGACCAGATTGGGCCCCGCAAGGAGGGAAGGTGAGCGTCCTGGGGCGCGTTTCCGGCAGGCAAGGCAGCGAAACGGAGAGGGCGGGATTCGAACCCGCGGTACCCGAAGGCACACCGGTTTTCGAGACCGGCCCATTCAGCCGCTCTGGCACCTCTCCGGCTGCGTCTATGTGGGCGATTCTAGGCGACCGCGCCACCGCATGCAAGGCAGGCCCCCCGTTGTAACTGTCCCAACGATTGTGGAACTATTCTCAAGGCCCAAACCGTTGAGTTTCTCGCTGCCTCTTGCCCCCCACAGATGGGGCTTCCGACGGTACTCCACAAACTTTGGGACAGTTACCCCCGTTAGCGCGGCCGAACGGGGGACTTGTGGCCCCGCTTGGCAACGGCTAGACTCAAACCCATCTTCAGCTTCGGCCAGCGGTCTCCATTTTGTCAGGTGCTACCATGAACCAGAGCCAGGGTGCTCATCCGGCCGGCCTGGGGCCCGGAGAGCGAATCGGCAAGTACGAGGTGCTTGGGCCCCTGGCGGCGGGCGACCGGGCGACCGTCTACCGCTGCCACGATCCGCTGCTGGACCGCGACGTGGCCGTCAAGCACATCCCCGCCCCTTTGGCGCAAGATCCGGCCTTCCTGGAGCGGTTCCGCCGCGAGGCGCGGGTGCTGGCGCGCCTCGGCGCGCAGCAACCGGCGATCATCACCATCCACGAGCTGCTGGAGGAAGATCGCGGGCTGTTCGTCGTGATGGAGATGTTCCCGGGGCGGCCCCTGGAATCCATGCTCGCCGAAGGGCCGGGGCCGTCGGACCCCAAGGCGGCCTTGCAGATCGTCTGGCGCGTGGCCGCGGGACTTAAGGCCGTTCACGAGGCCGGTGTGGTCCACGGCAACCTCGCGCCGTCCAACATCCTCATCGGCGAGGGCCTGCGGGTGAAGATCACCGACTTTGGCATGGGCCTGGGCGGCGCCTCCGCGGGCGGCGCGACACCCTACGCCGCGCCGGAGCTGCTGGAGGGCCGGCCCATCGATGGCCGGGCCGATCAGTACTCGCTCGGCATGATCGCCTACGAGATGTTCATCGGGCGCGCGAGGTTCAACGAGGCATTCGCGGACGTCATCGGCGACGGCCAAGACGCCGCCAACCGCTGGGACGCCTGGCACACGAATTACCAGGTGCATGCGCCGCGCCTGGGCCAGGTGCTGCCGCACCTGCCGGCCGCGCTGTCGCAGGTGGTGGCCACGATGATGGCCAAGTACCCCCAGGAACGGTTTGAGGACATGGAGCATCTGGGGCGGGCGATCCGGCTGGCCTTCTCGCCCAAGCGCCCCGCGGCCGCGCAGGCGATGCCCACCCCGGCCGAGCTGGCCGAAGGCGAAGAAACACTGATGATCGGTCATCGCTTTGGCGCACCGGCCGAGGCCGGCGGACAGGCCCCGTGGACGCCAACCCCAGCGACGCTGGAGGCCCCGCCGGGGCTGTCCACCCGCACGAAGGTGGCGTTGAGCGTCACGGCGGCGGCGCTAGTCTTGGTGGCCGGGCTAGGGCTGCTGGTGACCACAGCGATTCAACATCAACGCCGCCTGTCGCGGGCGCAGGAGCAGTACCAGGCCGCCGAGCAGCTCTACCAGCAGGGACAGTACGAGCAGGCCGCCGCGGGGATGGACTGGGTCGGACACGAGTTCGCCGGCGCCGACCCAGCGGCGAAGGCTGCGGTGATGAGCGACCTGGCCCGCGCGGCCAAAGCGATCCGACAGGAGCAGTGGCAAGTGGCTGCCGACCGCCTCGACGGGGCCAAGGGGCGATTGGATGCGATGAGCGCCCGCCGGGGGGAGCTGATGGAGTGGGCGACGACGGCTCGCCCCCTGGCGCAGGCGCTGGCGGACCAGCTCGCGCAGGCGCGTGCGTTCGCGGAGGCGATTGAGCAGGCGCGTGCGGCCTTGGCGGCGGGGGAGCCGGCCGTGGCCCGGCGGATATTGCAGGACCAACTGGCGGCGATGGAATTGACCGCCGACCAGCGTGAACCCTTGGACGGTCTCCGGCGCGAGCTGGACATCGCCGATTTCCGCGGCGACTTCGCCGCGGTGCTGGCGCAGGCGGATCAGCGGATGCAGGAGGACAACTTCGCGGCGGCGCAGGAAGCCTTGGCCCTCCTGCAGTCTCTGCTAGGTTCGACCCGCGTTTTGCCGCTGGCGACGCCTGACCGCCAGGCGATCCAGGAGCAACTCCTGGCCGCCCAACAGCGACTCGCCGTGGAGCAGCAGTTGCCAGCGCTGCTCCAGCAAGCCGCCCAGGCCGCCCAGGCGGGTGACGTGCCGGCGGAGCTAACCGCCTTGCAGAAGGCGCAGGAATTCTCCACCGATCCCCAGCGAGCCGCCCGAATCCTTCAGTTACGAGCGCAGGTGGCGATGCGGGTGGCCCAGGAGCACCGTCAGCGGGGCGACTTGGAGCAGGCGCAGGCCGTGCTGAGAGAGGTGCTGGGCGACTTGGCCAGCCAGACCCAGCCGGATGAGCCGCCCGCGATGACGGAGGCCCGCCGCGCGATGCAGCGGATCCAGGGTCTCATCCGGCGGGCGGACTTGATGCGCTCGGCGGAGGCGAAACTGGCGGCCGGACAGTTGGCCGGCGCCGTGGCCGACTTGGAGGCGGCCCAGCGGGTCGTGGACGACGAGGAAGTGCAGGGGCGGCTCCGCATGGCCCGTTACCGCCTGGAGCTCCGGCACGCCGACGAGCTGGCCTCCCAGCGCCAGTACGACCAAGCGATTGACGCCTATCAGAAGGCCCGCCAGATAAGCCCGGAGTCGTCCAGCGACGTGGATGCGAGAATCGCGCAGATGTCGCGCCAGCGGGAATACCAGGCGCTGCTGGATCAAGGCCGCGCCGCGATCGACCAGCAGGAGTGGGACGAGGCCGTTCGCCTGCTGAACTTGGCCAAGAGCCTCGTGGACGATCCCGAGGTCAACCAGTTGCTTTCCGGTGCCCGCTACCGGCAGAACGTCAACCTGGGCCGGCGGGCGCTTTCCCGGCGGGACTACAGCGCCGCCCGCGGCTACCTGAATCTGGCCAAGCGCATCAACGACACCCAAGAGGTCAACCAGTTGCTGGAAGAGGTTGCCAAGGCGGCCACCCAGCCGCAGTAGACCGGGCGGGAACCTGCCGAGGACAAAAGTCCGCCTAGATGCCCATGCTCCATGGCAGCGGGTGGCTGGGGAGGTGGCGCAGGACCGGGCGGGCCCGACAGGCGGGAGGAACGTCCGCCTCAGCTTCGCCGGCCGAAGCTCATCAGGAATTCGTGGTCCTCGCGCGAGAAGACCACCGGCTCGGTTGGGACGCGCGCCAGGTCAAATCGCTGGGCCAGTTCATCCAGCGAGATCTCGCAACGGCGGTCCAGCAGGCCTGACCAGTAGCCGATCAGCCCCAGCACGGCCTCTTGGGTGGCGCCGTGGCGGCGGTAGAAGGACAGGCGCGTGTCGCCGTGGCGCTTGGCCAACCGCCGCCCGTCCGGGCCCACCACCAGCGGCAGGTGCCAATACGCCGGCTCAGGCGCAAGCCCCAGCAGCCGGCGAAGATGAATCTGCCGGGCCGCCGACTCCAGCAGGTCATCGCCACGCACCACGCAATCGACCCCGCCGGCGGCGTCGTCCACCACCACCGCCAACTGGTAGGCCGCCTGGCCATCGTTCTTACAGATGACGAAGTCCCCGCAGGTGCGGGCCAGGTGGAATTGGCGCCGCCCGGCGAAGCGGTCCTCCACCGTGATCGGCTCATCCGTGACGCGCAGGCGCCAGGCGGCAGGCTGGCCGGTAGCTTGGCGGGCCTGCTCGGCGGAGGCGAACCGCCCCCGGCAGGCGCCCGGATAGACGTCGACGGCCTCATCGGGGTGGGGGGCCGCGCCCGCGAGCTGGATATCCTTGCGGCTGCAAATGCAGGGGTATGCCAACCCCTTGCTCGCGAGTTCCGTCAGTGCGGCCTGGTATACATCGGACCGCCGGCTCTGCACCAGGACGGGCGGCGTCCACGAGAGCCCCAGCCACGCCAGCTCTTCGGAAAGACTCTCCGCTGCCCCGGCCTTGACCCGCGGGCCGTCCAGGTCTTCGATCCGCAGCAGGATCCGCCAACCACGAGTGATCGCCAGCAGGGCATTGAGCACGAAGGTTCGCGCGTTGCCCAGGTGCAGCGCCCCGGTGGGAGAGGGCGCCAGGCGCGTGGTGGGGCGGGGGGAAGCCGTCGGATCGCTCATTCCCGGGCATTATAACGTCGCGCCCTTGGGTCGCTAAAGCGCCTGCGCAGCGGCCTGGGGACGCTGTACAAGCGCCTCCCGGTTTGACATAATCAGGACCCCAGAGCCGGCCGAGGGCCTGATCCCACAGGACCGGCCTGGGTAGCAGATTGGGAGCGTACGGCGTGGCAGGGAAACAGCGTACTGAGCAGCCAGGCGACGGCCAACCGGCCCAGCCCGCCCCGGACAGTGGCGCCAACCACGTCAACGGGGCCGGCGCTAACGACGCCAGCCAGACCAACGGAATGGTCCGGGCCTCCGCGCCCGCGATGTTCGCCCACGAGCGGATCAGCGAGCGGCCCATCGAGGTCGAGCTGCGCGAGAGCTACCTGACGTACGCGATGAGCACCATCATGGACCGCGCGCTGCCGGACGTGCGCGACGGCCTGAAACCCTCTCAGCGGCGCGTGCTGGTGGCGATAAACGATCTGCACCTGGGCCCGCGGAGCAAGCACATCAAGTCGGCCAAGATCGCCGGCGATACCTCCGGCAACTACCACCCGCACGGCGAGGGCGTGGTGTACCCGACGCTGGTGCGCCTGGGGCAGTGGTGGAACATGCGATACCCCCTGGTCGATCCCCAGGGCAACTTCGGGTCCATCGACGGCGATCCCCCGGCGGCCATGCGGTACACCGAGGCCCGCATGACAGCCGCGGCAGCCGAGATGATGGAAGACCTGGCCCTGGACACGGTTGACATGCAGCCCAACTATGACGACCGGCTCACCGAACCGACCGTGTTGCCCGGCAAGATCCCCAACCTGCTGGTCAACGGCAGCCAGGGCATCGCGGTGGGCATGGCTACGAGCATCCCGCCCCACAACCTGCGCGAGATCTGCGACGCCCTGGTGTATCTGATCGACCGCCCCGACGCGACGGTCAAGGAGCTGATGGGAATCGTCAAGGGTCCGGACTTCCCCACCGGCGGGCTGATCTGCGGCACGCGGGGCATCGTGGAGGGCTACACCCGCGGCCGCGGGCGGGTAATCGTCCGCGGCAAGATGCACGCCGAGCAGACCCGGGGGGGCAAGACGCAGATCGTGATCACGGAGATTCCCTACCAGGTGCTCAAGACCACGATCATCGAGCGGATCGCCGAGGTGGTCAAAGCCGGCAAGATTCCCGATATGCAGGACGTGCAGGACCACAGCGACCGCACGGGCATGCGGATCGTGCTGGAGCTGCGCAAGGGGGCCGAGCCGGAGGTGGTGGTCAACCAGCTCTACCAGTACACGCCGCTTCAGTCGACGTTCAGCGTCATCAACATCGCGCTGGTCAACCGGGCCCCGCGGACGCTGGGGTTGCGGGAGCTGATGCAGGGTTACCTGGACCACCGGCGCGAGGTGGTGTTCCGGCGGACGTCCTACCTGTTGCGGCGGGCGCGACAGCGGGCCCACGTGCTGGAGGGCCTGATCCTGGCCGTCGCGGGGATCGACCGCATCATCGAGATCATCAAGAAGTCGCCCGACGTGCCGGCCGCCCGGCAGCGCCTGATGGAGCATCCGCTGCGGCTGACGGAGGCGGCCACGGTCCACAAGCTGCTGCCCAAGGCCTTTGTCAATCGCGTCAGCAAGGAAGACCAGCGCCTGACGGGGGTGCAGGCCGACGCCATCCTGGCCATGCAGTTGCAGCGCCTGACGGGCCTGGAGATCGAGAAACTCTCCAAGGACTACTCCGCGCTGGTGGAGGAGATCACCGGCTACGAGAAGATCCTCGCCGACGAGAAGCTGCTGATGGACATCATTCGGGAGGACCTCTACGAGATCAAGGAGCGCTACGGCGACGAGCGGCGGACGCAGATCGTGGGCGACGTGGAGGAGTTCGCCATCGAGGACCTGATCGCGGAGGAGGATGTGATCGTCACGCTCACGCACGGCGGGTACATCAAGCGAATGCCGCTGAGCACCTACCGCCGCCAGGGCCGGGGCGGCCAGGGCATCATCGGCAGCGAGTCGCGCGAGGGCGACTTCACCGAGGAGCTGTTTATCGCCTCGACGCACGACTACATGCTGGTGTTCCTGAGCAACGGGCGGATGCACTGGCTGAAGGTCTACGACATTCCCTCGATGGCGCGGACCTCTCGCGGGCGGTCGATCGCCAACCTGCTGGACATCGGCGAGCAGGCACGGATCTGCGCGGTGGTGGCGGTGCGGGAGTTTGACGACCGCTTCCTGGTGACCGCCACGCGAGCGGGGCAGATCAAGAAGACCCCGCTGAGCGCCTACTCCAACCCGCGACGGGGCGGCATCCAGGCCACCGGCCTGGACGAAGGGGACCAGATGATCGGGGTGGCCATTACCCACGGCAACGACGAGATCATCCTGGGCACGGCGGCGGGGATGTCGATCCGTTTCAAGGAGACCAACGTGCGCCCGATGGGCCGCACGGCCGCGGGGGTGCGGGGCATCCACCTCAAGAAGGCCGACCAGGTGGTGGCCATGGCGATCGTGGACCCGCATGCCACGCTGTTGACGGCCTGCGAGAACGGCTACGGCAAGCGGACCGGCTTTGACGAGTACCGGCTCCAGAGCCGCGGGGGCATGGGGGTGATCAACATCAAGACCACCGCCCGCAACGGCAAGGTGGTGGCGATGAAGTCCATCCGCGACGCCGACGAGCTGATGCTCATCACGCTGAACGGGATGGTGGTTCGGATCGGCGTGGCCGACGTGCGGACGATCGGCCGGGCGACGCAGGGCGTGCGGCTGATCGCGCTGAAGAGCGGCGACCGGCTGGTGGCCGTGGCGCGCGTGGTGGCGGAGGACAATTCGCAGGGCCAGCTCTCGCTGGGGCAGGAGCCAGGCGAATCGCAGCCCCAACTGCCGCTGAAGGAGCAGGATGGCGGCGTTGAGGCGGACGACGAGCCGGCCGACGGGGAGGACGTCAGCGGGCTGTAGCGACTCGGCCAGATGCTCGAAGGCTGTATGCGCAGCGATGCCTGCTCTACCGGCGCTACGCCGAAGTGGGCATCGACTACGGCGACCTGACGCACGACCAGGTGGTGGAGAGGTTGTTGGGCTGTGGGCTGTAGGTATCAACCCATCGGCCCAACCCAGCCCGCTCATAGCCTGGATCGCTGCAATCGATAGCATCGGAGCCCAAAAGCCCTACAGCCTGCCGTCTTTAGCTATCCAGCGCATTTCGCGAGCAACAAGTGGCTCGCTTCTGCCCCTTTTTCTGAAGGCGTAACGACGACTTAATGGATTTCCAGCGATAGGTTGTTCTGATACCGCCCTCTGTATTAACGGAACGGATCAGTCTGGCAGCTTGGCGCGAGCGGCGTCCGGCCCAAGGATCCGCATGAGGCGCCACCAAGAGGAGTCCTGTGTGGGAGAGTCAAGAGAAGATGGCCTGGTCCGCGAGGCGCTGCAAGGAAAGGCAGAGGCTTTTTCCGAGCTGGTCAGGCGCTATCGGCCGCAAATCCTGACGCTGGCCGCGCGCTCCACCTTGGTCGGCACGATCACGCCGGCCTTCACCAGGTCGGTGTACTTGCCGCTGACGGCATCGTAGCCGAAGTTTAGGTCCTGGCTATCCATCACCTTGGCGGCCACGATCGAGCCTTCCAGGCCGGTCTGCTCCCAGGCCTGCGCCTCTGCCAACAGCACCGTGGCCTCCTGCGTACCCAGGTTCAGGTTATGGTTTTTCCGGCCGGGCATTTCCCCGCCACCCCCGGGCCACTACATCGAAGAGCCCGGGCAGCCTGTTTGGCGCCGGCAAAAATGCCGATAATGTGGTGGTCCTGGCACCCCTTAGGGAGATCGATCATGAGCGACGACAACCTGTACGCCTCCTCGGCCGCACCCGCATCGGCCACCCAGACCGCCGCGCAGCCCTCGCCGCCGCCACCGCCTGCTGCGCCGCCCGCGCCAGGCGCCGACGCCCAGACGCTCGCCAGGCTGTTAAGATCCGTCCGCGGCGGGGCCGGTTGGTTTTACTGGATCGCCGGCCTGTCGTTGGTGAACACAGTGCTGATGTACACGGGATCGCAACGGTACTTTGTAATCGGCCTGGGCGCCGGCCTGCTGGCGCAGTCCCTGGCCAGCGACCTGGGGATCGCGGTGATCGGCCTGACGCTATCGGTCATCGCCTCGCTGCTGTTCGCAACCTTCGGGGTGTTCGCCCACCGCCAACAGAGCTGGGCGTTCATCATCGGCATGGTCTTGTATGCTCTGGACGGCCTGGTGTTCCTGCTAGTGAGGGACTGGATGTCGATGGGCTTCCACGCGCTGGCGCTAGTATGCATCGCCGGCGGGCTGTCGTCGCTTCGCAAGCTTCGGAAGCTCGATCGGACCAGCCCCCCACCCGCGCCCGTCTGATCCGGCAGCATTGCAGTTGCTTGCCCTACGGTCTGCCCGCGCGCAATAAGTGAGCGGCGCGGTCAATTGACCGCGCCGCTTTTGTCGTGCCTACAGTCTAAAATGCTACAGCCTATAGTCTATCAGTACATGTCTTCCATCCCGCCGCCGGGGGGCGCGGAGGCCGGTCTCTTCTCGGGGATCTCGCTGACGATCGCGTCGGTGGTCAGCAGCAGCCCGGCCACGCTCGCGGCGTTCTGGAGGGCCGTGCGCTCCACCTTGGTCGGCACGATCACGCCGGCCTTCACTAGGTCGGTGTACTTGCCGGCCACGGCATCGTAGCCGAAGTTCAGATCCTGGCTTTCCATCACCTTGGCGGCCACGATCGCGCCTTCCAGGCCGGAGTTCTCCGCGATCTGCTTGATCGGGCTGGACATTGCCCGCCGCACGATGTCCACCCCGGTCTTCTCGTCCTCGTTGACGGTCTTGAGCGTGTCCAGGACCTTCATGGCCCGCAGCACCGCCACGCCGCCGCCGGGCATAATGCCCTCCTCGACGGCCGCCCGGCAGGCGTGCAGGGCGTCCTCGACGCGGGCCTTCTTCTCCTTCATCTCCACCTCGGTGGCGGCCCCCACGTTGATCTGCGCCACGCCGCCCGACAGTTTCGCCAGGCGCTCCTCCAGCTTCTCGCGGTCATAGTCGCTGGTGGTGGTGTCGATTTCTCGCTTGATCTGCTCGATGCGGCCCTTGATGTCCGCCGTCGAGCCGCCGCCCTCGATGATCGTGGTGTTCTCCTTGCCCACGCGGACCCGCTTGGCGCTGCCCAGGTCGGACATCTGGATGGACTCCAGGGTGATGCCCATGTCCTCCATGATGGCCCGCCCGCCGGCCAGCACGGCGATGTCGCGAAGCATCTCCTTGCGACGGTCGCCGAAGCCCGGGGCCTTGACGGCCACGCACTGGAGCGTCCCCCGCAGCTTGTTGACCACCAGGGTCGCCAGGGCCTCGCCCTCGACCTCC
>Ga0315289_10011284_pt1 | contig 12678 bp, 11 predicted proteins | sample YL17G11_40_MG_FD_203452 | JGI IMG/M metagenome (GOLD analysis project Ga0315289, IMG submission 203452) | Sediment microbial communities from Yellowstone Lake, YNP, Wyoming, USA - YL17G11_40 | ecosystem: Environmental > Aquatic > Freshwater > Lake > Sediment | place: USA: Wyoming | collected...
CTGCTGTGTGGTCTCCTCGGCGGCGGGCGGCTGCTCCGGTTTCGGGTCGTCGGGCTTGGGGTCCACAGGCACAGGCCTCACCGTACCCCGGCGGCGATGGTCACCCCGTCGGGCTGGGTGGATGTCCCCGGCAGCGCGACCTCCGGCACATCGGGGGTGCCGATCTGCGCGGCCAGCCACGGCAGCGACGCCGCGAAGGCCTTCGCGGCGAACGGCCAGTCGTGCTTGCCCGCCTGGGGCACGACGGCGCAGTCGACGTCGTAGGTGCTGGCGAGCCGGCACAGCGTGCGAGCCGCGGCGGTGGGGTTGCTCTCCGGCGCGCGCTCCTCCGGCTCGTCCTGAAGGGCGGCGCCCGAGATCGCCACGGCCTTGCTGGTCGGGGGCTCGGAGACGGCGAACCAGCCGGCGATGCCCTCGTACGGGCCATGGCCGGCCATCACCGCCGCAGGGTCCCATTCGTCGTACGGGGCCTCGTGACCGCCGAAGAGTCGTTCGATGGTCTGCGCCTGGGTTCCGGCGTTGGGCGCGAGGTCGCCGTCGATGTTGACGAAGGTGCTGAAGAGTTCCGGATACTTCACGGCGGTCAGATTCACCGCGCACGTCCCGCCCGATGACCAGCCGACGACGCCCCAGTTCGCCGGGTCGTCGTTGACACCGAAGTTGTCGACCATGTAGCGCACCACATCCTTGGTGAGATGGTCGGCGGCATTGCCCCGCACTCCGTTGACGCACTCGGTGTCGTTGTTGAAGGCGCCCCCGGAGTCGGCGAACACGACCACCGGGGCGTTGCCGCCGTTCTTGGCGGCGAACTCGTCGAGGGTGGTCACCGCGTTCGCTGCGCGGATCCAGTCGGCGGCGGTGTTGAACTGGCCGCCGATCATCATGATCGTCGGCAGTTCGGGCGGCGGGTTGCTGGAGAAGTAGGCCGGCGGCAGGTATACGACTTCGCCTCGGTGCTTGAACTTCGACGCGTCCGACGGGGTGTTCACCGGCAGCACTTTGCCTTTGGCCGGGACGGACCCCGTCGCCAGCATGTTCGCGACGGTGGCGTGGTCGGTTTGGCCGGGCAGGGGTCCGCCGGTGAGCTGACCCCAGGCGGTCTGAACGGTGGGGAAGTAGCCGACCCACAGATTCAGCATCAGACCGGCACACAACGCCGCCATCGGCACGGCCAGCACGCCAACCATCGTGACCCAGCTTTCTGAAAAGTTGCTGAAAGGGTGCCACAGGCAGGCGCGCGCGCCCCCGGGTAGCCAGGATTAGCGCGGCCTGGCCAGCGGGAAGGGCAGGGTCTCCCGAATGCTTCGGCCGGTGATCAGCATGACCACCCGGTCCACCCCCACGCCCAGGCCGCCGGTCGGTGGCATGGCGTACTCCATCGCCTGCAGGAAATCCTGGTCAAGCTCCATCGCTTCCGGGTCGCCGCCGGCGGCGAGCACGGACTGCTGATGCAGCCGGCGACGCTGCTCGACGGGGTCGGTGAGCTCGCTGTAGGCGGTTCCCAACTCCACGCCCCAGGCCACCAGATCCCATCGCTCGGCGACGCCGGCCCGGCTGCGGTGTGGCCGGGTCAGCGGCGACACCGAGGTGGGGAAATCGGTGTAGAACGTGGGGGCTTCGGTGCGGTCCTCGACGAGGCGCTCATAGAGTTCGAGCACCACCGCGCCGGCATCCCAGTGAGTCAGGTACCCAATGCCGGCGTCGTCGCACAGCCGGCGCAGCGTGTCCACGTCGGTCTCGGGGTCGATGTGTTCGCCCAACGCCTCCGAGACCGCGTCGTGGACGGCCTTGACCGGCCATTGCCCGGAGATGTCGACCGGCTCCGGTTCGCCGTGATCTCCGGGGCGCATCACCACCATCGACCCGTTGGCCGCTACCGCCGCGTTCTGGATGAGCTCCCGGCAGCCGTCGATCCAGACCAGGTAGTCGGCGTGTGCCTGGTAGGCCTCCAGCAGGGTGAACTCGGGGTTGTGGCTGAAGTCCACGCCCTCGTTGCGGAAGGCCCGGCCCAGTTCGAAGACGCGTTCCACCCCGCCGACACAGAGACGTTTCAGGTAGAGCTCGGGGGCGATGCGCAGATACAGATCCAGGTCGTAGGCGTTGATGTGGGTCTGGAATGGCCTGGCATTGGCGCCGCCGTGGATCTGCTGCAGGATCGGCGTCTCGACCTCCAGGAACCCCTTGCCGAACAGCGTGTCCCGGATCGAGCGCAGAATGTCGCTGCGGGCGCGGATCAGACCACGAGCCACCGGGTTGATCGCCAGGTCGACGTACCGGGAGCGCACCCGTGCCTCCGGGTCGGTCAGGCCCTTCCACTTGTCGGGTAGGGGCCGCAGACACTTGCCGAGCATCCGCCAGGACCGGACCAGCACCGAACGCGTTCCGTTCCGGCTGTAGCCCACCGAGCCGGTGACCTCGATGAGGTCGCCGAGATCGATGCTGGCGAAATCGGCTTCCGCACTGCCGATTTCGGATTTCTCCAGCAGCAGTTGCACGTCGCCGGACCAGTCCCGCAACGTCGCGAACGTCACTCCGCCGTAGTCCCTGGTCCGAAGGACGCGTCCGGCGACGACGACCTGGGTGCCGTCCTCGGCAGCCACCGCGGCGGCGACGGTGTGCGTCGGCGGCCGGCCCACCGGGTAGGGGTCCACCCCCTGATCCCGAAGGGCTTCCAACTTTGCCATCCGGACCCGCACCTGCTCGGGGACCCGCAACTCCTCGGCGTCGGCGATCGGCGGGTGCAGATGGCTGCCGTCTTGGGCCGCCAGGGCGGCGGCCTCCGTGTGCGGCACCGCCGGGTGCTGCCCGGTGTGCTGCTCGGCCCGCCGCGAGAACGGCAGCACCAGAAAGCCCTCGGCGATCACCGAGGCAACGCCCACGCGCGGTATCAGTCGGGCGTCCTCGTAACAGGCGAAGCGCGGGACCCAGTGCGGCTGATACTTCATGTTGGAGCGGTACAGGGTCTCCAACTGCCACCAGCGCGAGAAGAACATCAGCAGCGCCCGCCACAGCCGCGCCACCGGCCCGGCCCCCAGTCGGGCACCCTCCTCGAACGCCGAACGGAACATCGCGAAGTTCAGCGACACCCGGTTCACCCCGATGGTGTCAGCCTGCTGGAGCAGGTCGCTGACCATCAATTCGACAGTGCCGTTCGGGGACTGCGGAGAACGCCGCATCAGGTCCAATGACAGCCCGCCTGAGCCCCACGGCACGAACGACAGCATCCCCACCACGGCGGTTCCGGTGCCCCCCTCGCCGGCGTCGATCGCCTCGACCAGCAGGCAGTCGCCGTCGTCGGTGTCGCCCAACCGGCCCAGCGCCATCGAGAATCCGCGCTCGGTCTCGGTGTCGCGCCAGGAGTCGGCGCGCTTGATCACCTGCGCCATCTCATCGGGACTCAGGTCACGGTGCCGGCGCATCCGCACCGTCAGCCCGGCGCGGCGCGCCCGGGTCACGGCCTGGCGCACACCCTTCATCGCGGCTCCGGACAGCCGGAACTTGTCGGGGTAGAGAATGGCCTCGTCGCCCAGTTGCAGCGCACTCAGACCGGCTTCCCGGTAGGCCTGTGCCCCAGTGGAACTCGCACCCATCACACCCGGCGCCCAGCCGTAGTCACTGCAGCGCTCAAGCCAGGCCGCGATCGCCTGCGGCCACGATCGCGGGTCGCCGACCGGGTCGCCGCTGGCCAGGCAGACACCGATTTCGACGCGGTAGGTGACGGCGGCGCGGCCGTTAGAAGCGAAGATCACCGACTTGTCGCGGCGGGTGGCGAAGTAGCCCAGTGAGTCGTTCTTACCCCAGGCCTCCAGCAGGCCGCGGATGGCCGCCTCGTCCTCGCCGGTCAGCGCGTTCTCGGCGCGTTGCGACTGGAACAGCACCACCGCGGCCGCCATCAGGGCCAGTGCGCCGAAAAGGCCGAACAGTGCGTTGAGCAACACGGGCGGCTTGCCGACGAAGAGGTCGGGTGTCGCCACGGCGAAGCCGCTGACCCGGTTGACGGCGTAGGCCATCCGGTATCCGCGCTGCAGCGAGCCGGGGAACATCTCCAGCAGGCCCCAGGCCAGCGCGATGCCGATCACGTTGCCGGCGACCAGCACGGCGGCCGCCTTGAGCAGAGCGCCGCGGCGCACCTTGGCCCAGAACTCGTCGTAGGCCAGCACCAGCGCTGCGATGGTGGCGATGTGGAAGGTCAGCCCGAGGAACTCGCCGATGTCCTCCAGTCGGCTCCCGTCCCGTTCGGTGAGCGCGGCGATGTCGAAGATGACGGCGAGGACGAGGTTGAGCACCAGCACCCACCACGCGATGCGCTTTCGGGTGGCCAGCGCGCCGGCCATGACTGCCAGCGCGAATGCCCAGGCGAAGCTGGTGTCGGGAAAATTGAACAGGTATTCGTCGATGAATTCCCGCGGCACCTTGGTCAGGTGCCGGATGGTCGTCGACACGCTGGACAGCAGCGAGGCGGTGGCGATCGCGCCCAGGATCCACCCGGCCGCCGCCGGCACCCAGTGAAACCGGGACCGGGTTCTGGTCCGGCTCGTCGTGACCGCCATAAGCCGCCAGACTATTCCGCGAACCTCCGCATGCCGACAGGTGGCTCAGCCGAATGAACCGGTGTATCTCTCGCCCGGGCCCTTGCCGGGGTCGTCTGGCACGGCGCTGGCTTCCCGGAAGGCCAGTTGCAGGCTGCGCAGCCCGTCCTTCATCGGCCCGGCGTGCGGGCCGAGGAAACCCTTCGAGCCGTCCAGCAACCCGGCGTAGGCCTCGATCAGCCGCCGCGCCTCATCGAGGTCGCGGTGCTCGCTGGTGTCCGGGTCGGGGGAGCCCAGTCCGATCTTCTCGGCCGCCGCGCTCATCAGCATCACCGCGGCCCGGCTGATGACCTCGATTGCGGGGATGTCGGCCAGATCGCGGATGCCAGTGTCGTCCGTCATGGCTGCTAGACTTCCACCCACGACCGTCCCGGCGAACGCCAGGACAGCAAGTGGAGTCCCACTCCCACCGCCGGCCACTACAGGTTCAGCGGTCCGGTCGCGGATGCCCAAGGGTATTCGTTCTGCGCGGGTCGCAGGCGGCGTGAGCCGTGATCGGTCGGCTTGGGCCCTGCTACGTGCAGGGCCTTCTTGCTGATGGTGTGGTTTCCCTCGCAGTCCGGTGTCTCATCTGGCGGTCCGCCCGGAAAACCGAACCAGGGAGGCCCCATCAGCACTGAGACCCGTGTCAACGAGCGCATCCGCGTACCTGAAGTCCGGCTTATCGGACCAGGCGGGGAACAGGTAGGCATCGTGCGCATCGAGGACGCTCTCCGCGTCGCCGCGGACGCCGATCTCGACCTTGTCGAAGTGGCCCCGGAGGCAAAACCGCCGGTGTGCAAGATCATGGACTACGGCAAGTTCAAGTACGAGACGGCCCAGAAGCTGCGCGAGTCTCGCAAGAACCAGCAGCAGACCGTCGTCAAGGAACAGAAGCTGCGTCCGAAGATCGACCCGCACGATTACGAGACCAAGAAGGGTCACGTGATCCGCTTCCTGGAGGCGGGGTCGAAGGTCAAGGTGACGATCATGTTCCGCGGACGCGAGCAGTCCCGGCCCGAACTCGGGTACCGGCTCTTGCAGCGGCTCGGTGCTGACGTGGCCGACCACGGCTTCGTCGAGACGTCCGCCAAGCAGGACGGCCGCAACATGACGATGGTGCTGGCACCGCACCGCGGTGCGAAGACGCGCGCCAGGGCAGCGGAGCAGGCAAGCGGACCGCCGGCAGGCCAGCCCGTCGCCGTCGCCGAGCCCGAAGCTCCAACCGACCAGAACTGACCACTGAGTAAGAACTGAGGAGATCATGCCCAAGGCCAAGACCCACAGCGGGGCCAGTAAGCGGTTCCGCAAGACCGGAACCGGCAAGATCGTCCGGCAGAAGGCCGGCCGTCGCCACCTGCTCGAGCACAAGTCGTCCAAGAGGACCCGCCGCCTCGATGGCCGCACCGAGGTGGCGGCCAACGACGTCAAGCGCGTCACCAAGATGCTGAACGGCTGACGCCGGCAGCCATTCCTGACTTTTTCTAACCCAACGAGAAGAGGAACCCCTCATGGCCCGCGTGAAACGCGCAGTCAACGCTCAGAAGAAGCGCCGGACCGTCCTCAAGGCGTCCAAGGGCTATCGCGGCCAGCGGTCCCGGCTGTACCGCAAGGCCAAAGAGCAGCAACTTCATTCCCTTACCTACGCCTACCGTGACCGGCGTGCCCGCAAGGGTGACTTCCGCAAGTTGTGGATCGCCCGGATCAACGCCGCGGCACGCGCCAACGGCATGACCTATAACCGGCTGGTTCAGGGTCTCAAGGCCGCCGGCGTGGAGGTCGACCGCAAGAACCTCGCTGAGATCGCCGTCAGTGATCCGGCGGCATTCACCGTTCTCGTCGAGGCGGCCCGCGCCGCACTGCCTGAGGATGTGAACGCCCCCTCCGGAGCCGCCGGGCCGGCGACGTCGGACGCCGGCGAAGCCGCCTGACAACCGCACTTACCGAACGATCCGCCCGGGTGGTGGCTGCGGTCAAACTGCAGCGCCACGCCGGGCGGCGTCGTGCTGGGCGCTTCCTCGCCGAAGGGCCCAACTTGGTCGAAGCGGCCGCGCGCCGCGGACTCGTCGATGAACTGTTCGCGACGGAGGCCGCAGCCGGGCGCCATCGCGCGCTGCTTGCCGAATTGCCCATCCGTCTGGTGACCGACCGCGCGGCAAAGGCGTTGTCCGAGACTGTCACGCCGTCGGGTCTGGTCGCCGTCTGCAGGGTGCCGGACACCAGCATCGACAGTGTGCTGGCCGCCGCGCCACGGTTGGTGGTGGTCGCCGTCGAACTCTCCGAGCCTGGTAACGCCGGAACTCTGATCAGACTCGCCGACGCGTTGGGTGCCGCCGCGGTGATCTTCGCGGGGCACGGCGTCGACCCCTACAACGGGAAATGCCTGCGGTCCTCGGCGGGCAGTATTTTCGCACTGCCGGTCGTCGTCGAGCCCGACACGGACGGAATCATTTCGCGCCTGCGCGCGGCCGGCTTGCAGATCCTGGCCACCACACTCGACGGTGAGCTCAGCCTCGACGACACCGATGCGCTGTTGGCCGCGCCGACCGCGTGGGTGTTGGGCCCCGAGTCGGGGGGGCTACCAACCGAACTGGCTGGCATGGCAGACCATCGGGTTCGCATCCCGATGCCGGGCCACGCCGAGAGCCTCAATGTGGCGTCGGCCGCGGCGATCTGCCTGTACCAGAGTGCCCGGGCGCACCGTCTCGGTTAGGACGGCGAAAGGGGTTCACCGACGGCTGGGCGCTACCTTGGCCACGCCGTCGAGAACCGCGAACTCGGCGAGCAGTTGCGCCAGCTCAGGCAACCCAAGAGTGGGAACTAACCGCCGCTGAGCAACCCCTTGGCCACGTGGGTGATCTGCACCTCGTTGCTACCGGCGTAGATCATCAGCGACTTCGCGTCGCGGGCAAGCTGTTCCACCCGGTACTCGGTCATGTAGCCGTTCCCGCCGAAAAGCTGGACCGCGTCCATGGCCACGTCGGTGGCCGCCTGCGAGCAGTAGTACTTGATCGCTGAGGCCTCGGCCAATGAGATCGGAGTACCGGTCTGCCCGCACTCGATGACCCGGAACAGCATGTTGCGCACGTTCATTCGGGCGACTTCCATGTTCGCCAGTTTGAGCTGGATCAGCTGGAACTGGCCGATCTCCTTGCCCCACAAAGTTCGGGTCTTGGCGTAGTCGACGCACAACCGCAGGCACTCCTCGATCACGCCGAGGGCCATCGCGGCCACGCCGATCCGTTCGGCGGAGAAGTTGGACCGCGCGCTGTCGCGTCCGTCACCGGATGAGCTGTCCTCGGTCTCGCCCAGTAGGCGGTCGCGTCCGAGCCGGACATTGTTGAAGAACAGTTCACCGGTCCGCGACGAGTGAATACCCATCTTGCGGAACGGTTGCGACTGGACGAACCCCTCCATGCCGCGATCGAGCACGAAGGTCAGCACCTTGCGATCACGCTTGTCGACCGTCGGATCACCCTCGTCCAGCTTCGCGTACACCACTACGACGTCGGCGTCGGGACCATTGGTGATGAACGTCTTCTGGCCGTTGAGGATGTAGTCCCCATTTCCTGAGCTGTCGCGGACGACATAGGACTTCATACCCCCGAACGCATCCGAGCCCGAGTCCGGTTCGGTGATCGCCCACGCGCCCACCTTGTCGTAGGTCACCAAGGCGGGTAACCAGCGTTCCTGCTGGGCCAGCGTGCCGCGGGAGGCGATCGTCGGCACGGTCAGCCCGAGGCTGACGCCCATCCCGGTCACCACGCCCATGCTGACCCGGCACAGTTCACTGATCAGGACGAAACCCATTCCCGCCGAGTCGCCCTCGCCGAACATGCCGACGGACTTCGGCGCACGCGCCGACGCGCCCTCGGCCTCGCTCCGGCGCATGCGAGCCAGCCGCTTGTCCAAGGACTCGCGGGCCATCTCCGCGATACCGAAGGTGGCGAACAACTTCCGGATGACGGGGTACGGCTCCATCTCGCCGCTCTCCAGCGCGTCGATATGGGGGCGGACTTCTTTGTCGACGAACTCGCGAACGGCGTCGCGCACGGCAACGTCGACGTCGGACCACTCGATCATGGGGTCTCCGGTTCAGGCGGCGGCGGAACGTCCTCTGGCGGGCCGCAGACCGGCGAGTGAGAACGTCGTGTGAACCAGGGACCCCGCGCGTTCGACGAGGCTCTTGGGTCTCGGGACATAGTGCATGGACAGTCCGCGACGCTCCTTGGGGGGCGCCATGAAACCGGGCGCTTCGACCAGTGGCGCATCGGCGGGAATCCGCCCCGAGGCGCGCCGGTAGGCCGATAACGCCCGCGGATGCAGGCGGACCTCGTCGGGTACGGCCCAGAAAGCGACCTCGACCGCCTTGCCGAACAACCGCAGCAGCACCTCGTCGCCTGGTGTCCACCGCATACCGGCCTTCTCGCGCAACGCCGGGTCGAACAGACCGGCGGCGATCCAGCGCTGGCCGGCCACCATCGGCTTGAACAGCTGATCCCACACCTGAGTCGGCATCAGCACGAATCTCGGCTTGGGGATACGAATGTCGAAGATGTCCAGGGTCGCGCGGTTGATCTCCAACTCGTCACGGCACACCCGGTCCCAGTACTCGCAGAAGTCCTCCCACGTCTTCGGGACCGGCCGCATACTCATCCCGTACATGCGGTACCACTGCACGTGTTCGTCGAACAGTTGCCGCTTCTCTGCCTCGGTGAGGCCGCCGCAAAAATACTCGGCCACCTTGAGAATGAGCATGAAGAAAGTGGCGTGAGCCCAGTAGAACGTATCGGGATCCAGCGCGTGATAGCGCCTCCCCGCGCTGTCGAAGCCCTTGATCGAGGTGTGGAAGCTTCTGATCTGCTCGCCGGTCTGCCGGGCCCTCTCCCCGTCGTAGACCACGCCAAAGATCGGGTATACCGAGCGGGCCACCCGTTGAAGCGGCTCGCGCAGCAGGATCGAGTGATCCTCGACGCCGGCGCCCAGCTGCGGATACATGTTCTGGATGGATCCGATCCACACCCCGAGCATCCCGGTGCGCAGGTCGCCGAAGTATTTCCAGGTCAGCGAGTCCGGCCCCAGCGGGGTGGGCTCGGCGGGTTTCTCGGTCGACGTTGACCTCATGGTTACCTCGGTTTCTGCGCGGAAGCGCACAGGCAGGCCCCTGTTGGCCTCACCATAAGGCTGACAACAGGCGTTGTCCATGACGGCGACGAAGCTGTGACCAGTCGTTAGGCACAGCGATACATTGGCCCCGTCGCACCAGATTGGCTGCGTCCTAGGCTAGGCTTAATTTTGTGGAGGTCGAGCCGATCGACGATCAGCCCGATCAGCCCGATAAGCCTTCTGCGCACGGTCTGATGGCGTGGCTGGGCAATACCAATCGCAATCCCAACATCGTGGCGCTGATCCGTCGTGCGCGAAAGGCCCTGCCCGGTGACCCGGACTTCGGTGATCCGCTGTCCGTGTCCGGGGAAGGAGGGCCGCAGGCCGCTGCCCGCGCTGCCGACCGGCTGATGCCTGACCGCGAGGCGGCCACCCGGGAGGTGGGTTTGGCCGCTTTGCAGTTGTGGCAGGCGCTCACCGAGCGGGTGTCCGGGCGGTCGGTCGATGCTGAGGTCACCATCGTGTTCACCGACCTGGTGGCTTTCTCGGACTGGTCGCTGCAGGCCGGCGACGAGGTCACCCTGCGTTTGCTGCGCGAAGTGGCCCAGGCCACCGAACCCCCGCTCCTGGACGCCGGAGGTGACATCGTCAAACGCATGGGTGACGGGATGATGGTGGTCTTTCAGGATCCGGTCACCGCGGTGCGCGCGACGGTCGCGGCCATGGACGCGGTGGAAACTGTTGAGGTGGAAGGGTATACGCCGCGGATGCGGGCCGGCATCCACACCGGCCGGCCGCAGCGCATCGGCGGCGACTGGCTCGGGGTGGACGTCAACATCGCGGCCCGGGTGATGGATCGGGCCGTCCGCGGCGGACTGATCGTCTCGGAGACGACTTTGGAGGAGATTCAGCCCGATGACCTGGAGGCGCTCGGGGTGACTGTCAAGCGGGTGCGGCGCCAGATTTTCGCGCCTCGCCAGTCTGGAGTCCCCGCCGCGCTGGTGATGTACCGCCTTCAACCCCGCCGTGACGCGCCCGACGCCGATGCCGCCGACGATGCCGACGACGCCGATCTGTAAATCTGATCCGTCGGCGGGCAGAACGGTGTCGATGATGTCGGCTGTCATGAGCCGGCTTGGCCGGCTGAGGTCTTTCAGACGAACTCCTCGGCGCTGGCCTCGATCCAGTCCGACAACCAACTCTCCGGCGGGCACTCCAGCAATTCGCCGGGCATCAGCCACTCGTAGATCTCGGCATAGGTGCGCGTGCGGGCACAGTCGATCCGCCGGTTGAGCATCGACGGCTCGAGCTCGGCGAAGTTCTCCAGCCCCATCGAGGCGACCATCTGCGCGGCGCTGGCCACCGTCGCCCGCTGGAAATTTGCCACCCGCTCGATCTTGTCCGGTACGTGCAGTGCACGCGACAGCCCGGCATCCTGGGTGGCAACCCCGGTGGGGCACCGGTTGGTGTGGCATTTCATTGCCTGGATGCACCCGAGCGCGAACATCATCGCTCGGGCCGACAAGGTGAAGTCCGCCCCCTGAATCATGCGGCTGACGATGTCGAAGCCAGTGGCCACCTTGCCGGATGCGCCGATCTTGATGTGCTCGCGAAGCCCGGCGCCGACCAGGCAGTTCTGCACTAGCATCAGGCCCTCGGTCAGCGGCATGCCGACATGGTCCTCGAACTCCTGCGGCGCCGCGCCGGTGCCGCCTTCCGATCCGTCGACGATGATGAAGTCGGGGGTGATGCCGGTCCGCACCATCGACTTGCAGATCGACAGGAACTCGGTGCGGGCTCCGATGCACAGCTTGAAGCCGATCGGCTTGCCGCCGGAAAGACTGCGCAGCGTTGCGATGAAGTGCATCAACTCCAGCGGGGTCGTGAAAGCGGTGTGCGCCGGCGGGGAGATCACCGTCTTGCCGACGGGTACGCCTCGGGTTTCGGCGATCTCGGGGGTGACCTTCGGGCCCGGCAGTACGCCGCCGAGGCCGGGTTTGGCGCCTTGGGACAGCTTGATCGAAATCGCCTTGACCGCGGGCAGGTTGGCCCTTTCCCGGAACTTCTCCGCGTCGAAGTGACCGTCGGGGGTGCGGCAGCCGAAGTAGCCCGAGCCGATCTCCCAGATCAGGTCTCCGCCGTGCTTGAGGTGGTAGGGGCTGATGGCGCCTTCCCCGGTGTCATGGGCGAACCCGCCCTTGGCCGCCCCGCCGTTGAGCGCTTCGATCGCGTTTCCCGACAGTGCCCCGAAACTCATCGCCGACACATTGAGCAGTGCGATGTCGTAGGGCTTGGCGCAGTCCGGGCCGCCCAGGCGCACCGTCGGAGTCAGGTCGGTGGCCATCCTGGCGCGCAGTGAGTGCCGGAGGAACTCGTGGCCGACGGCGTTGAGATTCTGCTCGGTGCCGAACGGTTCGTCGCCCTTGATCCCTTTGGCCCGCCGGTACACCGCGTCGCGACTCTCGCGGTTGAACGGCGCGCCGTCGGTGTTGGACTCGATGAAGTACTGGTAGATCTCCGGGCGGAGCAACTCCGCCACGAACCGGGCATGGCCCAGGATCGGGTACGCGCGCAGAATCGAATGGCTCTTCTGCAGCAGATCCCACGTGCCCAGACCGGCCAGTGCCCCCAGGATCGCGGCCAGGATCCACCAGCCCGCCCCGATCTTGAGGGCCACCACGGCGACGGCGATCGCGGCCGCCCACACCGCTCCCAGGATGAGCGCTCTGATCATGTGCAGTCCTCCGCTGGGCAAGCCCGCTGCCGGCCGGGCGAATTGCCGGCGAGGGGCCATTCTGGCATCACCTATGATCTGCGGGTCGGCACTTCAGTCACACCCGTGCCGAGTGAAAGTCCCGGGCCAGCCAAAAGGAGAGTCTCGCCGCGTGGGTGAGCAACCCGTCGAAGTGTCAGAGGACGCGTTGACCGTCGCCGTTGACGCGGCCTGCCAAGCCTTCGCGGCGGCCGGCGATCTCGATGCGCTGGCCCGCGCAAAAGCCGACCA
>Ga0315289_10011287_pt1 | contig 12677 bp, 10 predicted proteins | sample YL17G11_40_MG_FD_203452 | JGI IMG/M metagenome (GOLD analysis project Ga0315289, IMG submission 203452) | Sediment microbial communities from Yellowstone Lake, YNP, Wyoming, USA - YL17G11_40 | ecosystem: Environmental > Aquatic > Freshwater > Lake > Sediment | place: USA: Wyoming | collected...
GTGATCTGGCTACAAATGCGGATGGCTTCTTCATATGGAAGACCTGTGATTTTGCTGCGCACATAATCGTCCACAAATTCCCTCACAGGTGCCTTCTTTCTATAAACATAGATAGCTATCTCTCCTCCAGCTGAAAGTAGGGAGGACAAATTCTGAAGAGCTCGCTCAGGGTAAGATGTGTGATGGAGGACCTCCTGACAATAAATGAAATCAAACTTTCCCAAATCCTCAAGATCACCGAGCAAGTCTCTCTGAAAAAAGGTGACCTGGTGAGCGAGATGATAGGCTTCAAGGTTCTCCCGGGCGATCTCAGGGGAGACGAGATCGATGCCAACGATCTCCGTCGTCGTCGGGCAGTAGCGTCTCAGAAGGGCGGTTACCCTTCCGTTTCCACACCCCGCATCCAGCACCCGCCTCTTATCCTTGAGGTATTCGATCAGTTCGTCAGCGCTCCCGAATCCGTTTCTCTGCAATATCCAAGAAAAAATGTCTGAACCCTCCCTCAAGGTTTCCTCGAAGGCAAGCATCTTGTTCTGCTCCCATTTGTCCCTGAAGCTATCGGCCGTATTCGTCATTTTGTCTATCCTTTCCCGACCCCTTGTTCGGCTCCTTCCTCAACCCCTCGGGGAACCTTTTCTTTCGCCTATCGCCTGTGCTGCTCCCTCATTCTGAATTAAAAGATTAATATCCATTTAGCCTTTCGAAAAACTGCACCAGATAGAGCCTCTAACGAGCTTGTCATTCCTGCGAAAGCAGGAATCCAGCTTCTTGGGAAACCATTCTGGATTCCCGCCTACGCGGGAATGACAGACAAACCAGCTTTTCAAAGAGCTCAAGTGTTACAAAGACTTCACCAGCTCTGCAATCCCTTTATCCAAATGAATTTCAGGGACGACACCCAGGACGGACTTCATGCGAGAATTGTCGCCAATAATGTCTCCTGGAATATTACTTTTTTCATAGATGAAGACAGGGTCTTTCCCAACCAACCTTCCTATCGTTTCTGAAAGCTCCTTTATACTTACAACCTCATCCCCGGCGATATTTAAAACTCCGCTTACAGGGGTTTCAAGGGAGGGCTGAAAGGCCCTGATCGCATCCTGAACATGGATGGGGTTGATTCGAACCCCCGATTTTCCGTAGATGATGATCGGCTCCCCCTTCCTGACATTTTCAATCAATCGAGGAATGAGCATTCCTTTCTGCTTTGGCCCATAGACAAAAAAGAATCGGAAAACCACTGTGCTGAAATAAGGGTTGTAGTTTCCGATCAACAGTTCCGAAGAGTATTTCGAAGTCAAATAAAAATTGATGGGATTCGTTGAATCTGTCTCGACAAATTTCTCATAGCTATATCCGTAGATCCCTCCTGATGAAGCATAGACGAACTTGTTGATCCCAATCTTTCTTCCATACTCCAAAAGTGAGAGAGTGCTTCTGATGTTCACATCGAAAATGTCCCATGATCTCTCTGGAAACTCTCGGTAATGTCTGGACTGAGCCAAATGAATAATTGCATCGATATGCCCTGGTAACTTGGTCTCATCCATTGGGCTCCCAAGATCTTGCACCACCCATTCCACATGAAGAGAGGATCGCGCCTGATCTTTATCTTGAGTGAGACAGAACAGTTCATTCTTTTGGCAAAGCATCTCTACCAGATGACTTCCAATGAAGCCTGTCCCCCCTGTCACCAATAACCTCATCGACCTCCCCATGAAGATTCTCTTAACAATTCTGGTACAAATCAATCAGCCTTTTTGCCAGAAGATCCCCCGAGTGATACTTCCTGACAAACTCCAGTCCCCTCCTCCCTCTTGCCACCATTTCATCGGGATGATCCAAACAATATTTCAGCTTCTCGTAAAGGTTTTCTGGCCGAACATTGATGATGGGACAGTCAGGGATCTTTTTTAGGAAACTTTCTCGGATATAGCACATCGTGGGAATCCCGAAATACATCGATTCGATTTGAGCGTTTGCATAGTACCCCATCCTCAACTTCCCAATAGTAAGATCCACTTGTGGATACAAAGAGAGAATTTCTTGAAAAGGGACTTTTCGAGGCATAATCAATTCGATTGAATAACCTTCTTCCTTTAATTTATTAACGGCCTCGACAATGTACCGGGTTCCATCGATTCCTTCATGATTGGTAACATGCAGAATTCTAAAGGTGTTTTTTAAGTACCCCTTTTCCTCCAATGAGGTAGGTTTTTTATCGGGTAATTCTGGTAGAAAGAAAGGAAAATGAATCGCCTCTGGGAAAAAATCATTTAGGTCAGGAGTCGTCACAAGAAAAAGATCACCATATCTCTTTGCGAGATCCCCGAGAAGATCTTTTCGGGGATCATCACAATAGTCCTCTGGATAATCACATTCCTGGCAGCAATTCAGCTCAGGGTTGAGTTGGAGATTGATCTCTTTCTTCCGAATATCATCTCCTCCAAAAAGAAAGACCACCTTTTTCCCCATCACTTTTAAATATTTCAATTCCCAAAAGCCTGTGCCGATCAGTCGGAGAAAGTGGCTGTGTACAATTTGATACCGAGGATAAAGCCTCCAAGCCCACCAGAATTCATAAATGAACTTTAATGGTCCAGGTAATCGAATTCGTCCTATTTGATAATCCCAGCTTTTCTCATCAAAAGATAGCCAACCTTCCCCTTTTGCTAAAAAGTCAGCGTGAAATCCTTGATCTCTTAGGTACCGTGTCATAATATAGGGTTGATGCATTACCGTGCAGATATGGAGAACCCCTTTCCCTTTTATTCTTTTTAAACATAATGCACAAAGATAATTGATCGGGTAAAATAGAAAAGCAGTTAATTGATAAGCCGTAAAGTCGATTTTCCATAGCCATCGGAAAGATCGCTGGCGAAGATTCATCTTGTTTATTCCCATCTCCTTACCAAGAATTCTTTCCCCCATTGTTTGTAACCATGGACCAGAACTTCTGTATCACTGGCTGTCTTGAAGACATGCCCTTGCGATTCAAGTTCTCTTCTCAATTCTCTAAGGTTATAGATCTCTCCATTGAGCACCACCCAAACCGAACCATCCTCGTTTGAAATGGATTGCTTTCCGGCCTCCAGGTCAATGATCGATAACCGTCTAAGGACAAGACCAACATACTGATCACACCAAATACCCTCGCTGTCGGGACCTCTATGGATCATCTGGGCTGCCATCGAGTATAACCAGTGGTCCTCAATTCTTTTCCCATCTAGCCTTAAACTGCCTGCAATTCCACACATATTTTAAACTTTCTACTTTAACCCCGGAGCCCCTTCCCCTGGGCAGAGGCTACAAAACGAAAATGGGCCCTGCCTCTTTGAAAACAAATATCTAAATTTTTTGAATTTAGGCCCATTCCATACTTTCTCCAAAGGTTCGGAGAGGAGATTTCCCATAATATGTTTCCCATGAGGATCTCTACAACATGGCACCACATTTCCATCGGATTGGATAGTAATGGCATAGTAAAGCCATGGGCAGCGGTTCCATGGTAGAACTCTCTTGATTGCTAGCTGATTATGCTTTTCAAAATATTCTTGATCATATAGCCAATAAGTTTTATCCTCCGGCAGAAACTCTCTTCCCTGTTCAGGAGTTCTGACACATGGGCTGATGAGAGTAGTTCTGATTCCCAGTTCCTGACCTAATCTGAGAAAATTCCCGATTTCATCTTCATTCTGCTTCATGACAATCAGACCCAATTCAACGTCATGCTCACCAATTGTTTTCGCTCTGTCCTGGATAATTCTCAAATAGGTTTTTAGATTCTGTAGCACTCTAGACAAGTGACTATTTCGGCGATAAACTTGGTGTGTCTCTTGTTTCATGCCACCGATTTGAAAACTGATATGATTAATGTCAGAATCGTAGAGGGCCTCAGGATTTACATAATCACCGTTTGTGCAGGTCATCACGTAAAGCCCCATGTCCCGAGCATACCGAATCATTCGGTAAGCATCTTTATTCAGAAAGGGCTCACCCATATAATAGAACATTAAATGGTTAGCCCCAGGGCCAACCTTATCCATGATTTTTACAAAATTTCCATAGGACATCATCTGTGGTTTTCTCTCCAGTACCCCGGCACCCGTTTCACACACAGGACATTGAAGATTACATATATTTGTTGGCTCAATGGTGATAGAAACTGGTTTACCTAGGGATCTCCCCAGGTGAAGCCTTTCCGAGAATGTGTTTAGAAGGTAATTTTTATATCCTCTGGGTGTTTTCTGGAGAAGCGAGACCATTCGACCCACCTTCGACCCCCATCTTCCAGATACATTTTGTTTAATCCTTTGAAGAGGGACGGTCATCTCTGAACCACCTCGTAGAGTTCATATTCACCTTTACTAAATAGAAATCTAAGGTCTTGTCCAACTTTTAATCCGATATCCTCCAAGGAATCCAAATATCTCCGCCAAAAGAGGACGTAACTCAAAGACTTTTCTTTTAGTGTTTCTAAAACGTTTTCCCTCATGATGGGAAAGTAGGGTTTGAGATAGGTATGAAACCCATAGCCGTGTCCCCCCCAGAAAACTTTCTTTCGAGTCCAGTACGCTGTGATATCTGGGAGTGTGAAGGGAATGCAAAATACCCCGTCATGGGGTAATCCCTTAAGATAATCCAAAACCTCATGGAGATCTCTTTGGTCTTTATTCTTTATGTGTATGGCAACTGAGTGACAGTACTTTTCCCATTGAACCCCGGAAAAGAAAAGGCCTATCGCCCACAGGATAAACAATCCCCACTGCAAATGAAGAGGCATTTTACGTAACAAAAGAGCAGTTAATAAAAAAAGCGGCAAAAAACTCTGATAAAGATAGTATATTCCTGAGCCCAGAGCTTTAAAGTAAGGCACGAACGTTGTCAGTATGGCCCAGAGATAAGTCAGTCCTAACCACCACCAGACAAATGATTCGAGGTCATTATGGTAATGAAATTGGCCGAAGTAAATTAATATAGGGAGTACAATAATGAAAACGTTATAAAGGAATAGGCTCCATAGTTTTCTAAGCTGATGACGTAATCCTCGTTGATGAATTGCCGTTGAGGCAAACCCCTCTTTCCGGTAGAGCGGTGATTCATAGTATTGATGGCTTCCGAGGTTTTTGATATTCTCATGCCAGAAAGTAATGATATCCCAATGAGCCTTAAGCACTTTAATGTAAAATCCTTTTGAGATGATGATCGCAAGTAACATTGATGCAGGAAGTAAAACCGGGAGCATCCAGTCTTTCGCCCATATACCAAAGCCCAAGAGGTAAACCGCCCATAATTGGGTTGTCATCTTATGGAGGAAAAGTATGACTACGCTGAGGATTAATATTCCTAACCAAATGACCAAGTATTTAGTATCGATATAAAACCAAAGACCGATCACTATGAGTGTTAAGAGAAAATTGGCCAACCCTCTGGGTTGAAGCTGATGACTATAACTTAATGGAAAAAAAGCGATGATATAAGAGAAGCCGGATATAAATGCAATAGTGATATTGTCACTTAACCAAAGGACAGTAAGAAAAATGGTTAAACCATTTAAAAGATCCATAAGCTGCGCTATCTTTCCTCCATGCCTTTTTAGAATCTCCTTAGGGAAAAGTGACATGACAAAAGAATAAAGTGGAGGGTACCATTGCTCTTCAATTTCTAGCATAAAATATGGAAGCCTTGCTGGAATTCGATGGTATCTTTTTACATCTTCAATACAAAGAAGCCAGTACCAATTATCCACACCGAGGGCCGGATTAATTCGGAGGGCACGGAATCTAACCCAAAAGCTAAGCAAAGCCAATAAAAGAATAATTAAAAAAGGCATTACCAATTCACTCATCAAAGCCTACCCGATTGAAAAGTAAGCTCGATCCCCAGCATCGAGAACTATTTTCGTTAATGTGGGTCCGAGAAATTCAGCAGAGGACTTTGTCTCTTTGAAGGATAGCGAACCCTGGGGGTTCTCCAAATAAACTGTAATCGCATAGGGAAAATGTTGATTCCTTACCCATCCCTCCCCATTATGAAACCCAAACCCTAAATATTCCCAATGGTCCATTCGTTCGAATACCTCCCTGCAGGTGGCAAAGAGGTAACCGCGGGAATGCCCAAGATCCACAGCGTATTCAAACCACTGCCAGTTCCCCTCTGGGCGAAAACTTTTTCCCCAGCAATGGGCAGGATGAAAACCGAGTGTGTAAACTCCATCGTCAAGGTACTCCTCCTGATCAAGAAGATGTTCTGTCAGCCAAGGTTCGGGTTCCAGCATATGAGTTATGTCCCAACCACGCAACATATGATGCTGATCGGCGCTAGCGTACCATAGTTTGTAAGGAAACCAGAAAGGGATACTGGTATCAGGGTGTTCTACCACGTACGTGTTATCATCCTCTTTCGTCCTGGCTCCAAACATAAAATTCGTGAACCGAAACATCGTTCCCAGGCCAAGCACTTCTGGTTCCAGCTTATAGAGATAATTCATCGCATCTACTATTTCTGGATAATGAAAAAACGAATTGTGGCGCTGTGCAGTCAGAATGGGGATTCCCAAAGAGTCCCGTGCCTTCTTCATTTGCTTCCAAAGCCTATTCCCATCAGTCTTATTAGAAACATTTAATGTGACAGCTTTGAAACGGTGCAATAATTTATCAAACCTACTGATCATTTCGGGACTTGTATCAAAGTGGTAAGCTGCTTCGGCTTCAGGGTGCGCGGCAACAGCATTTAACCAGTAATTGCGATGTTGGTCATCGAGAATGGCGTAAGTCGCTGGAATGTGATTTTTTCGTTCATAATTAAGGTATGTCGTGTCTGTGGATTCATCTACATCGTGTCGCAATACCACGACACCATGATATTCACCCCATGGTTTGACCCTCACCGTCCAAAGATGGCTCCAGCCCGCCTCTTCCAAAAGGTCCTTTACGCAACGGCACACCCAGTCCAAATATTTGTAACGATGGCCCCAGACCCGCATATCCTCGAAATTGACGTGTCCTTGTAACATCGCCCCGAAGGTCTCAAAGAGCGGAAGGGTGATATAAAGAACCTTTCCATTTTGGATGACCGCAGGACCTATTGAAGAATCGTTCTCGTTCGATATCCCCTCCGCAGGATTCAAGACTTCGCAGGCAGAGGCTAATATCTGGCTTCCTGATGCGGGTTGTCCTATTCCTATTGTGTAGCCTCGGTAGCCAGCGATGAGGTCATACTTTCTATATCGGATAGCCGAATAACCTTCTGGTTGATACCACTTAATACGCGAGAGACCTAATAACTCCAGAGGGAGGCAAGTTCTTCCCGAAACTAGGAGATGTCCCCCTTTTTCCACCCAGGTTGACAAAGCCTTAGGCGTTTGTGCTGTAAGTGCTACGGCGTGAGGGAGTATGAGAGTGTGATATCTTTGTAAGACCATCGAATCCTCTATCTCTTCATCACTGAGCCAGTCGAACTTGATGCAGAGGCGTCTCAGCAGAGACGCTGCTCCATTCGGTGCCAGGTAAGCATATTCCCCTTTTAACCATCGTACCCAACCTGTGGTACCTTGGAAGTTGTATATCGCATCCGGTTGTTTCGCTGCCTGTACACATGAATTCAAAGAAGTTTTGCTATATAGAAGTCCGAGGCCGCTTCGTAGATTTCTCTCCACGCTCATGTTTCAAAACCTCTGACGACTTTGTTTCGTGGCTCAAGCCAAGCAAACGTGATATAGACCAGTCTTTGTATCCGTCTGGGTAGCGACAAGCCCTCCAGGAAAAATAGGTCAGCCTTATCAAACAATCTATGCCGGTAACTCCACCAAAGCATCCCCATCAATACAACGGCAAAGGTTAACATCCTGAGAGCGAACGGTATTTCTATAATGGTAACGGTGGCCACGGGAACTGAAAATAAAACCATAATGATTTCATATCCTTTATAATTCCCACCTACAATCCGCTTCGTAAGATAGGCATAGGCGATAGAGTTGAAGCCGTAGCTTATTAGCGTGGCCAGAGAAGCGCCAAAAATGCCCATGGGTGGGATGAGCAGAAGATTTCCGATAGCAATAATAATAGTTCCAATAAGATTCACCTTCATGCTCCAGTCTACCCGTTCATGTGAAGTAATAATAGGTGAGTGGAAGGCAATAGTGAACTGTAAGATGGCCGAGAGGCAAAAAATCGAAAAGCAGGGTATCGATAATCTATAGGCGGCTCCGAATAACAGCGGAATCGCTAAAGGCATTACCAGTAAAATCGCGATGCACCCGATTGTCCAAAAGAAGAATAACTGCGGAATTGTACGACTGGAATATTTTTGAAAAAGGTCTTGATGTCCTAAATTTCGATAGGAAATCATAATCGGGTAGATGAGATTGGTTGAGAGCATTGGCAACATAGTGATAAATGTGTAAAGGCGATAAGCTAAACTATAGTAAGCGAGTTGTTCCGCTGGGCGATAATGATTGATAACGAGAAAATCAAACTGCTCATAAATAAAAGAGAAAATGGCCGCTCCATAAAGGAAGCCTGAGAAGCGTAAAATGCGCTTTGCTTCGGAGAATGAAAAATGGAAAGGAAAGATGTATTCACGTGAAAAGAAAAGATAGAAGAAAAAAGTCACTGCTGAGAGGCTGGCTGACACGAGAAGATAGGTTGTTACTTCGATGCTTCCCATAGTTACCCAGACGTAACACACAAAAATAAGCATAAAACAAGGGCTCAGCAAATTGAGGATGAAGAGTTTTTTTATGCGCGAAGTGATATAAAATATTTGATTCAAAATTCCATTGAGTGTTTTGAAAAAGATATCTAATATGAGTAAACCTATCCATATTAAAGGAAGGCCAATATAGTGCATGAGCGGTTCTCTCAGTAAGATACAGAAGGTAGCGCTGATGATTAACAATGTCCCTATCATCAGAAATGTTGACCCAAAGGTGCGCTCCAGTCGTTTCGTCCGGTCATACTCTTCACGTCCATATTGCAAGAAACCAGCAACCGGCCACATTAGAAATAATCCGATGAGGCTGTTCAAAACTGAAATATATATCGCTGCAATGCCTATACTCTTGACGCTCAAGATTCGATACATGAATACTGACGAGATGACACTGATCCCTGCGGTCAAGAAAGTTTGTGAGACGAGAATGGCATAGTTAGAGAAAATGGATTTCTGTCCAACAATTTCTTTTGTTACCATCTCTGAAGAATTCATAATTTTAAGGTTCCATCCCAATTTTGCTCTGGGAGTTCCTTCTATGCTGCATGCGCCAAAATATTAATTAAACCAAGATGTTGAGGAGGTACCAATTTATCCCAGAATCTTTTTAATGGCTGATTTAAGATAAACTCATATAGAATGTTCCCTGGTAATACAAAAAATGGTGTATAAAACTTTTCAGTCCATATTCGGACAATTTTAAAACCATTTTGTGCCAATTTATTGCACAGTTCTGATTGTTTATAATACCTCTGCAGATAGGGATCCTCAGCCAATGGTTGCTTAGTTAGAGTTGTATGCAGGTTCTCTGCATTTGTTACCTGGAGGAGAAGGTATCCTTCTCCTTTAAGCATCCTTCGAATATGGGATAATATGGTATCATCATCGAACAAATACATTAATACTTGCATGCATACAACAAGATCAAAAACCTCACCAGGAATATAAGAAAGGCAATCTGTTGTCCCCAAAACAAAAGACGGTTCGGGAATTCTACTCCAATATGGATGTGACTGGATATCCATTCCTGTCACGGCAAACCCTAGTTGGTTTAACATTGCCACGTGTCGTCCCCGCCCACATCCTATGTCGAAAGCTTCTCTGCTACTTCCATTGCGCAATGCCTCAGGAAGATAATTCGACGCGAATTCATTCGCCGTTGTCTTATCATAAAGATATTTGTTGTACCGCGTTTCAATACCTTTTGAGGTAATTGGAATTACGATGTATTTGTTAAGTATGCTCGTAATCTTTTGTCTCACCAATCTCACAAAATTCAAACGGACGATGATACCGGATATATAAATATAGATTGGGTGCCGAAGATACCTCAGCATAATTATCCATCTGTTCATTCGCCTGATCCGATGGTTAAAAATTATAGGCGTTTCCCCGTCCACTTTTAACATTCTTAATTCCCTAAAGGGAACGGCTGAGAACTTTTTGCTTCGAGCCATCAAATGATGTTGCAAAGGTCTTAGATCGTCTTCTCCTTCCTCTTCTGCCGTCACATAGACTACTTTTTCACAACGACGGAGCACCCTCTCCCAATGTAGCCCCTCCGGGAAATCACCGCCATAGAGTAATGGCTTTATAAAGTCATTCAACTCTTTAATGATAGTATATCCTTCAGTTGTAATATTCAATTCAACATGTCCCGACGGGCAACGAAAAGTTTTTGTTAACCTTTCTAGTGGTTGCCGGCATTTTGGACATTGAAGCTGAGCGTTTAGTTTGGAACTAATCTGCTCTGTCATTGAACCTTCACACACCTGAAATAATATCCTGCTGCCTGAGAGGGGATGATCTTGTTGAGCTGTGCCATGAAGCGAAATCCCCAATTTCGATTTGTCAAATAATAGTTAATCCTTTGATGAGGGAAAAACCAATTTTCTCGCATCACCTCTTGAATAATAAAACCGGCTCCCTCAATTTTTCGCCGGATGATCGACTCTTTGTAGAAATGAAGATGGTCTGTACTTTTTAATATTCTTCGCGCAAAAATATGATTACGAAGGCGCGCCATAAAGCAGCCTTCATTAGGAGTTCCCAGGATCAGGAGCCCTTCAGGTTTTACAACTTTGGCTAATTCCTCCAACAGGAAATCATCCTGAGGGATATGTTCAATTACCTGACTGCACAAAACAATATCGAAGGCCTTTTTTTTGAACGGAATATCAAGCAGATCACCACAGACGATATTCACAGTTGGAAATCTTTCCCCTGCCCTTCCTGTACGAATGGGATTATAATCAATCCCCCAAATCTCAAGCTCTGGGATCTTAATTATTCCTTTTAGCTGGACACCATCCCCACATCCTGCGTCGAGGACACGCAAGGGCTTCTTGTTGTAGGACTGTAAGTATTTTCCAATACTGTCAAATATGAAGTGATAGCGACGTTGAATCGTTGGTTTTACATTTTTCTCCGCTGCTTCAAATTGATCGTCCGTGTACCAAGGGTTTTCCCTCTCCATCTCCTGTTTAGGGTATTTTTGTATTTTATCGATTTCTTCGCTCTCAAACTTTTTTGAAAACTTCATCATCGTCAAGAATTCTTAAGCTTTAACAATTTCCTATAACAATATTTTTTCACCTCTGAGGTATGCGAAATATTATGCCTTGCAATAGCAAGCTTGCGAGCTTTATCACCCATCTCTTTTGCTTCCCTTGGATGATCTAATAAATATATAGCAGCTTTGGTTAGACTATCGAGATCGTTTTCTTTAACCAGAAACCCCGTTTCTCCATTTTTCACTAACTCATAGTGCCATTCTATGTTGTAGGAGATGGGAGGACATCCTGCTGCGCAAGCTTCAATCAAACTGAATCCCCCTTTCAGACAGAGCGCTATGAAGGAATGACGTTGGATTGAAATGACCACTTCCCTTGGCTGGAAGCCAGCAAACATTACCACCGAAGTCAAGTTGCATTCCTTTACAAGGGTTTTTAACCTCACTCCTTCTGGACCATCTCCAACAAAGAGCACAATAAAATCGTCTCGAATCTTGGAAAGCCGTTTAGCCAATTCAATAATATCGTCCACATAATTATCTTTTCCCAGCCTTCCAACAAAACTGAGCACTTTCTTTCCTAAACATATCCCAGAAATTTTTTGAATATCCTCGAAGTCCGCGCACAGGAATTCTTCCATTCCAATCCCATGGGGGATTACCCGAATTTTCGTGGAATCCGCTCCTTTCCTTAACATATCTGACACGAGGTGCTCTCGAATGGGCATAACCAAGGGTGTGCGTGGTAAGACAAACCTTTCAAACATTCTAAATAATAAAGACGTCCCCCTTTTCCTCCCGATCTGACTATAAAATTTGTCATAGTCAGCATGAATTGAAATACAAAAAGGGATACCTGTTAATTTGCTTACAGCCCAAGCGTAAAATCCACACCAGTAAGGATCTGTGGCTCTGATTACGTTGATGTGCTTCCGTTTGACCAAGTCAGCTAGAGCTTTGATAATTGGAATCGGTTTCAACAAATAATTAATGATGCCGGCCCCTTTAAAGTTTAAAATAGAAAACGGGTAGTCAGGGCCTAATTCAATCAATTGGTGAATCTCATTTAAATCCAGAGTTTGAGTCTTAGAGGCATAAGGATGTACATTGAAGACCTTTTTGAAAAATCCTCCTTCGTCTCTCTCAAGAATCATAGAAACAACACCCTTTTCTAACAAACTACTGTAATCACTAGGTACGATAAAAAGAATGGATAAACCCTGTCTTTGGTTATTATTCATAATCTTTCTTTTAAATGAATCCTGGATAAACGTCAGCTTTCAAGTTAAAAAAACATTATTATTTCTTTCTGCAGCGGAAAGTAATCCCGGACTCTTCCTCGAACCACCAAATGATGTCGAGATTGTTCTCAACACACCAGCCCTTCAGTTCGTCTGGGGTATGCCTCCAAGCATAAGCCGGATGATACCAATCAAAATTAATCAGGTTGTTC
>Ga0315289_10011288_pt1 | contig 12677 bp, 6 predicted proteins | sample YL17G11_40_MG_FD_203452 | JGI IMG/M metagenome (GOLD analysis project Ga0315289, IMG submission 203452) | Sediment microbial communities from Yellowstone Lake, YNP, Wyoming, USA - YL17G11_40 | ecosystem: Environmental > Aquatic > Freshwater > Lake > Sediment | place: USA: Wyoming | collected...
ATCCGAAGTCCAGGCACAGCCCTGACGCTCGCAGAGTCATTGATATCTCCGGATGCTGCGCTCCTTCCGGCGTGAAGGCGCTGTGGCTGGCCTGGGACAGTGCCCTGACCAGAGACGACCGCGGGATATGGGTGAACCTGGCCATGGATCACAGGAGCGGTTACGCAGCAGTAGAGTCACATCTGCCTCGCGAGGGAAGGGTAGACGTGACTGTAATGGACCAATCTCCTGTCCACATCAGGCTGCCGGAATGGGTCAAACCTTCGGATGCAAAGCTGTTTGTTGATGGTCGGGAGACCCGACTTCAGACGAACGGGCGGTACGTAATCTGCCAGCCCGGCCTGGAGGGACGAACTCTGAGCATCAGGTACCCGGTCGCCGTCAGGAGGGAACAAGAGGTCGTGGCGGGAATCCCGTACCTGGTGACCTGGCGGGGAGACACAGTTACGAGCGTGGAGGCGGAGACGCCGCCGATTCTGGCCCTCTACAAGTGATTTCGAGCCTGGTGCTCCTGGGACATGATCCTGAGCGACGTCGAATTGACGGCGCAGGCTGCCTGTTCCACCGCCTCCATTGTCGTGCCTCCGAACCTGTGCTTCTCTGGCACAGTGATATCCCCATCGAGCCATCGTTTCTCGATCTGGCCCAGTCTCTCCTCGACATCGCTCCAGTTGATGCTCTTCACAGCGTGCATTGCTCGTTTTTCGATCTCGCGCAGGTAAACCTCGATACGCGGCGCATAGAACCAGTGCATCTGCTCATAGTTCTCGTTGGTGGCATAGAGAACGTTGACGGCGTGCTTCTTCATGTACCAGGGCAGGTATGGGTTGGTTCCCGGTACTTTCATACACCGGTCTATCTGAGCGCTGAGCGAGAACTCCTGTCGGGTGGAGAGTATGTCTTCGATGTGCTTCAGACACTCCCGGGCGGCCTGGGCCGAGGAACGCAGTCGTTCGACATCGCCGGCCTTGAGCCCGCGGTAGGCATCCAGGACGGCCCAGTTGAATACGTAGTTCAGATAGGTCCTGCACCAGTCAGACACGTCTATCACATAGAGCGGATTTCCTCGGAGGCGTTCGCGATGTTCCAGAGCCGACTCGACCACCTGCCGCAGCAAACCGATCTCATTGGGGAGAGCGGCGTAGCCGTCGTCCTCCACCTCTTTCTCCTCGAACACCGGCCACCAGAAACTCGGTCCGGCGTGGCAGCCCAGCTTCTTGTAGATAGGCCAGCGCCCTCCGCCGCTGTAGACTGCCCTCACCAGTAATTCGAGCGCCGGAAGCATCAACTCGCCGCCGTAACGGCGCCGCGCGAAGCCACTCAGGTGGTCGTCGAGGGTGACGCAGTCCGGGTTCCAGGCCAGCCGAGTCAGAAGATCGAAGAACACGATGTTGTGTCCGGTGGACTCAGCCACCACGTAGATGCCCTGGCAGTTGCTGGCCTTTGGGTCGGCTGAAAGATCCTGGATTCGGCGGATGATATCGGCGAGATCGCCGTGGGGGTGGTCGTCTCCCTGGAACGAATGGAGCACGCCAAGCGCCCATCGAGCGCCGTAGTAGTAGTCCGTCTCCTTGTAGGACGGTTTCTCGTCACCCCAGGTGTCATAGATGAGCATCATATCGAGGGGGAGGCTCTTGAAGTACTGCTCGACGCGTTCGGGAGTCCATACGAGCGGCCCCTTATGGAAGGTGCGCATGAACGTGATGTCCCATGTGTCCATTGACCAGATGGCCGATTCGTCAAGCTCTCTGTAGAGCTTTGCCAGATGCAGGGAGGCGTTCAGCTTCAGCCGGAACGACTGATCTAGGTCGTCATCCGCAGTGTTCTCGGCGTAGGGCACGTCGTGGTAGAGGTGGTCCGTGCCATAGGTGGCGATTATATCGCTGGAGAACCTGCGCATCCAGCGCTCGCACGCCGGATCGTCAGGGTGTATGGCCGCTATCCCGTCGTACAGGTTGCCGACGTAGCGGTATTCGGGGTGCTGATCGCGGAACTGGTGGGGCACATGGCCGTAGCAGAACCCGTAGATGAACCGGATCCCAAGCCTGCGGCAGTAGTCCAGGTAGTCCTTGATCAGCTTTGTCCGGGCCGTCGCCGGGTAGTCGAGCACTCCCGGGTAGCCATCAATTGTGAAGTTGTCCGGTCTGGTATCGTCGAGCCCGAAGACCCGCGCGGCGCTCTCGCCGGCGAGGGCGATGCTGGGTCCGAATCCAAGGATGGACAGGTTGACCTTCCGCTTCGCAAGCCACTCCGCGGTAAGCTTCCTGTGCTCCTGGGTGCGGAAATGCATGTAGTATTTGGCCAGTCCCCATCCGTCTGGGAGGCTGTAGTTTCGTATCGGCCACCTTGGCAGCACTGCCATATCGGTGCCGTCAACGGGCACATCAACTCTCTCGGGAATATGCTCACCGTCCCAAAAGAAGCCAACGCCGCAGCAACGCTCCAGATACTCGTATACTCCGTACAGGAGGCCTTCGGGGGCGACCGCCGCAATGGTGAGGCGACGAGGCCCCTGGGAACTGATGACGAAGCCATCTCGCAGCCGCTCAGCATTCTCGGCTCCCGGCAGTGACCTCAGCCTTTCTGCGCCGGAGCCCAGTGACAGCTCGATCACCGTCATCCGATCGTTCGACTCAGGAGGAGTCCCGGAGATGATGACTGCGGAACCCGTCATCCTGCGGATGTACTCGGCCAGTTCACTGGCGGCGTGATGTGTAAGCCAGCTTGCGGGCCGGGGTTCTACTACTACCACTTGCCGTGCGGAGGAGTCCGTCGTCACTGCGCCTCCTCTATGTGCTGCAAGCCCGGGACAAGCCGGTGGGTCCCGTCTGCCAGCACGAGCGTGCCTTCCAGACCATCCGGAAGATCCACCGTTGCTGCGAGCCGCCGCTGTTCGATCCGGAAATTGACTGTGACGCACCCCTTGGGGTGCGGCATAGAGCCCCTGGCCCACGTAAGCGGACCAAGTCTGGGCACAATTCTGACCTCGGAGAAGCCGAATTCCGCAGGGCGGATTCCCAGGATCCCGGCCATGTAGTGGTACAGAGGGTGTGAGCCCCAACCATGGCAATCCGACAGACTGGTGGGCGCGCCTTCGGGCGTGGTCCTGAGCCCGAGCGCCCTCCATTCGAACCAGGGGCCGAGCCTCTTGATCAGAAGGTCCGTGCGTCCTAGCAGATCGTACGCTTCAAAGACGTAGTGCGCAAACGCTATCGTCGCGCGAGTGATACCGGGGTCATTCTCCAAGCCGTATGCCAGCCGATCACGCATCGAATCCTCGACCTGTCCCGATAGGAGCGCCAGGCACTGAGAGTGCTCGCTGAAGCGACGCCTGGCCAGGTCGTCGGCGTACATTCCCCGCTGCTCATCCCAAAACGCGGCGTCGAGCGCCTGCCTGATTCTCTCCGCCAGATTGAGGTCGATCTGGGCATATTCAGGCTCTCCTGCATACTGCTCAAGTTCTGCGGCCAGGCCCAGCACAAGCACGAACTGCCAGTTGAGCACTCCGCTGATGCCCCCTTTGGCATCTGGAGGATCACCGTCAGGCCACCAGTCAGAAGTCCAGTCCGTGAAATTCCAGTGAGGCACAGCCTCAAGGAGATGATCCGTGTTGAGCCACCCACGGAACACGTCAATGACCGACCGCACGCCCGGGAGTAGCTCGGCGACGAAAGCCCTGTCTGGGCGCCACATGGCATAATCATGGACCATGGCAATCCACCAGAGACAGAACGGCGGGATGATAGAGAGAATCCGGCTCGGATACCTGGATTGGGTCAGACCGGATGGAAGCCGGGACTGGTCCACGATCCTGAGAGCCTTACGAGCCAGCCGATCGTCGCGCGTCGTGGCGTAGGTGCTCAGGATCTGCAGTCTGGTATCGCCCACGTACATCAGTTGCTCAAGGTATGGGCAGTCCATATAGGTCTCGTGGCAGCACATCTGCAGGCCCCGGAGCATAATGGGGACGATATCCACAAGCCGACCATCGGAGCAGTCAAACGCGCTCTCCCTCTCCAGGGGATAACGAGTCTCCCTCAGCGAGAAGCTGTCAATGGTCAATGGTTCCCTACTCGTCGAAACCAGCACTTCCAGGTAACGTCCGGACTGCCACCAGAGCGTCTCAAACCGTCTGTGGGTTCCCCCATCGGCCTCAAACACGTCTCCTTTGCCGCGGAAGTACTTCCCCTCGATCACGTCGCGATTCCCGTGCCCGGTGGGCCTGCCATTCGCGCCAGCCGCCGTCTCGAAAAGCGACTCGGCCCATAGAACCCTGACGCTCGATCCCTTCCCTCCAGAGAGCACGATCTCGGGATAGGCGCAGTAGTACTGTTCGAGGTCAACGATGACGCGCCGTATGCTGTCCCCCCGCACAGTGAGGCCCGACTCGCCCTGAAGCAAGCAGTTCCACGAGTTGATATCCTCCTGCAGACACTCCGCCGCGGCAATGGGAATCAGCGACGTGTCCGGACTTGCAGGCGCTGACACGAACCTTGCGCTGCCTGCCTTCCTGGACTGATCCACCATTGCCGGCAGCAAAGACGGCTTGAGGGTACGGTCACCGTGCCATTCAACGATGTTGACCGGACTGCCCGCAGCGCCGGCGATGCTGGCCTCACGCCATCCGCCGCCGGAGCCTGTCTCGAATCCCCACGGGAACTTGGAAGCATCTATGGCCAGGCTCGGGCCAGTTCTATCGGTGAGGTCGGGGACGGTAAAGCGATAGCCGCTTATCTCCTTGCACTCCCAGGGCGCCGCGCCGGTGCTCAGCCTATCGTGCCACTCGCCTTCTGCCGCGAGGAGGAACCCCGGTCGGACCGAAATCTGTGCGTAAGGTGCGAGTTCTCCAAGCCACCACGTGCGGGCAACAATCACGTGGTCACCCGGCTCAGGCTCGAGGTCGTAGCTGTCATAGAACCAGTTGCTGCGATCACCGCGGTCCGGCCCGCGCCCGATGCGCTCTCCGTCCACAAACAACTCGTACCGTTCGTCTGCAGTGACGTGAATCCGGATGGACTCACTGCAGTCGGTTGAGAACCGAACGCAGAACGCCACCACCGCAGGCTGATCTGCGTGAACGCCAGGATGGGCAATCCATTTGGCGGGCCACAGTCCTCGAAGCTGCCAGTTGTCAACCGCTTCGAGAAAGGGCTGCCGATCTATGATGGCTCTTCTAGCCTTCAATACTCACCTCAATGTGCCTCTGCTATACTACAGTTCCGCTTCCGGGGCAGTCAAGGAGCTGACCTACAGTGACAATGGCAATGAATAGGGGTTGACTTTGCGTCGAGCTTGGGGTAGAGTGAGATCGTAGTTTGCTGGAGCTTGCTCGCGAGTAGGAGGATTGCCAATGTGGCGGATAGCCATGCTAGTTGTGCTCACGTTTGCGTTGGCGGCAGCGGCTGGTGCAGAGGTGACTTGGAGCACTGTGTTCGGGCCGGTTAGTGAGCCCACCGATGCGGTAGATCACGTCGGCACCGACGGGACGTCGCTCTACGTCGTTTTCTCGAACCCTTGGAACCAGCAGGGCGGGGGGCAGCAGTTCTGGAAGTACACCTTTGGCGCGGACGATCCGCTCAATGGCACGTGGACCCGGCTGACCAATCCCCCCAGAACTGTGTGCTCCTCTGATTCTTGCAGCGATCTGGCCTACCAGGATGGCTACCTCTACACATCGGCCGCTGCGAACAATGGCGGCAGGACAGTGCTCCGGTACAGCGTGGCCGGCAGCGCTTGGGAGGTGTGGCAGAACGGCGGTGTGGATGTCAACACATCGAGCACCACTGGGAATGGCATCTTCATGGATCCCTCGGCGTCGGGCGTGGGTTACTCAGCGTGTGCTGGCGGAGGCTGGTGGGTGCAGTTCGATTGGCTCGCCAAGACTGCGAACAACAACTGGATGTCAACCGCAGGCTTGGGCGTGACCGACGCCGGCTGGATATCGCGCAATGAGGACGTTGCGGTTGCTGGCGGAACCTACTATGCGACAAAGAACGACACGTCTGCTGGGCTGAGCAGCGGGGATGTCGTCTATACGTGGAACAGCCTGAGCAGTCCTGTGCCGACGGTGCTGGCTGCAAAGCCCTGGCAGGCGGGCTTCGGGCAGGCGATTGAAGTGATCCCTGGCACTATCTCACCGAGCGGGCACGACGAGCTGTGGCTCGTGAGAGGAGCGGACGGCTCAACGAACCCCGGCGAGGGCTACGGAAACGTGACCTCTGACTGGGCGAGGCTGGACCTAACCAACGTCGGCGGCGGCTGGACCAGCGGAACCCTTCCCAATCCGGTGGCGTACAGCGGCGAGATTATCCGGATAGGACGCTGCGTCTTCATCCGTGGTCAGTTTTCCCGGTGGTACGTTACGGTCCAGTACCACCTCACTTCGATTGCTGCGGCGAAGCAGGTAGCCGACGGGGTAAGTCTGGACACGTCGGGAGTGGTTACGGCCTCATTCCCTGCGGTGGGCCAGGATCCGTCCCAGTTCTACATCGAAGAGCCGAGCAGAGCATGTGGGATTCAGGTACGGTACAGCGGGACCTTGCCATCGGGCGCGGTAAGCATCAGTGGAACGATGCGCACCGATGCCCAGACGCGGGAGCGCTACATCGAGGCGGCGGGTTGGTCACCGAATGGCACAGCCGATCCGGTCAAGCCTGTTGGGATGCACACGCGCGCTCTCGGCGGAGGCGCTTGCGGACGCCAGGAGGGCGTGTATGGTGGGCAGGGCCTGAGCAATATCGGTCTGCTCGTGACCGTGAGCGGCAAGGTCAGTGCGAGGGTTGACGGCGACGGCTACTACTATGTTTTTGACGGGGCCGAAGTCAGTGACGGCGGCAGTGCGTCGGGCGTGAAGGTGGAGATGGGCGCCGTGGCGATCCCGAGCCGGGTGTCGGGTGATATGAACGACCAACTGGTCGTGACCGGCATCTGCTGCGCCTATGTCGGCCCAGACGGGAACGTGCACCCCAGAATTCGTGTGCGGTCCGGCACGGACTGCAGGAATCTCTCGTTCAAGAAGTACAAGACGCTGGTGTTAGACTTCGACCCGCGTGTGCCGTCGGAGCAGAACAAGAGGATCCATGAGGTCTTCGGATGGTGGAATCCCACAAGCACGTGTCAATCCTACATCTCGGACCTCAATAGTTGCAGCGGCGGCTTTGCGCAGTACGACGTTGTTGAGTGGTACGACGCCAACTACTTGCCACGCTGCGCGGACGGCTATCAATACACTCCGGATGAGTTCGTGCAGACATACAGGAACGGCGGGCCGTGGCTGCACTACATGAAGACGGACTTCTACTCGCTGATCCGCGACAAAAGTTATCCGCACAACAACCCGAAAAACATCGCCGAGAGAGTGGCCGCTGGCGAGGTTGACGAGGTGTTCTTGTTTGGTCCACTGTATGGGGGCAACCCCCCATACTGGGGGGCCGACTACCCATTCTGGGAGGCCTCGATGGCCGGGCCGGACCCCTACTTCGTCAACGGAGAGGTCTGCACTATCCCGGAGGCAGGCCGGAACTTCATTCTGATGGGCTTCAACTACGAGCGCGATGTTGATTGTATGCTCGAGAACTTCCTCCACCGAAGCGAGCTCATAATGGACGTAGTGTACGACCCTCCGTATCCTATAAGCTGGCCGGTCACGAACAACTGGGACAGATTCAGAATCTGGGACCAGGTTGAGCCGGACGAGGCAGGGTGCGGGACTTGCCATTACGCTCCTAACAGCAGGAGTGACTACGACTGGGGCAATACCAGATACGTCTGGAGCAAGTGCGATGACTGGCTGTACAACTGGCCCAACTTGCAGGGGTACTCGACGAGGAGGTGGGTCAACTGCACCGAATGGGGGAGCGGGAGCATGGTGCTGCATCACCTGTGGTGGCTCAAGCATGTGCCGAAGAGGGCAGGCATAAACCCGGATGGCAAGCAGAACAACTGGTGGAAGTACTTCTGCGACTACAACAGCTATCCTGAGAGCCAGCATCAATGAGGGCCAGTAATCATCGGCACTGTTTTGCCTCGCGCGTGAGCGTGAGAAACGGCTTAACATCTAGTAATAGTACCAGTTGACAGTGCGCGATGCGCATGCTAAGGTTGGACTGGGACTAAGACGGAGCTCGAGCGTCCCGAACTGGGGGCTGCGGGCTCGTCGCAGTGGCTTGATCCGCTTTCTACTTCGGCTCTGCGAGTATCGCAGAGCGAACCCTCTTGCACGCCCCGTATTCAGCCATTTTCAAAAGGAGGAGTGCAATGTTGCACCGAACTACAATTGTTCTGATTCTGGTGAGCGCCATAACCCTTGGCCTCGCGGCATCTGTTCTGGCTTACACGCCGCAGCCGGATCCCGCACCCAGGTACAGCTCGAAAGCCATCCTTGCCAACGGTAAGCTGTACTGGTACTGCGGCTATGGCGCCACCTACACCGATAACAAGGGCCGCATCTACAATGAGAACCGGCAGTCCGGCATGAGCATCTACGACCCCGGGACCAATTCCTGGGTCTCCAGCAAGTGGGACGGCACAGGCCCTGCCGGCCTCGACAACAACGGCAACGGGTATCCGAACGTAGAAGAGGGAAGCTGGGGCGGCACCTGCCAGGCCTTTGCCTACAATGACGACGGCGATTCCACGAAAGAGCTCTTCCAGAACGTGGGTTATCCCTGCTGGACCGGCGAGCTATGGCGTTATGACCCCGACACCGACAAGTGGTCTCTGAAGAACCACAACAACCGCTGGGCCGGTCTGCGCAGAGGCACGTCCGTGCTGGACGAGTCAACGGGCACAGTCTACATCATGGGAGGGGCGTCGACTGTCGCACTCCCCAGCGGCTTCGGGAAGTACGACTTCTCGACCGACACCTACACCGACTTGCCTGATGCCCCGGTGGAGATGGTGTGGCACGTTGGGGCCTTCATCAATGGGAAGCTGTACTACGCCGGTGGCCAGCAGAGGCCTGTACTTCCTCCGGAGGCGCCGCCGGTAGACTTCAGCACGACGATCTGGGAGGTCAATCCTTTGGCGAATCCGCCGACCTGGACCGCCATGCCGAATCCTCTGCTCAAGGGTGTCAACCACGCCGCAGTAGCGGTCTACAACAACAAGATGTACATCTGCGGCGGCCGCACGGAGGCCAGCCCTGGCGTCTTCGAGGTCATTTCCGACGTGCAGGAGTTCGACCCGGTTACGAAGGTAGTGACGAAGGTCGGCGACCTGCCGATGGCCGTGCAGGGCTGCGCGGCAGTCATTGCTCCTGATGGAACTTTCTACTTTGGTTCGGGCTCACAGGTGACGGCCAGCCAGTACGGCGGTCCGATCAACCTGGACTGGAGGACGACCGACTTCAACGTGAAGCCGTGGACCTGGGCCGGCAACATTGCTGACGATCCGGCCTACTTCTGTTACAGGGACTGGTACAGCGGATCCACCATATCCGGTGTAGTAACCAACCCCACAGGCGGGCGAGCGGGCGGCGCCGTAGTCGGTGTCAAGTACACGACCAACGCCATGGCCGATGCTAACTGGTACACCACTGCCAACTCGAACGGCGAATACTCGATCGAAGTGCCGGATGGCTCGGTTTATGTGTCGGCCTGGACTCCCGAGTGCGCGCCGAGCGCGGACGTTCTGGTGGTCGTGGGCGGCGGCGGTGTCATCAGAGATCTGGCGCTCACGAAGTATAGAGGAACGAACCTCGCACTGAACATGCCGGCCTATGCGAGCAGCAGCTACCCTGACCCCGGCTGCACGCCGGACAAGGGCGTGGACGGCACTTTCGACACCCAGTGGGTGAGCGCTCAGGGGGCCACTGGCGAAGGGTATTTCATCGTGGATCTCGGGAGCGACCAGGAACTGACCGGCGTGAGCTGCTTCTTCGGAGGCTGGTACCCGTCCGACTACGAGGTGGACGTGATGCTGGACGCCGACTGGGATCCGTGGAACCCGACCGTCTGGCTGCCTGGCGACTACACTACGGTTTACAGCATGTCAGGCGGCACCGGCGGGTACGAGATCACGCCGATGTTACTGTACGCGGACCCGATCCGCTTCGACACGCCTGTCACGGCTCGCGCAATCCGGGTCCTGTTCGAGAAGACCTACGATGGACTGCCGGGCGAAAGCATGCGCGAGCTTGTGGCGCATTCGACCACGGAGGAGATGCCGCCGGTACACTGCATCCTGTCCGGCGTGGTGACTGATCCGGAGGGCAAGCCAGCAGGGGGCGCCGCAGTCGGTGTCAAGCTCGAGAGCGACGCCATGGCCGATGCTGAGTGGTACGCCACTGCCAACTCGGAGGGCGAGTACTCGGTCGAATTCGACGTGCTGCCTGGCCCGGTGTATGTGGCGGCGTGGAACATGGAGTGCCGGCCGACCGCGGACTACGTGGTGGTCGTAGGCGGCGGCCCTGTGACCAGGGATCTGGAGCTCACTGAGTACAAGGGAACGAATCTCGCACTGAACATGCCGGTGATTGCGAGCAGCATCTACCCTGATCCTAGCATCGCGGCGGAGTACGCCGTCGACGGCACGGTCAGCACCCAGTGGGCGAGCCCTGAGGGCGCCATTGGCGAAGAGTATTTCATCGTGGACCTTGGGAGCGACCAGGAGCTGACGGGCATAAGCTGCTTGTTTGGAGGCTGGTATCCATCTGACTATCAGGTGGACGTCATGCCGGCAAGCTCCGGTGACCCGCTCATCATATTCAACTGGGTGCCAGGCGCTTACACTACGGTGTACAGCGCAGCGAACAGGCATGGCGGGTACGAGATCACGCCGATGGTACTGTACGCTGACCCGATCCGCCTCGACCCAACTGTGACGGCTCGCGGAATCCGGGTGCTGTTCGAGAAGCCCTACGATGGACTGGTGGGCGAAAGCATCCGCGAGCTCGTAGCGCATTCCACCACGCAGCAAACACCGCCGATACACTCCATATACGAAGCCAGGAGGGCAGACGATGGGACCCCCGTATCGCTCATCGGCAAGTTTGTATCGGAGATCGGAGGCCAGACAACCGCCCCGCCGTATGGCGGAGCAGACTGGGACACTGCCTTCTACATCCAGGAACCTGATCGTTCGAGTGGCATCAGAGTCGAGTACAGGGAATGGCTCTATCCCGGGCACAAGGTAGATGTCTACGGCACAGTCGCCACAAACGCACATGGTGAACGCTATGTGGACTGGTCAACCGTCACCAACTGGGGATTTGAAGAGCTGCCGCCTCCGCTTGGGATGACCAACAAGTCGCTCGTGACCGAGCTGGCGCAGGGGCTGCTGGCGAAGGCCTTCGGCAAGGTGCTCAGCCTCACGGCGGACGGTTTCATGCTCGACGACGGAAGCGACCCGACTGGAGTCGGTGTCCGCGTTCTCAGCGGAAACGTCCTGCCGGTCGTCGAAGACTTCGTCTCCTTCACCGGAATTGTGGGCAAGAGGGAAGGCGAACTGGTGGTCCAGTGCGTCTGGCCGGACTGGACCACCGGCACGGTCGGGCCCGCTGGCTGGCTCAAGGTCTGGCTTATGAATGGCTACTGGAACGTTGACAACCCCGGAGGCGACCCGTACTACTGGCAGGTCGCCAACATTGACAACGACTTCATCGGCGAAGCGGCCATAGCGGCGTTTCCCGGTCTTGTGACCGGCGGGAAGACATGGTTCTCGTACTACCAGATGAACAACGGAGCCGGCATTCCGCTCTGGCTGCCCGATTACGTCCAGGCATTCACACCACCCGCGTTCGCCGGCCAGAAGGTCGCCTACTCAATGATCTACGTCTATTCACCTGTCGAGTACAGCGAATCCAGCCCGTACGGACTTGCTGAGCTTCGGCTCGGAAGCGACGACGGCGTGAAGGTGATTATCAACGGCGTCGTCAGCCCACCCGCGGACCTCTGGGTCGGGGTCGAGGGCGCCTGCACGCGTGGCTGCCAGCCGGACGAGGACTTCCCGGCTGTGTCACTGAACCAGGGATGGAACAGCGTGCTGGTCAAGGTAAACCAGGTAGACCCGACCATGAGCATGGTAGTCCGCTTCATGTGCGACGAACCGGGCAGCCCTGGAAGCAAGATACCGATACCCGGTATGCTCTACTCTCTGTATCCGATGTAACGAGGATGCAGGCCTAGCGAACAAGAGGCCCCGCGCGACCGCGCGGGGCCTCTTGCACAATGGAGGCAGCCTCCCATAACTGCGGCGTTCCGAACAAGTGGCCTTCCTACGACGCAGACGGCTTGAAGGACGGCGAGATCAAGTTCACGCAGTCGAAGGACAAGCGGTACACCTTCGAGATCGCCGTGCCGAGACACGTCGGGAATGCCGACCCTCTTTTCGACTGAAGACTGACAGATGAAAGCCGGCAGCTAGTAGTACAGAAACGGCCACCAGTTCTTCATCCGCTTGCCGCTGTCATCCTTGCACGGGCTCTTGTAGCCCGGCATGTTCTGGCGCCAGTAGAGCAGCCACGATCCCATGCAGTCCGGAGCCAGAGCGTTGTACTGCTGGAACTTATCAATGGTCCAGGGCTCGGCCTTGTCCTTGCCGTCCGGGCCATCGAACAGCCTGTAGTGCTCGATGGTGGACATGACCGGACTCGGGCTGGCGAGGTCGTAGTGCCCGCGGCCGTTAGGCGTGAAGTGGACATTCCCGCCGATGCAGTAGTAGTTCTCCAGTTTGTATTC
>Ga0315289_10011289_pt1 | contig 12673 bp, 12 predicted proteins | sample YL17G11_40_MG_FD_203452 | JGI IMG/M metagenome (GOLD analysis project Ga0315289, IMG submission 203452) | Sediment microbial communities from Yellowstone Lake, YNP, Wyoming, USA - YL17G11_40 | ecosystem: Environmental > Aquatic > Freshwater > Lake > Sediment | place: USA: Wyoming | collected...
TCCGCCGATCTTCTGCCCGGCTTCGAGCTGCCGGGGGGCCAAGCCGTCCAGGCGCGTCTCTTCGAGCGGCTGGCGCATCCCGAGCTGTCGCCAGATCCCGGCGGCGGCCTCCGGGAGGACGGGCGCTAGCAGCACGGTGGCCACGCGGAGCACGTCGGCCGCGGTGTACAGCGTATCGCGCAGGGCGGCCTGCGAGGCCGCGTCGGCGTTCTTAGCCAGTTGCCAGGGGGCCCGCTCGACGATGAACTTGTCCGCCGCCGACAGCAACACCCAGATGCTCTCCAGCCCGCGCGAGAACTGAAAGTTCTCGAAGGCCTGGACGGCGTCGGCGATGGTGCGGACGGCGAGGGCGGTCATCTCGGCGGAAGGCGCGCCGTCGCCGGCCTCCGGGATGGCGCCGGCGGTGTAGTCCTGGATCATCTTCAGCGTGCGGCTAGTCAGGTTGCCCAGGCCGTTGGCCAGGTCGGCGTTGTAGCGGCCCACCAGGGCGTCGTAGCTGAAGCTGCCGTCCTGGCCGAAGATGATTTCGCGGAGCAGGAAGTAGCGCAGGCCGTCGGCGCCGACCACTTTGCGGCAGGGCTCGGAGCGGACGATGTTGCCGCGCGACTTGCTCATCTTGTCCTGCTCGAACAGCAGCCAGCCGTGGGCGAAGATGCGCCGGGGGAGAGGCAGGCCGGCGGCCATCAGGAACGCGGGCCAGTAAATGGCGTGGAAGCGGGTGATCTCCTTGCCGATCAGGTGCAGGTCGGCGGGCCATAGGCCCTCGCCTTCCACCGCGCTCATGTAAGTGCTCAGGGCGTCGAACCAGACGTAGAAGACGTGATGGCGCTCGCGGGGCACCGGGATGCCCCACTTGAGCGAGGTGCGGGTGATGGACAGGTCGCTCAGGCCCTGCTTGACGAAAGCGACCACCTCGTTGCGCCGCACCTCGGGCAGGATGAAGTCGGGCTGCTTTTCGTAGAGCTCCAGCAGGCGGTCCTGGAAGGCCGACAGCTTGAAGAAGTAGTTCTCCTCGGAGACGGCCTGGGTGGGCCGGGCGCAGTCGGGGCAGGGGTCCCCGACCTTTACTTCGCTGGCGTAGAGCTCGCAGAAGACGCAGTAGGGGCCGGTGTAGGTGCCCTTGTAGATGTAACCGTTGGCGAGGCATCGCTCGAAGAGCATGTGGACCGTCTTGTGGTGCCGCGGATCGGTGGTGCGCATGAAGCGGTCGATGGCCAGCCCCAGCGTCTCCCACTGGTCGCGGAACTCGGCCGAGATCAGGTCCGTGAAGACCTGGGGCGCCATGCCGACGGCGCGGGCGGCGTTCTCGACCTTGCTGCCGTGCTCGTCGGTGCCGGTGGTCAGCACCGCCTCGAAGCCCTGCATGCGCTTGAAGCGCCGGATCACGTCGGCCACGATGGTGGTGTAGGTATGGCCCAGGTGCGGAGCGGCGTTGACGTAGTAGATGGGCGTGGTCAGGTAGTACTTCATGATGTGCTCTTCCGGTAAGCGAAGTTGGCTTCCGCGATGATCTCCTTCAGCGGCCGGCCGGTCTGGCGCGCCAGGCGCCGGCAGTCCTCGTACTCGGGCGCGTAGTGGCCCTCGCCGGACACTTTCACGCGCACCGTGCCGTGCGGGGTTTCGACCTCGACGATGCGGCGGGGCTGGAGGCGCCGCTCGGCGGCGTAGATGCGCACCCCGAGCGTGGAGGTCTCGGCGAAGACCACGCCGGCCAGGGTCTCCTGATCTTCCGGCCGCGCGATGACGGTGAGCAGCGTGCCGGGGCGGTTCTTCTTCATGAGGAGCGGCGCCAGCGTGACGTCCAGGGCGCCGGCGGCGAGCAGGCGCTCGACGGCGTAGCCGAGCACCTCGGGGGTCGAGTCGTCGATGTTGGCCTCGAGGACCGCGACGGTGGGGGCTTCGGTAGCCGCGGTGGTGTCGCCGATGAGCACGCGCAGCAGGTTGGTGTGCTCGCGGAAATCGCGTGTTCCGGCGCCGTAGCCGATGCGCGAGATGCGCAGGGGCGGCAGCGGGCCGAAGCCGGCGGCGAGCGTGGTGGCCAGCGCCGCTCCGGTGGGCGTGGTGAGCTCGACCTCCGGCCCGCGCGCGTAAACCGGAAAGCCGCGGACCAGGGCCGCGGTGGCGGGCGCGGGCACCGGCAGCAGGCCGTGCTCGGAAGCCGCCGTGCCGCTGCCCAGGTTGAGGGGCGAGCAGTAGATGGCCTCGACGCCCAGCAGCTCGAAGCCCAGGCAAGCGCCCACGATGTCCGCGATCGAGTCCACCGCGCCCACCTCGTGGAAGTGGACGCGCTCGAGCGGCACCTGATGGATGTCCGCCTCGACCTCGCCCAGGCGCCGGAACACCGCCACGGCGTTCCGCCGGGCGCGCTCGGCGAGCGGCGCCGCCTCGATCATCGCCACGATCTCGGAGAGGCTGCGGTGGGCGTGCGGCGGGTCCTCCGGCTCGACGTGGAACCGGGTGGCGCGGATGCCGGCGCGGCTGGCAGGCTCGAAGCGCACCACGGCCCCGGCGCCGAGCGAGGCGAGCGCGCGCACCAGGGCGGCCTGGTCGGCGCCCGCGTCCGCCAGCGCGGCCACCAGCATGTCGCCGCTGATGCCTGAAAAGGCGTCCAGGTAGCAGATCTTCATGCGATCAGTTGCGGGAGCAACTCACCCGCCCGGCCCCGCAGCGAGCAGTCCACCTGGGCCGAGAAGGAGGTCTCCTCGAGGTTCACTTCGATGACCTTGGCGCCGGCCGCCTGGGCCTGCAAGGCCAGGCCCGCCGCCGGATAAACCACCGCCGAAGTGCCCACCACCAGGAACACCTCGGAGGCGCGCGCCGCCTCTTCGGCGGCCGCGAAGACCCGCACCGGCAACGGCTCGCCGAACCAGACCACGCCGGGCCGCAGCAACGCGCCGCAGTCGCAGCGCGGCGGCAGCTCGGGCAGGGGCGCCCGATGGTCGGGCCGCTCGCGGCCGCAGCCGGTGCAGCGCAGCGTCCAAATGTCGCCGTGGAGCTTCAAGATCTGGCGGCTGCCGGCCCGGTCGTGCAAGCCGTCCACGTTCTGGGTGAGCAGCGCGAAGTTGGGTTTGGCCCGCTCGAGCTCGGCCAGGGCGTGATGAGCGGGGTTGGGCTGGGCGGCGGCGATCAGGCCCCGCCGCCAGTCATACCATTCCCACACCAGGCGCGGGTCGCGCTCGAAAGCCTCGGGTGTGGCCAGTTCTTCGGCGCGAAACTGCCGCCACAGTCCTCCGGCGCCCCGGAAGGTGGGGATCCCGCTCTCCGCCGATACGCCCGCTCCGGTCAGCACCGCCACCGCGGAGGCCGCCCGGAGCCACTCGCGCGCCTGTTCCACAGATTCCTATTATCACGTGGAACACAGGCAAGAATGCCTGTGCCACCGGGTGGCGCAGACTTTCCAGTCTGTGTTGGTGTTACGGCACAGTTTGCTCGAGCACCTGGTGGGCCTGCTGCTCGCGGAAGGCGCGCAGCTTTTCGCGCAGGTCGGGGTGGCGGTTGGCCAGGATCGAGACCGCCAGCAGCGCCGCGTTGGTGGCCCCGGACTTGCCGATCCCCAGGGTGCCCACGGGAATGCCACCCGGCATCTGCACGATCGACAACAGCGAGTCCAGGCCTTTGAGCGCCGGGCTCTCGATGGGCACGCCCAAAACCGGCAGCAGCGTGTGCGCGGCGACCACTCCGGCCAGGTGCGCCGCGCCGCCGGCCCCGGCGACGATCACCTCGAGGCCGCGTTCCTCGGCCGAGCGGGCCCAGGCCACCGTCTGCTCCGGCGTGCGGTGGGCCGACAGGATCTTGGTTTCGTGCGGGACGTTGAACCGGGTGAGCATTTCGACGGCGTGGCGCATGGTCTCCCAATCGGACTTGCTGCCCATAACGACCGCCACCAGCGGCTTGGTCTCCTGGCTCATTCCCACAGGTTACACCTTGCTGTGCTGGAAGGAGTGAGGGACTTCAGCCAGGCGCCGTTTCTGGTGATCTGGGAAGTCACCCGGATCGGGTGGCGGGCATCAACAGCGGCAGGGGGGTGGTGTTTATCTCGCGCACCGGCGAGATCTACCCCAGCGGCTTCCTGCCGATCTCCGCGGGCAATGTGCGCCGCCATTCCCTGGTCGATGTCTACCGCGGCGCGGCGCTGTTCCACGTGCTGCGCGACCCCTCCGCGCTGCGCGGCAAGTGCGGGCTGTGCCAGTATCGCCACCGGTGCGGCGGCTCCCGCTCACGGGCCTATGCCCTCACGGGCGACTACCTGGCCGAGGAGCCGCGCTGCCTGCACCAGCCGGAGCCGCTAAAGTCCTAGCCGCGCGAAGATCTGGTCCACGTGGCGGAGCTGGCGCTCCAGCGAGAAGCTTTGTGCAAGCTGCTCGGGGCTGAGCACGGCGCGGATCTCGGGATCGGCCGCGACGGCGGCGCGGAAATCGCCGCCTTCCTCCCAGCAGCGCATGGCGTGGCCCTGCACGAGGCGGTAGGCCGTCTCGCGCAGCATGCCCGCGGCGGCCAGGTCGTTCAGCAGCGGGCCCGAGAAGATCAGCCCCCGCGTGAGCTCGACGTTGCGCCGCATGCGCTCGGTATCGACGCGCATGTGCCGGACCAGCTCGGTGGTCCGCGCCAGCAAGTAGTCGGTGAGGATGGCGGAGTCCGGCAGGATGACGCGCTCGACCGAGGAATGCGAGATGTCGCGCTCGTGCCACAGGGCGATGTTCTCGAAGGCCGCCTGGAGGTTGGCCCGCACCACGCGCGCCAGCCCGCAGATCTGTTCGCAGGTCACCGGATTGCGCTTGTGCGGCATGACCGAGCTGCCCTTCTGCCCGGCGGAGAATGCCTCCTCCGCCTCGCGGACCTCAGTGCGCTGAAGGTGGCGCACCTCGAGGGCGATCTTCTCGAGCAGCGCCGTGATCAGGGCCAGCGCCGCGACCCAGTGGGCGTGCCGGTCGCGCGAGATCACCTGGGAGGAAATGGGCGCCGCCTTCAGCCCCAGCCGGGCGCAGATGCGCTCCTCGATCCCCGGGCTGACGTGGGAGCAGTTGCCCACCGCGCCGGAGATCTTGCCCACGGCCATCTCCTCGGAGGCGGCCTCGAGGCGCGCGAGATTCCGGCCGGCCTCGTCGTAGAACAGCGCCAGCTTCAGCCCGAAGGTGATGGGCTCGGCGTGGACGCCGTGCGTGCGGCCCATATGCACCGTGCGGCGGAACTCGAGGGCGCGCTGCTTGAGAACGTCCCTCAAGCCCGCGAGGCCCGCGGCGATGAGATTCGACGCTGCGAGCGTCTGGAGCCCCAGGGCGGTATCGACCACGTCGTAGGAGGTCAGCCCGTAGTGCAGCCAGCGGGAGGCCTCGGCGTGGCCCGCCGCGGCCATGCTCTCGGCCACCGCGGTGGTGAAGGCGACCACGTCGTGCTTGACCTCGCGCTCGATCGCGGCGATGCGCGCGGCGTCGAAGCGCGCGTGCTCCTTGAGCAGCCGCGCCGCCTCCGGCGGAACTTCGCCGGCCTCGGCCAGCACTTGGGAGGCGGCCAGCTCGACTTCCAGCCAGGTGCGGTACTTGTTGTCCTCGCTCCAAATGCGGCCCATCTCGGGCCGGGTGTATCGCGCGATCACAGTTCGATGACCTCCGTCAGTTTGCCGTGCTCGGCCACTACCAGGCGGGTGGGAAGGTCGCGGTCGTTGAGGGCCTGCGCCGCCACCAGCCGGGCCAGCGCCGGATGGTTGTTGTGCTCGCTCAGGTGGGCCAGGATGAGGGCGGCAGTCGAGGTGGCCATGTCCTCCCGGATGAAGTCCGAGGCCATGTCGTTCGAGAGATGCCCGTTCCGCCCCATCACCCGCTGCTTGACCCACCAGGGGTAGGGCCCCACCTTGAGCATCTCCAGGTCGTGGTTGGATTCCAGCACCAGCAGGTGGGTGCCGCGCAGGTGGTACTTGATGGAATCCGGCATGTAGCCCAGGTCGGTGACCAGGCCGATCTTGAGGCCCTCGGCGTGGAGGCAGTAGCCCACCGGGTCGGCGGCGTCGTGGGGGATGGTGAAGGTGTCGATCTCAAAGTCGCCCACCGTGAGGTGCGTGCCGGCCTGGAAGGTGTGCAGCTTGGGCGCGTAGTCGTCCCAGGCCACGGCGGGCGCGGTGCGGTGGGTCATGAAGACCGGGATGTCGAGTTTCCGGGCCAGCACCGTGAGGCCGCCGATGTGGTCGGTGTGCTCGTGAGTGATGAGGATGGCGTCGAGGGTCTTGGGGTCTTCGCCGATGGCGGCCAGGCGGGCCAGCAGCTCCCGGCGGCTCAGTCCCGCATCCACCAGCAGGCGCGTCCGGCCGGACGAGACGAAGGTGCAATTGGCGGTGCTGCCGCTGGAAAGCACGCAGAACTTCACTGGGGCCCCATCTCCTCGACCACAACCGTCGAGAGAGATAGTGTAGCAGGAGGAGCCGACAGGCTGAAGCCCGTCCCAGCGGCGCTACAATGGTGGTTCCATGAAAGTCCGCGTCTACGTTTCCTTGAAGCCCACGGTGCTCGATCCCCAGGGGCAAACCATCTGCTCGGCGCTCAACGGCCTCGGTCACCGCAGCATCGCCGGCGTGCGGCAGGGGAAGTTCTTCGACCTCACGCTGGCCGCCGGGACCGACCGCGGCCAGGCCGAGCAGGAGATGGACGAGATCGCCCGCGAGGTGCTCTCCAACCCGGTCATCGAGGAATACCGGGTCGAGTTTCCGGACTAAGGGGACCGGGAACCCGCCGGCGCCGCGCGGTTCCTAATCCCCTATGAAGCGGTTCTGCGCGGGCGTCGCCGCGCCCAAGGCGGACGCACGCCGGCCGGCCCATCCCGGTGAAGTTCAGCCCCGGCGACCGCACCCTGTTCGGCCTGCCGCTGGTGCACGGCGACAAGCTGCGCTGGTAGCAACGCGCTAACCTTGTAGTTGTGAAAAAGGGGACAGCCTCCCGCGTCCCAAGCGCAGCGCCTGGAGGCGGGAGGCTGTCCGCTTTTTCCCTGGTGGGGGAGTTCCGCGCCAGCCGGGGCGGCCACTACGTGCTTCCCTACGACGACGAGATCCGCCAGCGCATCGAGATCCCGCCGGGGCTGGCGGCGCCGCCGCGCCGGAGCGCGCAGGACCGCGTGGGCGTGCGCCCGCTCGAGCTCGCCGCCCCGGCCGAGCTGGACGGGATGATTGTCGCCGTCGAGCTACTCCGCCTGCCCGTGGCCGGGCGATCCCCGGCCGGGCGCGTGGTGGAAATCCTGGGCTACCCGGACGACTTCGGGGTGGACGTCGAAATCGTCATCCGCAAGCATCGCCTGCCGCACCGTTTTCCCGCCGACGTGCTCGAACAGGCGGAGAGCTTCCCTCCGGCCCTCCGGGCGGCCGACCTGGCCGGACGGACGGACTTCCGTGGCCTGGACGTGGTCACCATCGACGGCGATACGGCCCGGGACTTCGACGACGCCGTCTGGGTGGACCGCGCCGGCGGCGGCAGCTACTTCCTCCAGGTGCACATCGCCGACGTCAGTCACTACGTCCAGCCCGGCACGCCCATCGACCGCGAGGCCCGCCTGCGGGGCACCAGCGCCTACTTCCCGGACCGCGCCATCCCCATGCTGCCGCTGGAGCTCTCGACCGAGCTGTGCTCGCTGAAGCCGCAGTCGGACCGCCTGGTGGTCTCGGTGCTCCTGGAGATCGACCACCGCGGCGACGTGGTCTCCCAGGAGTTCGCGCGCGGCGTGATCCGCAGCGTCGCGCGCATGACTTACACCGACGTTCACCGGGTGCTGGAGGGCGACCGCGCGGCGCGTGAGCGCTACGCCCACCTGGCTGCCCGCTTCGAGCTGATGCAGGAGCTGGCGCTCATCCTCAACCGCAAGCGCCGCCGCCGCGGCTCGATCGACTTCGACCTGCCCGAGCCGCTCATCGAGTTCGACGAGTGGGGCGAGATGAGCGCCGTCACGCGGGCGCCGCGCAACATCGCCCACCGCCTCATCGAGGAGCTCATGCTGGCGGCCAACGAGGCCGTGGCCGCGCACCTCGCGCAGGCCGGGGTCCCCGCCATCTACCGCATCCACGAGCCGCCCGAGCCGCAACGCGTCCTCGAGTTTGAGGAGATCGCGGCCCACTTCGGCCACTCGCTCGGCGTGGGTCCCATTCCCGTGAAGCGCTTCGGAGTGGTGGACCGGCGCCGCGACGGCGGCAAGGTGCGCCAGGACATCGTGCTCGCCGACAGCGGCCTGCGCATCACCCCGCGCCACTACCAGAAGCTGGTCGATAAGATCGAGGGCCGCCCCGAAGAGCGCATCCTCAGCTACCTGATGCTGCGCTCGCTCAAGCAGGCGCGCTACAGCGCCGAGAACGTGGGCCACTTTGCGCTGGCGGCGACGACCTACACCCACTTCACCTCGCCCATCCGCCGCTACCCCGACCTGATGGTGCACCGCGCCTTGCTGGGCGAGCCGCACGACCTGCCGCTCGACGCCGTCTCCGAGGAGTGTTCCTTCACGGAGCGCCGCGCCGCCGAAGCCGAGCGCGAGCTGGTCGAGTGGAAGAAGGTCAAGTTCATGGCCGAGCGTCTGGGCGACGAGTTTCAGGCCCTGATCATCAGCACCCATCCGTTCGGCTTCTTCGTCGAGCTGGAAGACCTGTTCGTCGAGGGCCTGGTGCCCATCCACACGCTCCTCGGCGACCGCTTCGGCTACCAGGAGAATACCCGCCGGATCGTGGGCCAGCGCACCCGGCGGACGTTCTCGATCGGCGACGAGGTGAGCGTCCGCCTGGACCGCGCCGACACGGTCGAGCGCAAATTGCAATTCTCCGTGGTGTAGGGGTCGGGCATGCCCGACCCCCGGGCCCCCCCGCTGTAGAATGGGCGGATATGGTTTCCCGCCCCAGTTGGGACGACTACTTCATGGGCCTGGTCGAGGAGGTGGCCAAGCGCGCCACCTGCGACCGCGGCCGCGCCGGCTGCCTCATCGTCAAGGACAAGCGCATCATGGCCACCGGCTACGTAGGCGCGCCGCCGGACCTGCCGCACTGCGACGAAGCCGGGCACCTGCTGCGCAAGGTGATCGACGAGGAGGGCAACGTGCGCCAGCACTGCGTGCGGACCACGCACGCCGAGCAGAACGCCATCTGCCAGGCGGCGCGCTACGGCATTGCGCTGGACGGCGCCACGCTGTACTGCAAGATGGAGCCCTGCCGCGTCTGCGCCATGCTGATCATCAGCGTGGGCATCCGCCGCGTGGTGGCGCGGCGCCGCTACCACGCTGCCCAGGACACCCGCGAGATGTTCCGCCAGGCCGGCCTCGAGCTGCTGGTGCTGGAAGACACCCTCGAAGAATACAGCGATCAGTAGGGCCGCTTCACTTCCGCGCTGCCGGTGATGCGGACCCGGGCGTGCCGGTCGTGAAGCTGTCCACGGCAAGGTCGGCCACGTCGTCGAAGAGCATCGGCGGGCGGGCGTCGGCCTGCTCCCAGCGCAGGCGCACGTTGCGGAGGGTCAGCCCCTCGACGTGCCGCGCCCAGACGCCGTAGGCGGGCAGCACGCCGAACATGGTGGCCTCGGGGTACTTGGCGGGATGCTCGGGCGCCTCGAGCCCGCCCGCTTTCTGCTCGCCACCCTGGAAGGTGAGGTTGAGGTCGCTCAGGCTCACGCGGCGAACCGGGTGGCCCGGCAGTCCCGCGATGGGGCAGGTGCGCAGCGCGCCGGTGGCCACGAGGTTGCTGATGGACACATTCGCCAGCGAGCCCGGCACAGGCGGGTCCAGCCCGCGCCCCCGATTGCCCAGCCGGATGAACACCGGGGTGTCTACGTCCTGCATGGTGATGTTCGAGACCACGATTCCGTCGATGTGCGAGCCATCGACGCTCTCCATCGAGATGCCCGAGATGGGCCGCCGCGCGCCCGGGCGGCGGAACATGGCGCAGTTCGAGAAGGCCAGGTTCTTGAAGTCACCGCTCGACTCGGTCCCCAGCTTGATGTTGTTACAGGAGGTCGAGAGCACGCAGTTGGTGACGGTCACGTGCTCGGTCGAGCGCGGCGCCCCCAGCGCCAGGCTGGCCTTGGGGCAGATGGCGTCGTCCCAGGAATCGATGAAGCAGTTCGAGATGCGCACGTAGCGCGAGCTGTCCGGGTCGATGCCGTCGGAGTAACCGTTGAGGATGGTCACCCCGTCCACGTCCACCCAGTCGCACCCCAGAAAGCTGATCGAGTAGTTGGGCGCGTTCTTGACGGTGACGCCGCGGATGGCCACGCGCTGGCAGCGCTTCAGCGCAATGGGCTTGGGCCCGCCGCGCTGGCTACGGTTCCCGTCGATCGTGCCCTGGCCGAGGATGGCCACGTCGTGGAGGTCTTCGCCCGCCAGCAGAGCGTAGTGGAAGTAAGTGGTTTCGGCGTCGGCGTGGGAATCGTAGGCGAGCTTCTCGTAGGGGTCGAAGTCGGCGTGGTCGGGGCTCATGGCGAGGGTGGCGCCGGCCGCCACTTGAAGGGTGACGCTGCTGCGGAGGTGCAGCGTGCCGCAGAGGTACCTGCCGGCCGGCACGAGCACCGTGCCGCCGCCTTCCTTGGCGGCCGCCTCGAGGGCGGCCTGCACCGCGGCGGTGTCCTTCGCCACTCCGTCGCCCTTGGCGCCGTAGTCGCGGACGTTGTGAAACGGAACGCCGAGCGCCAGAGCCAGCGCCAGGCTCAGCATTCCCGCACCACTTCGAAGCCCATCAACCGGCCCATCTGCTCAATGGGACGCACGTAGTCGCCGTAGACCACCACGCGGTGCAGCCCGCCGGTGAAGTGCTCGAGCATCTTGCGGGCGTCGGCTACCCGGGTGCGGAACTTGGTGCGGCAGCCGCGGTCGCTATCCACATTGCCCATGACCTCGCCGGTCGAGACCGCGAATCTCGTCGGGTTGAGGAACTTGCCCACGGTGACCGTGTCGCCGATGGGCACCAGCACCTGCATGGAGACGCCCTTGTGGTCCTCCATGTGCGAGCGGATAATGTAGGGCGACGCCGGGCCGCCCAGTCCCTGCATGGCGGTGGCCGAGACGCAGTGCGCGTGGATGATCTCGTTACGGCTGGTGTCGAAGACCGGGTCGGTAACGAACCCGGGTTTGCCGGTGAAGGAGGTCAGCAGCAACTGGCTGGTGGTCGAGAGCAGGTCGCCCTCGCAGACGCCGTAGAAGCCCGCATCGTTCAGCTTCGACCACGCCACGCAGGGATAGGCGGGCAGTTCGCCGCGGCGGAATCCGCCCAGGCAGTCGATGGTGATGGCGTTGGCCTTCTGGTCCTTGAGCAGGGTGACCATGGCCAGGTAGAAGCGCAGGGCATCCTGGATGTCCTGACGCGAGGGCTCGACCACCCGGAGGGCGCCGCGCGTGAACTCCTCGGCCGCCTTGGCGGCGCGGGTGGCGTCGGCGGCCTCGTAAGCGGCCTTCACCTCCTGAAAGGTGGGGAAGCTGATGGTGGTGCCGAACTGCCTGGTGAGGCCTCCCGCGAGCTGGCTGCGGTCGGCGCCGGGCGCCACCACCAGCACCTTGCTCCGCCGCAGGTGGTGGATGGTGTAGAAGATGCGCATGTAAGGGTCGAGGTCCCCGTACTCGCTGCTGACGATCAGATCGGCCCGCTTGCCGCCCTGCACCCAGCCGGTCACGTCCGCGTAAGACCAGCCGGAATAGGGACGCGAGAATAGCAGCGTCGGCTGCTCAATCTCGCGCAGCGCGCGCAGCATGCCGCTGGTGCCCGAGGTGAGGTCGATCAGCAGCACGGCGTCCACGTCGCCGAGGCTCTTCACGCAGGCCTGGGCGTCCTCGGGTGTGCGCAGCATCTCGCCGCCCGAGAAGCTCACCAGGCCCGGGTGCTTGCGCTCGAGTTCGGCCAGCCGCGCCTCGATTTCGGCTTTCTCCTGGTTCACGTCCAGGGTGGGCTTGGGCCACGTGGGCTGCGGCACGGCCAAGTAGACCTTCTTCACTATGGCCGGCGCCGCCCAGGGCATGGAAGCAGCGCTGGCCTCGGCGGCCGCGGGCAGCCAGGCGCTCAGCGCGCCTAGCGAGAGACCGAATTCACGTCGTGTTACGGAGGAGTTCTTGTCTGGCATGACCGCGATTATACTGCGGTCCGCCAGTGTGGTCAGGCACCGTCCGGCAAATCCAGCACCGCGGGGCCGTGCTGGAGGCCGGCGCACTTGCGGAAGTCAGCCGGGATAGTCGGGCAAGTACCTGACGAACGCCAACCGGGGCTTGACGGTCTCAAAGAAAGCCCTATCAGCCGTCCAAAACTCGCAACCGCGGAGCTCGGCTAATGCGGCATAAGTCGCGTCGTACACGGTGTACTGGTTGAACTGCGCGCCAGCTCCCGGGCCCGCTGCCGCAGACGAGGATGCGTAGCAATCCCGACCGGGGCGCGGTCCAGGATGTCGAAGGCGAGTTGCTCGTCGCCAGGGGCCAGTCTCCCGGTGCTCGCGCACCTGCGGATCACACTATCCACTTCGGACAGGAAGATTGCGGGCGCGATCAGCCTCAGGCCCGCCGCAATCGACTCCCGCACCAGACGACGCGCTGTGGAGCTGTGCGTTTCGGTCTCCAGCGCCAGCTTCACGACGAGGCTGGCGTCCACGCACCGCTCGGTCATCGCTCGCCAGCCCGTTCCTGGCGGATGCGCCGGATCTCCTCGGAGGCGTCAACGGGGCCTCTAACCCGTATCCGGAGAGCTTCGCAT
>Ga0315289_10011292_pt1 | contig 12671 bp, 8 predicted proteins | sample YL17G11_40_MG_FD_203452 | JGI IMG/M metagenome (GOLD analysis project Ga0315289, IMG submission 203452) | Sediment microbial communities from Yellowstone Lake, YNP, Wyoming, USA - YL17G11_40 | ecosystem: Environmental > Aquatic > Freshwater > Lake > Sediment | place: USA: Wyoming | collected...
TTTTGGAGTGATGTGGGAAGCGTTTCCCTTTGGCCATGATGTAACCGATAACAAAAGTCAAATTATTTTACTTTCTTGGCTGGTGACCTTGTTTTTGGTCAAAGGGACGATCTTGGGAAAAAATCCCTCCAGGAACTTAGTTTCAGAAAAGACCTACTCCATTATGGTAATAATCAGCTTTGTGGTGACCGTGCTTATGTATCTGATCCCGCATAGCATAAGCTTTTAGGACTTTCGAAAAGGCCTGTAGTGGTCGCATTCATGCGACCCGCTCAACCAAAGAGAGCAAATGGAAGATTACAAAAAGCTTTCTGAGATCGCACTGAATCTGGCTAAGGATAAAAGGGCAACTTACTCAGACTTAAGAATTGAGAAAATAGAGGATGAAAACCTCAGTGTAAAAAATGGTTCCCCTGAGCTTATAGACAGATCTTCCGATTTCGGCTTTGGGATAAGGGTGATTGTGGATGGTGCTTGGGGATTTGCCGCAAGCGCTGATTTAAATGAAGATAACATTAAAAAAATCAGTCTTCAAGCGGTCGAAATTGCCAAAGCCAGTTCTCGACTCAAGAAAAAAGATGTAGTTTTGTCTCCTCTTGAGAAAATTGTCGATTCTTATAAAACTCCTATTATCCAAGACCCCTTTGCCATTCCATTGAAGGAAAAATTAGATTATCTTTTGTTCTTGGATAGCCTGATGAGAAAGGTTTCCGAGATAAATTTAACTGAAGCAGAAATGAGTTTCAGAAGGACGAATAAGTTTTTTGCCAACTCTGGAGGCTCCATCATTGAGCAAGAGATCATTCAAAGCGGAGCGGGAATATCAGCCACAGCCATGAAAACTCATCGGGAGATGGGGACAAGATCATATCCCAATTCCGGTGGACAATATGAGACCAAAGGTTATGAGTTAATTAAAGAGCTAAATTTTGAGGAGAATGCTGAAAAGATTTCTGAGGAGGCAGTGGCACTACTTTCCGCAAAAGAGTGTCCTTCGGGGACAACCACCATCATCTTAGATGGACCACAGGTGTCTCTGCAGATACATGAATCCATCGGGCATCCTTTGGAGTTAGATCGGGTATTTGGAGCGGAGAGAAATTTCTCCGGAACGAGTTTTGCCACAGTGGACAAATTAAATCAGCTGAAATATGGGTCGGAGATAGTGAATGTGGTCATAGATTCAACTTGTCCTTTTGGACTGGGAACTTTTGGTTATGATGATGAAGGGGTGAAATCTTCTAAGAAAGATTTGATCAAAAATGGCATATTGGTCGGGTATCTAACCTCCCGTGAAACCGCATCACTAATCGGGAGGTCCAGCAACGGCTGTGTGAGAGCGGATGGCTGGGGGAATGTCCCTATAATCCGAATGACCAACACCAATCTTCTGCCCGGCGATAAAACTTTGGAACAGATGATCTCTGAAGTGGACGAAGGGATCTATATGCAAACCGTAAGAACCTGGTCCATAGATGACAATAGGGAAAATTTTCAGATGGGATGTGAGATCGGCTGGGAGATAAAAAATGGGAAATTGGGAGAGATGATTAAAAATCCTTCATATTCTGGTAATTCTATTGAATTCTGGAATTCCTGCGATGCCATTGCCAATGAAAAATATTGGAAAATCTGGGGCACTCCCAACTGCGGCAAAGGTCAACCCGGTCAGAACATGCCCACCAGCCAGGGGGCTTCACCGGCAAGATTTAGGAATGTGAAGGTAGGCGGCTAATGATAGTATTGTTTTTCGTCCCTAAAACATAAGAAAATTCAATGGAAAAAGAGAAGGTTTTTGAAATTTTAAAAAAGGGATTAGCTTATTCTGAAGCGGATCAGACTGAGTTGGTCTTTATGGAGGAGGATTTTGCGCTTACTCGGTTTGCGGAGAATGTGATTCATCAGAATATGGCTCGTGCGGATCATACTTTGATGGCAAGGGTGGTATTGGGGAAAAAGGTGGGGGTGGCTGTGACCAATAGCATCAAAGATGAAGATATAAAAAAGGCAATCAAAGACGCTGAAGAGATCGCCAAAAATCAACAAGAAGATCCCGACTTTGTCTCCTTGCCTGTTTCCTCACTTGCTTTGGAAGCCAAAAGTTATTTCTCGAAAACGTCCGAATATTCACCTTCGGAAAGAGCAAAAGGCGTTGAGGGTGCAGTGAAAAGGTGCAAAAGCCAAAACACATCTGGCACGGGAGCTTTTCAGACCGAAACCGATGTTACCTGCGTGGTCAACTCTTTGCGCACGAAACAATATTTTCAAGAGACCAAAGCTCAGTTTTCCTTGACCGCCAGCTCGAGTGATACAGCTTCCGGATGGGCACAAGGTTACGACCAGGACGTGAAAGAGATCGATATAGAGAACATCACTCAAAGAGCAGTTTTCAAAGCGATCTTATCCTCTAACCCGATTGAGCTTCCTCCCGGAAAATATACCGTGATTTTGGAAGAGGCGGCAGTTGCATCTCTTCTTTTATTTTTGGGCTTTTTGGGATTCGGAGCAAAGACATTTACTCAAGGACGGAGTTTTATGGCGGGAAAGATCGGGGAGAAAATAACCGGAGATAATATCACTATCGTTGAAGACCCTTACGACCCGGTAATGAATGCCATGCCTTTTGATTATGAGGGTGTGGTGAAGAAGAAAGTTCCTTTGATTGAAAATGGAGTTGCCAAAGGAGTTGTTTACAATTCCTATTATGCCAACAAAGCGGGAGTCGAGTCGACCGGGCATGCGCTTCCCCCCAACAATACCTTTGGTCCTTATCCCAAGAATATGGTGATGTCTTCAGGCAATTCAAGTTTGGAAGAAATGATCTCGTCTACTGAAAGAGGAATTTTAATCACGCATTTCTGGTATATCAATTACATGAATCCTATGAAGACCATGGTGACCGGAACCACAAGAGATGGGACCTTTTTGATAGAAAATGGAAAGATCAAATCCGCAGTCAAGAATATGCGAATCGGACAAAGCATCTTGGAGGCTTTCTCTAACGTGGAGATGACGTCAAAAGACAGAAAATTGTGTCCTCAGTATGGGGTGGTAATGTATGTGCCGGCAATGAAGATAAGGGATTTTACTTTTATGGGAGGTTAATAAGTTACTATGCTTGATCGCAGAAAATTTCTAAAGATCTTTAGTTTTATCACTTTGGCTTTTTCATTTTTGCCCAGCATAGTTTTGAAGAACTCCTCTTTTTCTGCACGCACAAATAGTGAGCCTTTGAAGCAAACCGAGAATTGGCTTTATGGGTCTTCAAAAAAGGGCTGTTCCACATCCAGATTGGCTTTGGAATATCATGGTTCTTTGGATGATGGATTGGATGATTTTTTGAATTTCCGTATCCCCTTTGGAGTTTACTAATTAAAAGTAATTATCTCTGATACGAGACTCCCCCTCACCCTTGCCCTCTCCCCTCTGGGGAGAGAGTTCACCCTGAAGAGAGGGTTAGGGCAAAAACAAATTCCTCATGACCAATACCTGTCTTGAAATTCTAAATCAAGCTGTCGAAAAGTTAAGGTCTTCAGGAATTGACAGACCTCGCACCAATGCTGAGCTTTTGTTGGGCGCGGTTCTCTGTAAGAATAAAGTTGATCTTTACCTCAACAAGGATCGAACCTTAACTTCTGATGAAATTGAGAAATTTAATCAATACATGAAGGAGAGAATTTCGCATAGACCAGTTCAATATATCATCGGCACGGTTGAATTCTTTGGATTGGAATTTAAAGTGGACGAAAGGGTATTGATTCCCCGTCCGGAGACAGAGACTTTGGTTGAGGTGGGGATCGCACAACTTGTAAACAAAGAAAATCCTAAGATAATAGATTTGGGCACAGGCTCGGGAGCCATTGCCATCAGCTTGGCAAAGAATGTGAAAGAGGCTTTTGTCTATGCAACAGACGTTTCTAAGGATGCTTTAGATGTAGCAAAAGAAAATGCCATAAAAAATAAGATGGGGAATCAAATTGAGTTTCTCTGGGGTGATCTGTTTGAGCCTTTGAAAAATAAAAATCTTGAAGGTCAAATAGATTGTGTGGTTTCAAACCCTCCGTATGTGAGCAAGGGTGAGCTTGAAACCTTACCCAGAGAGATCAAAGATTATGAGCCTATAGTGGCTTTGGCGAGTGAGGGTAAGGGAGTTTTCTTTCATAAAAAGATAATTGAAAATTCTTTTGATTTCTTAAAGATAGGCGGACTCTTAGCTTTGGAGGTAGCTTTTGGTCAAGCCGGAAAAGTAGCGGATTTAATTCGCCAAAGTGAGAGTTATAATAATATAGAAATAGTAAAGGATTTAAGTGGAATCGATAGGGTGGTGAAAGCAATAAAGCGGTCAACGGATTAAGCTCGTCAACGGATTAAACGGATGAAACGGATGAATATGGTTCGGTAAGCTCACCACAAATCCATTTAATAGATTCGCTTTGCTCACTACAAGTCCGTTGCATCCGTTGACCTGTACTTTTCATCCGTTGACCAATGCATTTCAATCCTTGACAGACCCACCCTGCGTATTGTCAGCTTGCAGGTGACGCATCCCCCAATTCATCGGGAGTGCGTGACCCCGCATGTATGGGCGTTAACCAGCCCTTCAGAACGAGTTTTTTTGTGCTTGACTTATTTATGGATTTTGAGTAGAATGGGAAAAATAGAATTCTATAGTAAAATATCGGATGAGATTAACTGGGAGGGAGTTCTGTGTTACCCAACATTACCATTGAATTAAGGCATCAGGGGGATGATACTTACGAAAGTCGTATCCTTAGCCAAGAAAAACGGGATATACTTCGATGCGAATTTACCCTCAACGAAGATGACTCATATTTTGTGCTAGGGAAAGGGTATCTCGAAAAAGATGCAGAACGTGAGGACAAAGATGTTGACTCTGGATTCATTCAACGCATGGGCAAACACTTCTATGATCTTATCACCGATGGAAAGGATGATTTCAAAAACCACCTCCGCTTAAATCAAGAGTTGAAGGGAGGCTATTGCCTTACCTTAGCATTAGATTACAAGATCATCAAAGAAAAACCGCAAATCAAAAAATCTGATGACAAAGAAGACATCAAAGAATTACGGGAGCGATTGAAGGCAAAGCCAGATGGTATTGAGCGATTAAGTAAGAGTGCAAATTTACTATGGCAAATACCCTGGGAATATATGCATGATGGTGATGATTTTCTGGCGGTATCAGGCAAGACACGCTTTGTTCGAAAACCCATAGGCTTAGGCGAACTCCCCTCAATCAAAAGCCCACAACCCTTACGCCTTTTAGTGGTGGTATCCAGCCCAAATAGGCTACCAGAGTTGAATAGCGAGAAGGAGATAGGAGTAATTCAGGAAGTGCTTGATGACGCAAGACTCAAAGGCTATTTGGAGATTCAGTTTGAAGAGATAGCTACATTGAGCAATATACGTAGTAAGATTAGACACTTTCAACCACATATACTTCATTATACCGGTCATGGTGGAAAATTACCATTTACCAATGAGACCTATTTAGCTTGTGAGGATGATGATGGTGAGCTAAAGCCTATCTTTGGTGATGACCTAAGGCGCATCACTCAGGATAGTGAGAGCTTACAGTTGGTAGTCCTCTCTGGCTGTATGACTGCACAAACCCATCATCATGATGCATTGAAAGGTGTTGCTACCACTCTCCTGCAGGATAGCTTGCCCGCGGTATTGGCTATGCAATACTCTATACTGGATGAATCTGGTATAGAATTTGCGACCAAATTTTATGAGGAGCTGAGCAAAGGCTCAAGTGTGCTTGAGGCGGTAAATGAAGTGCGACTTAGGCTCTTTGATCTGAGAGGAAAAGATAGAGCGGATTGGGGTCTTCCCGCTCTTTATCTGCGAACGCCTGATCTTCATCTGATCGATCCCACCATACCATCGAAACCTGAGGCAATGAGGGCAGAACAGGTGAATATCGGAGGATTGCCTGTTGTTCGTGGATTTGTAGGGAGAAAAAAGGAGATCAGGGATATACGTCAGGCGATTAACAGTCCACACATGCCAGCAGTTTATGTTTATGGATTAGGTGGAGTGGGTAAAACCGCTTTGGAGGCTAAGATTATCGAAAAGGTCCAATTGGATAAATCAGTTGAAGCCTTCTGCGTGATAAGATGCGATAAAATAGAACCTACCTTTGCCAATGTAATAGAAAAACTGGCTAATTTCATTTCCTATCAGGGGAAAAAGGGTCATGCTGAGGCAGGTCAGATCCTGAAAGATAGCCGTTTTCCCATTGATGAACGCATATCTTTGGTTAACAACGCCATTAGAGACTACCGTTATCTATTCATCTTTGATAATTTTGAGTCTCTATTTGTCAAACAGGCTCCTGTCGGTGAGTTAAAAGATGAGGAGTTGACCAAATTCTTTTCATCTCTATTTGACCTTAACTGGCACTCCACCTTCCTCTTCACCTGTCGCTATCAGTGGAAGCTTCTGACTGAAATAAAAGATGGAGGCAAAAGCTTAAAATCCGGGCTTCCAAAAGAAAATCTTCTCACCATTCACCTGCCAGGACTAAACGAACATCAGACCATTCAATACATGAACAATTTGGCTGGTCCTCTAAGTAGATTGGAGTATAAGACGCAATTGCAACTACTTCCTTTGGTGAAGGGATATCCAAAGGCTGTTGAATTACTCGACTCCTATCTAAAGAAGCGCACAGTCTCCCAGGTGCTTGATGATAAAGAGCTTCGTGGTAAGGTAATAGAAGATGTAGGCGCATATTTTATGGACGGGCTGTGGCAGGATTTGAATAAAGATGAAAAAGAAGCGCTGGCAAACTTAGCCGTGTTCCGCCGTCCCTTAAGAAAAGAGGATATTCAAAGGCTTGTTCCCAAAAAAGATGCACTGACTAAATTGATGGGATATTCTTTGGTCCAGCTTGAAGGTGAGGGCAGAGGTTATGTCGTCCATCCGGTGGTTAGTGAATATGTGCTAAATAAGATAGGCAAGGAAGAATGCAAGAGACTGCACAAAAAGGCAGTCGAGTTTTACATTCATCAGCATGATGATTTGTTGAAAAAAGTGCCAGATAATCTAAAGGACAAGCCTTTGGAGGCACTCTGCGTTGTGACGAGGATGTTCGCTCAACGAGGGATGCGTGAAGAGGCAGAGGCAATGACCTCATCTTTGCTTGAAATTCACCATCACCTATTTGAAGCCGAAGACTACAAAGAGGCAGGTTATATTGTCAATGCGATTTGGGGATTTTTAAGAATGCAGGGACTTCGAGAATTGGCAAAGGAACTGTTAAGAAAAACCATTGATTCAGTTGAAGGGCGAAGTAAAATTGGGAATAAGGGGAATTTGGCTACTTTACTGCTGGATGAGGGAAAATGGCAGGAGGCGCTGGCAATCAACCAAGAATGCATAGATTATTTCAAGAAGGATAATGACAAATATAGCATTGCTGTATTTGTCAGTCAGCAGGCACTGATTTATCAAGACCGGGGTGAATACGAGCAGGCGTTAAAGCTGGAGCAACAAGCACTTGCTCTGGATAAAGAGAGGGATGACAAAGAAGGTATTGTGATTGACTATTCCCGCATCGCACAACTGCTACATAGGATGGAAAAGTATGAAGAGGCATTGAAACAAGTAGAAGAAGGACTAAAGTTGGCACAGGGGTTAGGTAATCGCCGGCGTGAATCTGAATTCCTCCATCAACTTGGCTTGACCTTGAATCAGCTAAATCGTCCCAAAGAAGCTTTTGAACATTTCAGCAAAAGCATTGCTATCTTTGAACAAATTGGCGATAAAGCAGGTCAGGCAGGTTCACTTCATGAGATTGGCAAGCTGATGCACCGAGCAGAGCAATTCAAAGAGGCAGTGAACTGTTATCAGCAGGCATTAAATGTTGCTACAGAGCTTGGCGATCCGGTCAAAGTGGCTATCTCACTTGAGGCAATCGGTATCATATTTGAAGACCAGGGGCATTATCAAGAGGCACTAATCAAGTATCAGGAGGCATTGCAATTATTTCAGCAGTATGGCAGTCCACAAAATATTGCTCATACCGAGCGAAACATCGCCCGAGTGAAGAAGCTGATTGGTCAATAAGCTAAGGTGTAGGGGCTCGATTCATCGAGCCCGAAGGCGGGATCGCATGAATGCGACCTACATGTGTTCGAGTGGGGATTCAACCCCCCACCTGACATAGAAAAAGGAAGATGCCCCCTCACCTCTGATCCTCTCCCCGGAGGGGAGAGGAGGAAGAGTTCCCTCTCCCCTGGGGGAGAGGGATATAGGGTGAGGGGGAAATCCTCAATGGCAGAACAGAGTTCTGCCACCTCATTATTGTCAACTATTCAATCCGTTTCTAATTTACCCACCAGGTCGGTCATTTTCTTAATTTTTTTCCTTCTGCAATATGCGTCAAGTCCATTGATGATTTTGATTGAAGTTTGCGGGTCAACAAAATTGGCGGTTCCCACCTGAATCATGGAAGCTCCGGCTAAGATGAACTCCAAGGCATCCTCGGTGTTCATGATCCCTCCTATCCCGATCACCGGCACTCTCACAGCTTTTGCCACCTTCCATACCATAGCCAAAGCCACCGGCTTGATGGCAGGACCGGAAAGACCACCGGTGACGTTAGCCAGAACCGGACGCATTTTTTCTGTGTTGATTGCCATGCCCACTAAAGTGTTGATCAGAGAGATAGCATCCGCACCAGCTTCCCTAACTGCATTTGCGATCTCCACAATATCCGTCACATTGGGCGAAAGCTTGGCGATGATGGGATAGGATGTATTCTCCTTGACCGCTTTTATACAATCGTAAGCTGATTTGGTCTTTGATCCAAAAGCAATTCCCCCTTCTTTCACATTGGGACAGGAAATATTGATCTCCAGCATGTCGATCCCTTTACACCGGTTTAGCCTCTTCACCACCTCCACATATTCACTCACTGTGCTCCCTGCCACATTCACGATTATTCTGGTTTTAAGTGATCTTAAAAACGGGAGTTTCTCTTTTATGAATTTTTCCACCCCCACATTAGCCAAGCCGATGGCATTTAACATTCCGGAGGGAGTCTCGAAAGTTCTGGGAGGTGGATGCCCTTCCCTCGGACGTAAAGTTATGGACTTGGTAATGATTCCCCCTAATTTATTTAGATCAATCAGGGATTTATGTTCCTCCCCATAACCGAAAGTTCCGGAGGCAACCAGAACCGGGTTTGAGAATTTAACTCCTGCTATTTTGACTGAAAGGTCAGGCTTCATTGTCAGATCAACTTTTGTTTGACCTCACCCCCTATTCCCCCTCTCCATTTCATGTTGAAAATCCCGCCAGAAGCGGGTGAGAGGGGATAGGGGTGAGGTTCTAAAGACGCAAGACAAGTCTTGCTACTCCAAACTAATTTCTCTGGCATCAAATACAGGTCCATCAATGCAGACTCTTTTGTATCTTCCATTCTCAAGTTTTACCACACATCCCCAACAGGCCCCTACCCCGCAAGGCAGATGTCCCTCCAAAGAGATTTGACAAGAAAAGCCGTATCTTTTGGAGATATCTGACATCTTTTTTAACATCTCCGGAGGTCCGCAAGAATAAACCATAAGTTTGGGTGCCTCCTTTTTTCTCCTTGTAATTTCCTTTAAGAAAACTTCCGTGACTAAGCCTTTGGTTCCAAAGCTCCCATCATCTGTGGTCACTTTCAAGTTGGCTCCCAAAGTTTTTAGTTTTTCATAATACAAAAGCTCCTTTTGGGTTTTGGCGCCCAAAAAGAACATAAGTTTCTCAAGGTCTGTTTTCTTAATTAAATTGGTAAAAAGAAACCAGAGTGGGGCGATTCCCATCCCTCCAGCTACCAGCATCACCGTTTTCCCTTTTTGGGGGAGTGAAAAGTTATTTCCGATAGGACCAAGAATATCCAGCATATCCCCGGGAGATTTTTCTGACAAAATCCTGGTCCCCTTTCCCACCACTTTAAATAAAATCTCGAAACATCCCCTTTGTTTATCCACGCAATGCACGCTGAAGGCTCTTCTCAGAAGAGGATAAGGATTGGGGTTAACTTTTATGTGAACGAAATTTCCGGGTTTTACCTTCTGGGAGATATAGGGGGATAAAAGAGTGAGCCTAAATATCTCTTGGCTGAGTTTCTCTTTTGAAACTATTGAGCTGGTAGATTGCAAGATCATCCGTCTACTGCTTAATCCCACTTTGATCGATGTGGCTATCTTGATTGGTTGTTGGGGGTATCACCTCCACATCATATAAAAACCATCCACCCAAAAGCTTGGCATCGATTTTTTGAGGATCGAAGGTGGTTTTTAAAGCCGCTTGTTTTGCGGCTTCATCTATCCAATAGTTACCCGTCTTGTTTACCGGCGCCGCATCGATTACTTTGCCTTCGAAATCGATCATAATTTTAAGTCCCACCTTCCCTTTAATGCCTGACTCCTTTTCCGATTCGGGATAGATAAACTCCCCTCGTTTGAGCGGTTCCGGTGCCATGTGAATGGAAGACTCCGAACTTGAGGTCGTATCAATCTTGGCAGTATCTGACGCTAGTTGTTCCGGAGGTTTCTGCTGTTGGGGTGGGGGAGAAGGGGGAGTCCTCATGGTGGCAGAAAGCCCTAATTTGATTCGAGCCGCTTCCGCATACTCTGAGTTGGGGTATTGATCTATCACCTTCTGGTAAGCCAAAATCACGGTGCTGTCTCCCGGGTTGGCATAATATTCGGTGATCCAGGCAATCGCATAAGCGGCTTTGCCAGCATAAATGCTTTGAGGAAATTCCTGGATTATTCCATTATACAAAACTAAGGCTGAATCAACTTTTTCATACTCGAATAACATTTTTTCCGCTTCCAGATACTTTCTCTCCGGGTTGGAAACCTCAAAAGAGTCGGGGCATACTTTTAGAAATTCTAAGGCTGGTTTAAAATAGTTTGAACCTGGATAGTCTTTTAGAATCCTTGCGTAGATCTCTTTCGCCCCAGTGGTATCTTTTTTAATGTTTTCCAAAATCCAGGCGGCCGCATAAAGGGATTGGGGCGCATATTCGGATTCCGGATGCTTAGCCGCCAAAAGCAGATATTCCGCTAAAGCCGAATCGGGCTGATTCATCTGGGCTAAGTAGAATTCAGCTAAAAGGAACAAAGCATTACACGATTTTTCTGTCTCCTCAGCAGATAACTCTGTTTGATACTCCTCCACCTTAGAAATATTGGCACTTTTGGTTAAAGCCTCTTGAGCTATCTTGGATTGGGGACTTTCGGCCTTACAGCTATCAAACAGCTCCTTGGCTTTTTTCAAATCTCCGAATCTTTCTAGATATATCATTCCTAACTGATAAAGTGCCGTGGCGGAATGCGCGGTCTTAGGATAATCCTTGACGATCTTATCGTACTCCTGGATGGCTTCTTGGGTACTGTCTGAAAGCAATATCCCCTCTATAATTTTCAGCTTAACTAAGGGGAGCTTTTCTACGTATTTGGTTTCCTTGGAAAGCCCGGTGAAGATCTTCATCCCCTCTTCAAAGTCCCCCATTAAATAACAGCATTCTCCACTTTTAAATTGTGAGTCAAAAAGCTTATCTGGTTTGGGGTTGTATTTCTCCACTTGCGCAAAAGCCTCTTTGGCTTGTGCGTAATCCTTTTTTAACCAGAAGCTCTCCCCGATACGAGCTTGGGCAAAAACAGCCAGGGTGTCTTTTTCGTAATTTTCCACCAGGTGTCGGTAATAGCTTACGGCATCATCATATTCCCCCCTCTCAAAATATATCCCTCCCAATAGAAAATCCGCTTCAGCCCTTTTCTTCTTTTCAGCTTTACTTGACTGGACTAGCAATTTCAAAGATTGGATCGCATCCAATTCATTTCCAGATTTGTACTGGCACAAGCTGACGTAATAATGGCAATCATCCACAAATTTACTTTTGGGAAAGCTGGTCAAAAGCTCCTCAAATTTCCTTTGGGCTTTGGCGTATTCCCCCATATTGTAGTAAGCCCGCCCGATCAAAAACAGAGCGTCATCGGCCCACTTGCTTTTGGGATGAAAGATCAAGACTTTGGAAGCTTTCTTTATGGCCTCCTCATATTTCTGATTTGCCGCGGTGCTCTTTACTCCCGCAGCCAAACGCTTCTGCGTATTTTCGCCTTCTTTGAAACTCTTCTTAGCGTTATAAAAGGTGTTGTAATAAGTACAGCTAACGAAAAGCAGGGATAGAATCAAAATGATCTGAAATTTGTTTCTCAAAATCTTTCACTCCCCGAATTTTAATCTTCTTGCATCCAGCCTAAAGTCAAGCCCGACTCAAAAAAACTCTCTTTTGCTTGTTCATATTCCTCGTGGGTGATTTTCCTTTTTATTGATACGTCTTCTTTCGCCTTAAAGCTGGGAAAATATTGTCCCATCAAACTCACATAAACTTGGGCAGAAATTTCCTCCTTTATGAATCTAAAAGTTTTTTTGCTTCCCGCCAGGTCATTGGGAAGGATCAAGTGTCGAATCAAAAGTCCCTTTTTGGCTAGACCATCTTCATCGGTGACTAAATTCCCCACCTGCCTATACATCTCTCTTATGGCTTCTCGGTTGACCTCCACATAATCTTCGACAGAAGACAGCCTTTTTGCTACCCGATTATCCGAATAGCGCATATCCGGAAGATATACGTCGATTAT
>Ga0315289_10011293_pt1 | contig 12670 bp, 13 predicted proteins | sample YL17G11_40_MG_FD_203452 | JGI IMG/M metagenome (GOLD analysis project Ga0315289, IMG submission 203452) | Sediment microbial communities from Yellowstone Lake, YNP, Wyoming, USA - YL17G11_40 | ecosystem: Environmental > Aquatic > Freshwater > Lake > Sediment | place: USA: Wyoming | collected...
TTGATCAGGCGATCATTGATAACATAAATGTTCCTGGAATTAAATATGGTTGGGTTGTTGAATCACGGGTAATTATTCCGAGAGTTATAAAGCAATTTAAAGAGAGGTATAAAGAAATTTCTCAGGCATATAAATATGTCTTTACCCATTATAAAGAGTTGTACGATCTTGCTGAAAATTTTATTTACTTACCTCCACATGGTTACTGGATTGATAAGCCGGCTTTATACAAAAAAAGTAAATTGGTTTCTTTGGTAAGTTCAAATAAAAATATGGGGCCAGGACATGTTTTCAGATTGGGATGGGTTAATAAGCTTAAAGGTAAAGTTGATATTTTTGGCCGCGGTATCAGAACAATGGCTAAAAAAGAAGAAGCCCTTTGTGATTACATGTTTTCAGTGACTATTGAGAATGATCAATACGAAACTTACTGGACGGAAAAGATTCTTGATTGTTTTGTTACCGGGACGGTACCAGTATATCACGGGGCTCCTGACTTGGCTAATTTTTTTAATATGGACGGTGTGATTGTTTTAAATGACAATTTCGATCCTTCTAAATTAACAGAGGATCTTTATAATTCTATGCTGCCGGCGATTCAGGATAATTATGAGAGGGCACTGAAATTTAATACCATAGAAGATATTATTTATAAAATTATAAAGGATGCTTAAATGAAGATAGCTTATGATATTGGTGCCAATGTAGGTAATTGTACGGCTTGGTTTTTATCCAAGGGCTATGACTTAGTTGTAAGTGTGGAGCCCGATGTGAAAACTTTCGGTAATTTATATAATAGATTTTGCATGGATAGTCGTGTTCTTCTTCTTCCTGTGGTGATTTCAAACACATCAGGAAAAATTGATTTTTATGAATCTAATTGTTCTACGATCAGTACCGCTGATGATTTCTGGGTGTCTTCTTCCAGGTTTGCTGGGCAGTATAATTGGAATAAAACAAAAAAGAATGCGATAACATTAACCAATATGTTAAATTGCTTTGGTACGCCGGATTTTATTAAAGTCGATGTTGAAGGACATGAATTGCAGGTTTTTAAAGGATTGAAGGAAAAGGTTAATTGTACAATTGGTTTTGAATGGGCTGAAGAAAAATGGGACCAGATTCAGGAGACAATACAGCATTTACAAAGTTTGGGCTATGCGGATTATGCTTTTACTTATGCGGATTCTCTGGATGAATCCCTTAATTTAACTTATAAATCTTGGGATTCCTGTGAAATTCATAGTGATATTAACCCTTCCCGTAAAGATAAATGGGGTATGATTTATTTGAGGTAATTATGAAAATATGTGTTATAAAACAGCCGGCTGGATTGGGAGATATTTTCTTTACACAGAAAATAGCGCACGATGTTTTAACTGGAAAGAAAGCTGACCTTGTTATATGGCCGGTTATTAAGGAGTATTCTTATCTTTCTGATTATTTGATAGGGGATAAAATATTCTTTGTGAATGAAGAAGAATTTTTTCCTTTTAAAAATGTTTATGCGTCAGAAACAAAGGACCAGATTTCTCTTCGTGGCGAGTTGATTTACATCCCTTTACAAAGTGCTGATTCGCTTATTAAAGATGTTCCAGTTATGCAGGCGAAGTATAAGTTTTACGGGTTGGATTACTCAGATTGGAAAAACTTTTTCAATTTTAAAAGAAATTACGAAAGGGAAAATAAGCTGATTGATTATTTGGGAATAAATATCAACGAGCCATTTAATTTAATAAATAGGAAATTTGGATCAAAGAACTACGCTCATTTAAATAATAATATCCCTATTCAGGTTAATAATGGGTTTAAAAATATAGAAATGGAATACTTGGATTTTGATAATGTATTTGATTGGATCGGACTTATGGAAAAGGCAGTGGAAATTCATACTGTGGATACGGTATGGTGTTATTTATTGGCAAAGTTGGGCAATAAGAATGTTACTGTTTATTCCAGAACAAAAAATCAATTCTTTTTCAGTTATGTAAACGGAATTTTTGATTCAGATTGGAAATTTATATTATGATAAGTATTCTTGTGGATGAAGCTTATGCTTTTGATTTTCTTGCTATACTTCAGATAAAGAGTGATCTGGATTTTGAAAATAAAATTAAAAAGTTTAATTTTATGAAGTGCTATGATCATTTAAAATCACAAATTGGTGAAAAATTGTTTTCAGCTATATTTCATTCTCTTGAGTATAAGGAATGTTACGATGCAAATTTTGAAACATTCAAAGCTGTTGATCTCGCAAAAACGGATGCCGTTCCTGCTTCCTATGTAGATAATTGTAATTATAAAAGACATCTGGCAAAACAGAAAATACAAAAGAAGTTTTTTAACGAAGATTTATCTGAAGTAAAAATAGGCTACGAACAGTATATGGAGAAATAATTATGGGTCATTTACAGGCTTTCGACGTCCAGAGTATTATAGATCTTTACAATTTGAAGGGCTACATTGAAACTGGAACTGGTATAGGTGATAGCTTAGGGCATGCTCTTAAATTTAGTGCCTTCGAGCAGCTCTTTTCCATTGATTATGATGAGGATCTTTATAAGAAAGCCTTAATAAATTTTCAGGACCCGAGACTGAAATTGATAAACAACTTATCCCGCGTAGCATTACCGGAAATTTTAAAAGAACTATCCATGGATAAGAACTATTTATTTTTTCTGGATGCACATTTTCCCAAGGCTGATTTTGGGACTGATCCGGATAGGTATGTTAAATCAGTGTCTGATTTTGGTAAGGACGCAATTCCTTTGGAAGAAGAATTAAATATCATTAAAAATGCCCGACTCAATGCTAAGGATGTTCTTCTTATAGATGATGTATGGATTTACGAAGAGGGGCCTTTTGAAGGTGGTAATTGGTCGGAACGTAAGAAATTAACTATTGGTAATATGAGTTTTGTAAAATCCATTTTTGAAGATACTCATACCATAGGCATAAATTATAAACAACAAGGCTATTTAGTCTTGATACCCAAAGGACAATTATGAAAATTATAGGCTATGACGGATTCAATTATAATGGGAATGAAGTCAGATTGAATGAGATTTTTAATACCATTAAATGGAATCAAAAAATATTCGATAAAATATTGATTTTCTTTCATAAGCCTGATGATTTGAATCTCTATAAACAATTTCAGGGTGTGCCCAATATTGATTTGAGGATGCTTCCGGAAAATACCCCTGATTTAAGTATGCAGGACCTGTTTAATTTGGTCAATAATAATTCACAGCCTGAAGATATAAAGTGTTTTTCCAATTTGGATTCCATTTTTACAGAATCCTGGAATAATGTAACCATCGCAGACGATGTATTTATGTTTTTAACAAACCGGTCAACAGAAGACGGCTCTCCTGATGGTGGCGTTGGTAAACCCAGTTGGACTGAGGGATTGGATTTATTTAATCAACAAGGTATTTTGGATCCAACAAAATTTGTCAATTATAATGATCCGAATGTCCCTTCTACTATTTACGGCCGATGGTTCTTTGCTCAGTGCGGTTGGTCCTGGAAGACTGTTAAACCGATCGCAGGTAAGGCTTTTCTTGGTCATAGAGGTGCTGAACATGTCTTCCTAAGGGAAGTGAGGAATGCTGGCTATAAAGCTATGTCAGGAGCTTTAAAATACCCGACATATCATAACCACGCTTCCAATATAAGAACTGATCGACAGATGAGTATAGTTGATAGTGCAGTCAACACTGGAAGGCTTTATCCTCAGGAGGTCTTATGAAAGTCCTTAATTTTGTAAGGCCCGAAAACGGTCTGATACATGATCCTTTGTATAATATTGGTTTTGAAAAATATGAGAAGGAAACTAGAGATTGTTATCTTTTTATGGCGGATTATATAAGAGATCTGGAAACCAATCCAAATTACCGGGACAAGGAACGTGTTGTATTTGCAGTTGAGGAACCAAATTTCTGCTGGGGTCCGGATAGTCCACCGGCAAAAACCACCATATTAGCAGACGCAATTTTAACTTTGTGCCCTTTTACCGCGGAGACCACAGAAAAAAGGACTGCAGTATTTTATCCTTTTAATGAGGATTTCATACCTAAAAGTTTTGATAAGGAATATGATGTTCTTTATTCTGGTTCTAATCCTCAATATGTTCCGTGGAGCACATATTTGAGTATAATAAGTCGATATAAATATCGGCATATTTATTACAATGCCGGAACTAATCCTTCCTGTACCTATCAAGAAAAGATTAGTCTTCTTTCAAAAACCAAAGTTACATTAGTACATGGGCTATGCAGTGTTCAACCGACCCAGGTTCATCAGTATATGAGTTTCCCGAATGCTGCTAAAAACAGAGCCTTTTCTCATTTAAGTTCGGGTTTAATGCCCCAACTTAAGACCAGGATGTTTGAACCAGCATTTTGTAAATCTTTAATTCTGTGTTATAAAGATCCCTGGAATGTAATTGAAAATTATTTCGATCCGGAGAAAGAATTTATTTATTTCGAGAATGAACAGGACCTGTCAGAAAAGCTGCAATTTATTTTGAATAATTATGGAAATTATACCGGTATAATAGAAGCTGCCTACACCAGAGCTATTAATAATTATACCACCAAACATTTTATAGAAAAGTACTTAAAATAATGCTGAATATAGGATTTGTTTTACCCCCAACGACAAATGCAAAGCCTTTTAGACAGGTGCCCTTAACCTCTTTGTATTTGCTTTCTATACTGGAACAAAAATTTGGAGATAAAATAAATGTTTCGGAAATAGATCTTCGTGGGGTAAAAGAAGAAAATCTTATTTTTTATGTACCTGAAAAAGACGTTTACTTTTATACAGTCATGAGTCCAGAATGGGAAGACGTAAAAAAGGTACGGGAAGAAATAAAAAAAGCTTACCCTAAGGCAAAACACGTCGCTGGGGGTGTTCACGTCTATCTCTTTCAAGAGGATTGTTTAAAAGTTTTTGATAGTATATCAATTGGTGCTGGGGAAATAACGGCGGTTGAAATTGTGGAGGACCTTTTACATCAAAAAGAACTAAAAAGAATTTATAAATACGAACATATCGGAAAAATTGATCTGAATGATTACCCAATCCCATCGCGAAAGTTTCTTCCGAAAACTTCAATTGTGCAAACTGGACTTCTGGTGGGGAAGAACAGCTCTTTATTGACGACCGATGTTCTGTTTTCCAGATGGTGCCCTTTTCATTGTGCTTTCTGTGTTAACATAACTTTTGGTAAAACAAAATTCAGGTCTCCTAAAAATATTGAAGACGAAATAGAGTATTTGAAAAGTGAGTATAAAATTCAGGCTTTGGTTTTAAAAGATGATAATGGAATACCTATTCAGAAAGATATCGCAAGGCCTTTTCTGGAAGCAGTAGCTCGTACTAATATAAAATGGAGAGGGCAGTCTCGTGCGAACGGCATTCCAGAAGAAATAGTTAAATTAGCTGCTGAGTCCGGCTGCACTGATATAGCTATTGGTATTGAAAGTGCCAGTCCTCGAGTATTGAAGGCCATTAATAAAAAAATAGACCTTAATGAAGCCAAAAATTACATAAGACTTTTAAAGAAATACGGTATCGGTGTTCGACTGCTGCTTATTATGGGTCTTCCTGGGGAAGATGAAAAAATTTATTCGGAGATGTTGGAATTTGTAAATGAGACGGAACCAACCTCTGTTGTTTTATCTTTATTTAGTCCTTATCCAGGGTCTCCTATAATGTCTGCTCCAGAAAAGTATGGTGTTGAATTATTGCCTCATGAATATAAACAACTTCGAAATTATTTTGGAAGGTTGGACAAAAGTGAACGTCCTCAGTTGTTTTATAAATATAAAGAAATAACCCCTTGGGGTAAGTCTTTGTCTAATGAAACAATTTTGCAATATTATGCCGATCTTCAAGATATTTTTAGAGAACGTGGCTTGAATTTCTAAAACTTAAAAAATAGGGTGTCTATGGAAAAAATTAAAATTAATTGTGCGTTAGGCGTTTATAATTGTTCTTCAGAAGATAGAGTTTTTCAGTATATCATGAATAAGAGGGGTGTTCAAGAATACAATGATCAGGCTAATGAAGTCCGAAGCCTTATAGCAGATGGTTATTTGAAAGCACCTGTCCATCTTTTGGATATTGGTGCTAATTTAGGGAATATATCTATTGGACTTATGAAGGCCGGTTTAATTGAAAAATCAATAGCTATTGAACCCGAACAAGAAAATTTTAGTTTCCTTGTTCAAAATATTGAGGAAAATGGATTTAGTGGGAGAATTATTCCTATTAATTGTGCCGTAGGTGATAGTGCATCAGTTAGTGTGGTTCAATTATGCATACATAACCACGGGGACCATAGGATTCTGTCTAATAGTAATCCTCTTGTGGCTGAAGCACCAGATCCAGGTCTTGAGATAGAATCAAAAAGAGCTACTCAACCTGTTAATGTATTACCTCTTCAGGACATTCTTGGTAAAGAAGAGATTCCTTCAGACTTTAAATCTAATTTAGTTTGGATTGATACACAGGGTTTTGAAGGAAAGATATTTCAAGGGGGTAAAGATATTCTTAAGGGTCTTCCTGCTTCTGTTGAGATATGGCCCTATGGGATTTTAAGGTCCGGTATTACATTACCTGATTTTTGTGCTTTGATTGAAAGTATATGGAAGTCCTTTTGGGTTGGTAGAGATAAAAGTCCTATCAGTTCTTTCCCTGCATGGTTGAATACTTTAGGGACAAATACCCATAGTTTTCGAAATGTTATGTTTACAGATTAAGGAATAATAAAATGATAAAAACAATAGCATACCAAAATAATATTTACCCTCTATTTCAGGCTGAAGGTTTCGCAGCACAGTTTGCTTTCCCCTTTGCAGCTAAAGTTTGTTCAGGAGTAGGTTATGATATTGGGTGTATGAAAAAAGAATGGGCTTTTCCTGGTGCCATACCTATAGATATTAGATTCAATGATGGGCATGATGCAAATAATTTACCTACGGTAGACGTAGACTACATATTTTCATCTCACTGTTTAGAACATCTGAACGATTGGGTTGAAACTCTGGATTATTGGACATCAGTCTTAAAGAAGGAAGGCGTGCTTTTTCTTTATCTTCCGCATTATGACCAAATTTATTGGAGGCCCTGGCACAATACCAAGCACAAGCATGTTTTCGATGTAAGAACTATAAAAGATTACATGGAAGATAGAAAATATACCAATATCTTTTGGTCAGAAAAAGATTTAAATAATTCTTTTATGATAATGGGTCAAAAAACTTAGACCTACATAGAGCAGTATTTCCAAGGCAGTTTAAAAAGATAATCAACCTCAGAGAAATTATTTACTCGACTATATAAATAGAGTTCTTTCTTCGAAATAATCTCAGAAATGCCTGGTATCTCTAAAAGATAATTCAAGGCGGATTCAATCATAACAATAGTCCGAGCCTTCTCAACTACCATTAACCAATCCACTAATGTGAATTCAGATAAAATTTGCATATTAACAACCTTTTTCCCCTCCAAAGAAGGTTGAGGAAATCGATTGATGTATCTTATATTTGGCCTCATTTGAAAAAGACCGTTCATAAAAACAAAATCCTCATCATCTTTAAGTTTTAGAACATCATAATACAAATATTTTTCTTTCTCGGTATTTCTTTTTAATTTGATATAACTGTTCCAATCTTTATAATCAAGACCATATTGGCGATATTTATAATCCATCACCAGGCCCTGTAAACCTTTGAAAAAATTCAGATAAACAAATTCATCACTAAAGAAATCTGGAGACCTCGGATCATATTTTTCTTTATATGGAAAAACACAATCTTCAGGAAGAGGAGGGCCGGCTATAATATTTTTTTCATCCTTCCATGAAGGAAAATCTGATTTTGGTAAATATTCAGAAAGCCAGGCATACTCATGGATAACCGGATGAACTATTCTATAGCCCTTATCTCTCCATATATTATGAATTTTTTGAAGAAATAGAATATCCCCAAGGCCGCAGGGTTGATAAATTAAACAGATTTTTTCCATGACCACTCCAAATAAGATTTATAGACAAGCTGGGCGGTTTCAGGTAAATAAGTCATCCAATTTTTAAGGTCCCTGAGTAAGGATAAAGTAGTCTCATAACCAAGCACTTCATTTTTCAAATTGGTGATAAGATTTTGAGGATTACGTTCCTGATAGACCGTCGCTTTATTATAGATAACAGAATTGGGAAAGAATTGTTGGATGATATAAGAAGGCCATATATCGTCCATTCTACCCACAAAAGGTAGCGCCAAATAAAAGGGGATTACTTCTCTAGCGATAAAAGTATTCTGACTGTTAAAAGGAGAAATTTTATTTGAACAGTAAGGTGCATTTACATTAAATTTTACCAAAGGACTCCAAGCGATTCTTTCCACAGCATCGATGTCCGGATCTCCGTCCCATAAATCAGCCTGCACCAAAACCTTCCTTTTTATTTTACCCAAATAAGTAACATCATTTTTCGTTTTTACCAAACTTAAAGGATACCCTCTGTGCCATAAATTATTATAATTTGTAACACTTAATGGATCGAACACCTCATTAACAGGATCGTAACAGTCAACTTCAATTTCTTTACCTACATGTATATTCTGTCCCCAATCATCATAGGGAATATTATCATCATCAACAGTAGCTATAATATCAGCACCTAACCCAAAAGCTTCCATAAATCCAAGGGTTCGCCTCTGAATCTTATTCCACCCTATTTTATCAGATAAATCAGCATATTTTTGATTTTGATAATCCGGATGCATGTAAAGACACGGTAGGCTTTCGTATTCACTATGGGGAGTTTTAAGGTCCCCAACAATAATAATATCCCAATCCTTCTTTTCAAGAAATTTATAAAGTGCTTTTGAGGGCTTACTAATAGTAGTTGTTACAATGAATTTTCTCATTAATTAACTCCAAGATTTGTACATGTTTTTTTCTATTTCATAGGAGAGCTTTTTTACTTCTCTATCCGGCTGTGTCCGGGACCATAAAAACATTTCTTCAATAATGGAATCTATATCTGTTTCATCCTTAAAATCCAACATACTTTTTATTTTTGTATGATCACAATAAGCGTGTTTTATTTCATTCCGAGTTTCCCTATGTTCAATACTGGTAGTATAACCATGCTTTTTTGCAATAGTAATAAATATATCAGCTACATCTTTTATGGTGTAAAAATTATCCGATCCGATATTAAAAATTTCCCCCCCACATGTAGTGAGTAATTTTTCAAACGGTTCCAAACAATATTTAATATCTGAAAAGGCTCGAGTTTGAAGACCGTCTCCAAAGATTGTGATGGGCTCATGATTTAAAACATTTCTTATCCAGATACCAAGAACATTTCTATATCGATCCCAAATATTCTGATATATACCGACAACATTATGGGGTCGCAAAATAGCGTACTCCAGCCCAAAGTGTTTATTGGTCTGCTGTAAAATCATTTCCACAAAATACTTTGAACTACCATAAGGATCATCTGGATGAGGAATTAAATCCTCTGTGTATGGAGGCTTTTGATCCCCGTATACAGCCATGGATGACGTAAATATCAAACGCTTGACGCCCGTTGATACACAAGCGTTTATTACATTCATAGAAGACAGTATATTACTGTTGCAATTATGCCGAAGGATATAACGAGATAAGCCCTCTGCTGCGTAGGCTGCAAAATGATAAACGGCATCAAATTTTTCTTTTATAAAAAGATTATCCACCTTATTATGGTCTGTTAAATCTATCGGATAAAAATACAAATTATCAGGGATGTTCTCTATATAACCACCTGAAAGGTCGTCGACGCCATGCACTTCATACTTTTTATTAATCAAATATCTACTGAGGTGAGAACCTATAAGACCCGCAACACCAGTTATTAATATTTTCATAATTAATCCAAATATTTCCAGAGATAGGGATAAAGTCCGTGGAACCCCAAATGCTTTGAAAAGTCAATAGGAAGAAGATGGCGGTCTTTCCCAGGTACCAGAGGACATTCCATAGAGAATCTTGAAGCTAACTCAACAGGGGCATATTTCATCCCTAAATTTTCCAAATCCTCTCTTCTATCAAAACAGAAAAAATTATCTTCAGGACCTTCTACATAGTTATATTTTGAAGCAGCCTCTTGAAGTCTATGACTCCTTAAAGAAAACCCTCCATTACCAACCCGATGTAGACCTTGTGGAGCTTTTTTATATTTATGGATAAGTACTAAATCCGCGAAATCTGACGGCCAGGGAGCTCCAATATAATCGTAATCCAAGAATTCATCCGTCCACTGATTTGCGTTAAGAAGAAACCCGTCTGGTTGAACAACTATACAAAAATCAGTATTGAAATATTTATAAAGTTCTACACCAATAAATCTATTATATCCCGGAGAGGTTAATTTATCTATTTGTGAAAATTTTATTTTATCAGTTAAATTATCCGGTTTTTTAAATGAAACAATACTCACTTCTCCAAATTCAATTTCTCTGCTACTATAATTAAGAGCCTTAACGGCACGTTCAGGATTTACACCATCAACAGTTATTAAAGTAACGTTTTTTAATTGAAGCATTATTTTTCCTTTCTAAACCAAACTCCCGGGGGCAATTTTTCAATAATATTTTCAATAACCTGAAAAGTTTGAGGGTGTCTATAAACGAACTTAAGATTAAAATTTGCCTGGTATAACTCTAATGCTTCCATGACATTTTTAAAGCAAGAGTCATCTATAATAATAAACCCGCCGGGAACAACTTTATCATAAAGACCGTAAAGAACTTCCAACATTGCGGAATAACTATCAGCATCAAATCTTAATAAAGCAATTTGTTTTATGGGACAATTAGAGTATAAAGTATCCCTAAACCAGCCTTTAATAAAATGTATCCTTTGTGGATCTTCCATTCCAAAGTTTGAAAAATTCTTTTGTACAACTTCCAAAGGTACTTTATATAACCCAAGAGTATGCTCTTCTTTTTCACCGTGAGGACCTGTATAGGGAAATTTACCTAATGAATCATCTTGACAACCTTCAAAAGAATCACACACCCACATCTGTCTATCGTTAAATTTATTCGCTAAATAAATGGACATACCACCAGCCCATACCCCCGTTTCAACAATATCCCCGAAAATGCCCTCATTTTGAATTAAATCATACATATAATCTACTGTATGAAATCTCTCAGGGGAGACCATAGTTATACCCTTATTTATTATTTCTTCAAAAGGTATATTTCTTTTTCTTTCCAAAATCGTTAGCCCCTGGCAATTCACAAAAACCTCTTTTATTTTCCAATGCGGATTAGCTGAAAGAAATCCCATTATTGCTGGCCATAAGCCCTCAAATTTTTTAGGCTCTTCAATATTAAGCGTAATAAATGAATTATCTAAAACACCATCCATATATTTATGGGCCATCGTATCGTGCATAATAATGTACTTAGACGCTTTATTACCATGTAAACTAAGTTCTTTTGATAATTGTTTATAAGAATGTAAAGTATCAATAAAAAGTAATTCAGTTTCATTAAGATTAATAGTAAGATCACTCTGATTAATAAAAGTGAAATTAATCCGTGCCTTTTGACTTACTTTACAGACAGTCTCAATATTAGGAGATCTGTAAATATCACAGGATACAAGAGTTTCTGGATTCCCTGCCAGGAAAGCCCAGGTAGACACGCAGTCCCGAACTCCTAATTCTGTTATGTGTTTGCATTCCGAAGCATATTTTTGCAAAGTTGGCATATGCTCATTTATATCAGAAGGTTTTTCACATAAAATTTTAAATTGTTTTTGTATGTCCTGCTGTGCAATCCAATTATAAAGTTTTTCCAGACCATAACGCAGTGGTCTGGACGGTGCCCACCCAAGTTTTTCTCTGATAAGCTTATTATCACTGTTGCGACCCATGACCCCCAGAGGTCCTGGAATGTTTTTAATTTCGATGGCTTTTCCTGCTATGTCCATAGCCAGCTTGGCTAAATTATTTATAGATATTTTTTCTTCAGATCCAATATTTAATGGCCCAATGAAATCGGAATCCATGAGCCTTCTTATAGCTTCCAGGCACTCCTCAATATAAAGGAATGACCTGGTCTGGGTTCCTGGACCCCAGATCTCCATCGTGCCGCCTTGGGGTGTTTCTGCTACTTTACGGCACATAGCTGCAGGAGCTTTTTCTTTACCGTTGTTCCAGGATCCATATTCTCCGAAGATATTATGGAAGCGAGCTATTCTAATATTAAGGCCATAATTTCGGTGGAAGGCTAAGTACATTTGTTCACTGCAAAGTTTTTCCCACCCGTAACAAGAGTCAGGGTTGGCCGGGTAAGCTGAATCTTCAGAACAATTTGGGTTATTTGGGTCGGTTTGATTATAGTCCGGGTAAATACAGGCTGATGAAGAATAGAACATTTTTCCTACTTTTAAGGACGAGCATAATTTAGCCATATGAAGATTGATCAATGCAGAGTTATGCATGACATCAGCATCATGGTCTTTGGTGAAAATATAGCCGGCACCGCCCATATCCGCGGCTAGTTGATATACTTCATCAAAATTTTCCGGTAGAGTCATAGCTTTTACACAATCTTCATAAATTCTAAGATCTGCAACATGGAAGTCATCA
>Ga0315289_10011294_pt1 | contig 12670 bp, 12 predicted proteins | sample YL17G11_40_MG_FD_203452 | JGI IMG/M metagenome (GOLD analysis project Ga0315289, IMG submission 203452) | Sediment microbial communities from Yellowstone Lake, YNP, Wyoming, USA - YL17G11_40 | ecosystem: Environmental > Aquatic > Freshwater > Lake > Sediment | place: USA: Wyoming | collected...
CCACCGTAAAGATATTTGCCAAGAGCAGCGTTAGGCTAAGGGGATGTCTGATCATCTCCCAGAAGAAGCCTGGAATATTGTGCTGAACATCCATCATGGCGCGCCGATAGTTATCTTCCATGAGGGGGTCCGAGGATGATGCCCAAAACAATAGGCCCCATCTGGAATCCGTACATCTTAAGGATATATCCGAAGATCCCGAACCCTAACATCCAGTAGACATCGGTGAGGCTGTTGTTGATCGCATAGGTGCCGACCACTGAGATCATGATGATGATGGGAAGGAGCAATCCCTTTCTGATTTCCACAAGCTTGGCGAAGATCCTTACGCCGGAAAGTCCGAAGATGAGGAGGAAAATATTGGCTAATGTCAGGGTACCGACCCAAAACCAGAAGAGATGCGGCGTATCGACCATGAGCATAGGGCCCGGTTTCAAACCGTGAATATAGAGGGCACCGATGATGACAGCAGTCACGGCATCGCCGGGAACCCCCAAGGTAAGCATAGGTATGTTATCGCCGCCGATGCATGCATTATTCGCCGTTTCAGGGGCGATCACACCTTCGTATGCCCCCTCGCCAAAGGGCCTCGACGGATTCTTTACACTCCTTCTCGCATGACCATAGGCCATGAGGGCAGCAATATCACCGCCTGCTCCGGGTAAAGCACCAATCCAGATCCCGATCAAGGCGGACTTTATGATCAGGGGGAGGTGCTTGAAAAGCAACCTCCAGGAGGGGATGATCTTTTTTACATCCTGCTTCATCGGTTTTATGTGAAGATCATGGATCTGGACGAGGGCCTCCGAAACGCCGAAGAGACCGATCATAATGGCCACAAAGTGGATCCCGCACATGAGACCCACGCTCCCGAAGGTAAACCTCCCCATACCGGTGAAGGTATCCATCCCGATCATGCTGAGAAAAACACCAAGCGCTCCTGCAAACATCCCCTTGGCCAGGGATTCACCGGAGAGGCTTCCCACGAGAAGAATCCCCATAATAGCGAGGAGAAAGTAATCCCTCGGGGCGAACATGAGAGAAAATTTTGAGATGATGGGCGCGCACGTCGCCAGGGCAATGATGCCCATGAACCCGCCAATGACCGATGCAGTCGTTGCGAGCCCGATCGCAATTCCTGCCTCTCCCAACTTGGCTAATGGATAGCCATCAAACCCTGTGGCCACTGCAGCTGGGGCGCCCGGAATGTTCAGGAGGATGGCCGATCTGGACCCTCCATAGACTCCCCCGCAGTAAACGCCTCCCATTAAACACAAGGCATTGTTGACATCCCACGAAAAGGTAAAGGAGATGAGGATTGAAACAGCCATGGTTACTGAAAGACCTGGGATGGCGCCGATATAGATACCGCAGAAGGTGCCTAAGGCAACCAGGGCGGTCATCTTGATGCTTGAAAATGCCATCAAAAAATAACTCAAACCTTGTTCCACAACGGTCTCTCCTTACCAGAAGATAACTCTAAAGAGATATTGAAAGAGAAAATAGATGCTCGTAAGGAACGCTGCTGTAATGAAAAATGACCGTATGATCTTTGCCCCTCTTAGAAATAAAAACGATCCAATAAGGAATAGAGAGGAGCTTACCCAGAAGTGGAGGGGGTAGAGCAGTAAAATATAAAGGATAATAATCATTGTATAGATGGCCACAGTCTTAGGAAATACTAAGGGGATGGCCTTCCCGATTTCCTCGCCTATCTTAAATGCGGAGTAACGCGTGTGGTTTTTCCACAGGATGCGGAGAGTACACAAAATCATGATCGAAGCGATGAAGATCGGAAACGCCCCGGACGATGAGAGGTTCTTAAGGTGCGGTATCATAAATGCATTTACGAGGATAAAGATACTGAACAGGAAAAGAAACCATAAAAGTATTCTTTCTCCTGGTGGGTTCTGTTCTATCTTGTCTTCCACGGGGAATACTCCTTTTTAAAAAGGTAGTAAGACTTTAGTGCTTTGAAAGGTTTCTTTACCTGTCATTCCCGCGGATGCGGGAATCCAGAAGGGTTTTCAAAGGAACTGGATTCCTGCTTTCGCAGGAATGACAATCCCGTTAGTCGCTCTATTTGCTGTAGTTTCTCAAAAAGCTAAATTGATAAAAAAAGTAGACATCTTTTTAATCCCCCCTCACCCCCCTTTATTAAAGAGGGGTTGGGGGGGTTTTAAATAATCATTTATGGTTTTGGAATTCCAAACTTATCGGGTGATACTTTGGTAGCCCCTGCATCTTGAAGGAGCCAGGTCGTTACAGACTGCCAATGTTTGAGAAACTTGTCTGCCTCATCCCCATAAATTCCCATATAAACGACTCCAAAGTCTTTGAGGAAATCCTGGAATTTGGCCTCTTTGGATCCTTTTTGAAAAGCATCCACCAGCTTTTTCTTCGCCTCTTCAGGCACATCCCTCTTTACCCAGGCACCATAAAAAGGGCCCCAGGGCAGATATTTCTTATATTCCGGATAGGTACTGGTAAGCAAGGGAACGTTCTCCAATCCGGGAACCGGTTCACTCGCAACCATGGCAAGGGCCCTGATCCGGCCTGCCCGGATATGCTCTCTCCCAGCCGCGAGTCCTACTGTGGTAAACTGGACATGTCCCCCTTGCATAGCTATCATAGACGGACCTTCACCACCAAAAGGGATGTCGTTGAAGGTGACTCCATTCAAGGCTTTATACATGGAAGCTGTCACATGGGGAAGGCCACCGGCTCCTGTGGAACCCATCTTGATCTGGCCAGGGTTCTTCTTCGCATCCTCAAAGAGGTCTTTAATGGATTTCCAGGGTTGATCGATGTTACAGACAATAACTCCGACGTTACGAGCTAAAATATTGATTGGATAGAAGTCTTTGTATTCCAACTGAGAAATATCCAGAACCCGGTATAGCAGTGGATTTTCCGCCCCAAACAGAATGGTGTATCCGTCCGAGGGTTGGTTGTGGACCCATTGAACTGCCACAGCCCCTGTTGCACCTGGCTTGTTCTGAAGGACAATCTGTTTTCCAAGATGTTTTTCAACCCATGGGTTTGTGGCTCTTACCACGTTGTCTGTCGCTCCTCCTGCACCCCACTGAATGATGCCCGAAAAATCCTTCGTTGGAAAATCGGCCGCCTGTGATAAGGAAAAGAGACATATAATTCCCAATCCTACCACCAAAAATAATGACATCCTCTTCTTCATGTTTCCATCCTCCTTTCGTTAGTTTTGAATAGTACCCTGTAGGTCTCCAACATCGAGATTGCTTCGGCTTCGCCTCGCAATGACTACTTCTTCATTGTATTTGCCTCCTTACTATATGAATTAAATTCTTGCTCATTTCTCGTCGCTGATGTCTACGCATAGTCAACCGCATCCCTGTCAAGCTTTATCACATTCGTCTTTGTAGCATATTTAGGTTTATCCCTTACTTGGCAAGTTGTCTCAATATCTCCACAGAGCGCTTGGCATCATGGCAGAAATCCTTTGTATAAGCTTCAACGCTTATTCTGTCTTCATAGCCAACACCCTTCAGAAGATCCATAAAACGAATATAGCCATCCTCTGCTTCAATAGGATATACCCTACCGGTAGGGTTTGCGAAATGGATATGTTTAATATAAGATCCGGCATCCAATATAATTTCGGGATTCTCTTTTTCCATGACTAAGTGGTAATAATCAATCAACAGCTTAATATTTTCTCTGTCTACAGCCTTGACAAGCTGAAGCCCCTCTGCGGCAGTATTTATAATATTACATTCCCCCTTGTTTAACGGTTCAATGACGATGGTAATACCCTTTGTCCTAACCAACGGATCAATATGTCTCAGCAATTCCACCAACTGCGACCAGGCCTTATCCATCGGATATCCTTCAGGTACATTCTTGGCCTTGGGGCTACCAAGTACAATCACTTTCACTCCCAACTGCGCTGCTCTTCCCAATGCTTTATTAAGATATTCTTCAATTTTCCCATAATCTACAGCATTGCCTGTCAGCCGAATACTACCAGGAAAGAAGTTATTGCATGCTTCGCATTTTAGACCGGAAGAACCTACCCTTTCCTTTAAGGAACAAAACTCTTCATCATTTAAATCCACCATTTGTGCAAGCGGCAACTCAACATAATCAAACCCGTTTTCTTGCCCCTTTTCGATCCATTCACTGCCCGTACCGTCTATTTGGGTAGCAATCAAATTAGTGCAATAACCGATTCGCATAGGTTTACTCTTTTTGTTATTTCTATATTAAGCCTGCTTAAAGTCAAGAACGATTTTTGCAAAGTTCCCGGTTAAGGCATCAGCAAATGCCTCCTGGTATTTAGTAAAGGGAACAATCTTCGAAAGCACGGGAGCAACATTAAACTTAGGATCTTGCAGAAAGGCGAGCGCGCTCGCGAAATCTTTTTTCGTGTAAATAATAGTACCGTAAATGGTTATCTCGCTGCGAGTGATACGCAGAGCTGGGTAGCTAATCTCATCTCCGGTAATGCCCAGTGAAATCATAGCGCCGCCTGGTTTCACGAGCTGGAACGCTTGCTCAACAGACGCTTTCACTCCGGCAGCTTCGACTACCACATCAAACACTTGGTCTTTAACATCAGCAGGATGTATTGCTTTTATATTTTTGCCAAAACTTTTAGCCTTTTCCATTTTGGCAGAAATAATATCCAGCACCGTTAAATCGGTGCCCATATGGCTAAGGAGGGCGATCGCCAGCAAGCCTTCAGTGCCGCAACCGATTACGGCCACCGATGTCCCCTTGGTGATATGGGCTCTTTTTAAAGCATGGACGTTAACGGCAAAAGGCTCGATTAATATTGCTCTCTCTTCAGCCAGATCTGAAGGAATAGGCACTACGAACTCGGAATCAATCATAATCTCTTGGGCAAATAAACCATTAACAGTTACCCCAAAGGATTTCTTATTCTTGCAGATATTGGTTCTGCCTTGCAGGCAGAATTCACATTCGCCACAGTAGGTATTAGGAAAAGACACTACTTTGGTCCCGACTTTATGCGGCGATTTTTTGCCCGCCTCAACGACCGTCCCCAAAATTTCATGACCGGGGCGGCAAGGATAGGTCGCATAGGGTATACTTCCTCTAAGAACCCTAAGGTCCGAGCCGCAAATCCCCCCATAGATCACTTTAACTTTCACTTCATTGTCTTTGGGTGCTGGTGCTGGTGCACTTTCTTTCATCTTCAAGTCATTGGGTTTTTCGAGATACAATTCATACATTTTTTTCACCATCCTATATTTTTTTCGACTACATGGAAGAGAAAAAGGTACCTCCAAAGGTAGCCAAATAAGACAGAGGAAGAAGACCCCCGCCAAAGAAGCAGTCGCGCCTAAAACTCAAAAATGACTTTCGCAACCTTCCCCAAGCGAGAGGCCTCAAAGGCTTCGTTGGCTTCTTCCAAGCGGAAAAGCCTTGTTGCAAGAGGCTTTGCCCTAACCTTCCCATATTTCACCCACCGGATCGCCCTAACAAAATAGCGGGGGAGCGATCCTACGTCTCCAAAGATGTGCAGGCCGCTTCGTGTGATTGTGAGGGGGCTCACCGTGGCTTCGGGGTAAAGGCCAAAAAAGGAGACACGCCCCCTGGCCGCAGCGACATCGAGTGCGAGGGGCACCACAGTAGGTGAGCTGGCTGTTTCGACGACGATATCAGCTCCGAGGCCGTCGGTCAACTCTCGAACCCGTTTGACGACATCCTCCTTACTGGAGTTAATAATGTGATCGGCTCCTAACCCTTTGGCTACCTCGAATCGTTTTGCATCCTGATCAATGCCGATCATCATCACCTGGCCAGCCCCTGCGGCCTTAAAGGCCTGGAGATGGAAGAGACCGATTGCCCCCGGCCCGAAGATCGCAACCGTATCCCCAACGATCGGTTTCACCTGTTCCATCGTTCGAACGGTCAGGCTGATGGGCTCGAGGCAGGCCGCATCGACAAAGGAAACATTATCCGGAAGCCTGTGAGCAGCACGGGCCGGAACAACTACATATTCGGCAAAGATTCCATCATAGGTAATGCCGATATGCCTCCAGTTCGCACACATATTACTGTTTCCATTGAGGCAATTGATGCAGGAGCCGCATCCGTAGAGCACTTCCAGCCCGACTCTATCCCCCACGGAAACGTTATCGACACCCTCCCCCAATGCTGAAACAACACCCGTCCCTTCATGACCCATAATGATGGGGATAGGGACAGGCCTTCGTCCTTTATATTTGTTGTTCAAAATGGCAACATCGGTGTAGCAGAGACTCGCCGCCTTGACCTGGACTAATACTTCACCCCGGCCCGGTTTCGGTATAGGAACCTCCTTCACCTCGAAGACCCCTGCTTCCTGACTGGTTTTCACGATGGCTTTCATTGCAAAACCTCCTCTCGATTTGCTCAGAGAATCGCATAGCGCACAGGGCATAGAGTAAGACCCCTATGAAATTGCTCTCCCCAATGGGGAGAGGATCCACCCTCACCCCCACCCTCTCCCGCCAGAGACTGTGTCACAATTGAAGGAGAGTGGAAGAATCGAAACCTTTCATCCGGAGCCACCCAATATGGGCCAGGGAACAGGCGAGCGGCTGAGGAAGATTTAGAGCGGAACCTATTATAGTGTAAATTCATGCGATTATATTCCATGAAGACGTCATCCCCAATGACAGGAACGGTTGGCCATACCTTTCAAAGAACCGCAATTCTAAAGCTTCCGAAGCTGGTTGCCTGTTCCCTGGCCTGCGATTGCGACACAGTCTCCCAGCGGGAGAGGGAGACATGCCCTTGAACCATTAGGTTACAACCGGATGGGCTGGCCTGTTTCTCCGGATCTCTGAATGGCGAGAGTCACCTCCAGCGTCCTTCTTCCGTCTTCCCCTGAGGTCCGCGGGTCTTCTTCCCCTAAAACTACTCTGCAAAAGTGGCTGAACTCCTTTATGTAAGGATCTTCCCGGACCATTTTGTATCCCTGCTCAGTGATGGGATAATTCCATCCTACCTTCGCGGGGTCGGAGTAGTAGAGTCTCTTCATTTGAGGGAATAACAACGAACCATCCGTGCCGAAGAAGTTATAGCAGTTCCCGAAATCGTGGTACAGCAGCGGGTTTTCTCCGGTCGTCCCTTCCCAGGACGCCAGGGAGGGTGTACAATCGGAAAGGAAGATGGTTCCCAATGCCCCGTTCTTGAATCGCAAGGTGATGCTGGCCGTATCCTCCACAGGGAAACTCCTGACCTTGTTACTCACCAGGGCGTAGACTTCTTCGATCTCTCCGCAGATATATCTGAGGTTATCGATTTCGTGGATCAGATTGATCAGGATCGGTCCTCCCCCCTTTTCTTTTCTCCAGGACAGGGGCCCCTCAAAATAGGGCCCTGGCTTCATCAGCGCCCATGTGATCGTGACACCCACCAGCCTGCCCAACTCGCCTCCGGTCACGATTTCACGGGTCTTTTCAACGAGACTGCTAAACCTCCTTTGATGTCCCACCAATATGCGAACCTTATTCTGTTTTGCTGCCTCAATGAGGCGGTCCGCCTCGGAGACGCTCTGAGCAATAGGCTTCTCGACAAAAAGATGCAGGCCCTTCTGGGCGCAGGCGATGCCGATGGGGACATGGAGATGATTCGGAGTAGCAATGATTACCCCCTGGAGACCTTCCTTTTCGATCATCTCTTCATAACGCCGGTAGAATTTGATTCCGAGCGTGTCTGTGATCTCTTTTTGTTTCTCGTCGATATCGGAGGCAGCGACGAGATCACATTTCTCGACCTTTTTCAGGATTCTGGCATGGGGAGTTCCCATTAGCCCTAAACCGATCAATCCGAGCCTTACTTTTGCCATTCTTCCCTCCTGACTGAATTAGAAAACAGCATAGCGCAAAGTGCATAGAGCATAGCGTAACTACATAAATCAAAAAACATTTTCATGGTCCGAACCTGCCTGCGCGACCTACTTACGCCCGCCGAAGCGGGGGCTTGGCGTAGGCAGGGGTATCCTCCGGTAATGGTGCATCAGAAGACAACAGGCTGGCCTGTTTCTCCTGATTTCTGAATCGCGAGGGTGACCTCCAGCGTTTTCCGAGCATCTACTCCATCGATCTTTGGGGTTTCCGAGCCCTGAATGACCCCGCAGAAGTTTCTGATCTGCCTTGTGTAGGGATCCTCGCGGTCAATCTTGATTCCCTCTTCACAGAGGGGGAATTGCCATCCCGCTTTCCCGGGGTCCCGATAAAAGAATTTCTTCATCCGTGGAAAGGTAATCACTCCCTCTGTGCCGAAATAGTAATAGCATGTCTCCGGGCTGTGATAGAAGAAAAGGTTTTCACCGGTGTTGGCCTCGTACCCGATATTTCCGGGGGCAGTGTCAGTGAGAAAAATATTTGCCACCGCGCCACTCGCCAGGCGAAGGCTGATGCTGACCGTGTCTTCGACGGGGAATCGCCTCGCTTCATTGCTCACCTCCGCATACAATCGCGTGACGTCACCGCAGATGTAACGGATATTATCAATCTCATGGATCAAGTTGATCCGGATCGGCCCTCCTCCGATGGCAGCCCTCCAGGTAAAGGGTCCCTGAAAATAGTCCTTGGGTTTGTATAATGCCCAGAGAACCGTCACGCCGACGAGTTTTCCGATCTTTCCTCCCCGCACGATATTCCGGAGCTCTTCAATGAGCGGGTTGTGCCTCCGGTGGTGTCCGACCATAAGATGAACCTTGTTCTCCTTGGCTGCCTGGATTAGGCGGTCTGCGGATTCAAGGTCGGCCGCAATGGGTTTTTCCATAAGGAGATGCAATCCTTTCTTCGCGCAGGTCGAGCCTACCGGAAGATGGAGCTCGTTCGGAACGGCAACCACCACGCCATCAAGTTTCTCCTTCCCAATCATTTCTTCATAGGATTGGTAGAATTTTGTTTCGAGCTCCTCTGCCGTCTTTTGATGTTTCGGGTCAATATCAGAAGCAGCCACAAACTCCAGTTCGGGCATTCTGCTCATCGTCTCGGCATGTAGCTTCCCAATCATTCCCATTCCAATTAAACCCAACCGTACCTTTTTCATACTTCCTCCTTTCATTAGAAAATAACCTTCCAAATCCCCCCAACCCCCCTTTACCAAAGGGGGGCGAGAGGGGATTTTCATTGTTTGAGGGCGAACCCCTGGCCCGTTTGTGGGGGTTTTGAGCTATTGATTCTCATGAATCAGTTCCACTGCTGCCCTCAAGCCCAAGAGGTAGGTATCGAGCCCGAATCCGGCGATTTGACCTCGCGCGAGAGGTGCAATCACGGAATAATGCCGAAACTCCTCCCTTGCGTGGATATTGGACATGTGGACTTCGACAATGGGCACCTTGAGAATCGCCAGGGCATCCCTTAATCCGTAACTGTAATGGGTCCAGGCGCCGGCATTGATGATCACTGCATCCACCTTGTCCAGATGGGCCTGATGGATCTTTTCACAGATTTCTCCCTCATGATTGGTCTGGAAGCTCTCTATTTCAACACCCAGTTCTTTTGCAAGTTCCTTCAGTCGCTCATTGATCTCATCAAGAGTAATCGTCCCATATTGGGCAGGGTCCCTTTTCCCGAACATATTGTGATTCACTCCGTGCAGAACCAGTATCTTTTTCATATATCCTCCCATCACTGATGTTCTTGCCAATTTCGATCCTTAAATACAAACCCCGGGCAATCGAAATCCAGCATCTGCAGCGAGCAGTTTCCATTGCTCCATAGCGTCGTAGTCGAAGTTAGAGGCGGCGGGATTTACCCGACTAGAGGGTCTACCTACCGGTGGTTCTCCCTTTATCGACTTAACCAAGGCCATGGCTTTTTCTATCTGGTTTGCCTCACCTGTCAGTGAGAGTACTGTAGCACCCTCCGAACCAGCGATTCCGCCTCCGGCAACTGCTAACGCCTGGACCCCAGTAAGCACCTCGAACGCCTGGACTTCAGTCACCGCTAAGGCATTCGACATGGGCACCAGTGCTACAGGTAGCCCCGTGCTGTATTTGAAATGAAGGATACCCGTAGCCTGGCAAGCCTGCGGCACCGACGGTACCAGCTTCTCCATTCCCACGGGAGCGATCAAGTAACTCCGCCGAGCCAAGACAGTTGGTAAGATTCCTCCTATCGTCCCTGAGTCAGGCCCAGCAGCGAGAACTGCGATATTCCCATCAGCATCTATGGCACTGGCACCCTTAATAGACACATCCTTTTCTCCGAATTCCCGAAGAGCATCAGGTGGGGAAATGCTTACACGCTTACCATCCCGAAGCACAATGACTGGCATGAGCTTATCAACAGTCGTAGATGAGAGTTCGCCGTCAACGATGAACCCCGCGGCAAAATAGCTCTTGTGCTCTATCTTATCCCCTGTCAACTCCTCAGCAACGAAGGCGTTGGTTGTGCCCCTGCTAATAATGACAAGACCCTGCTGAAGGGCTTGCCTTACTTCGGGAAGAGCAGCTACTCCCTTCGCAATCAAGCGCTTTGATTCTGAGGAGGTGAGAACAACTAATGCCGATATAGGCTGCCTGGGTTCAATATCTGAAAGACGAGTTTTATAGAACATGGTTCCCTTCTTTTGAATGGATCAAGATATTGATGGGGTTAGATCCAAATCCTTTTGATCGCCTCAATTGCCTTTTCGTCCGTTTCAGAAGGAAGTAACTCAAATCCAACAAATCCTGCGTATCCCATAGAATCGAGTGCCTTCAGGATATTATCGTGATTAAGCTCCCCTGTTCCGGGTTCATGACTCCCGGGGACATCTGCGAGATGTATGTAACCGAGCTGATCTATGTTCTTTTCCAAGGTCTTTATGACGTTACCGGCCATCAACTGCATATGATAAATGTCATAAAGAACTTTAACTTTGTCCGATCCAACCTGCCGGGTCAGTTCAAACGCAGGTTCGGGATATTTAAGAAAATAATTCTTATGAGCTCTGGGTTCGCCCAATCGAGTATTCAGAGGCTCAAGGACCAGCGTTATGTCCTCTTTTTCCGCAAAAGGAGCAATCGTCTTAAGGACTCTGTATATGTTCAGAAGTTTGGCTTCATAGCTCAGCGGCTTGCCAATCTCTTTTGCGCTTCCGTCCTTATTCAAGGCATCGGAGTGAATCACAAGATAACTACAATGAATCTCCTTGGCCTTTTCTATTGATTTCCTTAGAAAGTCGATATAGAGGCTATTCTCGTCGGGATTGATCAGGGAGAACTCATCATCTCCCGAGAAGGCAGCGATTTTCACTCCCGAATCTGCAATTGCTTTTTTAACTCTTCCCCAGTCTCTATTTTTCCATGTCCAGAACTCACAGTATTCAAACCCATCCCTTTTTGCAGCAGCAAATCTGTCTTCAAAGAGAAGGGTCTTATAAAAATTCTCGATACAGATGGAATACTTCATGCCAACCTCTCAACGCCTTCAAGCCAACCCGTTCTCGCTATTTCTTCGTTATCTCGACTAAGCCTTTATCAGCATCTACTTTTACCCAGTCTCCAGTAGAAATCACTTCTGTAGGATCCTGATCCAACTCGGTGACCGCCGGTACCCGTGCAACTACTGCACCCAGGGCTGTTTGGGGATTGCTCTCTTTGGTAATATAGGCCTTCGGGGACTTGCCGACAAAGCGCAGAGCTTGATGGGCAATCGACCATGCCGACGACCCCTTGCCAGTCTTAAACACCAAGATCTTTCCCGATACATCTTGGCCGTACAATTCATGGCCAAAATCGATCACTTTTCCAGTGTCAAAATCGAAACAGCCAAAACCTCCTAATGACTCTCTCGTAACAAGGGCTACGCCCTCTGCTGAACCCCCGTTGATCTTTCTACCCCGCAGGATTACCTTGTTCATTTCAATTCTCCTCTCCATTTTCCGGTAAGGGCAGCCTGGATGCACTCCTCTGTCGTACCAAACCAGGTGTTTTTGGATCCTGTCTCACCGGGAAGATAATTCGCCATTTTAGCCGAATCACAGGCAAAAACCGTTGAAGGGTCCGCAGCAAGAACGAGTCCACAGGAATCTTCCCACACCGAGCCACCAGCCTTGGTGATGATCTCAGTATATCCCTGTTTATCAGCCACGTTTTTAATCGGGTGGCATGTCGTGACATAGAGACGAGTATTCTTATTTATCTTCTTGCCTTCAAGCATCCCAGCAATAGCTCTCATCCGGTCCAAGGTGGCATGGGGGCAGCCCAATACCACGATGTCCACCTCATCACTATCCGAGTGGTTCAATTTTTCATAGGCAATCCTGCGCTCATTCTCCCCATATTTCAGCACCTGCAGACCTTTCCTGTTTCCACTGGCGGCCTCCAGTGTGGGAGCTTCCAGAGTAATTCCCACGATGTGAAACTTAACAATACTCCCTCCGGAAATACCCGCCGCACACATTCCCATCAGCCGGGCCAAGTCCGGAACCTTGCGGATGTTCATGTAAATGGGGACATCCAATCCCACTTGCCCTCCAACATAATATCCTATCAGGTACCAATCTCGAAGGAGTTCCACATCGATTTCCACATCAACGATGACCTTGCCTAGACGATTCTCATCGAGATGCATTCCCCAAAAAGGCGTTTTTCCTGTGACCGCCGACCCGAAAGAACTATGAAGCCCTTCGATGTTGGTGCGGCCACCGAGCACAGAGTTGCAAAAAGCGACTGCCG
>Ga0315289_10011295_pt1 | contig 12669 bp, 13 predicted proteins | sample YL17G11_40_MG_FD_203452 | JGI IMG/M metagenome (GOLD analysis project Ga0315289, IMG submission 203452) | Sediment microbial communities from Yellowstone Lake, YNP, Wyoming, USA - YL17G11_40 | ecosystem: Environmental > Aquatic > Freshwater > Lake > Sediment | place: USA: Wyoming | collected...
AACTTATGCTAGACGAAAAAGGGTATCCTACACCAAAGGAGGTAAAAGAAGAGTTAGAGGAACACTTAGATAAAGAGATAAAAAAAGATCCTAAATTTTTGGATGAATTTGAAAAGAATGCCAAAAAGAATATGCCAAAAGGTGATAAACCTGAAGAAGAAGTGGTTAAAAAGGATAAGTAAAAACAATAGTTTTATCTAAAAGTAGAAGGTTTGGCCTTATGCCAGCCTTCTTTTTATTTATGTCACAAGCTATTGACAAATATAACAATCGCGCTAGGCTTACCGGTGGAGGATTGGCTCTTTTAAAAAAGACTATCCAAACCAAAAATGGGGCAAAAATGAGGCGTGAAATGAATACTTTATTTATTATTTTAGGTATCATAGTTGTCATACTCGGTCTAGCATTTTACTTTTCACTTTGTCAAGTCGCAGGCAGAGCTGATGATCAGTCAGAAGCTCAATACAAGAAGCTTCAGGAACAGAAAGGAGGTGGTCAGTCGGAAAACGATTCGGCACAAACATATACAGAAAAACTTATTCCCTTAGGTTAAAGGAGGTGATAAAAGATCCTAGGCGAAAAGGGAGAAAAGTGCAAAGGAAGGCAGGAGTATCTGACCAGGTCAACACCCAAAAATTCTTCCCCTCGGATTCTAGGGAGGTGAGGAAAGAATCTGGGGGAGTGTTCCTTTTTTGTCAACCATAAAAAGTTAAAACTTTTTCCAGAAATGGAGGATGCAATGATGAAGAAATTATTGTCAATTTTGGTCTTGGTGGTTTTCTTGGTCGCTACTGTCACTATAGCTAATGCGGCGACGAGTAAGGTAGTGCCAGTGCCAGTGAGCGAAGGTAATAAGGTGACCATCAATATTTCAACAAATGAGCTCCTCGGCGGAGTAGCCTTGGCCATAAAGTTCGCTGAGCCGGGAAGTGAGGTTGACTGCATCAAGGCAGATCTTTTTAAGGGAATAGCCGGCCATCTGAAAAATAACGTGGAAACAGGATTCTCTGATGTTGTTATTGATAATCAGAAAAAGACAATCTTAGCCTATTCAATATCTGTTCAGGGCGATCCAATTCCTAGAGAAGGAGTTTATCTAACCCTTGAGTTCAAAGGTACCGGAAATGTTAAGATTGATACAACTACAGTATGCCAGCAGAAGGGTATATCACTCGTAAATACAAAAGCGGAGAACGTTGATTTTGAATTCAATCCTATTGAGTTTGTAGCAAAGCCAGAACAGGCAATCCCTAGAGAATTCAGCTTGTCTCAGAATTACCCCAACCCATTCAACCCAGCCACCACTATCAGTTATACTTTACCGGTTAATTCTTATGTAAATCTGACTGTTTATAATACTTTAGGACAAAAAGTCAAGACTTTAGTTGATGATCAACAAACAGCCGGGTATAAACAAGTGGTATGGAAGGGAAAGAATGACCGGGAACAAGATGTGGCTTCAGGTATCTATTTCTATCGCATCAAAGCTGGCTCTTTCACCAAGACTGCGAAGATGAACTTACTGAAGTGATCAGGTGGCAAGGACGATTTCTACCTTCTCAAGTGCATATGCGCTTGATTCAGATGAGGTGAGTCCCTGTCCAAATCGAGGCGGATATAGCTTTTTATAAGCTAGTCCGCCTTATTTTTTTGACTTTTTTATTTATAGGCCTTATAATAACTTTAGAACATTAGAGTCTTAGAACATTATTAGAAGGGGATTATAAAGGGGAAGGAATGGAATCCGTCCACGTATTAAACCTCATTAGTATTTCTTACCTAATTTAGTGTGATATGTGAGGACTTATCTTAACTAAATTGGTAAAACCCATTTTCAATGGGTAAAAACCATTTACAACCACGTTTTTAGAGAGGATCACCTTCCCCTCTAAAATTGACCTTTCGCAAGCCTAGTTTTTCACTAGGCTTGATTTGTTTTAACTCGGAGGGGAAACCCAGGTTTCCCCTTCCGACGCTCGGCTCGGGACCCACGAGACCCGTAGCCTCGCTGCCTCCCTTTCCTAAGACACTTCTCGTAGAGTACCTAGTATTCAATAAACATTTACCGCATTATAAAAGATGAATTACTAGAACTTGACAAAATCCACCAAAGCGCTAGGGTGGGAGTAGGAGAGGGAGCGTTCTTTGATAAAAAACCTGAAAAAAACAACATTTTTCCACTTAGAAAGGAGGTGAAATTGAGGGGGATCACTAGGGGTGTGTTCAGGTTTTAAGATAACTAAGAATAAACCTTTAAAGAGGAGGTCATGAATGAAGTACAGAGTAGTCTTATTAATGCTTTTGATGATGCTTTGCAGCTGTCAAAAAACCATTACTGCGCCTGATCAGCCAACGCCTCCGCTTACTTATAATCTGACTGATTACTTCGCAACGTGCCAGGGCAATGAGGTGATTTATCTTCATGCTGGTATCGGCGAAGGTGATACAGCGGGGATTTATAAGATTAATTTGGACGGCACGAATAAAAAATTAATCTTAGCTAGCTATGTAGAGTTGACCTTTGATTGGCTCGCGCCGGATCTTCTGATTGTATCTGATGGTACTATTTACACAGTGGACATGGACAGTCTTTCCGGTACGAAACCCTTGACCAATTTGGGAACGACATATTATTTTCCATCAATTCGAAAATCTGATGGCGAAATACTTGTCGACCAACCCTATCTTCCTGAAGCAGGAATTTGGAAAATGAATTCAGATGGTAGTGGTTTATGTAGAATCATACCCGAAGCGAGGTTTCCGGACTGGTCAGCTGACGGTCAAGAGATAGTTGGCCTCATGGATTATACAAAAATTATCGTGACTGATACTACAGGCAAGATAATCAGGGAAATCCAGTGCCAAGGATTTGAGGTTCGCTCTCTTAAAGTTTCACCTGATGGCTCTAGAATTATCTTTTCATTACAGACCAGAGGAAGAGCGCCTCAAATATGGGTGATGAGTTTTGATGGCAGCGGTAAGCAAAAATTAATCAAAGCGGGCGGCGACTATCCAACCTGGACAAAAGACGGCAGGATAGTCTTTACCAACACAACCAACGGCTATCTTTATATTATGGATGCCGATGGTTCTGATTTGAAACAGATTACCAAATAAGGAGGTTTTAGGATGAAAGAGAGGGGTTTACTATTCGTCATGATTTTGTTTTTTCTCTTGTTTAACATGTCTTTTGCTGGGGAGGTTATAATTATTACTTCCCCGGGGATGATTAGCCTTCCAGAAGGAGGAGCCTGTAAAATAGCAGAAGTTAATACTTCAGCAAAGATACAGGGAGTACTGACGAAATACGGTGTTGAGTCAATAAAAAAGGCTTTTGAGGGCGATACGACAACGTTCCCATTTGATGTTAATAACATCTTTCTCGCCACCCTACCAAAAAGTACGGACGTAAGAGAAGTCGTTGCTGAACTTAATGCCCTGAGTGAAGTTGACTTTAGTAAGTTAGGCCTTGACACTCTTGATCTAGATCTGGACACCCTTACCTTTGATAGCCTCGCGCAGAATACCTGGATTCATGCTGAACCTAATATTATGGAAGTGGAGCGTGCCACACCCAATGACTCGCTTTTTGACAAGCAGTGGGGTCTAAGTAATTACCCCAAGGGTATCAAAGCCATTAATGCTTGGGATATTAGTAAGGGTGTTTCTTGGGTAAAAATTGGAGTTGTAGACCACGGTGTGGATATTAATCACCCAGATTTAAAAGGCAGATTAACAGGTGATATGCCCACTTGGAGTTCTCACGGCACCAAGGTGGCTGGCGTGGCGGGCGCAGTAACCAATAATGGTCGAGGCGTCGCTGGTGTTGACTGGCTTAGCAGTGTGCAATCATTTAATGCAGATCCCGGCGGTGAAGCTAACTTCGCTGCCGCCATCACCAGAGCGGCCAATTCAGGAATGCACGCTATTAATGTGAGTTTGGCTGTGGGAAACGTGACTACTGACAATCTTTGGTGGATGCGTTCAGCCGTGGCTGATGCTTACAAAAAAGGCGTTTTCATTGCCGCGGCGATGGGTAATGATAATATCCCAGAGGTAATGGCGCCTACTGCACTCTGGCCTTGGGCAGTGACAGCGGTGGGAGCGAGCAATTGGTCTGGAAGCAAATCCTATTTTTCTAATTATGGATGGTGCATTGATATAATCGCCCCAGGCGGAACAACTACCGGCGGCGGAGCCTATGATATTTTAACCACGGCTATTGAATTTCCCAGTGACACGCTGCCACCGGGCGATGATACTCTGTATCCTCCAGCTAAAGTTTTAGCGCCTTTGGGTGATTGGACACAAACTTATAAATTTGTGTCTGGTTGCTCATTTGCCACACCCCATGTGGCTGGCGTGGCTGGACTGTTAAAAGCTTATAGGCCTACACTGACTACTGATGACATACAAAATATCTTACAGCTTTCCGCGCGGGATATTCCACCAGCTGGCTGGGATGACCATACTGGTTGGGGTGTTTTAAATGCTGACAGCGCCTTGAAGATGCTTGGCCCTCCCTACGCCTTTATCCAAGGACAAACCACCACATCACCTTATGTAACCTGGACTTCCGGAGTGACAAAAACCTTTCTTTACGGTGTTGATGGTCTGGCGCCAGATGTTTACTACTTGAGGATACGAGAGGTTAGACAGGTGGTTTACTTTCCTCGTCCTTTCATGTCCATACCGCATATTTGGGCGAGAAGCGCTAATACAGATGGTTATCTTCCTGAATCAATTACATTCGGCATAAGATATGCCTGGGTAACCCAGGTGACTACTGATTGGGTGGAGATGGCCACCTACAACATGGAAGTGACAACCTTAGACGGCGAAAATACCTATTATTTGCCAAAGCCGGTGTCGGACGTGCGACTCGCATATTCGGCGCAAGGAGAAATGGCTCTTTACGCGCCTAGTCCATGTCCATCGGCAGAAGTTATTCGTTTACCCGAACAAAATAATATCAATATAGTTTGGGGAGACAATAACTTTTGTGAGTCAGGATACAAAATCCAAAAGCAGGATTCGCTGGGCAACTGGTATGATTTTGCTGTCACTGGTGAAAATAGTCATTTCTTTGTCGACTCGACACTCGCTGGTAGCGATAGGGCGGTCTATCGGGTTAAGGCATTTAATCAGTACCGAGAGTCACCATTGAGTCCTTCCGTCGAGGTATGGAATGCACCTAATACGCCAAGTAAAGTGTCAATCGGTCTGACCCAAAGACCAAAAAATTGGGATTTGCTGGGTGAGCCAGGTAATGATGGATCTGGTGGTACAACAAAAGACGTTAGTAATCAAGGAAATATGCCCATAACTAGTCTTGATAAAAAGGCACCAGTTAAACCGCCGGAACCAATGGTTACGACCAACGAGGCAGTCATTGTTTGGAAGACGCCTCTAAACCAGAAAATGCGTATAACTGGTTACCGGGTTTTCTGGACATATTACATGTGGTCAGGTGTACCAGGTTTTGGTTCTGACGTGGTCGGATACAGCCCTCTCTTACCAGCTGATTCTTTTGTGTATGTCATCTACCCATTGCCTTACGGATGTAACCATCTATTGGTTGGTTACGTGCAAATCTATGTATATGCCTTCAGCGAAAACGGCGATTCCTCTGCCCTGGTTGGTGACTGGATAACGCCGGGTAATTATGACGCGCATCCCGGACCACCTGATATGCTTGAAAATATGGATAAGTCAACGGTTATACCGACGGTGTTTGCTCTGTCCCAGAACTATCCCAATCCCTTCAATATAACGACCACTATTAACTATGCGCTACCAGTAGATGCCCAGGTAAAACTTGTTATTTATAATGTCCTTGGTCAAAGGGTTAGGAAGTTAGTGGATGGTCCAGAAACAGCCGGAAATAAAACTGTAATCTGGGATGGCAGAAACGATGAGGGCCGAGAAGTAAGTTCTGGCATCTACTTTTACTGCATTCAGGCGGGGAGTTTCCGCGAAACAAAGAAAATGAGCCTGTTGAAATAGGAGGTAAGATGAAAAAAGTTATTCTTCTAGGTGCTGGATTATTATTACTTTGCTGTTTTTCTGCAGAGAAAGCCTCAGCCAATAATCGTTTTAGTTTACAATTGGGAGTAACTCCTTGGACTGTTCCGACTAATGAGATTAAGACGGGAACCAGTGGCGGCAAAATTGGCTATATTTTCAGTTTCGGGTATTGTTTTGTTGACGAGACCTCGTATTTTAGACCGAGCATCGGCTTAGGCCTAAAAAAAATTTCTCTGAAGGGTAAGGACTTACTATTTGAGAGAGAACCAGAGGAACCGCGTATAAATTACTATACTACTGACTGGCACTGGACTAACTTATTGTTTTTTGGGAAATTGGAGATTGGCAATGATAAATTTATTCCTTATGGAAAAATAGGAATAGGATTATGCCACCTGAATCTAGATTACTTTGTTCCACGTGGATCTTATAGCGTTTCAGAAGATTATTTTGGATTAAGTTTTGAACTCGGCCTGAAATGGAGACTTAATCTAATGAACACTTTCTTGTTTGGAGAAGCTGGATATGATATTACTCCTAAAGTAAGTCCACCGATTGATTTGGATCGCAAAGTCAAATCAGCTGAAGTAGTTCAATTCAGCGCTGGTCTGGGTTTTTCTTTCTAAAAAAGCTCATTTTGGGCAGAGGCACTTTTATATCTTATCGTGTTCAGAGTTCCTGCCCCCCTCTCTGACACGGTAGGTTAAGGGAGAAGCCCTCTGCCCTATGGTAAAATGCGGGAGAAACTAATAAGATTATCTATCTTAACAAAGTTTCTTCCGCTTTTTTATTATTTAAGTTAACAATCGTGATTTATCTGCCTGTGGATAAGTACGATAGCTAATTATTTTTTTCGCTAATATTAGCCAAACTTGACAGGTTTTAAGGTAGTGCTATCTTAAATAGCAGAGTATGAAAAAATTTCTGTACAGATTAACCAAGAAACTTTTTCTCGGAAATCTTTCTCCCGAGCCGCGGGAGATTTTTTTTAAGAGTTTAGGCTTTCAAAAGCCCCCGAAAATTTCGGGGGTCGTTTTTTTATCCCCCCACCAACTTTATAGATACTCTAAAACAATATAGCCTCATTCAAAATAAAATAAAGCTACTTCTTAATCAAAAGTTCCCACTAAAGTTGGTGGGGGGATAAATAAGCTAACAATTAAACTTAAAAAAATATGGAACTGCAAACAGTTAAACTCATGGCAAACTTAATAAAATCAGCGAGAGATTATCTTGATTCGCAAGACTACACCGAGATAACTGTGCCAAGAGTGGTGCGCGCCTCTGGTGCCTGTGAAAATATCAACACGCTTTTCGAGGTCGCTGTTGACAGAAACTTCCACTGGTTCAAAAACAGACGGGCATACTTGGCGCAGACAGGCCAGCTTTACTTGGAAGCTTTGGTGCCGGCTCTGGGCAGCGTTTACACCATCGGTCCTTCCTTTCGCGCTGAACCGAAAGCAGATAATAGACATTTAACAGAATTTCAAATGATGGAAATAGAATTTCCCGGCGGTTTTGATGACTTGCTGGCAGAAATTGAAAATGTGATTAACAGCATTGCTCGCGGTGTAGTAAAGGCTAATGGTAAAATTGGTTTGTCAAAAGAAAATCTAGAAAGACTATCAGCAACACCTGAAAGATTTCCAAAGATAAACTACGATGAAGCAATCAAGCTTCTAATCAGATTGGGCATCAAGAAAGAATGGGGCGATGACATCCCCTCTGAGCAGGAACAGTTACTTGTCAGATATCACGACAACCAACCAATTTTCATCACGAGATTTCCCGATCCGATGTGGAATTTCAAGAAGGAATTGGAAGTGGAAAAATTTTTCAACATGCTGCCTGACCGAGAAAATCCTGGTCGCGTGTTAAGCGCTGACTTAATCCTGCCATACGGCGGCGAGTCAGTCGGAGCAGCCGCCAGAGTGCATGAAGCGAGAGTCTTAGTCCAGCGTTTAAAAAATTCAAAGATGTTTAAAAGATTAATTGACAAAGGCGGCTCAATCAATGATTTTGGCTGGTACATCTCGCGCATTGAAAACGAAGGCTCGGTGCCGCACGCCGGCTGCGGGTTTGGCCTGGCGCGAATCATTCAGTGGATCAAAGGCGCCAGCGACATCAGGGAATGCGTATCATTCTTATCAAATAAAGAAAATATCATTTAATATAAAAAATAGACCTCTAACATAGGAGGGAGCTATGTGGAATGTTAATTTGAAGGATTTGGGAATCATTGAGGTAGCTGATCCGAAAACATCGCCTGATTTTGTATGTGATGAGCGAAAGGAATTTTTTGGGAATGGTCGCTACAGATGCAGCATCAAAGGCGAAGTAACTGCTGAATACTGCAATAAAAGATGCGCCTGCCATTATATAAAAAGGGAGAACCATTGAGTCTCCCTTTTACTTTTTTTAAAACTTACTTTTAGACTTCTTCTTTACAATGAGACCAGTGCAGGCAATTGTACAACAGATTGCTGGACCAAACGTACCGATATAAATAAAAATAAGATGAAATGATCGCCATTCAGCACCTAAATAGTTTTTGAAAAGTGGAGGAAGCGCAATGGCAGAAATTACAGTGATGATCCAGCATAGTATTAGTAATAATATCAAAGGACTTCTAGTTAAAGAACGAATATTCATTTTTACCTCCATTTTTGATATTTTTATTATATTGCCTAAAGTTAGATATGTAAAGCCCTTGACAAATTATTGTATCAGCGCTATATTATCTTGATAAACAAAGATCTTTAACAAGGAGGTAAAAATGCCTAGATATTTTAAAATGCCAGGAGAGGTTTTTGTTTTTAAAGGTAAAAACGCATGCTATCATACGCAATCGGTCATTGATACAAACATTATTAGCCAGGTATTTTTTAATATAAAAGCAAAGGGAGAAAACATCAGTAAAGCAGAAAAACGCATTGAAAAAATAGTTAGAAAATTTCCGTTTAACAAAGACCGTTTAACCTACTTTATCATTGCCGTCACTGAAGCCTTGCAGAATGCTATTTTGCACGGCCAGCCAAATCCTAAACGAAAAGTCGGCATCAACATTTTTTATGTTCCTCATCTTATGCTTTTCGTGGGTATTACTGATGATTTAGGACCTTTGCCGATTAAGGAATTAAAATTTAATGTGATTGATAAAGAATGCCGGTTAAATCTAAGCGATTGCCAACGAGGATATTTTTTGATGGCTAAACTAAGCTCAATGCTGGTTTATTATCCTGATAAGGATTTTGAATGCAAAGAAATCATCCTGGGTTTATTAGCTGATGAGTAAGAATAATTCAAAAGACGCGACTCAAAATGAGTGGCGTCTCTTTTTTTGTGTCTCTTTTTTTGTTGACAAAAAAACATTCATTTGCTAAGGTGATATCACTATAATTAGAAATTGTCCTTTTATAACTTTAACCTATTAAGGAGGTGAGTAAAGTGAATTCGGTAAAGGATAATAAAATAATGTTTAAGTGGTCTTTAGTCCTGGCCATACTCATTGCCTATTTTTGGATATTTTGGCGTCTTCATGTGGGCAACGTTCCATCAGTGACAGTAACTAAAATATTTGGCATTTGGTATTTTTTAGGAATATCTCGGTGGCTCGACATATTAATTGGCCCAGTGTGGTTCTTAATATCAGCACAAATCATTAGGCTTTTCAAAGATGGTATATACATATCCAGGGACAATGAAGCAGATGGGTCAAGTTGGTATAGCGGGCTAATAAGTGGCGTGGTCATTAGTTTAATATTTGTGGTGTTTAGTTATTTTTCAGTTTATGCAGCCGCTCATCCTCAGGACCATCCTGATAACTTAGCAACAGCAGTAGTCGCTGCTATGGCCACGGGTTGCTTTTTGGGCTTTGCTATTGGGCACGCACTTTATAGTGTTCATGTTTCTGATATATTATTTCTTGCTGGTTCTGCCTTGATGACAGCCACTATATCTTTTTTTGATGCCGGTGTTTGTATATTAGTTGCTCTTTCCGCTTCTTTTGGTATCAGAATTCTAGCCAATAGTCAGCCCATTTTCTATACAATGATTTATTGTTTATTCTTCAGTCTGTTTTTCTCTTTATTTCTTGGCTTAGTGCCTGGTCTTATTGTCTGTTTGGTCTTTAGCCCCATTTATATATTGGTCGCCTTGCCAAAATATCTTAAATCAAAGAGATTTATGGCAACCAGTGTAAATTCATGTTTGTCATAAAAAAATAAGCCTATTCAATGAAAATTGGATAGGCCTTTTATATTTTTATTAAACTTCCTTTTGGCTCTTGACATCCCTTTCCAATATGATAATATGTTGTAATCCATAGTTCTTTGGAAATTTCAACGCATAAACCTTTAACTTAAACCCATAAAAGGAGGTTAGTCATGCTGAAGAAAGTCATGTTGTTTTGCGCAGTAGCTTTTCTATTTTTCCTCTGCACTAGTGTTTTGGCGCAGGATAAGTCGCCTGATTCAAGTACGATAATACATGATTCAAATCGGACGATATATGAGAAGCTGGTTATAAAAATTAATTCTGAACAGGAAATGGATTCCTGCAAGGCCAGTCCAAATTACCAGCGATTTGCTTTCGTGCTTTCCACTGGTCGTAAAGGTTCAGTATATGTGGATGGAAAAAAAAGATTTGGGGATAAGCGTTATGTGATGGTAGATGGAAATGAAGGCAAGTTATATGATGATATCTCAAAGAGTAGTCTTATCTTTAGCCCAGACAGCAAACACTTAGCTTATGTAGCTATTCATCAAGATTATAAGAAGGGACACAATTGGTGCGTTGTTTTGGATGAAGTGGAAAGTAACTTGTATCATGATATTGACGAATCGAGTCTAACTTATAGCCCGGATAGTGATCACTTGGCTTACGTGGCAAAGTTATCTACCAAGTGGTATGTGGTAATAGATGGAAATATAGGCTTAGGTTACGATGAGATAATTCCTATCAGAGGAAAAATGATTAACTTTTATTCATACGATTCCCTTTCCTGCATAGTTATTTACCTGGGTAGAAGAGGAGATAAAATTTACTTGGTGAGAGAAGGACTAAAGTAAAATAAATTAAGGCCTATTCAATAAAAATTGGATAGGCCTTTTATATTTTTGGGATGCCCAGAATGAAAACAACAATCCAGAAGCACCAGGCATATATAGAATAATGGGTGAAGTAGGCTTGCGCTCGGCCGCGTCTGTTAAAAGCTATTATGGCACAAATAAGGTGACCAAGCATGATGAATAGTGCTGCGTAGCCAGAGATGGCATGGGCACTCAAGATTATCCTGCCGGCGATGACCCGCATCAGAGTAGTGCCAGTTAAATCACATAGAAATCCTAAAGAAAAAACTATAACCATCCACAACTTCAAACCTTTGTTTAATCTTTCTGACCATATCGCTGTGCTATATAAGATGAGCGCCGCCATGATGAAAGTTACAGCAAAGAACATGACTCCTCCTTTAAAACCTCCTTTACTTTTGATTTACCTTAGCTCACTTTTCTTATTATGTCAATAGACACACGAAGTTCTAATGGCAATTACCGGTACCTGAATCAGTAAATGTTTTGCCAGCGACAGGTATGAATTCCCAATCATAACTTGTTGGATGCAAAGTCAGTTTTAAAACGCCGTAAGTATTATCATTTCTCGCTTCAATATTAGTGGCTGGCCTGATAAATTCATAAAGGCTGCCACCGCCAGTGCCCACCACGAATTCGCGGATACCTCTGTTTAAATCTTTTTTTCCGTTTGGATCTTGCGGCGTAAATCTTTGATAGTTGTGGTCATGGCCAGCGATCACCACATCAGCGCCGGCATCGTAAAGTGTTTGCCAAATAGTTTTTAATTCATCTGTGTTTCCGTGAAAACCAGTGTTAAAAAGCGGGTGGTGCATATAAGCTAGAGTGCAATCTGATTGATGGCTGGCTAGGTCGCTTTGCAGCCATTGTAATTGCGGCGAGCCAGCTTGGCATCCACCGATTTCTGAACAATTGCTGTTGATGACAATAATGTGCCATTGACCCAAGTCATAGCTGTAATAACCCTTAGTGGGGTCGCTGGCGCCGGCGCCAAAATAGGCGAAATAGGCAGCCGCACCTTTGGTATTGTACTCATGATTGCCAACGGCTGGTTGAGTACGGTCTTTAAACTTACCCCACGATGGATCATAACATTTCGTAAAATTTTCTGTTGAACCATCGGGATAAGCATTGTCACCAGCTGTAAAAACAGTGCCAGGAATATTTTCAATTAGCTGAGCTGTTTCTTCATCATGATTAGCTGAACATAAAACAATGTCGCCGGCGCCCACCAGCACTGGATCTGTGCTACTGACATTCGTTTGTTTTTCTTGAGTTTGGCTTTCATTGTTTAAGACCGCCTGTTTGTTTTGGCCAACGATAATAAAATAAATGGCAACTATTAATACCAGTATAATGACAATAATGGTTACGCGTCGAAGCATAGATTATTTTTGGCTAATAAACTTTTTAATTAATGTTGTCGCTTGTTTTTGATTGTTTAACCAACGTATCCTTTTATCTCTTGAGAACCAAGTCATCTGCCTTTTGGCATAATGATGGATAGCGTTTTTTAGTTGTTCAATCATTTGCTCTTTGGTTATTTTATTTT
>Ga0315289_10011296_pt1 | contig 12666 bp, 10 predicted proteins | sample YL17G11_40_MG_FD_203452 | JGI IMG/M metagenome (GOLD analysis project Ga0315289, IMG submission 203452) | Sediment microbial communities from Yellowstone Lake, YNP, Wyoming, USA - YL17G11_40 | ecosystem: Environmental > Aquatic > Freshwater > Lake > Sediment | place: USA: Wyoming | collected...
AACCCCCATGACTTTGACTATATTCCCAGCGAAGTATTGGAGCAAATCAATCATGTGTGTGCCAATGACGAACAAGCCCGATGTGTAACTTCCATTTATCTTTTCAATTTCTCCAAGCTCCTTTTTCAGCAGTATTTCTCTTACCTCTTTGTAGTTCAAGTCCCATCTTTTTGTGTGGTTCACGGCCAAATGCACGCCACGCTTCTTGCAGGCCTCAACCATTTTCCTCGCTTCTTGAGTAGACCCCGCCATCGGCTTCTCGCAAAAAATTGATTTCGCCCCAGACCTCGACGCCTCTATCGTGATCTGAGCATGTGTCTCTGGGTGGGTGCATATGCTGACGATGTCCAAGTTCTCATTTGAAAGCATGCTTCTGTAGTCCGTGTACAGCCTGTGAACCCCCCACCTTTTCGAAAACTTTTCCAGCTTAGATTTGTTTGTATCACAGGCAGCCACCATCTTTGCTTGCGACATTGTGGAATATGCTCCCGCGTGTGTACAGGGGTGTTGCCTCCACGCCTCTTCCTCAAATTCGCTTGCTATTCTGCCGCACCCGATTATCCCAACTTTATACGTAAAACCACCTACCATGCCTCAATCTGTTATGCTTCCACAGCGTCTTAATTAATTTTGTTTTATTTGCTTTCAATGGCCTCCCGATAAACTCGAAGCGTGCGATTAGCTATAGCATCCCAGTCGAATTTCTCAACGAATTTTCGTCCAGCTGCCCCCATCCTTTTCCTCAACTTTTCGTCTTGCAGGAGTTGGATGAGCTTCTCTGCGAGGAGTTCTGGCCGCCCAGGCTCGAGCAAGAACCCGTTTTCTCCATCCTTCACCAAGCTTAGAACCCCGGAGCCAGGGATGTTCATTGCTATCAGAGGCAAGCCGGCAGCCATAGCCTCCTTGAGCGCGATTGCCTCGCCTTCAACCGTGCTCGGCAAGACGAATACCTCCGACTCTGTGTAGTAGCGTGTCACGGCTTCATAGGTTGGGGTAAGACCGGTGAATGTGACGCGCGCATCAAGCTCCAACTTCTTGACTAAATTTTCTAGCTTTTCTCGCTCAGGGCCACCGCCAACTATTTTCAACTTGGCGTCTGGTAACTTCTTTAGAACCTGCGCGAAGGCCTCGATAAGCCAGTCCACGTGCTTGAATTCGACCAAGCGCCCCACGTAAAGGATCTGATTGTGCACTTTCTCAGCACTAATCGAATCGAAGAGTTTTAAGTCGACCCCGTTTGGGATGATGGTGATTTTTTCCTCTTTGATACCCAGATCGATCAATTTTTGTTTGCATTGTGGGGATACCGCGATCACTTTTTTGTGGGGTATTCCTGCGGCGACAGTAGTTGCGAGATGCCCCAAAGAACCCCAGATGAAGGATCGCTGACTCTCAACCCACCCCTTCAGCCCGTAGATGTCGTGAAACGTGGTCACGAGTGGTATCCCTTCAGAATGTGCGGCCATCCCACCGGGGTACACGGGGAAATACGTGTTGCAATGGATCAGGTCGGGGGCTAACTTTATCGCCTGTTTCGCGGTCTTTAAAATGTACGAGAAAATTGGCCAAACGGCTTTGCGTGCACCACCAGTTTTTGGGTCTCTGCTCAACCCAACCCGATATATTTTTATATCATCCACGACCTCCTCGGCAGGCTGACCGGGGAAACGGCACGTCAAAATCGTCATGTCATGCCCTTGAGCAGCTACCCGGCGGGAGATCTCGTAGAACTGCCGCTCGCCGCCGCCCCAGACGCCCAGCCCACGTTTTGGATCGGGATAAATTTCTGTGATGTGGAGTATCTTCACTTACACACACCTGAAACCAAGTCTTAATGCGAGTTTGAAAAGCTTCCGATTCCTAGACGGCTCCATACCCAATTCTTTACCAACTCCATGCCACCGGAACGCATGTACCCTTCAAGACATCAGCCCCGATCTGCATATTTCTCGAAGATGCTGATGAAAATCAAATCTTTGTTTGAAGTGTTTCGCACTCTGTGAAACTCCCCTGGCTTGATCGGCACCACATCCTTGCTGCCTACACTCCTCTCGACCCCGCCAACATCTATCCTGCCCTCGCCCTCCAGGAAGAGGTATATCTCGCTCACCGGATGCGAGTGTCCCCTCGTCTCTTTATCTGGGTGTAAAATCGTTGTGGAGAGGATAAGATGGCCAAGCGGGAGGTCGCAGACGACGTACTTCTCATCGCTTCTTATCATTTTAGCTGCACTAAAAACTTGAAAGAAACTTTTGTGCGAGATGTCGTACCATTCGCCAGAAAACACATGCCCCCTAATTTTTACACCGGACTCTAAGATATGCTCAATGAATTTCCCGATGTCGTCCCTCTTCTTGTCTTGGCAGTACTTATCTAGGATCGGGAAAATCTTCTTCGGGAAAACATATACTCCGACGCTCACATATTTGCTCAGCGGTTCCGACGATTTCTCCTGAAACTTCGCTATCAAAAAGCTCTTTTTGGGCGGAGGGTAGCAATCGCTCCCCTCGAAGCTCAGCGTACCGAGCTCCTGTGGCTTCAACTCAGGCTTGTCGCCGACATAGTAGACGCCTATGAGTGGCTCACCCGCGTACGCTGCCAAAAATTCCTTGAAATCCGCGGAAAAGTAGTTGTCAGAGCAGAGCACGAAAATGTCGTTGTTTATCTTGAGGGTTTTGATGGCGTTGTTTATCGCTGATACCGCGCCAGGCTTCTCCTCATCTGACATCGCCTCTTCGATGAGCACATTTTTATAGCCTTCAAAGAATTTCTCAAATTTTAGGTTTGTCGTGATGATCGGCTCATCTTTGAGTTTTCCTATCAAATGGTCTAGGAGCGTCTTTCCTTCGACCACTATCATAGCCTTCGGCATATCGGCGAGTGGCCCCATGCGTGTTCCGAAGCCTCCAGCCAATATCATCGTCTTCATAATTCACACCTTCCTCTAATTCCGCTTTTATGACCTTATAATTTTCCTCGACTATTTCCAAGTACCGAGCGCTGATAGTTTAATCAAGCCAGTGAATATCCTGACGCCACTCACTATCGTCGTCCCTCTGGCCTGTGCGTATTTCGTATAAAAACACTTCACTCGCGTACGCCCTATTTTCAGTCCGTGCTTCTTTGCTTGGATGATTATTTCGGATGAAACTTCGTACCTGTTGCTCTTGATCTTGATTTTCTCAAGCGCCCTGTGGTTGAACGCCCTCGAGCCCGATTGAGAGTCGATAAAAACGTTGCTAAAAAGAAGAGTTATCCAATCCAGTACGAAGTTGCCAAACCTCTTGTAAAGTGGTATACCCATGTGCGTCCTCATGCCTATCACTAAATCCTCGCCTTTCAGAGCGCTAACCAGCCTTCGCACCGATTTCGGATCGTGTTGCCCATCTGCATCGAAGGTGACAGCACAATCAGCCCTCTTTTTCCTAGCTGTCGCCAACCCGGTTCGAAGTGCCGCCCCCAATCCCATATTGCGCCTATGAGCAACTACCACCGCCCCTTTCGCGCGGGCAATGCTCGCTGTCCTATCCGTAGAGCCATCATCGACAACTATGATTTGGCGCCAACCCTCGCGCTTGAGGGAGTCCAGCACGCCACCTATCGTGCGTTCCTCGTTGTGCGCAGGTATCACTATCCAGACTTTCATGTTCTCAACCAAACTACGCATGGAAGGGTTAAGCCCTTTTCTTTTTATGTGTCACCAACTTATTCAAAAGGGGATTTCTATAAAAACCTGGTTCAAGGAGCTCAGCTTCTCGAGCCGCGAGAGGCGAGAGATAATAGACCTCACCGACCAAGTGCTTGAGGCGGCGAAGCAATCTAGTATAAAAAACGGCCTGCTCGTCGTTCAGCTCCCCCACGCGACGGCCGCGCTTATGCTCAACGAGGATGAAGAAGGGCTGAAACAAGACATTCTGAACAAACTCGATGATCTCGTCCCAGCGCGAAGCGGATATCAACACGATCGTATAGACGACAACGCCCACGCCCACCTGAAATCTGCGCTCGTCGGCTCCTCGGTGGTGCTGCCGATAGTCGACAGCCAGATAGTTCGTGGCACGTGGCAAAGTTTTTTAGTCGTGGAACAAGATGGACCTCGGAGGCGGAGACTGGCAATTTTCGTGATCGGTGATTGAAATGGTCGTGGCTTACTTGGACATCGAAACCAACGCAAAGAAGGCCGACGAGGGCATGGTTGTGGCGATCGGACTTCTGACAGACGACGAGCCCGAAGTGATGTTCGCCGAGTCATTCGAGGAGGAAAGGAAGGCACTGGAGTGGCTTAAAAGCAAACTGGAGGACTGCGAGATAATAGTGACTTGGTATGGGTCTGGTTTTGACATCCCCTTCCTCTCTACCCGCGCCATCGTCCACAACATAGATTTAACCGAGCTAACTGAAATCCCGATGCTCGACCTCTGCCAGTGGTCCCGAGCCAATCTGCTACTTTCTAGCTACAGTCTTGAGTCGGTCGCGCGGTTCTTTGGTATCAGCGGAGGCAAGGGATTCAAAGAGTTCCGTGGCACCGATATCTTGGCTCTGTTCAAACTTGCCGAGCGCGGTGACAACGAAGCGCGGAAGTTAATTGTCGAGCACTGTAAAGAAGATATCACTGTGCTTAAGCTCGTTCATAATAGGTTGAAGCCGTTGGTCGGGCACTCACGGTAGGGATCGCCACGGAAAATCTAGAAAGAAGAATAGGGATATGTACCCTTTGTAGGCTACATAAATCCCGAAAAAATGCTGTTCCGGGGGATGGGCCATATAAGACAGATATCATGTTTATTGGTGAGGCTCCTGGATTCAACGAGGATATGCAAGGAAAGCCATTTGTCGGGGCCGCGGGCAATACATTGAACGAGCTCATGCGAAGTGCTGGAATTTCACGTGAAAAAGTTTTTATTACAAATATCGTGAAGTGCCGGCCGCCAGAAAACCGTGCCCCTGCCGACGACGAGATAAAAGCGTGCTCAGAATACCTCCAGCAACAGATTTCTATAATCAAACCCAAGCTGATAGTTTCTCTCGGCAGGATATCCGCGCAAGGACTGCTCGGTAAACCAGTAGCAATAAGCAAAGTTCATGGCTCGCTCCTAGACTTCAAGCTAGAAGATGTAAGCTGTAAACTTTTTTTAACATACCATCCTGCTGCGGCTCTCTACGGAGCAGAAACTAGACTGAAACTGCAAGATGATTTCGCGAAGCTTAAGCGGGTTTTAAAGTTTGGTTAAATCGAGCACCTTTATTGCCTTTTTAGCTACGACGTCCGCTGGAATGTCCAATACCGCCTTCGCTCGCCAGATGATGGCACGGTCACTGCTCGCCACAACATCGAAGGCACGAAGTTTGAAATCCACGCCGCCGACCGCCCGAGAGTTGCCCTTTAAACCGAATTTTTTGAGTCCGCGTCTTGTAGCTCCTGCCAACTCGCCACTTCGACTCACCTGTTTATCGAAAAGCACAACAACATCTCTCGGTCTAGCCCTCCCAAGTATCTCCAAGAGCTCCGCCAACGCACGGTCAGTAGCTTGTGACAGCTTATATTTGCCAAATATGGCCCGTAGATCGCGGATGTAGCCGTCATCGCACCTCACGACTTGTTTGCCCGTCAAAATGCTCTCCAGAGTTATAAGCGTGTTATATCCATCGACGCCGAGGTGTTTCCCATTGACTTTTTTGCTACTAATCAACTTCGATTTATGAACAGCGATCTCTCTCCGCGAAAAAACGCAGCGCGCAAGCAAGTGTCGCTGCTCAAGGGTCAAGCGATAGTGGTTCGCCACAAAAGTGACCGCAGAATCGCGTGGGTAGCCATGATCTAGTAGATATCGTAAATCGTGTATCGCATTTCGAAGCTTGCTGCTCACCATCAAGTGCACCCTTCACTCGACGTAGATAGCTGGCCTCATAGGTTTCGATAGCAGCGCTCGGTTCTGTGGATCGTGACGCGTTACATCGTCCGCCTTAAAAATCTTTACCTCTGCACCAAATTGTTTGGCGAGGAAACCTGTCGCATCAAAAAGCACCTGCGACTCATCGAGCTCTACCTCTGCGAGCTCCGCAAGCTGCTCCTCCGACATCGCCCTGAACTCTTTGATGGCCTCCTGCAAGAACTTCGCCAGATCCATCGTGTGTAACCTCAAGCCAAGCTTTTTCTCCACATCATGAAGTAGCATCTTGATATCAACCTTCCTCGCACGCGCCGCATCTAGTGCCATCCTGTATGCCGACCACTTCCAGTCCTGCGCCACATACAGACAAATTTTCGTCAGTTTTTCTTTTTTTACAACACGCAAGATCTTTCCTATATCTTCGATGACAGATGCGAGGTAGTTCTCCGCCAGCTCGACTTTCTTATTCCTCAGGTTCTCCTCGACCTTCGGCCATTCTGTGATGGACACGAAGTCTTTCTTGCCCATCTGACGCCAGAGCTCTTCGCAAACGTGCGGCATGAATGGTGCGAGCAGACGGACCCAAACATCGAGCACCCGTTTGAGCACGTGTGCGCACGCATCATCCCGCTCGACGCGCTTGAGGTACCACTTCAAGTCCTGCATGAGGAGGAAAAACGAGTGCTGTAGGGCCTTGCGCGTTTCAAACCTATCGAGGGCTTCAGTAGCCACTCGAACGTGATCCTGCAACTTGCTCAACATCCATCTATCCGGCAAAGTCAGGCTTGGACGTTCCGGCGTCGGCATAGCGATGATTTCCTGGGCCTGCGCGTAGAAGCGTTCCAGATGGCGAAGCATCGCGTCGGCTTCGTTGGCACGCCAGTCAAAATCCTGCCAAGGCTCGACCGTCGACATCAAATATAGCCTGATAGCATCTGCGCCGTATTTTCGAACTGCCTCGTTTATCGCCACGATGTTGCCCTTGGAAGAAGACATCTTTTGACCCTCAAGCACGGCGATACCAAACGAAACTATTCCCTTCGGCCAGAGTTTCTGCGGAAATATCACCGCATGATGGAACACGAAAAACGTCAAGTGGTTGGGGATCAACTCGTTTGCGGACGTGCGGTAGTTGAGCGGATACCAGTATTCAAACTCGCGACGCATCATCCGTAGCGTTTGCTCATCTATGCCCGTGACTTTGGCTACGGCCACCACATCCCCCTTGCCCAAAAACGCGTAATCAAAGACTTCGTCTGTGAGTTTGTCTGGCTCAATTGTTTTTAGGATGTGAGAACTTGTGTAGTAAGCCATGTAGATTGTCGAGTCACTCAAAGACTCTATAATCCAGCTTTGGTCCCAAGGCGCGGGCGTTCCCATGCTGCGCTGCCTGGTGCATGGCCACTCATGGAGCCAGTTGATGACGTACTCGAACTGCGCCCTCGTCTCAGGTGGCACAAGATGCATCTGCGACAGACAAGCGCGCGCCTTATCTTTCCATGCGTCGTCCGCGTAATTCAAGAACCACTGATCTTTGACGAGCTTTACACAACACTTCGTCCCACATCTGCAGGTGACGGGTTTAGCTGAAAATTCATACATCACCGCCGCTTCCCCGACCATCACCATGTCGTCTCTGACCTGCGCCTTGGCCTCGGAGACTGGCATCCCGCTGTACTTTGGCACCCATCCGCGCATGACGCCCTTCGCAAATTCATTTTTATAGACTTCAGAAGTCGCTTCCTCAAGCTTTGGATCGTTCTGAGCTTTGATCTTCATTCTCTGAACAACGTCAATTGCGGGAAACTCGCCGAATCCTTTTACCTCAATGAGCGAAATAGATTCGAGTTTTTGTACGGCTGCTAGATCTATATCCCATTTTTTCAACTGTTCCGGCTTTTGCTGAAGCTCGCGCAACGCTATATAGTCATACGGCGCGTGGGCGGGAACCGAACCAACTACGCCGGTTGCATTATCCGGGTCCACAAAATTTGCTGGCAGAATCAAAACTCGTTTGTGAGTGAGCGGCACTTCTATCTCTTTACCGATCAGCTCACGGGTGGGAAACTTCTGAACTTCGCCTATCTCGTGGCCGTGCTCACGTAATTTATCGACGGCTTCCCTGCTCACAATCCACTTTTCATCGTCTACATTCACTACCACATACTCGACGTTGGGATTCAACCACAGGTTCGTTACTCCAAAAACTGTCTCAGGTCTTAGCGTCGCGGCCGGTAGTACATAATTGCCGAGGCGGTACTTTAGAAGCGTGAACTCAACGATGTCTACGCCCTCACCGTCGAGCAAATCATGATCTGTCACTGGATTCTTACATCGGGGGCACCACTTGACAGGATGCGCTCCTTTGACGATGAGCCCGGCGTCCATCAGCTTGTGATACTGCCACGTGACGAACTTGCTGTACTGCGGATCGACGGTGGTGAACTCGCGGCGCCAGTCTATAGAGTAACCCAACCACTCCATGCCTCTCCTGTAGCTGAGATCGCTTGTCTTCGCCCAATAACTCGCAAAGTAATGGGGGTCCTCGAGTTTTTTGAGTTCATCTTCGCGTAGGCCATAGCGCTTGGTCAAAACATCAACAAACTGCTTCTCCCTACGCTCCACGCGCTTCGCAGCCCCGACTATCGGGGTGCCCGTGAAGTGATAGGCCATTGGGAAAAGGACACCATAGCCTCGCATCCGTTTGTAGCGCGAGATGACATCGGGCACCGTGTAGGTGCGGCCGTGGCCGATGTGCATCGGGCCAGAGACGTATGGGTAAGCTACTGTGATGTAAAACTTGGGTTTCCCGCTGGGCGCCGCCTCGAAAAGCCTCGCCTCGCGCCATGCCTGTTGCCATTTCGCGTCGATTCCCTGCCAGTTAACCACAAAATCACCGCTTTCGATCACTTGCTTTTGGCACTACCAACAAGTTCTCGTGCCTTTTCCAAGGCTTCTTTTAACTTATCAATATATGGGCCTCCACCCTGCCCAAACTCCGGCCTGCCACCACCCTTTCCGCCAAGCACCATAGAAGAAGCCGCAACAATCTCGCCACAATTCACACCTGCTTGAACAGCCTCATTACCAGCCATCATCACCATATGAGCATTTGGCGCTGCAGGAGTTACAAGAGCCACTGCCATGGCCTTGTCATCGCGGATAAGAGTATCCGCCATTTCTATGAGTTCGTTCACACCAACATTTTCCACGATTTCGCTAATCATTTTAACATCTTCTCTAACTAGAACTGCGTCCAACTTGAATTCGGCCAAACGCGATCCAGCTACCTGCGTCCTTGCCTTGGAGAGCTCCTTCTCCGCCACCTTCCATCGGTCTAAGAGCTCCTTGGTCGCCTTCGCCAGATGCTCAGGCTGTGTCCTAAGTATCTCAGCCGCCTTCATCAGTTCCCCATCTCGCCTCTGCATAAGTTTTACCGCCGCCTCGCCAGCCGCAAATTCGAGGCGCTCGACGCCATCTTGGATTCGCTCCGTTCGAATAATTTTGATCGGGCCCACTTCGCCTGTGCGCGTGTAGTGGGTGCCAGCGCACGCTTGGGTGTTCCACTTTTCCACTTCGACCACCCTTATCTCCTCACCTGGAACTACGCCTCCTTGGTAGAGGTCGAAGCCATACTTCTTCTCGGCGAGGTTGCGGTCCATAAAAACAGCTTTGACCGCGCGATTCTCCATCACCACACGGTTCGCCAATATCTCTATCTTTTGGAGCTCTTCCTCTGATATGCGTTTGAAGTGCGAAATATCGAGGCGGGTCGACTCTACGCCCTTTTGCGCACCCGCCTGCCAAATGTGATCGCCGAGCACCTTGCGGGCGGCCCCTAGAATGATGTGGGTAGATGTATGGTGGCGCATCAGCGCTTCCCGCCGCGACCAGTTCAACACGCCACGGACCTTCTGTCCAACTTTGAAAACGTTTGGCTTTATCTTATGTACAACAACACCATCAACTTTTTGAACATCGAGCACATTCGCCTTATCGGCTTTGCTCATCAAGGCGCCAACATCGCTCGGTTGCCCGCCGCCCTCCGGATAGAAAGCCGTGCGATCTAGCGCAACGTAACCGTCAAAGCTAGCTAGGACCTTCGCCTCGAACTCCCTAGCATAAGGTGATTCATAGAACAATTGTTTGGTCTTCGGCACGCGCTTGAGTTTTTCCTTTGGAATATCGACGGTTTGGGCTGGCACGCGCTTCGCTTGGCTATGCATGTTCGCGACTTGAATGTAAAAGTCATCGGGAACTTCGACACCTACGCCGAGCTTAGCCGAGACCTCTTTTACTATCTCCGGTGGCAGGCCGTGGCTATCATAGAGTTCGATGAGTTTATCTTTTGGAAGCAACGCCTTGTGTTCCTGTCGAAGACCGGCCGCAACGCGCTCGACGAGTTGGCTTCCCCTCGAGAGTGTGTCTCGGTACCGCTCCTCCTCAAGCCCGATCACTTCCAAAATGTAATTCTTATGCTCTCGAAACTCTGGGAACTGGGCATAGAGATGCTCCAACTCCAAAGCCATGAGTTCGTTGATGGGCTTCTCAAGTTTTAATTCTCGCATCAACCTCAAAGTGCGGCGCAGCACGAGCCGCGCGAGGTAGCCCTCCTTCACATTGCTCGGCGTTATCCGATCGCCGAACATGAACGCAAGACATCGGAGGTGATCAGCTATTGAATAGACTGCCTCGAGCGGAGCCATCATGCGATCCAGTTCATCGATGCTCAGGCCGACTCTGGCGGCTACCTTGCTCCTCAAAGTTATGAGGTCTCGGCCGGTCTCTATGTCAATCAAACCGGCTAGCTTTGAGTTTTCCTGCAGAACATCGGTCGGTGGTCGCTCCAATCCCGCAATCTTCATCAACTTGGCTATAACTTCTCCAAAGACTGCCTCGTAAGCCGACGTCGTCCCTTGAGATATCCATGCGAGGCGCTCCATACCATAGCCCGTGTCGACAATGTTCAGCGGGAGTGGCGCATACTTCCCATTTTCCTTCGCGTAACGCATGAAGACGAGCGTCGCAAGCTCCAAGCCATGAACGTTGACCTCGAAGTCCTCGCCAGCATTTCCACCGCCCTCCCAAACATCTTGAATGTATGTGACTTCCTCCGGTTTGATGCCCAGCTCGCGAGTCAAAAATTCGTGGCAGAGCGCGACTGTTTCATCGTTCCAATAGACATGCTTCTTGTGAGAGTTGAAGGCGTGGTGGCCTCCCATGAAAAACAGTGTGAAGTGCCTGCCAGAACGGCCGACATTGTCGACATCGTTCAGTCGAATGCTCGGCTGGCTGACCACGAGAGGATTTGCCGGAGGTGGCACCAGACCGCTGGTCACCCAAGGCTGGAAGTCCGCAATTGAAGCAATGGTTAGAAAAATATCGTCACGCCAACGAGCGACCACTGGATATCGCTTGACCACAGTATGTCCGTGGCGCTCAAAAAATTTTAAAAACGCTTTTTCCATCTGTGGCAGCGTGTAGCGCTTTTTCGTCGCTGGCCTGCCTATGAAGGTGTACTCGTCGCACGGCGTGTCACCGCAAGTCCTGCGATCTGGGTCAAGTGTTCGAAAGACGCGATCGCAGCTTATACAACGCTTTGTGTAAAAGCCCTGCTTCTTGAAGATAGCGACTTCGTAGATGTCTTTCATCAGCTCGCCCAACCAAAATATCTGGACGAGAGTTAAAAGTCTTCGCTCGAAAGAAGCCTACCGTCGTCAGAAGGCTCCGACCAAGATGTCCTATCTAGGACACTCAGCCGAACAGCGCGCTCAGCCCGGATAACGCCTCTTCCTCTTTCTTCTCTTCTTTAACTTCCTTCTTTTCCTCGGCCTTTGGCGCCGCCTGAGCTGCTGCCGGGGCTGCTACCGCTGCTGGCACTGCCGCGCTCTTTATCGCCTCGTCGATGTTGACGCCCTCGAGCGCAGCCACCAAAGCCTTCGCTCGTGCCTCATCGACATGCGTGCCAGCGGCCTTCAGAACATTCATCAGCCCTGCTTCATCTACCTTCTTGCCTGCAGCATGCAGAACCATCGCCGCGTATACGTATTCCATTCACATACCTCCCTTCAACCGAATAACGCACCTAAGCCTGCCATCTCCTCTTCTTTTTTCTCCTCTTTTGGCTTTTCCTCCGCGGGTTTTTTCTCCTCAGCAGGCTTTTCAACCTTCTCCGCTGGAGGTGCGGCCGCGAGCACTTTTTTCAATTCTTCGCCGAGCGCCTTTTCATCCTTCGCGAGGAGCGCACCAGCTAGGCCCAACATCTCCGCCCTTGCCTTCGCCAACAAAGTGGGCATGATATCGGCAATCGGTAGCCAAGCGTTTAGAGCCAAATTGCGGGCCGCCGCGCTCGCCTTGGAAATCATCACGCCTATCGTGACTTTTGTTGGATAGTTGATGGTCACCGCCAAATTGACCGCGGTAATGCAGGCCACTTGAAGCTGAGCCACGACTTGCTTTTCGTCGACCATGAGCACTTGAGCTGGGAATATCATGCCCGCTTCATATGCAACGTGAAGCTTCAGGCCGAGCTCCATCGGCTGGATCCCAAATTTAGATATCGCGTCCACGATCTCCTTGGTTATGACATCACCCTGTTTCAGGATGTGGCAGTCCTCGAGGATCACGACCTTGCCGGCTTGGATGCGCGCTTTGATGCCTGCGCGCTGCAATTCCCCGACAACTGGTCCTGGAGCGAATTCAGTCGCGCCCGCAGGTATGATAATATCCTTGGGAGATTTCACACCCGGCTTGGCGGGAGCGCTCGTCTTGCTGG
>Ga0315289_10011298_pt1 | contig 12665 bp, 13 predicted proteins | sample YL17G11_40_MG_FD_203452 | JGI IMG/M metagenome (GOLD analysis project Ga0315289, IMG submission 203452) | Sediment microbial communities from Yellowstone Lake, YNP, Wyoming, USA - YL17G11_40 | ecosystem: Environmental > Aquatic > Freshwater > Lake > Sediment | place: USA: Wyoming | collected...
CTACCAACCTCCCCTCTTTCTATGCCACCCCGCAGACTGAAAGTCTGCGGCTACATTCCACACATTCTTTTTAGTTGACAAATATTAAAAAATATTTATCCTTCACTTGATTTTATCCGAAGGTGTGGACTATTTGGTTCACGCCCAAAGGGACTACGAATGACCGAAAAAATCGTTCTAATAATAATACTCGGTGGACTTGCCGCCTTAGATAACACCGAAGCTTACCAGACCATGTTCTCCCAGCCTCTCTTGACCGGGGTGATAATTGGTTTTTTCTTAAAAGACTTTTCCAGTGGGGTAAAAATGGGAATTCTTTTTCAGCTTGCCTATCTTTGGGTTCTGCCGATCGGAACCACTATCTACCCCGATCCCGTAATAGGAGGAATCGTGGGAACATTTGGCTTTATAGCGCTTTCACGTTTTTTTCCTGACAGAGCCGATTTAGTTTTTCTTTTTATCCTCCTTTACATCGTCCTGTTCAGTCTCTTTGCCGGATGGAGCTTGATAAGACAGAGAAAGCTTAACCTGAAACTCATCCGTAAAGCCGATCTTTATGCGGAAAAAGCGGAGATTTCTCCACAGGTTCTTGCGGAAAAAATTGGTAAGCTTTTTTTCTGGGGGCTTTTGGGCTCCTTTGGCAGAGGAGTCATCTTAACCGGATTGGGGATTTTGGGACTCTTTATTTTGGTGAAACCCATTATAGAATTTTTCCATTTTGTCCCGGTCCACTTTCTTAAGGGTCTGGAGATACCTATCTTAGGATTTGGGATAGGCACTATGTTTCACTTTTTCGGTAAGAGAAGAAACTTAGTCTGGCTCGGTTTAGGCGTAAGTTTGGGAATTGTTTTCATTTTAATTTAGAAAATTAGTGGAGATAACAAAAGTGTAGGGTGTATGTAGTTGCTCAATTTATTGAGCATTGTCGCCAGTACGCCCCGCCTTTGGCGGGGCAACTACAATGAGGGGAACGAATTTATGTTACACGCCATTAGTATGAATGTATACGCATAATAAGAAAGTGTCACATTATGGGGAAGATTTCAAGGCTCGATCTTTTTAGATTATATTTAAGATCGTTTTTCGTTCAAGCTGGCTGGAATTATGAGAGAATGCTCGCTTTGGGCTTCACCTGGATTTTGCTTCCCCTGGGAAAGAAATTATATCCCACCCCAGAGGAAAGAAAGAGATTTTTAACCAGGCACCTTCAAAGCTTCAATACTAATCCATATCTTGCCAGCTACGCCTTGGGGGGAGTAGCTAAACTGGAAGAGGTGGGGGCTTCTGAAGAGGAGATTTTAAAATTCAAAGATTCCTTGAGGGGTCCTCTGGGAGCTTTAGGAGATAATTTGATCTGGATGAACTTAAGACCAGCTCTTTTGATTTTGGGAATAACTTTGGCTTCGACCCTGGGCGCATTTGGAGCCTTGTCCTTTTGGCTTCTTTACAACCTTCATCAGGTCTATCTTCGGGCGCGAGGGGTTTTCAAAGGATATACTCTGGGCTTGAATCTTGCCTCTGATCTTCGATCTACATATTATCCGAAGATGATCAAATGGAGCAGTCGAATGGGCGCAATTTTTTTGGGGATCTTCTTGGCGTTTAAATCAAACGAGAGAGTTTTAGAAAAATTTGAAAATCTAATCATTTTTATCTTACTGGTTTTTCTTACCATCATTGGATTTAGAAAAAATATTAATCCCACTTATATATTATTAGCCTCTCTTTCGTCTTTTCTATTGATCAAGTGGATTTTTGTTTTGGTCTGATTAGTTTCTATCTTTTTCCAGTATTCGGATAATTTTGATGCGGTCAGGAAAACAGAAAGCATATGCTTAGGAAAATCATAAAGAAGCTATTTTCTTTCAAATTCATTGCCTTGTTTTATGCGGCCTTGATCTTCGCTATATCCAGCATCCCGCAGCTTACCCCTCCTTCTTTAGGATTTAAGCTGGAAGACAAGGTTTATCATTTCATTGAATATTCAATTTTTTCCTTTTCTTTGTTTTTGGCTTTTTTCAAAGCCAAATCGGATTTTTTCAAAAAGAATCTTTTCCTCTTGTCCTCCCTGATCGGGATAATCTACGCCTACTCGGATGAATTTCACCAGAGGTTTGTTCCTGGAAGGTCTTATGATCTTTATGATTTTCTGGCCGATTGTTTGGGGATAATCTTAATCCAAGCAATTTTGTGGGGTTACCGGGAATGGAAAAATCGTAGAACGGTTGCCACCCCTGGGGGCTCATCCTAATATCATGCCAAGTAGAATCTATATATTACCCCCTTCTCTTTTGAGACTGTGTCACAATTGTGTTTTGAGGTTGTAGCCGTCCATATGGACGTAAGTCATTGGGATTCAACATCTCGATTTCGCCCCGCTGAGCGGGGCGGCTACAAAAACCGAAATTCTGACACACCCTCTTTTAAGCCGGGGATCCCGCCCTTCGACCCCTCGATTTTACTCGGGGTGGTGAGCCTGTCGAACCACAGGCTCCCTTCGGGTCTGAGCCTCAGGGTCGAAGACAGGGTGGTGACAGTTCGGCTTCGCTCACCCTTCAACTTTGTTCAGGGTGACCCTGAATTTATTGAAGGGTCACTGTCCCTGAGGGTTCGACCTTGCTCACCCTCCCTGAGCGAAGTCGAAGGGAGCAAGGTCGAAGGGAGCGAAGTCGAACCACTGAAAGCGGGGAGATGGGGCAGAGGGATGAGTTCAATCTAGCACTCCTTCGAACTCACCCTTGCGCCAAAGGCGCATCCGCCTATGGCGGAAAATCCCTCTCTTAAAAAGAGAGGGACTTATATGATATTCTTCTTGATGGGTCATAAAGTAAAAGAAAGTAATCCCTCCGAAAAGAGGCTTGTAACTTTGTAATAACGTCATGCCAAGTAGAATTTCATATATAAGAGATCTCTTTCTGATAGAAAAAAGAAGCCCCAGTCCCAATAGATGGGACTGGGGCTTTTGGTGAATCCCAATCTTTACGGACAACCTGGTATTGGTCCACCAGCGAAAAGATAGTTAATCAGATAGACCACATCGGAAATATCGACCACCCCGTCACAGTTGGCATCTCCAGCCGCTAAAGGCACAGGCGCAGGTCCACCTGCGAAGAGGTGATTTAGCAAATACACAACGTCAGATATATCGATGATACGATCCCCGGTGGCATCCCCACGCAAAAAGCTAATATATTGGCTCAAATTATAAGAGTAACCTGCCGGTCCATAACGCCCTGCAAGATTAAAAAGATGGGTCACTACCATTATGACTTTGTCATAACTCTTGAAATCAGGAATTAAAAGCTCACCCGAGGGGTTTCCATTTAAGGGCATTTTTAAATAAGAAGAGCCAGAGGGTTTATGCAAAATCAAATTCACTCCATAAACGAACAGACTGTTTCCAGAAAAAGTGAGCTTATAGGTTCCGGTATCAGCAGAGGAGGTTTGGAAAAGAATATAATTGGCGCCATAACTTTCAGCCGCCCCCGTGCTAATCGTTCGGGAGGCGGGATAAGATGAATGAGTGGCAATATAAACCACGGTATCTTGAGCGAAGAAGAATGCGCCTTCGCTATAATGATTTCCATCATCCTTGCCATCGGTAAACCAATTCCAGACGGCAAACTTTTGAAACTCGTCATTCATGGTAGTCCCAAAGGTATGAAGGACCGAATCCACTGCGGCACAGGCGAAGGTCTCCATATATTTTAACCAGATGGAATACAAAATATCTCTGCCGAAATTTTCAGAAAGATATTGATTCCAAATCCAAGAGGCGTATATATGCCTGCCGCCTTCGTGATACAAGGATTGATAAGAGACCGGAAGGTAGCTATTCAAATAATAATAAACATCGTTCAGCTCATCCCATACTGATTCCTCAATCCAGTTGGAAGAAGACTCGTAAAGCCAGGAAGTGTAGTCTTCCGGATATTCCCAAATCTGTCCGGTGAAGACGAATTGACAGGCGTGGAAAAACTCATGCGAACAGGTAGCTTTGCAAAATGGCAGAGGATCGTTGGGATAGCGGGGGATTCTCAAATCGTTTCCAATATCAATATAGCTGGTAAGAGCATACGGTCTATCCGGATACTGAGACGAAGGCTGTTCTCCGGCTGTATAACCGTAAAGCTCGTCAATATAAACATCATACAAAGAATCGCCACCTGCGGTTCCGTCAAAAGGCGGAGCGTAATAACCCATGGAATCAACCTCCACATACCAGGAGCGCTCCATATATTCTCCTACCCGGTTAACATAGTCCGGCACCCCGTCAGGTGGGTTTACATCTTCCCCGGGGTGATAGACCGGATACTGAGAACTGCTTGAAGTATCATAATGAATGACAAAATGGGTGGTGCGGTAGGTAAAAGCTTTTGCGGGCCTTGCCAAGAGCTGGTTTATCTCCGCTTTAGTCTTTTTTGAGAGCTTATCCCAATCTCTTTTCACCTCAATAATTAAAGGGGTCCCGCACTCCAACTCCTCCTCTTTGAAAATCTTAAACCTCTGAGGAAGATTTTCTTGATGTCTCAAAGCATAAATCAAATACAGGCATTTTTGGTCTAAGCTCAATTTTCTTTCCTGATACTCCTTTTCAATTAAATTCACGGCTTCAAAAGCCGAATACCTTTGGGCGGATAAAAGGGGAACATTCAGAAAAGTCACTAAAACGAAAAGGAAGAAAAAACTTTTTTTCATCTTAACCTCCATTTTTTACATTGCGGATTCCCTTTTCTTGATTTTCGGTTCTATCCTTTACCTCAACTCTATGTTGGGACAATCCCGCCTTTGTCCGGGCTACCTAAATAGAAAAAAGTAGAGGCGGGGTGACCCCGCCTCTTTTATCGGTTATTTGTCATTCTCTTTTTAACAAGCTGGCAGTGGTCCACCTGTAAACAAATAGTTGATCAGATAGACGACATCGGCATCATCAACCACCCCGTCACAATTGGCATCTCCCGTCGCTAAAGTCTCTGGTGCAGGTCCACCCACGAAGAGGTAATTCATCAAATACACAATGTCAGTTATATCGATCATTCTATCTCCGTTGGCATCACCAATCATATAGCCGGTGACATTAACCTGTTGCTGAGAGGGGAGATAGTTGTGTTTGCTGACTGTTACATACATGGTTCCTTCTGTAGAAGGCGATGGACTAAGAGTTATGTCGCCTGTGGCATCGGTGTATCCCCGCAGATAGACTTCATTCACTTTCCATAAACAGACGTAAGCTAAATTCACAGGCGCAGGTGTGTCTGCATCTTCAACATGTACCGAAAATGATGAAGTTCCCATGGGAATTGCGGAGGGACAGGTCACGGCAAAACTGTCCGGCGCATCAGTCCAGATGGGCATCTCCGGCTCACCCAGGAGGTTGAACTCCCATTCACAGTGCTTCTCATAATTATCCGAATGGTCGAAATTATGTTTGGCGTCCGCTAAGGTTTGACCAAGAATATACATGTTGTGGGAAAACAGCGAGACCCACCACTGCTTATCCAACCCAGCCGACAGGCTGTATGGATCACCGGCATAATACAATCCGTTACGAGTGTTGCCGGCGAAGGCCAACCCTCCCTGATTAGGATTGTAGACGACAAAATGCTCGGCAATGCAGTCATTGGCGTCCATATGATTTGGTTGACAGCCTAAAGAAACCACTATCGACGTTTGATCGTTATTGGTTAGAGCATCCACATCTGAGCTGTAGATGCCCCAACCGTGGTGATAGTCGCCTGTGCACATGACATCTGTATTGGCGTGGTCGGCATGATTTACCAGGTTTTGGCCAGCATTGAGGGCGTTGATAGTTGCGGTTCTGTGGTTTGTGGTTTGACTGTCGTATACCCTGGTCACGTTGAACCTCGCGGGAATATAGCTGGCAATATTCTCCTTCATTAATTCCTCACGCGTCGAAGCGTCTACATCCATTCCGATGAGCAAAACGTCCAGAGGGTAGTTTGTCCGGGGAGGATCCTTTTCGTATTTGAGAACTTTGTTTACGAAGGTAGTGACCTCAATTGTGCTTCCCACAGAAACTCTGCCCACATATACCTCATTGGTCCAGTCATCGTCGAAATCGGAGTAGTATTCATCACTGGGCGTGCTTTCTGAATAGTAGGTTCTGTACATAAAGGGGACAGTTTCATTTTCACCCCCCATAAGAAAATAAGTCGTCCCCCAAGACGAGTTGGCATCAATGATAAAATTGCGGATCTTCTGCTGGTTGGTGGTTCCACTGTAGGTGGCATAAATCCAGGTGGTGGTAAGTACCGTATCCCTTACACCTTTCTGGGTGTGCCAATCCACCAGAGGCTGGAAGGAGGAGGCATAAGTGGAGGCAGTGATGATCACATGGTCAAATGGTCCACCCGGGGGCACCATGGAGGTGCTCATATTGAGACCTACATTTAACTGGACATCCTGGGGGTTTTGCACCATATTTTTAATCATTGTCTCATAAGTTTCTCCGCCTTTCTCCGAAATATTTGGTGAAAGATAATCGCCGCACTGGTATCCGCCGACACCTTCGATAACCAAAGTGATGGAAGTATAAAGTGTAAGTCTCTTTTCGGAAGGAACATATTGCAAGGGATAAAGTTGAATGACAGCTATGCCCTGACCGGCTAAATCGGTTTGATGGTCGAACTCCACCAATTTTGACGGATAGGGCTGGCTGGATGTATAGATTTGCTTGTCCGGTTCAACAAAATCTACATCCTTATCTGAAACTCCTATTCTTAACGGTGGCTGAGAAGGAAGGATATTATATTCACCCAGAATTTCCTCCTTTTTTGCATCTACCACTGAAACACTCTTTACTGTCATTCCCGAGGGCAATGCTATTTTTACCTCTTTTGACGGCAACATCGGTTTTCCCGGTTCGGCGAGAAAGCCGACTTCCTTCAATCTTACAATGTCGTATCCCTTCAGTTTATCAAATGAGAGGTCGTTTTGGGAAAACAAAGCCACATACTGGACTTTATAGCCTTCCTCTGACAAGAGGGGTTTAGCAAAAAACATAATGGAAAAAGCAACAACTAACGCAATGATTAACTTTGATTTAATCATTTTTCTCTCCTTATCTTTTGAATTATCGGCTGATAGGGGATACCGAATTAAAAAAGTTTTCATCTCACTCTCCGTTCATTGGGGTTAAATTTTTCCCCATTCACAACCTTCCCATCGCTTTGGTAAATACGAAGGATTTCGATGCGACTTCGGTAGAAAGCGCATTATCTACCTTTGTAAATGGGATTCCTTTGATCGACACCAAAACTTCTTTCCTTCAAGCCAGGCAAGGCTAATATGAACCATCCATACGCCTAATACTAATTTACGAAAATTTCTCGGTTTGTCAATGGTTTTTTTGGAGACTTTGGACAGGTATGGGTACATGGTATCCGCCCAGAGGGGCGGTCGTCTGACGGCCTCTGGCGCATAAGTTTTTGTTTTCTTTCAGAAGGATACTCCTTTTGTCTTCTAAAGCAAACTAATTTTACACACAAATATCTACATTACCGTCTAAAGAAAATTTTGATAAAACACTTGACAAATGCAAATGTCCATTTATATTCTAAAAAATTGAGGCTTGGGTCCAGTGAGAGCAAGAACCATAATTACCTATTTTGGTCAGCGTCATTTCTGGAATGAAAAACACTGTTGAGAGTGGCTGAATTAACCGATAAGTAAAGAGCAAGAGCCGGAAAATCGGACCCCCTGATCGGCTAAATAAGAATAAATCGGTATGTTTGACTGATTCCTGAAAGCGGGTAGGTATGCGAACTCCAATCATTGCTGGCAACTGGAAGATGTATAAGACTCAAAATGAAGCCTTCCAGTTAGCTTCAACTTTAAAACAAGGCTTGTCTGACATAAATTCGGTGAAAGTGGTTTTATGTCCCCCCTTCACCGCTTTGGCTTCGGTCAAAGAGGCTATTTTAGGCTCTAATATCCTCTTAGGTGCGCAGAACATGCATTGGGAAAAAGAGGGGGCTTATACCGGGGAGGTCTCGCCAGAAATGTTGTTGACAATCGGATGTAAATACGTGATTATAGGTCATTCGGAAAGAAGGGGTTATTTTTTTGAAACAAACCAGACGGTAAATCTAAAGGTTAAATCGGCGCTTAAATTTGGACTGATTCCCATTATTTGTGTGGGTGAGAAATTGGAGGAAAGAGAGGCAAACAAAACCGAGCAAGTTGTCGAAAATCATATAAAAGGGGCATTTAAAGATTTGACTGTTGATTTAGCAGAAGAGACGGTAATTGCTTATGAGCCAGTTTGGGCCATCGGCACGGGAAAGACTGCCACACCGAGTCAGGCAAACGAAGTTCATCTATTCATAAGGGAGCTTCTGTCATCTATGTTCGGCAGACAGAGTGCGGACAAAATTAACATTCTATATGGAGGCTCGGTCAAACCGGAAAATTCCAGACAACTTTTGGAGATGTCCGATATCGACGGCGCTTTAGTAGGAGGAGCAAGCCTGGATGCGGACTCTTTTGAAAAAATCGTAAGAAGTGCAATTTAGTATATGCGAAGTTACCCCTCACCCTAACCCTCTCCCCTTCGGGGAGAGGGGACTTCACAAATTTCCCCTCCCTCGATGGGAGGGGGCAGGGAGAGGGTGAAAATGAACAAACTTACAAACTGTCTTTCTTTAGGAGGAATTCTTGATAACACTTTTAACCATGTTGCATGTGATCATTTGCATCTGTTTGATCATTGTGGTCTTGATGCAATCGGCAAAAGGAGAAGGCTTAGCTGGAGCATTTGGCGGTTCCGGGATCACCGGGGCGGTCTTTGGAGGAAGAGGAGCTGCAACCTTTTTGGCTAAGGCCACCACAGTCTTGGCAATAGCATTCTTTTTAAGCTGTATAGTCTTAAGCTTCTTGTCCCCAGCTACAGGGCGTGGGGGAAGAAAAGCAAGTAATATCCCTAATGAGGCTCGAAAACAGGCAACCCAAGGAACAGCTCCAGCAACCAACATCCCTGCTCCCACACCCGAAGCTCAACCCCAGACTCCGCCGCAAGGTCAGACCGAACAACCGCCTCCGGGTGGAGGAAAATAGTTGTTTGATAAGAGAAGGTGTCCGGAAATGCCAGCCGCAAGCTTCAGGGTGTGTTGAAAAACCCCGAATCGGAGTGCCCGTATAGGCGGTTTTTTATCAAAAATTAATTTGTTAAGAGACACGAACATCTAAATTTCAAAAAATCGCCCAGATGGGCACTCCCAAAAACCGCTTTTTCAATAGTCCCTTCAGCCGGCGAAGCGAATAGTTTTAAATTAGTGTTCAAAATAATTGTGCTTTAAGGCCTGAGATTTGAAAATTTAGTCATTAACTCGATTCCCAACTCTTCATTCTCAAAACTAATCTGCGGAAGTGGTGGAATTGGTAGACACACCATCTTGAGGGGGTGGCGGCGCAAGCCATGCGGGTTCAAATCCCGCCTTCCGCATTTAAATCAAAAGACAGCAAATACTTCTCAGCAGAAGCCCTTTTTTATTTTTACCTAATCCCTTTTTCCCCATCCCCCGCGGCTCAACCGAGCTTAGATGAGTCCAAAAGCGAATAGTTCCACCCACTAAAAAATTTCAATTTTTTCCTTGCCTCTTTGGTCAAATAGTTGTTGATTACCTGGGGTTTTGGAGTTAAGAGTTTTGAATAGAGCGGAGAATGCCCAATTGAACTCGAATTAAGAATGAAATGCAAAGTTTCTTCAAAAAACTAATCGTTCTTTCTTTCATTTTGGGGATTTCAATCTGGCTTGGATGTGGAAGAACATCTGAAAGGAAAGACCCTCCGCCCGTAGGGGTGTCCTTCGATTTTGCTCTTCCCGATTTGAATGGAAAAATTTTGGGTTTAAAAGATTTTAAGGGAAAGATATTTATCATCAACTTCTGGGCGACCTGGTGTCCTGCCTGCGAGGAAGAAATACCTAAGTTGAACGAACTCCAGAAAAGATATAAAAATGAGGGCTTGGTGGTGATTGGCATTGCAATGGATAAAGATAGCTTAAATCTGGTGGAGCCATTTGTTCGAAAAAAGGGAATCGGATATCCCATTCTCAAGGGAAATGAACAGGTGCTTTTGGGCGTGAAAGATTTTTCCGGAATGCCCACTACTTTGATAGTGGACCAAAAAGGGAATATAAAGAAAAAATATGACGGGTCATTTGATAAGGGTGACTTGGAAAAGAATCTGAAAGAATTGCTTCGTTGAGATAAAAATGGGAGGAAGACTAAAAGTTAGGGCCGGGGTTGAACCCCGGCCCTGAGAGAAAACGGGTGGGGGTGCAACCCCCACCCGAACAGAAGGGAATCGCAACCTAAAAGTTGCGGCTACAAAATCAAATGAAAGGAACTGTAAGATTATGAAGAAAAAATATAAATCGAAAGATGCACACGCATTCTCCACATTGACGGTATGTGCTGGAGAGAAGGATAGATTTCCGTATGGAGCAGTAACGAAGCCTATCTTTCAAACCTCAACCTTTGCCTTTAAGAACACGGCTGAACTTATAAAATTTCAAAAAGGCGATCCGAATAAATATCTTTACACCCGATATGGAAATCCGACTTTAAAAACAGTTGAAGAGAAGATGGCGATTTTAGAGGGAGGGGAAGCGGGCTTAGTTGTCTCCTCCGGGATGGCGGCTGTCTCCACCATCGCCTTGACCTTGGTCTCCTCAGGAGAAGAAATAATAAGCACAGAGCCGGTCTACGGAGGAACTTATCATCTGTTCAAAGATGCCTTCTCTAAGCTTGGTATCAAAGTCCACTTTGTCAATCCTGAAGAAATAGACAAAGCCAAAGAACTGTTAAACCCCAAAACCAAGCTCTTCTTTTGTGAAACCCCCACCAATCCCAATCTAAAAGTGGCGGATATTGTAAAATTTGTTGGGATCGCTCGGAAGAAAAAAATCCCGGTGGTGGTAGATAATACTTTTGCCACACCCTATAATCAGAAGCCACTTGAATTAGGGGCTGATTTTGTGGTTCACAGCGGAACCAAATACTTAGGCGGACACAGCGACTTAGTGGCGGGAGTGATCGTTGGCAGGAAAAAAGTTATAGACCAAGCACGGGAGACGATGAAAGTCTTCGGCGGCTGTATCGATCCTTTGGGTGCTTTTCTTCTTTTGCGGGGGCTCAAAACCTTAGCCATAAGGGTGGAGAGACAGAATCACAATGCCGCAAAGATCGCCTCATTTCTATCTAAACACAAGAAGGTCCGTCGAGTCTTTTATCCGGGACTGCCAAATCACTCTCAACATGCTTTGGCAAAAAAACAGATGCAGGGGTTCGGAGGTATGGTCTGTTTTGAAGTCAAAGGTGGTTTGAAATCTGCTGCTAAAGTGATGGATTCTCTTAAGCTCTTCATCAATGCCACCAGTCTGGGTGGGGTAGAGTCATTGGCGAGCATTCCCGTCCTTACCTCCCACTATGGATTTGATCAACGGGAGCTGGCGAAAGCGGATGTTACCCCCGGAATGATTAGATTATCCTGTGGCATAGAGGATGCAGACGATCTGGTGGAGGATCTGAGACAGGCGTTGGATAAGGTGTAAGGTTTTAGGTGTAAGGTGTTAGGTTATAGGGGCTATTGAAAAACTCCTTTAGTGTCATTGCGAGGAGTCCAAAGGACGACGAAGCAATCTCTAACCCATTGATTTATATCGAAGCGAGATTGCTTCGCTTTCGCTCGCAATGACGCTCCTTTGGGTTTTTCAACAAGCCCGATAGGGAAAAGCATTCTATGGCAAAGGGAATTTATCAATTATTGATTCATTTGCCTAAAAATGCTTCCATTATCATTGGCAAAAAGGGAAGGTTCAGATTTCCGAAGGGTTATTATATTTACACCGGCAGTGCTCGCAATGGATTGGAAAAAAGGATAAAAAGGCATCTTGAGAAAAATAAGAAGCGTTTCTGGCATATTGATTATCTATTAGCTTCCGCTTCGATCAAAGAGGTTTTTCTCTTCACCGATGGTAAATTTGATGAATGTGCTTTGAACTTAAAGACGTTAGAAAAACCTGAAGCCAAAATCATAATGCCAAAGTTTGGCGCCAGCGATTGCAGTTGTCCCGCCCACTTGGTATTTTTTGGAAAAATGCCAAAAATGAAATTGATATAAAGGTTGGAGTTGTTGGGAAACTTAAAAACCCGACTAAAGTCAGTTAGAACTTTCACACATTTCCCAGCCACTTTAGTGGCGTAAGCCGTATCCTGGGGATTAATTGGGGAGCTAGTTTAAAAAATCTGTCTGTATTGTGAGGGAGAAACGATGGCAAGCAAATTATATTTCATACTGGAGTGTCAAGCTTTAGCTTGACCTGAAACCTCTCAAAAGGCAACAATCTTTTATAAGGTTCACCTAAAGGTGAACACTCCATTTTGTAGTTTTTCTTGGATCTCGCCTATATCGTAAAAGGAGAAACGATGGCAAGCAAATTATATTTCATACTGGAGTGTCAAGCTTTAGCTTGACCTGAAACCTCTCAAAAGGCAACAATCTTTTATAAGGTTCACCTAAAGGTGAACACTCCATTTTGTAGTTTTTCTTGGATCTCGCCTATATCGTAAAAGGAGAAACGATGGCAAGCAAATTATATTTCATACTGGAGTATCAAGCTTTAGCTTGACCTGAAACCTCTC
>Ga0315289_10011299_pt1 | contig 12665 bp, 8 predicted proteins | sample YL17G11_40_MG_FD_203452 | JGI IMG/M metagenome (GOLD analysis project Ga0315289, IMG submission 203452) | Sediment microbial communities from Yellowstone Lake, YNP, Wyoming, USA - YL17G11_40 | ecosystem: Environmental > Aquatic > Freshwater > Lake > Sediment | place: USA: Wyoming | collected...
GACCTGATCATCGAGAAGGTGGACCAGTCCACGCCGGGGGAGAAGAAGGAGACCGCGGTGTACGTGGTGAACAAGACCGCAGCGAGGGACTCGCGCGTGGTGATCGATATCGCGCTGAACCATCGATGACATGAGCCGGATTGCCACTGTCGGACTCCTGCTGGCCGCGGCCGTTCCCGCCGCGCCGCAGACCAAGCCCCTGGCCCGCGGGCCGCATCGCATCGAGCTCACGCTCGAGCGCATGGAGGGTACGGCCTGGCGGGCCGTCGATCCGGGTCTGGTGCTCGAGGCCGGGGACCGCGTCCGGTTCCGGTTTCGCGGCAACTTCGACGGCTACCTCTACGTCATGAACCAGGGCACCAGCGGCGCTTACACCCTGCTGTTTCCCCGCGAAGAAACGGGCCGCCAGAACAACGTGCGCGCGGGCAAGGAGTGCCTGGTGCCCGCCAGCGAAGCCTGGTTCCGCGTGGCCGGCCCGCCGGGCTACGACATCGTCTACTGGCTGGTGAGCCCGGTGGTGCTGGGGGCGGGGCAGCCGTCGGCTTACGTCCCGCTGCCGCCGCCTCCCAAGACGCCCCCCCCGCCCCAGAATCTTCTGCCGCGCTGCGACGACGCCATCTTCCGGGCGCGCGGCGTGTGCGTGGACTCCTCGGCGGGACCCAAGAACGTCACCGGGAAGGACGCTTTGCCGGAGAACCTGGCGGGCCTGAAGGGCGCCACGGCGCGCGAGCTGATCATCATGCGGCGGGAGAGCTCCGCGGTGTTGTCGTCGCCCGCTCCGCTCACCGGTCCGGTGATCTACGAGTTCCGCCTGGCGCACAAGTGAGGTTACCGATGCCGGCGAAGATTGCGGGAGTGCTTTGCGGAGTGCTGCTGGCGGCCTGGGGCGCGCAACGGCCTGCCGCACCGCCGGCGAAACCGCCTGCGCCACCGCAGCAGCGCGACTTGCGCGTCGAGAAGGATGTCCCCGAAGCGGCGCCGCCCGCGCCGAGGATCCCGCGCAGCTACGCGCTGGTGGTGGGCATCGCCGGCTACCAGAACCTGCCTTCCCAACTGCAACTCCGCTACGCGGAACGGGACGCCGAGGCCGTCTACTCGATCCTGATCAGCGCCGAGGGCGGCAACTTCCCGGCCGAAAACGTGCGCCGGCTCATTGGGCCGCGCGCCACGCTGGCCGCCCTGCGCCGGGACCTCGAGCAGTGGCTGCCCGCGGTGGCGCGCGAGGACGACCGCGTCCTGATCTACTTCGCCGGTCACGGCTTCGTCTTCGGCGGCCAGGCCTACCTGGCGCCCTACGACGTGGAGGTCAACAACATCGCCGCGACGACCTATGCGATGGACACGCTCGGCGCGCTGATCGGCTCGAAGATCCGAGCCAAGTGGAAAGTCCTGCTGACCGACGCCTGCCACAGCGGCGCCATCAACCCGGAAGGCGACAACGCCACCATCAACCGCAGCCTGCTCGATCTGAGCCGCTCGCTGTTCTCGCTCAGCGCCAGCCGGGACCGCGAGCGCTCTTTCGAGAGCCCGGACTGGGGCGGGGGCCACGGCATCTTCACCTACTACGTGGTCAAGGGCCTGGAGGGCGCCTCCGACGAGAACCGCGACGGCATCGTGACCGCCGACGAGCTGGCCGAGTACGTCCGTCGCAACGTCCGCGAGGCCACCGGCGCGCGCCAGAACCCGACTTCCGACCGCGCCAGCTTCGACCCCAACATGCTGCTGGCTTACATCCCCAGCAACGTGGCCGCGGGCGCGCCGCCGCCGCCCAAGTTCGGCACGCTGGTGCTGGTCAGCAACATGGACGGCGTCGAAGTGTTCGTGGACGGCAAGTCCGTGGGCGTGGTCAACAAGGGCACACCGCTGACCCTGCCGGGATTGGTTCCGGGCACGCACACCATCAAGGCCGTCAAGTCGGGTTACGAGCCGGACGGCCCCCGCGAGCAGATGGTTTACCCCGGCCAGCCATCCACGGTGACCCTCCGCATCCAGATCCAGGTGCGCCGCAAGAAGGCCGCCGTCGAGTTGTTCGACCAGGCCCTCGAGCTTTACAACCGGGGCGGCGAGCGCAACTACCGCCGGGCCACCGAGCTGCTCGCGCAAGCCATCGGGATCGAGCCGCGCTATCAGGAAGCGTTTCTCTATCTGGCGCGCGTGCAGAACGCGCTGTTCGACGAGACGGCGGCGGAGAAATCCTTTCGGCAGGCCATCGAGATCGACCCGGGGTATCTGGAAGCCCGCGCCAGCTTCGCCGGCATGTTGCTGGACGTGGGCAACATGGACGAAGCCATCCGCCAGCTCAACTTCGTCGTCCAGCGCCACCGCAACCACGCCATGGCCAACTACCTGCTGGCCCAGGCCTTCCGCATGAAGGACCAGTACCAGCAATCCATCGAGCACGCGCGCGCGGCCATCCGGCTCGAACCCAATAACGCCGAGGCGCACTTCTGGCTGGCGGAGAGCCTCCGGCTGAGCGGGCAGCACGAGGAGTCGAAGCGCGAGTACCTTGCCTACCTCCGGCTGAGCAACTTCGACAGCAGCCTGGCCCGCAAGATCAACTACTACGCCCTGGGCTTCCTGGCCGGGAAGTTCGGCCAGAAGACCCGCGCCTCGCAGCACGACATCTGGAAGGACCTGCGCAGCCTGGCCTACTTCGGCCTGTGCGACGCCGAGCGCGTCCAGAAGCGCTACGACGCGGCCATCGGCTACTGCCAGAAGTCGCTCTCCTATTACCCGGACGACCCTTACGTCCACTACGTGCTGGGGCTGTGCTATGCCCGCAAGTATCAGGAGACCGGCCAACTCGAGGCGCTGCCGGCCGCGCGCCAGCACTTCCGCACCATGCTGGCCCTGAACGCCGACCTGGCCGAGGCCGACTATGCGCGCAAGAACCTGGCCAGCATCGACGCCGCGCTGGCGGCGCGCCCGTAGCCGGGCGCCGCGGGCGGGTGCGCCTCAAGCAGTACGAAGCCTGCATCGACGGCATCGCGGAGGCCATCTGCGCGGCGTGGCGCCACTGGCAGAGCCTGGCGACGCTCAGCGGCGTGGTGATCAACGGCCCGGTCGCCGCCGGCGCCGCCGCCAGCGGCCTGGCCGCCATGAAGCCCGGCGGGTTCCCGTAGGCCATGCCTCCGGGCTCGGCCCAGCGACCCGCTATCTGGAACGGGCAGTGCGGCGCGCGATGTCGGCGACACCCTGGAGGGCGGCGTCGATGTGCTCCCCGGTGTTGAGGGGTCCGATGGAGAAACGCACGCCTCCATGGATCCCCATGGTTCCGAGTTGCTGGTGCACCAGCGGAGCACAGTGCAGGCCCGTTCGCGTGGCGATGTTGTGATCCACGTCCAGCATGATCCCGACGTCCCCAGCTTCGATCCCTTCGATGTTGATCGTGATGGTGGGCAGGTGATTCTCCAGGCCGTCGCAGCAGTACAGGCGCACGCCCTCGATCTGGCGCAAGCCCTCCACCAGCCTGGCCGCCAGTTTCATCTCGCGCGCGTGAATGTTCTCGACTCCGTTCTGCTCGAGCCAGGCCTGCCCGGCCCACAGCGCCGCCACTCCGACCATGTTGGGCGTGCCGTACTCCATTCTCCAGGGGTATTCTTCGAGGTGGTAGGGCTCGGCCGAGCGTACTCCCGTGCCGCCGCTGCGGACCTGCCGAATGGGGACGTGCTTGCGTACGCACAAGCCGCCAATCCCCATCGAGCCCATCAGCGCCTTGTGCCCGGTGAAGGCCAGCGCATCGATGTTCATCTCTCTCATGCTGATCGGAATGGCGCCGGCGGTTTGTGCCGTGTCGATGGCGAAGATCACCTCTCGCTCGCGACAGATCCTGCCGATTTCCCTCACCGGCTGGACGGTGCCGATAACGTTCGAGCCGTGGTTGACGATCACCAGCCTCGTGTTGGGCCGGATCGCCCTGGCGATGTCGTCAGGATCCACGAAGCCGGCCCCGTCGAAGGGGACGAACGTCGCCTGGACGCCGCCATCGCGCACCAGATGGTGGATGGGGCGAAGCACGGAATTGTGCTCCAGGTTGGTCGTGATCACGTGATCCTGCTGGGACAGCAAGCCGGGGATGATCAGGTTCAGCGCGTCGGTCGCATTGTAGCCAAAGCACAGACGTTCCGGCGCGTCCTCGTCGCCACCGAAGAACCTGGTGAGCCGCTTGCGCAAATCATCCAGCAGGGAACCGGCTTCCAGAGCCAGGTCGAAGCCGCTGCGCCCGGGGTTAACGCCGTGGTTGCGGTAGAAGCCGATCATGAAGCTGTAGACACTCTCCGGCTTGGGCCAGGCGGTGGCGGCATTGTCCAGATAGATGAGTTCCTTCTCGACAGCCTCCACGGGAGCTCCTCTACTTCACATCCCTCGCGCAGCGGAACCCGATGTTGGTGTTGCGGTAGCGGGCCGGGACGGTGGCCCAGTCCCACAGCACGTTCGCGTTGAGCGGTTCCAGGTAGGAACCTCCCCGGATGGTGTACCACGGCTCGGTGGCCGTGGGCGCGGGTTCCAGCAGCGTCTTGAAGGCGTTGAGCGCGCCCTCGCTGGGCGTCTGGAACTGATCGACGAACTCCCAGGCGTTGCCCGCCATGTTCCGGGCGCGGCAGGGGCTGGCCCCGTCCGCAAAGGCGCTGGCGGGGGCCAGCTCCGGCGTCGCCTGCACGGGATTGTTCCTTACGTTCGCGCGGCCCGCGTCCAGGTTGTTCCCCCAGGGGAACAGCCGGCCGTCGGCGCCGCGGGCGGCCTTCTCCCACTCGAGCGCGTTGGGCAGGCGCTTGCCCGCCCAGCGCGCGAACTCCTGGGCGTCCACGAAGGTGATGTTCACCACGGGGTAATCCGGGTGGTCGGCGGGAAACCGCTCCGGCAGCGGCCGCTGCTTGTCGCGGCAGAACCGGGCGTACGCATCGTTGGTGACCTCGGTTTCGTCGATGTAGAAGTCCGGCTGCGTTCCCGGATGGCGGTCCTGGCCGGCCAGAAACGCTCCACCGCGCACCAGGAGCATCGTGCCGGTCGAGGCGGCCATGGATTCCGGGGCCGGTGGCGGGGGCTTGGGGCGGAACGCGAAGTAGCCCGCCACGAGGATGACCACCAGCACGATCACCAGGACCGGGACCAGCCACGGGCGCCGGGGAGGAGGTGCGGGCACGACGGCCGCCCGCGCGCTTTCCTCTGGCTTGAGCAGGCGCTCGAGTTCCTCGCGCACCACGGTGAAGTTCTGGGGCCTTTGCGCCGGGTCCTTGGCCACGCAGCGGCCAGTGAGCTCCGCCAGCGCCTCCGGCACGCCGGCCTGCCGGAGCGGCTCGAGGTTGGGCGGCTCGTGCAGGATGCGGGCGAAAAGCTCCTCGAGCGAGCCCGCCGCCACCAACCTGCTCCCGGTGAGCAGCTCGAACAGCAGCGCGCCGAAGGCGTACACATCCACCAGGTGAGTGACGCCACGGCCCAGGACCTGTTCAGGAGCCATGTAGTAGGGGCTGCCCGCCGTCATGCCCGGACGGGTCAGCGCCAGGTCCTGCCGCTTGGCGATCCCGAAGTCCATCAGCTTGACGGTCCCCGACGGCGTCACCCGGATGTTGGCCGGCTTGATGTCGCGGTGGATGATCTGCGGCACGAGCCCGTGGATGTGCTCCAGGGCCCGGGCGACCTGGATGACGACGCGCAGTTTGTCGGCCAGGCTGCCGGTCTGGCCCTTCTCGATGAGGCTCCCCAGGTCCTCGCCCGGAAGGAACTCCATGACCATGTAGGGGCGGCCCTGCTCGTCCTCGCCATAGTCGTAGACCCGGATGGTGTTGTCGTGGTAGATGTTGCCGGCCGTGCGGGCTTCCTGCAGGAAGCGGGCGCGCGCCTCGGGGTCCGCGCAGGCCTCCGGCTTGAGGACTTTCACGGCCACGATCTGCCCGATGGAGAGGTTGCGCGCCCGGTAGACGGAGGACATGCCGCCCGAGTACTCTGCGAGCAGCTCGTATTTGCCGATGCGCCCCAGCGGCTGCATGCCCCTTACCGCGCCACGTCCGCCACGCAACTCCAGCCCGCGAAGTAACCCTTGCGGAAGACGGGCGGCGCGCCCATCATGTCCAGATCCAGGCGCACGGAGACAGGCTGCCCGCCCGCCGTGGTGACGGGGCGGCCGGCCTGGCCGGTGCGCAGGGTCCAATCCAGCGTGTAGGTGGAGGTGGCCGGCTGGGCCCGCTCCTCGGAATCGGCGAAGAAGTCGAAGGCGCCCCATAGCCCGTCGTAACGCGGCCAGTTGAATCCTTCGTTGCCAAACTTGACCTGCATGGCCGCGCCGGGCGGATTGCCCGGCCAGACGAACACCTTGGCGGCGGTCCGTCCCGGCGTGTTGCTGAAGCTCTGGCCGTCGATGGTGACGGTGATGCTCTGGTTGGTCCCGGCGAGGTTGGAGCGCAGGGTGTAGTCGAGGTGCGGCTGCGGCGCGCCGGCCGGGTAGGCGGCTTGGGTGAAGGCCGCGGCGCGGTTGAAGAAGGCCAGGAAGGCCGGCGTCACCGTCATGGTTACGCCCGGCTTGGCCACGAACTGTGGGCCCTGCTGCTGGAGAAGGTTCTGCAAGTGCTGCTGGTAGAACTGCCACAGCGCGCCGTCGGCGGGGCGGAAGAAGCGGTTCAGGTCCTCGACGGTGGCCGGCACGCTGCCCTTGGGGTTGAAGGGATACTTGGCCATCAGCTCGCGGAACTGGCTGCACATGCCCTGGGCCTTGCCCTTGAGATCTGCCGGCCCCAGGCCGCGCAGCAGCCGGTCCACCTGGGTGATGGGATCCTCGAGCAGCGTGCGCACCGTCCCGGGGAGGTTGGCCTCGCGATCGATCTGGAAGCTCTGCGCCATCTGGCCGGTGACGAGCAGCGCTTTCTGGGCTTCGGCCAGCGTCTGCGCCGCGGCCGGGTCGCTGGGCCCGGCCGAGCCGGCGGCCACCTGCGCCACCGAGCTCTGCAGGCTCAGCAGGCTGGACATGTAGTTCTGGTTCGAGGGCGCCACCCACTGGTTCTGGCAGACGGGAGGCACCACCCGCTGTGGCGCGTCAAAGGCGGCCCGGATCTCAGGCGCCTCGACGTTGGTGTTCTGCGATACCAGGCAGAACAGCCCCAGCAGCGGCGACTGCGCGCCGGACAGGATCCCCAGCTTCCTGGCCGCGTCCGCCAGGTTGGCGTACCGCGATATGCTCGAAGCCTTCAAGAAATCGCGCCACTCTTTGAGGAAGTCGCGGAAATAGAAGCCTCGCAGCTTCTGCTCCAGTTGCGCCGGGTCCAGATTGGCGAACACCTGCGGCCCCAGCACCCATTCCTCGCCCCCGAAGAACTGATCCGGGCGCCTGAACGCCGCCTGCAGGAAGGCGAAGCCCTCCTTGGTGAAAGCTCCTCGCACCTCGCGACCGTTGAGCACCGCCTCGTTGGGGAACATCCGCACCGGCGGGAGCTTCCTCGAGGCGGCGTCCACCAGCGCCTGGTAGATGCGCTCGTCGGCGTTGAAGCTCTTCAGGTACCGCCGGGCGCGCTCGACGGCCAGCGAATCGGCCTCGGTGGAGAAGGGATTGGAGACCTTCAGCTCGTCGGCGTAAAAGTCAAACTGGCTGCCGGCCAGTTGGAGGCGCTCCGCGTCCGGGCCGCGTCCGGCGGCCCAGCGGTCCGCGAGCACCGGCGCGAGAAACGCCCGCGTCGAGCGCTTGTGCTCTGCGGTGGTGATCAGGTAGGCCTTGAGCGTGTCGTAGATCGGGCGGTAGGGGTCCGTGGGCCCGGGGTTGGGTGGCAAGCGCCGCAGCGTGTCCAGCATGGCGGCCTGGGTCGAGGCCAGCAGCAGCGGATGGAAGGCGCGGTTGAAGTAGGCGCGGCGCACGTCCGGATACAGGTCGCCGCCCACGTACAGCCCCCAGCGCAAGCTCAAGGGCGGCCCCTCCCGCTCGTACTCGGTGAGGGTGAGGAGGACCTGGCGCAGCGTGTCCATGCGCCGCAGGGAATCGACCGCCGGCAGCGCCTGGCTGCCGGGCTCGACGGTGGCCATCCCGCGCGCCGCCTCGAGCACGCGGGACTCCAGGCTGCGGTTGCGCGCCCAGGAGACCGTGAATCCGATGGCGCAGACCAGGCCGATGGCTGCCGCCGCGGCCAGCAGCGCGCGCCGCACCCGGTTGGCCTGGAGGCTCGAGCCGCTCGCCGCCAGGGCGTTGCGGTCCGCCAGCAGCACGTGGTGGAAGAAGTGGCTCAAGAAGAGCCATTGCGGAACGCGGCGCGAGGCCCGCAGTGGGGCCGCCGCGGGAGGCGGCGCCGGACGCGACTGGTCGTGCCGGAAGAAGCCCGTGGCGCTGCCCGCCTCCGGTTGCGCCTGGCGCGTTTCCAGCGGCGCCGGGGCCACGTCCTCGACCACCACCGGACGGACGCCACTGAAGTAGAAGCCGCGCAGGAAGGGCGCCGCCCGCAACTGGCTGGGCCGGGCCAGGTCCACCAGGAACTGCACCAGCGCCGCGCGCAGCTTCCGGAACTCCCGCGGGTATTCGTAGGCCCCGGGCAGCTTCTCGGGCGCGTGCTCGCGCGCCAGGAAGTCCATGCGCCGCTCGGCCAGCGCGAAGAACAACTCGGTGAAGGCGGCGCTCAGCCGCTCGGTGGCCTGGTCCGCGTAGACGCCCTCGGGCGCGCCCGCGGCCATCGGCAGGGTAACGCCCAGCACCTGGGCGGCTTCCTCGTGCGTCAGGTTGCGCACGTAGTCCAGGAAGAAGGGCACCCGGTCCATCTTGGTGAACAGCACGTAAACCGGGAAGCTGATGCCCAGCCCTTGCGACATCTCGCCCAGGCGCTGGTGCAGCGTCCGCGCGGTGACGGCTGCGGCGTCCGCCGCCCCGGGCTTCAGAAACTCCTCGCAGTCGAAGCAGACCACCACCGCGCGCGGCGCCCGCTGGGAGCCGCCTGCCGTCTGGAGCCGGCCGGGCGCCAGCCGCCGCACCAGCCGCTCCCAGCGCGCCGGTTCGTTGAGCAGCGGGCCGGCGGCCTCCACGAACACGGTCTGGCGGGCAAACCACAGGTTGGCGGAGCGCGTCGGGACGACGGCATTCTCCTGGTAGACCTGCCCGGAGAGCAACTCCGCCTCCAGGCCCGACTGGACCACGGTGGTGGTCTTGGCCGACCCTGGCGGCCCCACCAGCAGCACCACGGGCAGTTGACTGAGCCTTGCGCCCCGGCCCAGCCGCGACGCCGCCAGGCGCGCCTCCGCGTCCCGGATCAGCCCATCGACCTCGTCGGCGGCGCCGGCGCTCTGGCTGCCGCTGCCGCGGCGGGCGGGGACGAGCCCCGCGGTGTAGCTCCGGAACTGGTACCAGAGGTACAGGCCCGCCGCCACCACGCCTAGCACGGCCAAGGCCCCGCGGAACACCCACAGGTCGGTGCCATGCAGGTTAAGCACCGTGCTGAAGATCCACACCAGCAGCAAGTAGACCGAGAGCGCCGAACCGGTCAGGAAGTATTGCGGGCCCACGGCAGTCTCCTATCCCCGTCCTTGGGTGGCGATGGTGCGGATCGCGTCAGCGCCCCCGCCCAGCGAGATCTTGAAGCCCACAAACAGCGCCAGAGCCAGCGTGAAGCAGGCTACGGCCGCCAGGGCCAGCCGCTTGATCCAGGGGTCCCGCAGGACCTGTTGCACCTGTTCGGCGGGCAGGGCCCAGCGGGGCGACAGTTGGCCGGTCGCGCCGCGGATCCGCCGGATCTTCTCGGCCACCGAGGCCATGATGGAACGCAGCTCCGCCTGTCCTCCCAGCCCGTAACGGCCGCGGTAGCCCAGCAGCAGGCACAGCTCGTAGACCTCGAGCAGGTCGGCCACGTTGTGCGCGTCCCGCGCGCCCAGCAGGCGCTGGAGGTTCTGGAAGAAAACCTCGCCAGCGATGTGGTGCCCGAAGTACTGCTCCTGCATGGGCTTGCGCGGCCAGGCGGCGAAGGCCGGGTGTTGCAGGTTCAGCACCGACTCGTCCACGTAGGCGATTGCGGCGAACAGCGCCAGGTGGATTTCCTCCGCAGTGTAGAGGCGGCGCCGGGCTTCCTCGTCCGCCAGCTTCAGCCCGTGCTGCATCTGGGCCCGGAACTGCTCGGCGTCGGAAACCGCCTGGCGGCCGCTGCGCAGACGGATGATGGCGGTGAAGACCTCCTGGAACGCCAGCGCCAGATTGTCCGGCCGGCGCTCGAAGCCGGTCCCGGCGGCCTGCGCGCCGGGGAAGCCTGAAACGGGGGTGCTCATGGGAGCCTCTTAGGATTCCAGAACGACCAGTAACTGGAGCTCGGGGGCTGGAATCTCCCCCGGCACGTAAACGCCGACTTGCCGCGTCTGCACGATGTGGTCCCAGCACGGGCCGGCGCGGGCGACGCCGAAATACTGGGTCTCGAGTTTCGGCGAGACCGCTGCGGGCGGCGCCGGCAGGTGCGTCAGTGTCATTCCGGGCAGCGCCCTGGCGACCAGCCTGGAGATGAACTCGCGCGAGCAAAGCTTGACCAGTGGCGGGGTCTTCGTGATCAGCTCGGCTTCGCCGATCCCCGAGTGGATGGCCAGGATCCAGCGCGCGCGTCCCAGGCACCGCTGGTCCGCGACCGGCCCCGACCAGAAGTAGTTCCCCATGGCCTCGAGCGGTATCGAGACGCAGTTGGTGGGGATGATGGTCTCCAGCAGGAAGCGTATCTGCTGATCCAGCGCCTCGAAGCACTCCTGGAGACGCGCGTGATCGTAGACCGGCAGCGTGCGCGGGTGGGCGTCCAGGCCGAAGGTGCACAGCGCGCCGCCCAGCCGCGACATCTCCAGAAACAGCCCCTCGGGATGCCCGCGCTTGGCCAGGTAAAGGTGCCGCAAGGGCGCCAGGCTGGCGTTGACCGAGTGCAGGAACCAGAAGTTGGCCACCTCCTGGGCGGACCAGCCCGAGGGCGTCTTGCCGCCCCCTCCCTTGGCCTGCGAGATGGTCGCGCTCTTCTCCTCGAGGATCTCGACCAGGCGCCGCAGCATCAGCATCAGGCGCTCGCTGGCGCTGATCTCCAGGCACGGCGGAATGAACCGGTCGTCGAAGACGAAGTGGCCGGAGCTGTCGCGCGTGATGCGGGCCACCGGCAGGGCGACCAGCTCGTCGCTCAACTCCGTGTCGAGCAGCAGGCGGATGTTCTTGCGGCCCACCTTCACCGGCTTGTCGTCGCGCCCGGTGTTCTCGTCGGGCAGCTTCAGGGTCTCGGCGAGGTAGCGCGTCGCCGCGGGCGCGGCCTCCTCGAGGTCCGCGCAGTTGGCCCCGCCGGGCCGGTGCGGCGCCACCGCCAGCGAGGCGATCATGCTCTCCCGGATCGGCGAGAACAACTCGGCAATGTTCCGCGCCTGCGGCAGCGGGTCGCCATCCGGCATCTGAAAGATCAGCCCGTCCGGGAACACCCCGCGCGCGTGCACCACCGACAAGGTCCCGTTGCGCAGCGCCTCCCGGTCCAGTTCACAGCCTCCCAGGCCGTACGGCGCAAAGAACAGGCTGGAGACCGCGAAGCAGACCGTGTCCTCGAAGTAGCGGCTGTGCGCCTGAAAATGGTGGGGGCCCAGGTACATCCCCTCAGACCACACCAGCCTGGAAAGCTGTTTCATGGCTCAAGCGGCTCGCTGCAAGTCGTATTATATCCCCTAGGGTATGCTTCCCGGCTGGCCCCGCCTGGGGGGTTGAACCCCTCTCCGTGGGGTGCCATCATGATACCAGGGCTCAGGCATGGATCTCGATAACCGGTACGAGCTGTTCGAGGTCGTCGCTCACGACAGCGAATCAAAGAGCTTCCGGGCGCGCGAGACCGCCACCGGGCGCGACGTTCTCGTCCATATCATGTTCGGCGGGAATGCCGCCCCGCATAAGGAAAAGCTGCTGGATCTGGTGTTGCAGTGGCTGGTGGCTCCCGCTGCCGGCAAGTGCCGGCAGATCCTGGAGATCAGCGACTACAAAGGCATGCCGTACGCGGTCACCGAGATGCTGCCCGGTTTCCGCAGCCTGCGGGAATGGCTGGAAAGCCAGCGGCAGCCGGAGGCGCCTGCGGCGCCCGCTGCCCCGGGGCCCCCGCCGGACCCGCTGGCCATGACTGGCAAGTGGGCAGTGCCGCCGGCGCAAGCGGTCCTCGAGCCGCCGCAACCGCCTGCGGCCGCACCCCCTCCGCCAGCGGCTGAGCCGGCCCGCCCGCCCGCGCCATCTGCTCCTTCCGACGAGTTCGACCAACTGTTCGGCGCGCCTCCGTCCCCGGCGGAGGTTCCTCTTTCGGCTCCTCCACCGCCGCCTGCGCCGCCGGCGGCATCGCAGCCGGGCGAATTCACGCGTCTGTTCAGCGCCCCCGCGCCTCCTCCGCCCGCCGTTCCCGGGCCCATCCCGCCGCCGCCAGCGCCGCCCGCCCGACCTCAGCAACCGGGTGAGTTCACACGACTTTTCGGCGCGGCAGCACCCTCCGGCCCGCCTCCGACCGCCGGTCCCCCACCTGCCTGGCCACCGCCGCCTCCGCCGCCCGCAGCCCAGCCGCCAGGTGAGTTCGCCGACCTATTCGGCGCCCCGGGGGCTCCAGCGCCAGGGGGCGGCAGCGCCACCCAGTTGTTTAACGTGCCGGGTGCGGCGCCGCCTCCGCCGGCGGCTCCCCAGGCTTCGGGGCCCGGCCAGTACACCGCCATCTTTGGCGCCCCCGCCGCGCGGCCGCTCT
>Ga0315289_10011300_pt1 | contig 12665 bp, 17 predicted proteins | sample YL17G11_40_MG_FD_203452 | JGI IMG/M metagenome (GOLD analysis project Ga0315289, IMG submission 203452) | Sediment microbial communities from Yellowstone Lake, YNP, Wyoming, USA - YL17G11_40 | ecosystem: Environmental > Aquatic > Freshwater > Lake > Sediment | place: USA: Wyoming | collected...
CAGGATCGTGAGGCTAGCGCCCATAGCTCAACTGGATAGAGCTGCGGACTTCGGATCCGCAGGTTGCGGGTTCGACTCCTGCTGGGCGCGCCAATCTTGCTTTTGAGGAAACGGACCTGTCTGCCAGCTGCAAACATGCGGGGAGAACGCAGGTTCCAAATTCTCTCCCGTCAAAACTCGTTCCATCCGGGAATACGAACCTTTGTAGGCGTACACGGTCTGCAACATCCGATTGCTGCCAGACCGAACCTAGTCTTCCCAACAGCGCCAGCCCAGCGTTGACCACATCTAGGTTGACACGCTGGCCTTCCAGACACCGGCGTCTCTTGATCTCGATTTCCTCAATCGCTTGATCGGTTTCTGTTAGCAGCCGTCGAGCATCGTCGTCTGGTAGTACGTTCTTGAGGGACTTCTCGACAATCTGACTCCTGCGACTCCACTGTTCCTTGAGGCGAACTTCGAGTTCCTGAGCTTCCCTTTGACCACATTCGGCATCTTCGGCCAGTCCTGCCTCAATCTCTCTGCGTAGGCGGCCGAGCAGTGAAGCCTTGAGACTGAGGGTGTCCAAGCGATTCGCGAACTTTGGCTCCAGGGCCTCTTTCCTGAACGCTACGCCGTTGCAGCGTTTGCATCGGTAGTACGGATACCTGCCACCATGTCCGCGGGACCAAGATGCTGTCAATGGCTGCCCACAGTGGGGGCAGAGTATCGTGCCGCGAAGCGGGAAGTCGGGGTTGACCTTCTTGTAGGGACGGGCCACGGAATGGCTCGCCTTTGAGAGCACTTCCTGCACTCGCAAGAACTGATCGAGGTCGATGAGGGGCTGGAAGTCTCCTCGGACTCGTCTCCCGAAAGCGTTGATGTACCCGGCGTACGTCTCGCACCGGAGCATGGCACGGAACGAGCGTGGGCTTGGTGCTTTCCCCGAATGCAGGCGCAGTCCCTCTTCCACGAGTTGAGCGCCGACCTTGCAGGGCGGAACGCCAGCCTCGACCAGTCTCCACGCCTTCTGCACCAATGCAACGGTCTCCGGAGAATCCGGCACTAGACTTGGTTCATTCCTTGAACCGTTGACATAGCCGATCGGAGCGCGCCAGACAAACCTGCCGACACCTACGGCAGCCATCATTCCGCTCTTGGCACGTTCTGCGCGTATCTCATTGTCGAACTGCGCGGTTGCCGCGAATATGTTCTCTGTGAACTTGCCGCCGGGAGTGTCGTCTAGGCTCTCGGTCGCTGATTGCAGATGCACGCCGCACTTCATGAAGCAGGACCTGAGAATGCCATGATCAAGGGCATTGCGGGCAAGTCTATCCACTTTGTATACAACTACCGCACCCAACGATCGCGCATTGTCTGCGACGTACTTGAGCATGGCTTGGAGTTCGGTCCGGTCAGCGGTCTTGGCGCTTTCGCCCGATTCGACGAAGACTCTCAACACGTCCAGACCTTTGCGACTGGCATACTCCCTGCAGGCTCGTTCCTGAGTCTCCAGGCTGTAGTTGTCAGTCTGTCCTTTCGACGAGACGCGGGTGTAGATGACTGCGCCTGATCTAGTTGGTTTCACCACGTCGCATGTTCTCCCTCACGGCGTCAATGAGAATTCGCGCCAGTGCCTTGAGTTCAAGAATCGTTTGGTCAGTCTCTTCTGTGACAACGGTAGCATTCCTCCATGAGGCTGGTGCACTATTGCCAAGGACTGTCTCATCAACCGCAGGAGACAGCTCTTGGTCATTGCGTCTACTCTCGCACTGCCTTATTTTGGTATTCATCGATTGCCAGTGTACCGAGGCAATCGAGCAGTAATAGAAAGAGAACCGTACTACACTAAGGTTTAGAGTACCGTTTCTTCAGGTATTGCCTGATGGCGTTGATGTCCGCGTACGTCAGTAACTCGCCGGGGAATTTCTCACAGACCATGTCTGCCAACTCCTTGGATGGAACCTCCCAGTGCTCCAGGATGAACTGGTCTCTCGCCTCCTTTCGTCTCTTCCTGACGGTTGGTTCGCCCTCACTGTAGGCGTCCAGCAGGTCGCGGATCTCACGCCACCTCTTGGCCACGAAGTCGAGTACGTCACGCTTCGTCGCCAATGGACTGATGCAGATGTGTATCGGGTGAAGCATCATCGTGAGCCTGTGGTCCGGGAGCGGTCTTGGCCGTGTTGCCCAAAGGTCACCCTCAGTATCGTTGAAGATCTCGTCGGGCTCATCAACGATTTGGCAGAAGTCTAGACTGGGATCCCAGGGAAGTGGTTTCTCCTTCCCGAGCAGCCGCATCAAGGCTGACCCCATGAAGAGATCGAGGCCATTCTCTTCGGCAAACTTGAACAGCTTCCTGCTCCGCTTGCGCCAGTCTGAGTCCGGTATGGCTTGTATGGCCGCCAACTCCGCAAGGAATTCCTCGTTCTGCGAGAGATCCTGCACCCTTTGCCAGGCCTTGCGGTAGCCTTGGGTGGATGTGCGCTCGGAGAGGCCGCTTTCACGAGCTTCTGCTGCCCTCTCGCGCTCCAAGCCAGCGACTTCTTGTCGCTCGACCGACTGCTTCTTCGTCTGCCGTGAGTCGCCGTCAGTATTCACTAGTTCTTGTCGCGCCTAGGAGCACAGGAATTGCGCCGAATGACCGTGCAAATTGGAGGGGAACCAGGCATTGCCGTGTGTTGATACACGTCCCTTCGAAAATCACCGCAAATGGCTTGCGAATTGAAAGGCTGCGAAGACCGGAGTCTTGCGATGGCAAGCCAAGATTGCCCTCGACACGGCCCATCTTCAGTGTCTCCTAGATTGCTCGTCACCTATCAACTCTCGCCTCTGTCTCTGCTGTCAAGGTATCTTTGTACGTCAACGCTCTGTACTCTGATCAAGCGGCCCACCCTTGAGGCCTTTAGGTGCCCCTTCTGAATTTCCCGATAGACCGTATTTGCCCCCACGCGAAGCATGCGTGCCACCTCAGGTACTGTCAGGAGCTTGTCACCAATAGGACTGTCCATCATATCTCTCCCTCAACTCAGAATGGGCGACTGTCTTCCGTACTCTACTGTCACATCCGAGTACCGGTATCCGCCTTTGTAGACCAACTCCCTGGAAAGGACGCGCGCCACCTGCGTCTTCCTCCAAGTCGTTCCCCGCGCTGTCGTGTACCCCTCGCCGTTTAGACTGTCCGCAATTGCCTGTAGGCTGATGCTCTTATGGCGTAGGTCAAACACGCGCTGGACGACAGATGTCTTCTCGGGATCGATGATCAACGCTTTCTGCCCTTTGACTGCCTTGTATCCAATAGGGGCAGCACCCCCCGCATAACCGCCTTGACGAGCCTTTGCCTTGCGCCCGTTGCTGAGTCTCTTTGTGATGTATGCCTTCTCCAACTGGGCAACCGACCCCAGCATCTGACGGACCATAACGTGAACAGGGTCCTGTCCGTTGAAGGGCTCCGTGGCAGAGACAACCTGAACACCCCTCTTCATCAGTTCCTTCTCGAGCCACAGTTGGTCGCCAAGGTCCCGGCTGAGTCTGTCGAGCTTGGCAACTACACAGACCTCGAAACCCCGGAGGACAGAATCGTGGAGCAGCCGTTGCAGCTCAGGGCGATCCATAGAACCTCCAGACAGCCCTGCATCGGTGTACCATGCGAAGATCTCGTGGCCACTTGCGGCAGCGAAGGTCTCAATGTCGGAGCGTTGGCTTTCCAGACCATATCGATCAGCTCCAATCTGCCCTTCAGTAGAGACTCTCAGGTACCCGACTGCCCTCATCTCTGTCAAACCTCCCACCCCGCGCGTAACGGAGATTGTAGTTTGTGTGTACGATCGTATTCTATACACTATCTCTTATCTTGTCAATACCCTTCTTCTCTTCTCTTTGCGTTTGACCCCCTGCATTCTCGTTTCACGATGATTTCTTCGTGATGCAACGAAGGGAGTTCGCGATGATTCAACGTGATGCAACTCGGTGTTTGCAGGTTCGGATGAACTGTGCTATACTAAAAATAGTTAGCGGTAGGCAACAGCGGCAACTGGCCTACATCGGAAGAGAGCGTAGCAGACGGCCCCAGTCAACAATCCTGGGGCCGTCTCTTTTTTCCAGCGTCGGACCGTTCCGGGCATGGAGAGAAGATAAGAGACCGCGAGGACAAGCGACAAGGCGCAACAGAGGCCACAGGAAGAGATCTCAGACCCCTTGCCTTGTGCTAGTACCCTTCCTCCCAGAGACTGCGCCTGCTGTCGAAGACTTTCTTCATGGTCCAGAAACCAAGAAGTGTCGACGAAGAGTGCGGCCCACGAATGTGCAGTCGAGGATGCGGACACCTCCGGGAGTAGACCGAAGGCAAGGAGCGTCTCGGGGGCCCTTGCCCGTTAAGGCTGTCTACCTGAGGAGGACAATCGTTGACTCTCATCGAACGCGCGGCTATGATGTCTTCAGTAGCAAGAACTCGAGCTTCAAGGAGGCCATGACTATGAAACGATCTGTCCGTCTCATCTTGACGCTGGTCCTGTGTCTTGCCCTGAGCCTCTTAACTGCTCTGATTGGTGTCCCCGCAGCAAAGACGGCCGATATGGGCAACTGGACCCCTATGAATACAGGCCTTGCAGCTCCAAACCAGAATGTCAACTGCTTTGCCATCAATCCCGCTACTCCTACTACTCTGTACGCCGGCACAACCCGGGGCGTCTTTCGCTCCACGGACAGTGGCGGCCATTGGGTCCCCGCCAGCGCGGGCCTCACCAACACGGAGATCCAGTGTCTTGCTATTGACCCAGTTACTCCTACCATTCTATACGCCGGAATGGCTGGTGGTGTCTTTCGGTCCACGGATAGCGGCACTACTTGGATTGCGGCAGACACCGGTCTTGCCAATACGGTTGTCTGTTGTCTTGTCATCAATCCCCCGACTCCTACTACCTTGTATGCCGCTATCTCTGGGTACTCTGACGCTTGGCCTGGTGATATCTTCCGCTCCACGGATAGTGGCGCTACCTGGACGGCTGTGAACCCTGGTGTCAAGAGAATGTATGTCCAATGTCTTGTCATAGACCCGCTAACTCCCACTACCCTGTATGCGGGCACCGGGGCTGACGGTCTCTTTCGCTCAACGGATGCAGGAGACCACTGGACAGCAGTGAATACGGGCCTCACCGACACGCATATTCACGACATTGTCGTCAATCCCGCTACTCCTACTACTCTGTACGTCGGTACTTCCTGGGGCGTTTTCCGCTCCATGGATCAAGGCGATCACTGGACGGCTGTAAACGGTGGCCTTGGCTCCAGTCTCAGTATTGGGCACCTAGCCATCGACCCGGTCGCTCCTTCTACCGTGTATGGCACCGTTGGCCGCAGTGTCTTCCGCTCCATGGACGCGGGCACCACCTGGTGGACGTTCGGCCAGGTCAGCGAAATCTGGCAGGTTCACTGCCTTGCCATTAGTCCAGTGGCTGGATTCGCCCCGCTTGCTGGCACCGAGGGCGGTGTCTTTCACTACAATGCGATTTCTCTTTTCTTTCTCACGACCAAGACTCTTGGTGGCGGATCCGTCAAGAAGTCCCCCGACGCTCCTTTCTATACCATTGGCACCGTCGTGACCATCACCGCCACCCCCGCTCCGGGACACAAATTCACTGGTTGGCTTCAAGGTCTTGGTGGCAAGACAAACCCTGTCACTATCACGATGAATAATGACTTGGAAGTGATCGCAGGATTCGACGCAGTACACAACGTCGTCACCATCAAGCTGAAGATCGGGAGCAAGACGATGCTTGTCGACGGGAAATCAGTGGCTCTTGAGGCGGCCCCCGTCATCCTCAATTCGCGCACCCTTCTCCCCATCCGAGCAGTCGTGGAGGCAACTGGAGGGGTCATCGACTGGGATGCGTCCGCGCAGAAGGTCACGATTCTACGGAATGACAAGAAGTTGGAGCTGTGGATTGGCAGAAATGTGGCACAGGTGAACAACCTTTCCACCTACATCGACAGCGATTCCAAGGTTGTACCCATCATCAAGAGTGGGAGGACGCTCCTGCCTCTCCGCTTTGTCGCGGAAGCACTCGCACTGGACGTCCAATGGGATGCGGCTACCAAGACGATAACGATAACGTACACATCATGACATAAGGTGTCTGGCCTCCTCATGGTGTGCTAGTGTGAAAGTGTGAAAGTGCGACGTACTTTGGTATGACGTACGTTTGTACGCCGTACTAACGTGCGTGCGCTGCCATACCCCCGGGGGTCGTGACTTACGCGAACACATGAACGAGGCTGCGCTCCGTTCGCCTGGTTCGAGGCCTCAGATCTGAGAGACCCCCTGCTGGTGTAAAGAAACTCGCCCGCCCTGGACACCCTCACAGTCTTCTCTCATGCGTCAGACGGGCCGGGAATGGCTCGGCAGTTTCTGTCATAACACATGGACAAGGGCGATCCCATGTGAGAAGACCGCCCTTGTTTGCTGCTACGCAGACAATCCGGGAAGTCGAGACCTCCCGGACGTGTGTGCTATGGTCCGGTGTTGTCTTCCCCCTTCTGGATCAGGTCGACCAGGGGCAAGGGCGCCCTCTCACCCGTTTTACAGGGTTGAAGGGTCGGGCCGTTGTCCACGCTTCCGGCCTCCCACAAGCGAACCAATGAGCAACAGAAGCCCTGCAATGGCAGTCAGACTGACCACTTCCAAGACAACGCGTCCGTAGTCAACCAATGACGCCATGTCACTTTTGCTTGACCTTGTCAAGTTCCAGAGCCACTCGTAGCCAAGCGAAAGCTGGTTCCCGTTCTGATAGGACAGGTACATTGGAACGTACATGCAGACCCCAGTAACTGCAACCACGTAGATCGCCAACACTATCCGAGCCCAGACAGTCAGAGATTTCACCCTGCTAACCCTCCTTCAACGAACGCAAGACCTCACAGCCCCCCCTCGAGACAGCAATCAGTCAAGAAACCGACCTCGCTCGTTCCGCTACCTTGGATCCTCCCAACTGCCTCTGTCGACGAAATTGTAGGTGCAGATGTTCTCGGTCAACTCCGCCTTGGTTTCTACCTGGCGTTCGTGCCGATATTCATCCAACGTCTGAGTTTCGTGTGTCATCTTGTTCAGCGCTTCCAACGTTATGGTTTCGAACTCCCTTTCCTTTTCAGTACCGATCCGCTGGAGCTTTCTGAGCAGAAGCTCTCTCCGGTCCTCCAGAGCTTTCAGCAGTTCCTCTTTGTTCACGCTTTCTCCCGCCACTGCTATTCCTCCTTTTTTTGTGTGGAATCTGAGCCCCGTTCAACGTAACCTTGAGTCACTTTCGTTATACGGCTTAAGTAACTTCCTCGAGCGACATTTCTTTCTCGGCGAGCGCTACGATCTGCGGGTGAATCCGTCCATTCCGATTCCAGCGGGCGCAAGTTGAGCTTCGACCGCCCGGATGTGTCCGCTATGCTGTGGTGCTGTCCTCTTTTTGGTGTGCAGCCTCCGAGCAACGTCCGTATGTCGCGATGGTCGTTCATGTGCCTGGCAGAGTGGGAAGGCGCTTGCCAAGACTTGCCGAGCTCACTCCTTGTGGCAGCCCAGCGTCGACGGCCTCGATGAACTGGAGAACCGACAGCAGCCAAGACTCGGGAGGGTCGAGGTCCACGTGCAGCGGATCCTTGTGCACAATGTCCCCGCGCACCTCACCAAGACGTATCAGCCTGACCACATCGGGTCTGGCCGCCTAGTCCTCCCATAGTTCGCCCATCAGTTGTCTGATATGTTTTGTCCTCTCAAGGGTAGCATCAGCGTCAATAGCGTAGACGCCATTCTCGACTCGCAGCACATCTCCCTCTTTTGTTCCTTCAGGCAGGAACTTCACGTTCACATCGACCATGGTACTGTCCTCTTGTTCGCAGACAGCGAAGCCACCCTCAAACCGATCAACAATCAGGGGTCCGGTCTTCATCACGGATTGCACACACTGCAGGGCGTATATCCTTGGGCAATGGCTGCAGAACGCGAGATTGCAATGCAGCTCTGGGAGAGATACCGACATCCCAATCGGTGGTACTTGGCCCCGGTGCGCGTGATGTAGACGGTGTCACTAGTGGCTGGCTCCGGCTTGGGGACCACCACAACGGGCGCGGGTGGTGCCGAGGGCTTCTTGTTCACCGTGAGCGTCTTGCCATCTGTCGTGAAGACAATGCTGCCGTCCAGATCTGTTCGGTAGACGGTGACCCCTACTGCCTTGAGCCGTGAGAGTGCGTCTGCAGTGGGATGGCCATATGTGTTGTCCTTGCCCACCTCGATAACGGCATACTTGGGCTGGACGGCCTGCAGGAACGCCAAGCCAGAGGATGTCGCACTGCCATGGTGCCCGACCTTCAAGACATCTGCTTTGAGGTCAGCGTTCTTGCTCATGGTGTCGTTCTCGACGGATGTGCTGGCATCACCCATGAGCAGGAAGGAAACTGCGCCACGCGTCACCTTCAGGACGGCAGAGTAGTCGTTGAGATCCTCATAGGAAGAACGAAGTGGGGCAAGGAATTTCATAGTGGTGGACGGGTCAATCGGGATTTCGATACCGGCCGCAGCCGTCTTGATCGTGAGCCCTTTTTCCTTGATTGCCAAGAGGAGGTTCTCAAACGCCTTCGTCGTAGTAGAAGCTTTCGGCATGTAGAGTGATTCGACACCAAAGGCATTGATGACCGCCGTCATGCCTCCGATGTGGTCCTCGTGCGGGTGCGTGCAGACGATCGCAGCCAGAGTCTTCACTCCTCGCGCCTTCAGATAGGCGACGACCGTCGTAGCCTGGGCTCCAGGACCGGCGTCGATCAGGACCCAAGACAAGTTTGGCGTGTGGATGACGATGCTGTCACCTTGGCCCACGTCGAGGAAATCGACCCGCAGGGGAGACGTGGATGCCGGCGGTCCTTGGGGAGCCAAGGTAAGGGTAATCATCTTCGTGGCGTCCGTGTATTGGACGTCGATGCCAAGCGATTCCGCGACAAACCGGAGCGGAAGCATGGTCCGCCCGTTCGTGATGATGGGTACAACCGCAGAGTTTGCCGAATCGATCGCAAGGGCAATCCCGTTCAGCGATGCCTGCGACTTGTCAATCCAGAGGCCGAGAGAATCCTTTCCGAGTGTGACTGTGACCTTGCGCGTAGAGGACTCCCAGGCAACAGATCCGCCGAATGCCTCGATAACGGCACGAATAGGTACAAGTGTCCTGCCTGCGACGATGACGGGTTTGGTCCCTTGAGTGTCGATCAGTTGCTGTACTCCGTTGACTGACATCGAAGCGTTGCCAATCCAGAGTTTGACCGTCGTTGACGACAAGGCGGTGGCTGCCGACGGGGCAAGAAGCCCTATAACCAGGAGAATCGCTACCAGGACGTTCAGCAGATGTGTTCTTCTCATGAGTCCTTCCTTCATTGAGAACAGCGTGCCGTATCACTACAGCATCGCAGCGGAGATTACACCCTCCATTATGAGTATGACGCGTTGGCGATGTTTTTGCTAATCAGCAGGACAGAGGGTCCGAAATGCCAGAACTCTAATGTATCTGACAGAGGTTCAATGTATATGCCAGGACTTTAATGTCTCATTCCCGGAAGGAGTCAACTCTCAGGTCACGATGCACCGAGGCAAACTTGCAGTATCAGGCCGATTTCCGCGATCTCAGAGCCTGCAGACATGGTGTTGTCCAGATACCGCCAATTCCGAAGAAATGCCAGACTGACGCAAGACCGGTTCCGCTTTTCCAGTCAATCTGGACTGCGCCTAGTGTCCACCGGGAAGGCTTCTCCAGTGAGATCGAACGTAGGTGCCGTCGGCTTTGTAGTAGGGGGACACCCACACGGTCTTGGGTCTTCCAGTCAGATCGCTAATCTGTCCGTAGTAGGATCCGTTCTCTGCAATGAAGGAATGCCCACCAATGATAGTGGTGGGGACGCGAGGGTAGTAGGTGGTGCCTAAGGAAGAGAAGTCCCAATCGGGCGTTCCCGAAGTGACTGCAGGGCTGTAGACGTAGGTTGTCGGGGCAGTGGTCCACCAGCTAGTAGGCAGAGAGGCCAACCACGAACTCGACGAAGTGCTCGCTACGGTCACTGCCTTGAGGTGGCCTTTGAGTTCGCCCTTGTCCGTCCAGCCGATGACCTTGTCGTTGCCCAAAGTGATCGACGACCTCTTGTATCCCCAGATTGCGCCCGTCGGAGTCGTTCGCGTTACCGAGGTTGGAGTCCCTAGAGCAGCAATGACGGTCACGCGGTGACAACCGAGCCAGACCAAGAAGGGTTTCGCACTCTTGGAGCCAAGGTTCACCTGAAGGTTCCCGGTGTTGAGATACTCTCGTACAAGACCCTGCACGAATCTGACCCATGAAGCGCCGTAGTACCATGTCTGATCGTCGAGACTGCTCACACTCTTCCTGCCAGGCTCGCCCATTGCCTCCAACACCGCCGAAGGAAGCGATGCAAGGCTGAACGTTGGTCTGGTCTGAGCCTGCGACGAGCCACCGATAGGTGCCAGCATGAGTGCAATTACGAGAACTACAATGAGAAAAGCTGCTTTGAATGTACGTCGCATGTTGTCCTCCCAACGGCTCCCTTCGGAATCCGTCATTGCGTTACGGCGCAACTCGCTCCTGCCTCTTCGCACTATCCGTGCACCCTGTACAGGCAGGAGCGCAGCACTCGCGGTCATCAAGATCTCCCCTCTTCGGGCAAGAGCGCGCGATTGGACTGTGTACCCAGATCTGTCCCATCATCTCCCCTTAGAGTGGTGCAAAGCAAATGTTGAGGCGATCATCAATCCCGATACTCCAACATCAATGATCTGCCATATTCCACGCGTCAAATAGACTGGCAGGAACGGGTTGAACAGAAGAGCTACTCCCCCCAGCACGACCCCCCAGCCAGTCCGTTCTGATTCGAACAGAAGCCAAGCCAGATATGCAGCACATCCGCAGACGACGACCCGTAGGAGGGAGAAGTACGCGTACGGCCAAGTCAATACTGCACCCAATACGAGCATCAGCGAAGCACCAATGGCAAGGGAAGTAGGCAGAACGGTGTTGCCAACTGAACCTCGGCACTTAGGCCAGCGCCAGGGCTTCGACCGAGAAGGGGCCAGTCGCCTTGTCGTGTCGAGGCAATCGTCAGTCAGACTGGCTAAACGCAACCAAAAACGCTGCTTCATCGAACCCTCCCACCAGAGATGGGTGCGCACATCATCCCTTATTCGATTTCTGAACGCCACTTGCCATCTCGATGGACTCCCAGAGACCAGAACCTTCCTCTGAGAGTCAAGCTCTCTTCATAGTTCGTATCTTGCCACTACTAAACAGATTGTCAAGCAAATTGGCGACGTGGCTAGCTTGACCCGATGGCGCGACATGCAACGCACCAAGACTCACCGAACTGCCACTCCCAGTATCAAACCTGTGAAGTTTCTCCAATAGTACTATTCAAGTGAAGCGACCAGCTCGTCGCCGCTCCTGGGTAAACTGCCTACGGCTCCCGCCTCCGGCAGGACCCCAGGACGGACGACCCGGCTGCCGTGACTTTCTGCTGTACCTGTACCATGTCCAGGACGGTATCAAGAAAAGGCCAGTGAGCAACCGCTGACCGTTCACGGGTCCAAGTATCAGTCCAGCACAACTTCCCAGGCTGGACGCGCCCGCCCTCGCTTGTTCCCTTGCCCTGCTGATACGTCCGCTCCAGGATCGCGTCACCTTTTAGCTCGAGGACCGTGTCAAAGTCTTCACGAACGCACCCCTTCCCTTCATGCCAGATAACGGCAAGAGGTCCATGATCAAGAAGTCCTGCAAGAACTGTCCAAGCCTCAGAACTTGTTTCCTGTTCCATGTCCCTTCCCCCCTTTTTATGGTGTGCGGTCTGGATCCAATTCCAAAGAATCACGAATCGCCTCACTAAATATCTCAGCGACGCTTGCGTCTGTCCTTTCCTTCCCAACGTGCGAGGTGATCTGCGCTTCGACTAGCCCGCCCGCCACGCCCGCATCAGCAAATATCCGGACAACTTCCTCCAGCGACATTCCTGGCTTAGCGGGCGCGTCGATACGTGCATCGACCTCACGCTTGTTGCGCCACTTTAGGGGAATCCTATTGAGCAGCCAGAATATCTGCGCCGTCACGTTCCCCTTCAAGGCTTGCTGAAAGAGGGACATGACAACCCGTGCGTCTGCTTGCTCTTTTCCAAACTTCAATGCCTGCATCAGCTCGGGGTGTCCTTTGCGCCAGGTGTTCAGAGTCGAACGGCTAATGCGCAGTTTTGCGGCGATCTGCGCATCAGTGAGACCTTCCTGGGCAAAATAGGACACCAGGACCGGGTGAACGTCTGCCTGATACCCGGACTTGCTATGCTTCCCTTCGATCGTCATCTGTACTTCCTTACTTTCCGCTTTCATACTTTGCCTCCAATTCCCGCTTCCGGGCTTCTGCCACCTTCTTCCATGCTTCCGCGCACTTCTTGTCCCAATCCTCCCGCCACCGCTTCAGAATGTCGGTCTTTTGCGGTCTTCCCATGTAGACGCGCCACCTGGCCTGCATGAATTCCCAATTCTCTTCATCAGCTCGCTTCTTGATGCGCTTCACGTTCAGCCCTGCGCCCGCTGCAAGGGTTTCTAGGGTCAGGTCGTCGTCTCCCTGGACGTATCGGTCCTGCAAGGCTTTCCAATCATACCTCTGTCTCATACCGCC
>Ga0315289_10011301_pt1 | contig 12664 bp, 9 predicted proteins | sample YL17G11_40_MG_FD_203452 | JGI IMG/M metagenome (GOLD analysis project Ga0315289, IMG submission 203452) | Sediment microbial communities from Yellowstone Lake, YNP, Wyoming, USA - YL17G11_40 | ecosystem: Environmental > Aquatic > Freshwater > Lake > Sediment | place: USA: Wyoming | collected...
TCTCTCTCTCTCTCTCTCTCTCTCTCTCTCTCTCTCTCTCTCTCTCTCTCTCTCTCTCTCTCTCTCTCTCTCTCTCTCTCTCTCTCTCTCTCTCTCTCTCTCTCTCTCTCTCTCTCTCTCTCTCCGCCTCGGAGCTCGCTGATCCGAACTCCCATATGACACTCCTAACAAAAAACGACTCGACTGTCACAGGCCTGTGGCTCAACGTCCCAGACTACGACGCCCCGACGCAGCTCGCCAAGCCCAACGAGCGAAACTTCACCCACGTCGACTGCGTGCTGACGGTCCCCTCCGGCGTCCTCTACCCGATGTGCGGCATGAACCTCGCCTTCGACCGCTCTCTCATCGGGCCCGCGATGTGGTTCGGCCTCATGGGAGAGGGACAGCCGCTGGGGAGGTACGACGACATGTGGGCGGGGTGGTGCTCGAAGGTCGTCTGCGACCACTTGGGTCTCGGAGTGAAGACGGGGAAGCCGTACGTCTGGCACTCGAAGGCTTCGGACCCCTTGGTCAACCTCGAGAAGGAGTTCAAGGGGATCATGTGGCAGGAACACATGGTCGCCTTCTTCAGAAGCGTCGAGTTCCCCAAAGAGGCGACGACGGCGGCGGGGGCGTATGCGGCGCTCGCGTCGGCGCTGCGGCGGTCGGCGCTGCCCGAGATCGACCCCTACTTCCTTCGCGTCGCCGACGGGATGGAGACGTGGCTCGAGTGCTGGCGCGAGCTCAACCCGGAGATGGCAGCTGCGGCGGCGGCGGAGCAGGGGAAGAAGAGGGCGCCTCGGGTGTTCCTGAGCGGGGAGGAGAGGGCGTCGGCGTCGGCGAGGGGGCCCGCCGCGGCCGCCGCCTCCTGTCCCTCTTGCCCTCGCCCTCGCCCTCGCCCTTGCTCTTCTTCTTCTTCGGTTTCGGCCCCTGCTGCTCCCGCTCCCGCTCCTGCTCCTTCCGAATCCGACGACGACGGCGACGAAGGGCAGCAAGAGAACACAGCACCGTTCACGCCCCAGATTCTCTCTTCTTCCTCGAGGCCTCTGCAGCTCGCCGGCAAGGGGAGAGCCACTGCCGCCGCTGCCGAAGAAGAAATCGCCGGCTTGTTCTCGAAGGCCACCGTCTGATTTTTCGTCGTTTTTCGTTTTTTTCCGTGCCTGCTTCCGCCTTCCGCTTCTTGCCGCTCTAACTTTTTTTCTTCGTTCCTCTGCCGCTGCACTTGCCTCGGTCAACTCGTAACTTTGTAAACGCATTCGACAACAATTCATTTTACATCATTTTTTTTGCTGTTTTTGTTTGTTTCGTTTATCGGTGGTAGAAAAAAACGTCTCTTCTTTCCTCTTTTTCCATCGTGCCTCCTTCCAGTCAAGACCCGCCGCCGGCCATCGTCCTCGCCAGCAGCCTACCCGCGGCCTCGTCGACCCAGCTCCCGCTAAAAACATCCGAACGGCGCATCCCAGCCCCTCCCAGCGCGCCCGCCTGCGCCGCCGCGGGGCCCCTCGCTGCGCGCAGCTCCCGCGCCTGCACGGCGCTGAGAGCGCGCACGAACGCCGCCGGGTCCGAAGCGAAGCCCAGCAGGAACGCGCGGCGCCGCGAGTGCTCCCGCAGGCGACGCAGCGCCGACGAGAGCTGCGCGTCCGCAGCCTCGACCGCCGGGTCGCCTCTTCCCCCGGCCAGCAGCCTGTCGGCGAGCGCCGCGACGGAGCTTTCGGCCGCGGCGACCAGGGAAGAAGAAGAGACGCTCGCGACGGCCGCGGCGGGAGACGCCGAGGTGTCGAGCTCGAAGTCGTGGACTGTCGTAACCGGAACGGCCCGGATGGAGTTGGAGCCGCCCGCCTGCGCCCTGGCAACCTGCTCCCCGGGGCGGATGCGCACGGTGAACGACGGCGGCGGCACGGCGCGCGCGTGCGCCGCGACGGCGGCCGGCACCGCCCCGGCGCCGACCCTCGTCGCGGCGCCGCCGAAGACCGCCGCGAGCGGCGAGCCCGGGTCGAGAGAGACGGTGTTGGGCTCGTCGCGCGCGTAGAGGCCCTGCTGCGCAATGCTCGCCCACAGAGCTCGCAGCAGGTTGGCTCGCGTGTCCGGGACCGAGGCCGAAACGCCGGCGGCGAGGGCGAGCGCCGCATCGGGCAGCACGCGCTCGGCGACGCCGTCGACGTCAAAGGTTAAAACCGCGTCGACGTCTTCGGTGCCGGCTCGCCTGACGGTGACCTTGTCTTTCAGGTCGCGGGGGCCTCCTTCGTGCGAGGTGCGGGCCCACGTGATGACGGAAGGATGAGCGGCGGCGGAGGAGCCGGCCGCCGTCGCCGCTTTCCCCGTCTTCTCCCCTGCTGCTGCCGCGTCGTTCTTCTCCTCCTCCTCCTCCGACGAGGCGCTCCTCTTCCTCAGCTCGATCTTCAGCTTGCGCACGTGGGCCAGGAAAGGCTTGAGCCGGGGCAGCACGGGGGCTGCTGCTGCGGCGGGGTTGCCCGCGGAGAGGAAAGGGTCGGAAGCGGCGGCGGTGGCAGCGGCGGCGGGGGGGCCTTCGAGGCCCTCGGCCTCGCCCACTGAGAGCACGCGGCCCCAGAGCGACAGCACCCAGCGGGCGGGGCTCGCCGACGCCGCCGCGCCCTCCCCGCCGCCGCCGCCGTCTCCGTCCCCGGGCTCGACGTCGACGCGGGCGTAGACGCGCAGCCTCCTCGTCCCCTGCGACGAGGGCGCGGCCGCCGACAGTGCGTCGCGGAGCAGGCCTGCCCTCGAGGCCAGCGCGGCGTCGAGCCTCCTCTCGACGTCCCTGAGCGCCCTGAACAGCTCCGACTCGGGCAGCGTCCCTCCGCTGGGGGGGCTGGCGCCGGGGTCGCCGCTGCCCCCGGGGAGGCGCCGCCTCTTGTGTCGCCGGAGCGCGGGTCCCGAGGCCTCGAGCGCGCGCGTCGGCTGCGAGGGGTTTGCGTACGGCTGGGGGCGGTACTGAGGCTTTTGCTGCTGCTGAGGCTGCTGTTGCTGCTGTTGCTGCTGCTGCTGCTGGTTGGGCCCCGAGTTGTTGCCGGCGGCGGCGGCCGCGGCCATACCAGCCTGGTTTTGTATCGAGAAGAAGAAAAAAAAAGGGGGTGAGGTCGAGTTCTTTTGTCTGCGACGAATCGACGGCTATCCTTCGTATCCTCCCGCTCCCTCTCTCACTCCACCATACAGACTCACCTCGAGCTGCCTCAGCCTCGCAGCGTTCTCAGCAGTCGCCATCGCCGGGTTGCTGCTCATCGCATGCCGCAGCGACGCCGCGGCGTGCTGCTGCTGCGCGGCGGCGACGGCCTGTTGGTGCCGCTGCATCTGCTGCTCGTGGGATTGCTGCTGCTGCTGCTGCTGCTGCTGGTTGTTGTTCTGATCAGGAGGAGGGTAGTACCCTGGCGGCGGCGGAGCGCCTGCCATCGTCTCGTCGCTGCGGCCCTCGTGCGGCAAGGGGAAAAAGCAGGGACCCGAGAAGAAGAGAGAGAGAAGGGGGAGAGAGGGCGTTCTCGCTGGAAGAGTGAAGGTAAAAAAACAACCTTGATCGAAGAACTCGTTTACTATTTTTTTCGGAAGTGATGACCGCCTCCAACGAGCAGGCGCCGACTACTGCGGCGCAGCCGCCGACGCTCTTCGCCGATCCCTTGATTCCGATAGCGTCATGCCAGCTCGTGGCGCAGGGCGCTGAAGCCGTGAGTGAGAGTTGTGTGAAGTTTGAACGAGTGTTGAAAAGAGAGAGGCAATTGCCTCATCTCGGCCGCCAAACGAAGAACGAGAAAAAACCTCCTCTCTCACCCACTCCGCCCCCCCGACCACAAACGAAACAAAAATTAGCGCGTCTGGTCCACCGAGTCCTTCCTCGGCCGCCCCGCCATCATCAAGCAGCGCTTCTCGAAAAAGTACAGGCACCCGACCCTCGACCGCCGCCTGACGCGCGAGCGCGTCCGCGCCGAGGTGCGTGCCGTCGCGCGGGCGAGGAGACTGGGAGTTCGCTCTCCCGCGCTCTATCACGTCGACGTCGAGGCGTCGACGATCGTGATGGAGAGGCTGAAGGGAAAATCCCTGAGGGACGTGCTGCGGGACCTGCAGCGGGAGGCGAGCGGCACGAGCGGAAGCAGCGGGAGCGACAATGGCAACAAGGCCCCGCCAGAGGCGGCGACGGCGCCGGCGACGGCCGAGAGGGTGCACGCCTTGATGGCCTCCGTCGGAAGGGCCGTCGCGAGGCTCCACGACGGCGGGCTAGTGCACGGCGACTTGACGACGCTAAACCTGTTCGTCATGGAGGAGGAGGAGGCGAAGGAGGAGGAGGAACGCGGGAAGCCGAAAGGGTCCGCTGCAAGAGAGCCCGAGGTCGCCGTCATCGATTTTGGGCTTTCGTCGAATTCCACGCTGCCGGAGGACAGGGGCGTCGACCTCTACGTCCTGGAGCGCGCTCTGGGGGCCGCGCATGCGGCTTCGGGCCCGCTGTTCGAGCCCGTCGAGGCGGCCTACAGGCAGAGCTCCAAGGGGTGGGCCGCGGCGCTCGCGAGGTTCAGGGAGGTCAGGCTCCGAGGGAGGAAGCGAGCGATGATCGGCTGAAGAAGACGAAGTTTTTGTTTTTTTCCATCGCCCCTTTTTCGCTCATTTTCCTTCGTCTTTCGCTCTTTCTTGCGTCGTTTCATACGAAGATGGTTAGAGAGCAAGAGACGTGAATAGAGACATGTCAATTATACACTGCACAGTTTTTGTTTGAAAAGAAAAGTTCCCCTCTCTCTTTCTCCCCGCCGCTCGTTGTGCTGAGCTCATACTCCCCCTCCTCCCTCCTCCTCTCACTCCAATCCCTCCTCCCTCTCCAATCCCTCCTCCTCCCTCTCCAACTCCTCGGCGAGCTCGATCGAGGCCTGGAGAGCTGCCAACGCGGTTGCAAATGCTCCCTTCTTGGCGGCGCCGGTCGCACTCGCAGCGAGGAGGGAAGATGAGGGGCTCCTCGAGAGCGCCTCGGCCGTCGAGGCCGCGAGCGGGCAGCGGGGCCCAGACAGCAGCGCCGCCGCCGAGGCGAGGCGGGCGGCCGCGACGGCCCTGGCGGCGCTCTTAGTCGCGGATTTCGAGACCTGGTGTGAAGCCCAGGGGTGAGGGCGGAGGCGGAGGCGGAGGAGGGCGGAACGGGCTTCTTCCCCTTTCGCAGCAGAAGCGGCGGCGGCGGCGGCGGCGGGTGCGTCCCCTTCTCCTTCTTCGCCGTCGCTGCTGCCGCTTTCGCTCTCGCTGCTGCCGCTGCTGCTGCTGCTGCTCCCTCCGTCCTCATCTGAGGACGAAGAAGAAGAAGAGGACGAAGATGACAACGCTTCAGCCAGGGAGTCGAGCCTCTCGAGGGCCTCGAGGGCCCTTCCCGCAGCAGCCCCTCGCCCGCCGCGAGGGGACGAGGGAACCGCCGCGGCAACGGCGGTGGCGGCGGCGGCGAGCGCCGCGAGCGCTGGGCCCAGGGCCGCCGCGGCGGCCCGGCAGGCGCGCGCCCTCCGCTGCCCCTCCTCCTTCTCATTCTTTCCCCCGCGGCGGAGAGGCAGAGAGGCGTCCAGGAAGAGAGAGCACCCGAGGGCGCGGAGGAGGCGTGCGGCGAGTGGAGGGGCGGCCGGGAGCAGCCGCTGCGTGTCTCTCCTCCTCCCCTTGCTCGCGCCGCCGGTCGTCGCCGAGAGCAGCACGGAAAGCGCCCTGCCGCTCCCAGGCGCGGCGGAGAGGAGCGCCGAGGCGAGGATGGCCTGACGCCGCTTTCTCTCTGCTTTCGCCCGGGGGAAAGGAGAAGAAGAAGACGGTGAGGGCTTTTCTCCGGCGGCGGAGAGGGACAGGGCGAGCGCGAGCGCGAGGGCGTCGGCGTCCGAAGGAGGGGCTCCCCCTCCCCCTCTTCCCCCTCCTCCCCCTCCTCCTCCCCCCGCTGCTTCGGCGAGCGGCGGCAGCTCCGCGGCCCGCTGAGCCGACCCGGACGTCGCCAGGCGAAGCTGCACGGCGGCGAACAGGAGCTCCGAGTCTTCGCCGCCGTTCCCGCCGCTCTCGGAAGCCTCGGCCAGCAGCGCGCCCTCGACCTCGGCCGCGGCCTCCCGAGCGAGCGCTGCGGTCGCGGAAGAGGGGGCCGCCGAGCCCGCCGCCCCCCGCGCGGCCCCGCCCGCCCCGAGGAGCCCAGTCGCCTGCAGCCACTGCGCGTGCCTCGCCAGCGCGAGGGCCCGCACGAGCGCGGGCTGCCGAGGAAGCGCCGAGGCGGCCGCGGAGGAAGAGGAGGGCCAGCGGGAGGGCAGCAGCGCGGCAGCGAGGACGTCGGCCGCCTGCGGCGTGTCGCCCGAGAGCGCGAGCTCTTCCGCCAAAGCCAGGGTCGCCTCCGCCGAGGCCCTGCCCGCGGCGAGGAGCAGGGGGGTCTGCTGATGCTGTTGCTGCTTTTGCTGCAGCTGCTGCTGCTGAGAGAAGGAAGCGGCGTCAGCGGCAGAGGCCGCGGAAGCCGCCGCGGCGCGGAGGGAGCGGCGGAGGAGCGGCGCGGTGCTTGCCGCCGAGGGCGCCGAAGGCGGGGGGGGCAGCCAGCGGAGGGCCTCGATCGAATCCAGCAGCAGCGTCGCTCGCTCGAGCTCCCTCCGTCCGGCAGCGGAGAAGGGAAGGGAGGCGCCTCCGAAGGCGGTCGAAGGCAGGGAAGCGGCGGCGGCGGGAGCAGGAGCGGCAGCGGCAGCGGAAGGGCCGCTGCCGCCCCCGCCGCCCCTGGCAAAGGCCGCCCCCAGCAGCGGCGCCGCCGCCTCCGCCGCCCGGGGCCAGTCCCCCGCCGCCAGAGCCCCCGACACGACGCCCCGCAGCAGGTCCCAGTGCGCCCTCCGGGCGTTCTCGTGCGAGCCGAAGGCGTGGACGGTCGAGGGCGTCGGGCCCAGGGGGCGGTCGGCGAGGGGGAGCCGTGCAGGAGAAGACGGGGTCGCCGAGGGGGTGTTTGTCAAACGGCGGCGACGGTGACGCCGCTGGCGAAGACATGCGTCGCCGGTTGCGGCCGCCTCCTGTCCTTCTTCTCGGCCTCGTGTCCTCTGGTCGTCGCCGAAGGCTGCGTGGGGTGCCTGCCCGGGATTATCAGGGGCATCCGAAGCCTGGTAAAGAGCTGCCTCCGCACCCATTCCGTCAGAATCTACATCTAGCCTGCGACGCTGCCGCGGTGGCGGCGGCGGCATCACCTCCGCGCTCGGAGGAGGAGGAGAAGAGCGCGGCATCGAAGATTCCGCCGACTACGAGACGATACTTCGACGCAGCGCTTCAGGCGACATCGCGCGGAGAGAAAGAAGGATGAAAAAAAGGAAAGCGAAGAAGGAAAGGAATGGGGACCACTAAGCAGTCTCAGCTGCTCTGTTTTTTTCTTTCTTTTTCAAGCTCGGTTTTTTCTCTCTCTCTCGACCTCGACCTCGACCTCGCCCTCGAGGTCTTCTCGTTTTCTCCCCCAGAAAACCTTATTTTCTTATTTCCCCCAAAACTCTCTCTCTCTCCTTACGCGTTCTTCTCCGCAAACTCCTTCATGAACGCGATCAGCGCGTCGACGCCCTCCCTCGGCACGGAGTTGTAGATCGAGGCCCGCATCCCCCCGACGGACCTGTGCCCCTTGAGCTCCTTCATGCCGGCCTTGGCCGCCTCGGCCACAAAGAGCTTCTCGGCCTCCTCGCCCTTGGAGGGGACCACGAAGGGCACGTTCATCCTCGACCTGCACGAGCGGTCGACGGGCGCAACGAAGAAGCCTCCCGCGGACGAGTCGATGGCGTCGTAGAGGGCCGCGGCCTTGGCCGCGTTGGCGGCGGCGACCGCGTCGATGCCCCCGGCCGCGAGCATGTGCTTGAACACGAGCCCGCAGATGTAGATCGACCAGCAGGGCGGCGTGTTGTACAGCGAGCCCTCCATCACCTTGTAGTCGAAGATGGCCGGCGTCTCGGGCCTGGCCTTGCCCACGAGGTCGTCGCGGACGATGACGACGGTGACTCCCGCGGGCCCGATGTTCTTCTGCGCCCCCGCGTAGATGAGGCCGTAGCGGGAGACGTCGACCTTCTTGGAGCAGAAGTTGGAGGACATGTCGGCGACGAGCAGGGTGCCCTCGGGGACCTCGGGGACTCCTGCGTGTTTCGTTTGAGATGTGGGAATTGGTGGGGGGTGGGGCAAAGAAGGATTCGAGGGTGTGAGGTTTTCCCTCTTCTCTTCTCTTCTGTGGGGCGTGGCGCCTCGACCCGCTCCGGAGGGGGAAAAGAAGAAGAGGAAGAAGAAGAGAAGAAGAAGAAGAATCGATATCTCCTCACCCAAAAACTCCACCCCCTGGATCGTCTCGTTGTCGCAGTAGTGCAGGTACGCAGCCTCGGGGCTGACCTTCCAGGTCCCGGCGTCGGGGATCGACTTGTTGTCCCCCTTGGCGACGACGTTGACCGTGGCGTACTTGCCGGCCTCCTCGGCGGCCTTCTTCGACCAGGACCCCGTCACGAGGTAGTCCACGACGGTCTCCTTCGAGGCGGTTAGATTGAGCGGGATGGCCGCGAACTGCGCCGAGGCACCCCCCTGCAGGAACAGCACCCTGTAGTTGTCCGGGATCTCCAGGAGCTTGCGCAGGTCGGCCTCGGCGTCCTCGATGATCTTGGTGAACTCTTTCGAGCGGTGGCTGAGCTCCATGACCGAGATGCCGCACCCCTTGTAGTTGAGGGCGTCGCGGGCTGCCTCCTCGAGGACGGGGACAGGCAGGGCGCCGGGGCCGGCGGAGAAGTTGAAGACGCGGTCGTGGGGTTGAGCGGGCGCCATGGTTTTCTTTGTTGGAGGCGGCTGTTGGGGTCGGCGAAAGGGCGAAGCCGATGCGGCTGAAGGGGGGCGACGGACGGCGGCTTTCGAATGGGATTGAACTGAGAAAAAACGGCTCTCTCTCTCTTTTGTTCAGAGGGAAGCTGTTGTTTCTCCTTCGGATTGGACCCTTGCGAGACTGAGGGGAGCTCGAGTACAAGCGATGTTTAGGAGGAGGAGTATTGAGGAGAAGGAGGAAGGGAGGAGGTGAGGGAGCAAGAGAGCAAAGGCGTGAAAGGGGAGATGAGCGCGATGGCTGCAGGCGAAATTCTGAAGGCAAAGCTCGCGTTTCGCTCGAGGGAAAAAAGAAACTCGCGACTGACCAACGGCTCCCCTCTCATTAAATCTCCTCTCTTCTCTCTCTCCGTCTCCTAGCCGCTCTCTTGTGGCTCCTCGAGACGTCCGCTCCGCACCATAGCGCAGCCACTTTCGCATCAGAGATGACTATTGAGCGCAAGCTCGGAAAGGGCAAGGCAGGAGGCGGCCAGCGCCGCCCGCATGTCGCCGCTGGCGGCGGCAAAGCCGCCGGCGCCGCCGCGAACGACCCCGTCGCCGCCGACCCGCGTTTCGCCCACATCTCGTCGGACCCGCGCTTCTCGCGCTTCCCTCGCGCCTCCAGGACGGTAGAGGTCGACGAGAGGTTTGCGGGTGAGTTGATTGATGTCTTGGCGGAAGGAGAAAAGAGGGAAAAAGAGAGGGGGAGGAGATCGAGGAGGAGCATTTAAATCCGTCGACGCAGCCGAGGAGCTGCCTCAGTTTTCTTGCTTCCTGCCTTCCAGCCTCTCGGCCTCATCGACCTCGCCGACTCACGTTTCTTCTCCTTCGTCTCTCTTACCAAACCCGATCGAACCGATTGCAGGCATGTTCACTGACCCTGCATTCTCCTCCCGCGCCGCCGTCGACAAGCGCGGGCGCAGCACGAAGAGGGAGAAAAAGGGCGGGAAAGGGGGGAAAGGAGGGAAGAAAGGAGGCGAGGAGGAAGAGGAGGGAGAGGGCAACGCCGAGGCGCGGCGCTACTATCACCTCCCGAGCGCCGCGGGAGACGGTGAGAGAGGCGCAGGGGCCGAGGGGGCCTTCCCTCCCGGCGAGGAGGGCGGCGGCACCTCGAGCGACGACGAGGAGGCGGCGGAGGCGGAAGGGGACCCCGCAGCGGCGGCCGCGGCCAGGCGCTGGGCGCGCGCCCGCGGCCTTGGCAGCGACGCCTCCTCGTCCTCTTCCGAGGATGACGAGGGCGACGACGACGACGACGGCGGAGAGTCTGCCTCTTCTTCTTCGGATTCCGAGGCCGAAAAGGCAGCGGGGGAGGGAGAGGAGAGCGACGAGGAAGACACGGAGGCCGCCGCCATCGCCCTCGAGTTCGGCATCGGCGCCTGCGCCGGAGGAGGCGCGCGCGCGGGAGGCGTCGACGAAGACGTGCCCCTGGTCGAGGACGCCAGCTGTCGCCTCGCCATCGTGGACTGCGACTGGGACCGCGTGCGCGCGGTGGACCTTCTGGCGCTCCTGCGGTCGTTCGCGCCGCCGCCACAGCCTCGGTGCAAGGGGGGCGCTGCCGCTCCCTTAGAGGCGGTGCAGAAGGTCGCGGTCTTCGTCAGCGACTACGGCAGGGAGAGGCTGCGGGAGGAGGACGCGCGCGGGCCGGCGCCGCTGGCGGCCGCGGCCGCGCGGAGGGCCGCGAGGAGGAGGGCGAAGGAGGAGGAGGAGCAGGAGGAGAAGAAGAGCGGCGGCGGGGGCAAGAGCGAGAGCGAGAGTGACGACGACGACGACGACGAAGACGAAGACATCGAAGCTGCCCCTCTCCCTCCTTCATCCTCCTCTGACGATGACGAAGAAAACGCCGAGGCCGATGACGCCCGCCTCCGCGCCTACGAGCGCTCCCGCCTGCGCTACTTCTACGCCGTCGCCTTCTGCGACTCGCCGCAAACCGCCTCGATGCTCTACACCGAGTGCGACGGCAGAGAGTACTTGAAGTCTGCCCGGCCCCTCGACGTGCGCTTCCTCCCCGACGGCGACGAGGGCGACAGGGTGCTGCGGGGCCGCGAGGTGCGCGACGAGGCGAGCGAGGTTCCGAGGGACTACGAGCCCGCGGACGGGACGGCCGCGGCGGCGTCGGCCGGCGCGCTGCAGCACACGCGCGTGCGGCTGTCGTGGGACGCCGAGGACGGCGGCAGGCGCAGGGCGCTCGCGAAGGCCGCGGGGAGGGCCGCGAGGCCCGAGGAGCTGAGGGAGGACGACTTCAGGGCGTACCTCGGATCGGACGACGACGACGACGATGACGACGACGACGACGAGGAAGACGGGGAGGAAGACGGGGAGGAGGACGCGGGCGAAGGGGAGGGCTCGGGGGACGAGCGCGCCGGCGGCGAGCGGGCCCCCGCCGCCGCCTCGAAGGCAGCCAGGGCTGCGGCCCGCTACCGGGCCCTCCTCCTCGGGGGCGGGGGCTCTTCTGCCGTCGCCGCCCCGCGTGCCGGAGGCAAAGCCTGGGGCGCCGCAGTGGACGGAGAGGGAGACGGCGAGGAGGAGCGGCAGGCCGGCGAGGGCGAGGGCGCGGCGGCGGCAGACGCAGCACGGTCCCGCTTTGGCCGCAAGCAGCGGGGCAGGGCGGTGTGCGGCGACCTCGAAATCACGTTCGCGCCTGGCCTCGACGCCCTCGGCGAGCGCCTCGTCGCAAAGAAGGAGGCCGCTCGCAAGGGAGGGGAGACAGTGTGGCAGTCGTACCTGGCTGCCAGGGCCGAGAAGCGCGCCGCGAGCAAGAATAAGTCGACGCGGGGAGGAGGAGGGGAGAGCTCGGACGACGACGACGCCGATGGCGGCGGCCGAGTGCATGGCGACGGCGACGGCGGCGGCGGCGGCGGGAACGCGCCAAAGGAGGGCAAGGGCGCCGCGGTCGCAGACCCCTTCGACGACCCCTTCTTCGCCGACGAGGCCGGCGGTGCTTCCGCCCCCGACTTTGGCGCGCGCTCCGACTCCGAAGCGGAGGAGGAGCAGGAGCAGGAGGGAGGAGGGGGCGACCTGCCCGGAAAGGACAAGAAGAAGAAGAAGAAGAGGTCGAGCGAGGCGGCGGCGGCGCCTGCGACTCCGGGAACCACGAGGGACGAAGCCGCCCGCCGCCGCGCCGAGCTCGAGCTCCTCGTCATGGACGATGCTGCCCTCCGCGGCGGCCTTGGCCTCGTCTCCGCGAACAAGAGAGCGGCAGCAGCTGAAGACGACAACTCCGCGCCGAAGCAGCAGCGCCTGACGAAGAAGCAGCGGGCGCGCGAGAAGCAGCGCGCGGGCAAAAGCTCGCGCGCCGACTCGGACGACGACGGCGACAACGGAGGAGGGTTCAAGGCCGACCTCTCGGACCCGCGGTTCTCCCGTCTCCTGACGAGCTCCGACTTTGCGCTCGACCCTACCGACCCGGCGTTCGCCCGCGCCGCAGGCGCCGGCGCCTCGGCCGCAGCGGCGGGCCAGAAGAAGAGCCGGAAGCAGCTGGCCGGGCGGCGCGGCGCCGGCGGGGTCTCCGGCGCCGGGGCCGCCGCGGTCTCGGTCGGAGTCGGAGGAGGCGGCGTCGGCAGTCGCGCGTCTGAGTCGTCGATGGACTACGCCGCGCGCGTCGCCGCGGAGCGCAAGCGCGTCCGCGAGCGGCAGGAGCAGCAGCAGGGCGGAGGCGGAGCGGAAGCTCCTGCTGCGGCAGCGAGGAAGAAGAGGAGGGAGGCGGCAGAGTCGGAGAGCGGCGGAATCGGCAGCGGGAACTCCTCCGAACTGAAGTCGGTGGTCGCGGCGCTCAAGATGAAGTCCAGGGCCGGGGCTTTCGCTGGTGCTGCTGGCGGCGGCGGTGGCGGGAGGCTGCTTTGAATTCTCCTTGTTTTGTAAAAGAGAGAGAGAGAGAGAGAGAGAGAGAGAGAGAGAGAGAGAGAGAGAGAGAGAGAGA
>Ga0315289_10011303_pt1 | contig 12662 bp, 9 predicted proteins | sample YL17G11_40_MG_FD_203452 | JGI IMG/M metagenome (GOLD analysis project Ga0315289, IMG submission 203452) | Sediment microbial communities from Yellowstone Lake, YNP, Wyoming, USA - YL17G11_40 | ecosystem: Environmental > Aquatic > Freshwater > Lake > Sediment | place: USA: Wyoming | collected...
CTGGAAGTAAAGGTCTGAGGGCCCGAGGATGCGGTGGGAGAGGGCGAAGGAGAAACGCTACTTCCGATAGCCCATTGATTCACCATCCGCCGTAACGTGGCTTCCATTGCAGTAAAGTATTTTTGTGGGGCATAACCAAAAAAGTAATAGCCGGTGCTGTTGGAGACGGCTGCAGCCAGTAGTCCTTGGTAGCCAGGTGCTTCCAATGTCAAAACCGTGCCACTAACCTGTCCGAATTGGCGGGGCTCTTCCGTGAATTTTGCCTGGGGGAACTTGCCTAACGCCCAATCTTTGTTCTCCTGGATATAAGTAGACAAATCCTTTTGGCCTACATCCTCATACCCTACGATCGCTGTGTAAGAGAATAGGGTATCGGTCTGAGTGGGCGCGAGGAATTTCACCAGCCTTTCCCCTTCGGTGATTTCCCAGTTGTCCGGGACATCAAGGGAGAAAACCTGATTGGCAAACGTGTAGCGCTGAATTGCCAAGCCTTCTGCTGACACTGTAATATCCGCAGTGGCTACCAATCCTTCAAAGAGAGCCTCTATCGTGGCTTGCCCCTCCTGATTGGCCGTGAAGTTACCATTGGCATCAATGTTTCCCACAGCTCCTACCATTTGCCAGCTTGGGGTAATGGTGACGGCTTTATCATCCTTGTCGTAACCTTTGGTAATGAACTGGTAGATTTCTCCCGTTTTCAACTGGAGCACGGATGGGCTGATTTCGATCCGGCGGATGGCGGAAGCCGGGCCTTCGCGGATCATGGCAACGGCAGAACCAGAAACATTGGTCCCATTATAATCGTAGTTGGCTGTGATTGTGGCATTCCCAGGTTTCAGCGCTTTAAAAAGTCCATTCTCATCGATCGTGGCTAGGTCTGTCTCCAGCACGGCCCACTCGGGAGTGATCGTTACTTCCATTCCCGATTTATCCAGCGCTTTGACGCGGAATGACTGTTCATCGTTTACTGTCAAATTTACTGAGGCAGGCATGATGTCGATTTTGGCAACAACAGCTCCGGGTACGATGGAAAGAGTTGCAGTGGCAGTCTTTTCCCCGCTTTTGGTCGTAACAGTTGCCATGATTTCTCCGTCCCCCGCGGAGGAAGGTTTAAAAACTCCTGCGGTGTCAATCTTACCCAATGTCTCCGGGATCACCGACCAGGAGATATCAGAAAGTGGCATTTCTTTCTGGTCGCTTGTGGTGCCGATTGCGGTGAAGGTTTGGCTGGAATTCACAGTCATTTTCGCGCCGGACGGATCCACTCTCATGGAAACGATTTCAGCTGGCGGCGTCGCGTTCCATCCCGTCAAGATGTAATAGATGATGACAGAAAGGGCAGCAAGGACGACCAAGATTCCAGCAAAAATCAAAGGCAATTTGGAGGAACTGCGCTCTCGCCGGCGGCGGGAATTGCGTAAAGAATATTTCTTCTCGCTAGGAGTAGCGGTCAAAAGTTCACCGCAGTGATTGCAATATTGGCTTCCTTCTGGGTTTTGGTGTCCACATTTCGTGCAAAACATGGGGAAATCCCCCTTTTCTGTGCGCATTGCTTTATGCACCGCCTTATTGTATATAACCTGTCCATTCTTGACCATCCGGAAAGTCCACCGTGGTACAATAGCAAACAAACACAAGGGAGGCACAACCGATGTTCACTGCTCGAGTAAAAGCATTGGGAATGTGCATTATGCTCTTAGCGCTTGTCACTTTCGGCATCGCCGGATGCGGTGGGAACAGTAGCGAGTCTCCGGCCGAAACCGGAACTCTGATCGGAGTAGTTTACGATAGCCAGAATACCGCAGTCCTTGGCGGGGTGAAGATCAGTTACGGTACGGACTTGTTTACGACAAGCTCCCCTCGTGGCGTCTTCGAACTAACCGCCCTACCATATGGCTCATTGGAAATCTCCTTTGCCAAACAGGGTTACAAGGTGTCAAACCGAATCGTTGATATGAAAGAGCCAAAAATGTTCGTAGAGATTTTGCTCGACAGCGACCAATCCCTTGCTAACACCCTGGTTGACGAAGTAAAACTCCGAAAAGACCCAAATCTCAATGGTGAGATTCTAGAGGTACTGGCTAAAGAGACGAAACTGGTCCTTACAGGGGAGATCAACAAGGGATGGTACGGAGTGAAAGCTGGTGAGAAGAACGGATGGGTCTGGGGTGGTTACTTACGTTCCACCGATGTGAAGATTCCCCGTATGGAGATTCTCGCTGATGGCAAACTATATAAAGAAGCCAACTCCACGGAAGGAATCGAGGATATTTACGCCGGAATTCCAGTGATTGTGACCGGAACTAGCAGTTCTTGGACGAAAATCCTGCTGCCGAGCGGAGCAGAAGGATGGTTAGAAACAACCGCCTTAACCGGTTAACATGACAAAACGTTCCTCCCCGCAAAGTTCCCCACAACTGGGACACCGATCCAACCCCATGGCGGACCGGGAAAAAAGGGCCGCTCAAACCCGATCTGCCGTCTCGCGCCTTGGCGATGAAGATCGGCAACTCTCAGACTTGATTCGCAAGACACTGATCGAGGATCCAGTCCTTTGGAGTGATGACATAGCGATCCGGGTGAAACAAGGACGGGTGATCTTAGAGGGTGTCGTTGAATCGCACGCGCAAGGGGAACGCGCGGAAAGCGTGCTTTCCGGCTTGCTAGGTGTCAAAGCGGTGGAAAATGACTTGGTGGTAAGCCAAAGCCACATATTCTCTGAAAAGCAAGTCTTCGATTTCGCCAACCAGGCTATGTCTGCAGCTCCATTCGCCACGCGAGATGTGAGCCTCTCGCTGCGGAACGGTATCCTATCGATCAACGGGCACGTGGATACACTCTGGGAAAAGCTTAAACTTATGGAACTGTTGGATCCTCTTCCAGGAATCAAAGAAACGGTCAGCCAACTTAAAATCGGGTATGAGAACCCACCTGACGAGGTAAGCCTAAGGAATAAGGTGATTTTAGCGATCTCAGAGCTACCCCGCTTGAAAGTGCAAGACCTAAAAGTGAGAGTCGTTCATGGAACGATCTACTTAAAAGGCGAAGCCGACCTGGCCAAGGACAAGCAATCACTACTGGAAAAAGTAGCCAGAGTGAAAGGCGTGAAAGAAATCGTGGATGAAATTGAATCTCGGCACGGGGAAACGATGGAAAATGACCTACGACGCAAACTGGAAATTGCCTTCCGGGACGAACCCCGCTTGGCCGGAGCTCAGCTGCAATTTGATCTGGCTGGCGCAACCATTTTCTTGAGGGGAGATGTTAGGTCCGGCAGACAACTGCACGTGATCGAAGAAATACTACAGGAAATTCCAGCGATCCGCCGGGTCATTAACGAGATTCTCATTCGCACTTAGCTACGATTCGTTGGCCCCTAAGCCGTTCCTGTGGTAGAATCACACTATGCCTGCGCGATATTCGCATGCCGAAATCCAGACTCTCTGGACAGAAGAAACCCAATACAGACGATGGCTTCAAGTGGAAATGGCAGTTTGCCGGGCCCGCTGGGAAGTGGGTGAAATACCCACGGATTCTTGGCTGAGGATGCAGGAACGGGCAGGCTTTGGCTCGGTTGATGAGGTTGCTCAACTGGAAAAAGAGACCCGTCATGACCTCGTCGCTTTCCTTCGTGCTGTCGAACCGCGATTGGGGGAGGATTTCCGCTACTTTCATCAAGGACTGACCTCACAAGACATCAAGGATACGACATTTTCTCTCCAATGCCAGCAAGCCGGTGAGATCATTTCCAAAGAAATCCAAGTGCTGATGGATCGGATTTATGCTCGCGCAGACCGTGAAAAACACACAATCATGATTGGCCGCACACATGGTATGCAGGCAGAACCGATTACGCTCGGATTGAAGCTGCTACGTTTTGGGGAGGAATTCCACCGACACAGCAAGCGATTAGAAAATGCCATTGCAGAGGTGTCGGTAGGGAAAGTTTCCGGCGCTGTAGGCACCTATGGACATATTCCGATCCCTATCGCGGAACGAGCATGTTCCATTTTGGGACTTCAACTCCTGCTTGTGACCTCACAGATCATTCCTCGCGACATCTATGCCTACTTCTTCTCTGTGCTTGCCCTACTCGCAAGCAGCATCGAAAACGTAGCCACTGAAATCCGCCACCTGCAACGGACGGAGGTGGCTGAAGTCGAGGAACCCTTTGCTCGAGGACAAATGGGCTCTTCTGCGATGCCGCACAAGCGCAACCCGATCTTGTGCGAACGACTTTGTGGTCTCAGCCGATGGGTGCGCTTTCAAGCAGCAGCCCACATGGAAAACATACCTAGCTGGCATGAGCGTGATCTTAGCCATTCTTGCTTAGAGCGGCTTTCTGCACCAGCCATTACGGAAACGATCGGCTATATGCTTCAATTGCTGGCGAATGTAGTCGAAGGTTTGCAGGTCGATCCGGAGCGAATGCTCGTGAACATGGATCTCTCTTATGGCACGGTTTTCTCTGAGTCATTGTTGCTTACCCTTGTACAAAAAGGGATCCCCAGAAGCCTAGCCAGCCAAAAAGTCCAGGCTCTGGCGTTTCGGGCCCTGCGAGAGAAAACCTCGCTGCGCACACTGATCGAACAAGATCCTGAGATCTTCCCGTTGGTGACTGAGTTTCTGGATCATTTGGTTTCCCATGACTCTCTTACTCATCGAATCAATGAGATTTTTGCCAGGTCTCGAGGGAGATACTAAATGTACGTTCTAGAGCAAATAAGCTCCGAGGTTTCCTCGGAGCTCAAACAGCTTTCCCCACTCCAGGCTCCTGCCATTGCATGGGAAAAAGGCAATAACCTGGCGGATCTTTCCACCGCTTTTGCGTTCCAGGCTGCCAAGATCTATCAAAAATCACCGGTAGCAATCGCTCAATTCCTAGCCAAGAAATTGTCCGAGAGGACCAATTGGCTTACATTTCTACCGCATGAACGCGGCTTTCTGAATTGCAACTGGCAACCGGAGGGCATTTATCAGGTCCTAAAACAAGCATCGGAAATGGGACCGGAATATGGAAAACGACCGAAAGAACCAGAGAGAAAAGCGAATATAGAATTTTGCAGTGCCAATCCCACGGGTCCCATCCACTTGGGCAACGCACGCGGCGCTGCGATTGGCAGCGTTCTGGCTAATTTGCTTGAAACGTTGGGTTGGCAGGTAACGCGCGAGTATTACTTTGATGATTACGGAACGCAGGTTGATGCTTTTGTTCTCTCCCTGGAGGCACGATATTTTCAAGCGCTGGGAAAGCCATGTCAATTCCCAGAAAATGGTTACCAAGGTCAGTATGTACGGGACATCGCCAATGAGGTTGTTCAATTACAAGGTCGTGCGATCCTGAACAAAGATTCCGCATCACGATTGGCATTCTTCCGTGAATACGGTTTGGGGAAAATGTTAGAGCAGCATCGAAAAACCACTTCCCGGCTGGGAATTGATTATGATGCTTGGTTCAGTCAGAGTTCACTCGATCGTGACGGATGGCTTGTGAAAGTGATGCAGGCTCTAGAAAAGCGAGGAGTTCTTTTCAGAAAGGACGGAGCAGTGTGGTTTCGCTCCACGCAATTTGGTGACGACAAAGATCGGGTAGTGATCCGGTCCAATGGCGAACCCACCTACTTAGCATGGGATATGGCATACCATTTGAACAAACGAGCTCGCGGAGCAAAACTCCTGATTGATGTTTGGGGTCCAGATCATCATGGGTACGTTCCCCGCGTGAAAGCGTTTTTTCAAGCCCTCGGTTATGAAGAAGCGGATCTTCAATTGCTGATTTATCAGATGGTTCACTTATTCGACAAAGGAGCGGAGGTCTCTATGTCACGCCGCTCTGGAGATTTTGTCACATTAGATGAAGTTTTGGATGCGGTGGGAAAGGATGCAACATTATTTCTACTAGTCGATCGGAGTTTGGATTCAAACATGGATTTCGATTTGGATTTGGCTCGACAGAATTCGCTCTCCAATCCCGTCTACTACGTGCAATACGCCTACACTCGCGCACTCGCACTTGAGCGAGAAGCGGCAGTGCGCGAGATTGAAATCCCGCCTCCCGATCCTGAGCTGTGCAGGATTTATACTTCGTCAGAGCGGAAGCTTGTGACGATGATTGCCATGATGCCCGAGGAAATCCTGCGCGCAGCACTGACCTTCTCACCCATGCGCATCGCCAACTATGCCAAAGATTTGGCCGGTCAGTTTCATGCCTTCTATCACGATGAAAGGGTTCTGGGGGCGAATCCCCCTTATCAAGCAGCTCGGCTCGTATTGGTGCGAGCCGTTCGTATCGTATTGGCAAACACATTGGCAATCTTGGGGCTTTCAGCTCCAGAACATATGTGATTACAAAGAGAATAGAAAGGAGAATCACATGGGAAAGGGTAATCCGTTTGGTACCCACCGAGTGATCGAACCCCAAGGAGCAATGCCTCAGGCCGCTTGGAAACTAGATAATAATTTTTCTCAAATCTATGACAACGAAATCTTAGTGGATGTGGAACGGTTGAATATCGATGCTGCAAGCTTCACACAACTGGAAAGGGAGGCAGGGGAGGATCCACAAAAGATCGCCGGACAAATCAAAAAGATCGTCAAGGACCGAGGCAAGATGCATAACCCCGTCACGGGTTCCGGTGGAATGTTCATTGGCACGGTACGCGAAATTGGAAAGACGATCAAGAATAATCGCGATCTGAAACAGGGTGAATACATTGCCTCGCTGGTTTCTCTCTCCCTTACCCCCCTTTCCCTCAAGCGCATAAAAAAGATTGATCTAGAAAAAGACCAGGTAGAAATAGAAGGGCAAGCGATCCTCTTCGAGTCGGGCGTTTACGCTAAGCTTCCGCAAGACCTTCCTGCGCATCTAGCCCTGGCTGTGCTGGATGTCGCCGGTGCACCAGCCCAGACAGCAAGATTGGTAAAGCCGGGTGATACGGTATTGGTGATCGGTGCGGGCGGTAAATCGGGTTTACTTTGCTTATATGAAGCAAAAAAGCGAGCTGGTGTAACGGGGAAAGTGATTGGACTTGGACATAGTGAGAGCAGCACGGATCGAATCCGCGAATGCGGATTCGCCGATCTGGTGATCCAGGGGGACGCGTCTAAGCCTTTGGAAATCTACGAAAAACTGACGGCAGCTACGCTTGGAAAATTGGTCGATGTCACCATCAATTGTGTAAATATCCCAGGAACGGAAATGGCATCAATTCTAAGCACAAGGGAGGGTGGAACGGTGTATTTCTTCACCATGGCTACCAGCTTCACTGCAGCTGCCTTGGGAGCGGAGGGGATTGGCAAGGACGTCACGATGATCATCGGAAATGGCTACGCAAAAGGTCACGACCAGATTACCCTGGAGTTGATGCGGGAAAACCCTAAGCTGCGAGAAATGTTTGAAAGGATGTTCCTATGATTTATTCGCCCAAGCGGACATGGCGGGAGATATCGCTTTGGCAATCCATAAGCAATGAAGAGTGGAACGACTGGCATTGGCAGCTGCGAAACCGGATCACGACTGTAGAGCAGTTGAAATGTGTCCTTCCTCTGGCAGAGAAAGAAGAGCAAGGTATCCGCAGAGCTTTGACTAAATTCCGGATGGCGATTACCCCGTATTTTGCATCATTGATGGAGCCGGGAAATTCACAGTGTCCGATCCGATTGCAGGCTGTTCCGCAATTGGCGGAAACACAACTCAGTGAGCATGATTTGCTCGACCCTCTGCACGAAGATCGTGATTCCCCTGTGCCTGGCCTAACCCACCGATACCCAGATCGAGTCCTATTGCTGGTAACGGATCAATGCGCCATGTATTGCCGCCATTGCACGAGAAGACGCTTTGCTGGGACCTATGACGGCTCCAGGACGAAAGGGGAACTGATTCAAGCGATTGACTACATCCGCCAAACCCCGGTCATACGAGATGTCGTGGTGTCTGGTGGGGATGGATTGCTATTGGAGCAGAGTTTGCTGGAATTCGTGCTGACGGAGCTGCGAAAGATCCCGCACGTGGAAATCATCCGTATCGGATCTCGAGCACCGGTAACATTACCCCAAAGGATCACGGACGACTTGTTAATGATGCTGCGACGATTTCAACCGATCTGGCTGAATACTCACTTCAATCACTCCCACGAGATTACCGTCGAATCCAAAGCTGCTTGTGAGCGTTTGGCTGATGCGGGTATTCCCCTAGGAAATCAAAGCGTTTTACTGCGGGGGATCAATGACTGCCCGACCGTAATGCGAAGGTTGGTACATGATCTGCTTATGATCCGTGTTCGTCCCTACTATATCTACCAATGCGATTTATCCGAAGGGATTGGCCATTTTCGGACCTCTGTCCTGCGTGGAGTCGAGATTATAGAGAGTTTGCGCGGTCATACCAGCGGATTGGCCGTCCCAACCTTTGTTGTGGATGCTCCCGGTGGTGGAGGGAAGATCCCGTTAGGCCCCAACTACTTGCTCTCGATGTCTCCTGAAAAGATCGTTTTACGGAACTACCACGGTGGCGTATTTTCCTATCCGGAACCAGCAGGTTTCGAGTCGCATGACAGCAGGCGATGCCCCATTTGTCAGGAAGAAGCTGCCCCTTCTCTCTCCATCCTCGATGGTCAGATTGGACGATGGGCGCTATAATGATGGGCAAGAACCTGCTATCGCAGCGGAAGGTCATCTCCGTAGTGGGCACGGGACGGGGGAGTGGCAAGACTACAACCTGCAACATGATCCTGGAACAGGCATCTAACTACCAAATACCCACAGGAGTGATTCCTTGCGGAAAAGGTGGTTCCGGTATTCCCATTTATCTGCCAGCGGGAGCATTTATCGCTTTGGCAAGGAATTGTGAACTTGTCAGTAAGTTGGAACTGCTAGAGCAAACTAAAGCGAACACTCCCTGGGGAGAAGTTTGGATTGGTCGTGTCCGTGATGCTTGTGAAAGTCGAGTGGCAGGGCCCCTCTCTTTGGCTGATCTGGTGATGGTTTCACGGCAAATGCAGCGCTTAGGGGCGAAGTTGATTGTAGTAGATGGAACCATGGCACGAAAATCCATGACTTCAAGGACTCTCTGCGATTCCTTTGTCCTGGCTGTTGGAGTGGATTCGAATGAACGCAGTACCCGTCAAGAGGAAATCTGGCATCAGATCAACACACTGAGAATGCCGTTAGCGGGTTTACCTCAACCACCGAAAACCGATCATTGTGCAATTTTTAACGGTTCAGATTGGCATCCATTCCCCCACTTGGCGAAGGTCCCAAAGGAATACTGGGAGAAACCATCCGTCGTATTCATCCGCGGAGCTTTTACAGAGTGGCATGCACCCTATCTAGATGGATTGGAGAATCCCGGTCAATTAATTGTAGAAGAACCATGGCGTATGTTTCTGACACGGGAGAGAGCGCAGAGTCTAAAATGCCAAGGTTGGTCTTTTTCTGCGCTGCAACGATCTAGTTGCCTGGGCGTCACGATTAATCCGCAAGCGGTGAATGGGACCTTGGAAGAACTGAACGCAATCCGGCAGGAAGTGAGTATGGCTGAAGACATCGTGACAATACTACCCACACCATGAAGGATTTGTTTTTAGACACTGAAACCCGTTCCGGCTTGGAATGGGAGGAGTTTCTCGGGCTCGTTGAAGTTCAAAGCAGCATCGGGTTCGATTTTAAGCGCCACCTGGCTCCTTTCAGCGCAGATCAACGCGATGCCATGAAACGCGAGTGGAAACGAACCGTCCGTTTCAGCGAATGGCTGAAAAAGCAAAAGGTCTGGACGATGGAACTCACTACCGTTTTGCGGGAAGTACGCGACGTGCACAGATCATTGGAAAGAGCGCGAGAGGGCATGATTCTGACGATTGCAGAATTGTATGAAATCAAGCGCTTCCTTTTTACCTGTATGCAAGTTCGTGATTTGCTCAAGCCTTTTGCGTTGCGATTTCTATCGAGATACCGGCCTCATGATACAACCCCCCTCCATCGCTTTTTCTGCAAAGGGAATCAGAGTCCTCAAACATTCGCCATCGTCGACGCCTACTCTTCTTGCCTGGCTGAAATTCGCCGAAAAAAGAAAAAGCTCTTGACGCAATCGGAAACGAACCAACTCACTTGGAAGGAAAAACGCCTTCAATTGGAACAACAAGAAGATGACGAGGAGAAACGAATTCGCCAAACCCTCAGCCAATCCGTAGCAGCCGAAAGCAACCTTCTACTGGCCGATACACGAAGGCTTGCAAATCTAGATTTTCTGACTGGAAAAAGTCTATTGGGCCTTCAATACCGCGGTGTAAGTCCCGAGTTGCTGTCATCGCGCAGCCGGAAAGCCATTACCATAGAAGACGGTGTGCATTGGCCGATGGCACTGCGCTGGAAGGAGCGTGCAGTACGCTTCCAACCAATTACATTGGAAGCCGGAAAAGGAGCGCTACTCATTACGGGAGCAAACATGTCCGGCAAGACTGTCTTGTTGAAAACAATCGGTTTACTTGTAGCGATGGCTCAATACGGTTTTCTGGTTCCTGCACATTGCATGTCATTTCTCCCCCGCCAATTTCTATTTTTTTCTACCCGTGGTCGCGAGCCAGATGGACTGAGTGCATACGGGATCGAGATTGCCGGAGTGAAACGCGTTTTAAGACAGAATGTATCCGATGGCCTGCTGCTGTTTGATGAACTTGCTAGGGGAACCAACCCTCAAGAGGGGTTCGCCATCAACGCGGCCTTGCTAACCTATCTGCAACAAAAGCAGGCACCAGCGATTCTAACGTCGCATTTCGAGGGTTTAGCGAATCTCTGTAACGTGGATCACTGGCAGATGAGTGGTTTGGGAGACATCACGTTGGATCAGGTAAAAGCTCTCACAAAAGGGATTGGGGAAGAACTGATCATCAAACTCATGAGCTATCGGTTGGAGCAAGTCGAGCGGGATCGGCCGATTCCTCGCGATGCTCTCAAGATTGCTCTGATGCTTGGATTAAACTCTGACGTGATAGAATTAGCTGAAAAATACCTCGAGCAGACTCCCCAATGAAGCTAGCAATTTCCTCTCAGCAAGTTCAACATTGCCGGGCTATGGCCCTAGCAATTGCTCACGAAGTGCAGATGGAGATCGCTAGAATGAGCACAATATCGGTAGAGCGATCCCTTCTCAGGTTGTTGGGCATGGAAGGTGCTACAGCAGGTATACCTTGGGTGAACGCATTCCTAGAACAAATTCAAGAGCACAATGTTTTAGAAGACGGCGCTCTGTACTGGCTCGGAAATACCTTGTGTGCAACAGATCTCTCCATTTCTCAGATCGGTCAGGAAGTAGGAGAGGGTAGGCTGGATGTCGTCAAAACGGTGAGGCACCCCTTGAAGGATATTCAAGAAATCATTGCAGCTGTCACGATGGAGAGTTTAAGAGGGCTTTTTCTTTTGCGTGCGCAGCGAAGGCAATTTAGAAATGGCTTGCCAATACATGTTTCACCTCTTCTTTATGTCATCGTAGCTAGTGGGAATATCCACGACGATATTGCTCAAGCCAAAGCAGCTGCCGAGCAAGGTGCGGATGTAATCGCAGTGATTCGCTCCACTGCCCAGAGTCTGCTGGATTTTGTTCCAGAAGGAGTGACGACGGAAGGTTTTGGAGGTACCTATGCCACACAGGCGAATTATCGCCTGATGCGGGCAGCATTGGACGAAGTCTCGCGCAAAACAGGCCGATACATACACCAGGTAAATTACTGTTCCGGGCTTTGCATGGCAGAAATTGCGGCCTTGGCGATATTGGAAGGTTTAGACCTTATGGTCAACGACGCGCTTTATGGCATCCTGTTCCGAGATTTGAACATGGTGCGAACCATGATAGACCAGCACTTTTCCCGTTACCTGCTCGGTCTGTTTGACTTGATCATCGTCACGGGGGAAGACAATTTGATTAAAACCGTAGATGCCTTCCAAGAATACTACATCGTACTGACTTCACAGTTCATCAATGAACAGCTGGCCAAACAGGCTGGTATGGAGGAGAAACAAATCGGTTTAGGACACGCCGCAGAATTGGATCCTTCCTTGCCAGATAGTTTTTTATGGGAATTGGTGCAGGCACAATTGGTTCGACAAATCTTCCCCCACTCCCCAGTGAAATACATGCCTCCCACGCGGTACATATCCGGCAATATATTTTTCGCGCATGTGCTGGATACCCTCTTCAACCTAGCTGCCATTTGGACCGGACAAGAAATCATATTATTGGGGATGCCGACGGAAGGAATTCATACACCGTATGTACAGGACCGCTATCTCAGCCTGGAAAGCGCTATGCACTTGCGCTCCGCAGCCTCCTCCTTACGGAAAGAACTAAATTTTCGCCAGAATGGGAAATCGAAAGTGCGTGCACAGGAGATTTTGAATCAAACGGAAGGCACATTGTCTGAAATCGAGCAAATTGGTCTATGGACGGCACTGAATCGGGGAATGTTCTCCCAAATCAAACGCAGCAGAAAAGGAGGGCGCGGCTATGAAGGCGTATTTCCGATCAGCCAGTTCTATTTGAATTCTTTTCTGGACCAGGAACTGGTAAAGCGGGCACGGAAAATTGCGCGATGACGCCGATCGAGGAAGTGCGACCGTATGGAGATCGTTTGAATGACGGTGCGATCCAGATCTCTTTTAGCTTGCCGATT
>Ga0315289_10011305_pt1 | contig 12662 bp, 16 predicted proteins | sample YL17G11_40_MG_FD_203452 | JGI IMG/M metagenome (GOLD analysis project Ga0315289, IMG submission 203452) | Sediment microbial communities from Yellowstone Lake, YNP, Wyoming, USA - YL17G11_40 | ecosystem: Environmental > Aquatic > Freshwater > Lake > Sediment | place: USA: Wyoming | collected...
CACCTTTAGCTTTCTTTTCTAATATACCTGAAACTTCGTAAGTATCTATTGTTTCATCTATATCTTCATCATCTTCTCCTTGAGCTTTCAAGTATTCTTTTAATACTGTTTTTTGAGATCTCTCATCATCAATATCAAAGTCACTCCAAGAAGCTTCTCCGTAGTAAGTATCCATAAAATTCTTTGGATCACCACCTGCTTCAATGAATTCTACTAGTTTATGAACATCATCTGGTAAACTATTTTTGTAGTTTTCCACTTCACGTTCAACTGTATTACTCATTAGTTTTTTAAGACCATCTTCAGAATCTTCAAAAGACTCTTCATCATAATCTACTAAACCTTTCTCACCTAACCAGCTAGCAAACACTTTTAAATTAGATCCTTCGTCAGATGATACATCTTGTTTAGGTTCTGCTTTAACACGTTCTCTAACCTCTTCCTTTGGTAGATCTTTAATAACCTCCTTAACAGGTTCTTTAAAATTACCATTGTCTGGTGTTATGTCCTCATCCTCTTGCATTAAGGGTTGAGCTACAGAGTTATTTTCTTTAAACTCATCAGAATATTCATCTGAGAATTGCATTTCTAAACCATCACCAAATGGTGTATCTAGAATATTTAACTCCTTTGGAGCATCTTCATTTTCCTTACTCATTTTTTGCCTTTTATTAGTATTATACTATAAATATAACTGTTTTGGTTATTGTGTGCAACAGTTAAAAACCACATACCTTAGTATCTTTCTATAGCTTTAACACTATTTTGTTTTTTGAGTTTTTAAAATTTTAATCTTTAATTTTAGTCTTTATTCTACTTTGAGCTTGTTTAAGTAATCTTAAGTCTTTAGGATCTTTACTATCTAACATCATTAATGTATCACTTTCAGGTACTGATTTATTAAAAGCTCTATAAAATGGTTCTTGACAATTTACACAACCATAAGATGCATATCTTTTTTGAGGTACTTGATTATACAAATGTTCTCTGTTTTTAAATACTTTAGGATTACCTGGATCAGTAAATGTTAAATGTAAAGCTAAATCAGTTGCACTTGGTTTTGATTCACCATAAGCTTCAATTGGATTTAAACTTCTCATCAAACCTTTATAATGTTGCATGTCATCTTTAGACTTATACTTAGACTCTTTTTCAACCATGTAATATCCTTTAGGAGTACTTCTTAGATTAGAGTTTTTAGCTAGTTGACTTAAAGAATAAGTATTCTTATTTGCTTCTGGATTCTTAGCAGTTAGTACAGGAAATGTTCCTGTTTCACCATCATCACCAAAGTAGTAAGCTTGATTAGTTCTCTTGTCTACAACCATACCTGATTGAGGTATTCTTCTAGGATCCATATTTGTATTATCTGGATTAGGAAAATAAGAACGTGCTACGTTAGTATTATCTGCAGTAGGTCTAACTTCTTTTTTAATTCCACCATCACCAAACTTTTGATAAGTATCATTGTAGTCATTTACCATATCACTATAGGACATTTTAGGATTAGCCTTTTTATAAGACTTCATCAAATCCATTCTATCTTTTATTGGTAATTTATAGTACATTCTTGTTTATATTAAAAGTATCATTTTTACATAATCTAACATCATTACTATTGTAATGTTTTATTACACCATCTTTTTCAAGTGCTACAACAAATACAGTATTTTCTTGTGGACCATAATCCATTAAGAATAATACTATACCATCTCCGTGAGGAGTAGTTACCCACATTATTTGTTGTAACTCATGGATGGTTGTCATTTACTACCCTTTTAGTTCGTGATCAAATAATCTCATTGCAATCTTATCTTCACCAAATGATTCTAATTGATCAACTAAGTTTTGAACTTTACCCATTTCTTCTTGTTGTTCAGTTAAGAATTTCATAGCTAATTGATATAATAAGTGATTACCATATTTCATAGCATGTGACGCTAACTCATTACATTGTTTAGTAATAAGTACTTCATGTGTAAATGATTGTTTAATAATATCAGGTAAACCTGCAAAAGTTTGAGGTGGTTCTTTTAATGCTGAAGTTTTAGGTGTAATACCCATATCCAATAAGAACTCTTTAGCCCACCCTGCGTGTACCATTTCTCCATCAGAATCTGTTTTCCATACTGTTGCTGCACCAAAATAACCATTGTTATTTAACCACAAAGACATTGCTTGATAAACTCTACTAGAGTATTCTTCTTGTTCAATTCTAAAGTTTAGTATATCTATACATTCTTTAGACATAAAAGGATTTTTAATTCCTGTTGGTTTAAAAGTAGGTATTGCCATTATTTCTTATTGTTTTTAGATTTAGCCGCAGCTATTTTCATTCTTTCTATTTCCATTTTTTTATCCATCATTAGCTTATCAGCTGCATGTTTTTTATTAGATAATTCAATTTGATTTTTATTCTGAACTTTTATAGCTTCCAATTTCTTGTTTTCAAGCTCATTTTTGAGCTTTATTTCCCTATTTTTCAATTCTAATTGAGCTTCATGTTTAGATTTGTCATGACTTAACTTAGATTGTTCTAAAAAAGATTTAGAAGATAGCTCTTGTTGTTTTAAAGCATTAGCTGCAATCTCTGATGAATCAGGAATACCATTATCATTAAGATCTAAATCTTGTTGCTTATTATACACAGCAATTTCAGCTACTTGTATTTTAGTAGCATTAATTTCTTCTGCAATATATCTTTCTTGATCTAATTTAAGATGATCAAATTCAACTTGTTCAGCATGCATTTGTTGTTGCATTTGTTCAATTTTCATCTCATGTTCTTGTTGAGCTTTACCATTATCAGCTTGACGTTGATAGAATTCTTCTTCTTTACGTTGTAACAATCTAACAATATCTCTTGGAGAATCATTCATTAATGTTTCAACAATTGCAGATAAATCTACTTTTTCAGATTGTAATGCTACTTGTACTAATTGATCTAACTTAGCTTTTAATTCTAAATCTTTAGTATTGTTAGTTACAAATACATTAAATTCAGAGTTTTCAAATTCATTCTCTTCTAGAGTTAGCATTTCAATTGCCATGTCATCTAGAACATATTGAGCAGCTAATCCTTTTTTATAACAGATTTTAGCTACTTCAATCATTGCTGTATAAGCTCTACGTTTTACTTCAGCATGACCTTCATATAAATATTCAGTAATTAAAGAAGATTGATTAACAGATCTTTCTACATTACCAACTAATTCAGAGTTGTTAATAGCACCTAATCTTTGTGGAGTAACTCCAGATACAAATGCTACTTGTTGCTTAATATAATCCAACATGTTGATATACTGTTGGATAGATTGACTAAGACTCAAATCTATTGCTTGGAACTGATTAAACTTGTTAGCTAATTGTCCAGTAGCAGAACCTTTCTTGCCTTCTTCAAAACTATTGATAAAAGCAATATTCATTTCTTTTAAATAGTATAACCATCTGTCAATATCAATACCATGACTTTCAGGTATTTGAGCTAAGTCCATTATAAATTTCTTACCTTGATCAGAAGCAAATGCTATCTCTAATCTGTAAGATATAATATCATATAAATATTGGTAAGGTTTTAACCTGTCTATCAAACTAACTGATTGTGAGTTTGTAGCTTCATAGATAAATCCTGTGTAACCCAATCTACAAAAATAAGGATTATCTAGTCTACGTCTTTGGTTAGGCTTAGGTTTAATATCTGTGAAGATATCCAATCCTATTTTAACACCTTCCCAAGCTTCATTGATCCAATACCATTCTACCTTAGCATCAGGAAATGCTTCCTTAAATACTCTTGTATTAAATACTTCATCAACTATCTCTGTTTGTGGAGCACCATCTTCGTCTGTCCAAGTTAATTCACCAATCTTTTTCATTGATTTCCATTCAACTCTTGTTACTCTGATAGAATAGTTATTACTATTATTACCATTGTAAGCATTCGTTGGTGTAATACCAGCAAAAGCATTTTGACCATTAACTACGTCAAACTGAGGTTCAAATCCACCTGCAGTATTAAAAGAACCAAAGGTTCCTCTTGTATAATTTTCTAATTTGTCTACATCATCTTTAGATAATATGTCACCATATTCATCTAAGATAGTGTTGATAGCTAACATTCTTTCCTCTACTACTGCTATAGCGTCATCTACAAATGTAGTGTCACCATCAAGTATTACTGTTAAGTTAACTGGGTTAACTCTACGCATAGCTACTTCAGCATTTTCAATACCTACCCAATAAACTTCTTCTCCTGCAATTAATGCATCTTTCCATCCTTGAGAAAACAATAACCTAGTGTTAAGTCTTTTCTTAAGAACCTTTAATACCTTATTAGCCTTAGACTCAATTATGTCCGAGGGCGTGTATTTTTCATGTTTAAGAATCTCTTCAGGCGGTGGAGGAGGATTGTTAGGGTCAGCGTTAGGATCAATCTGATACGCCAAACCTTGTTGCAAAGCTTGGAATATCTTTTCTTTAACAGCAGTTGTTTTACGGTTGAGGTCATCTGGAGATTCTGATATTACAATGTGATTATCTGGTCTTTTAGTTTCTTCACCTATTAGTAATCTAATTGGTTCTGAAATTATATCATAATGTTGAAACCTTGCTGCAAATGTAGCAGATGTGTTTACACCTAATGGATCACAGATAGTTTCAATATCTTTATGGTTTACTTTACCATTATATAAGTCATAGTTAATTAACTTTTTAAATCTGTCTGATCTTAAGTTACTACCATTTGTATATCTATAATTTGAATAATAATTTATACAAGACTTACCCCATTCTTTGTCTTTACTAGACATTGGTAACTTTTGTTGCGGTAAATTCTGACCACCTAAATTGGCATATATATCTTGGCTCATTAGTTTCTGCTTGGGTTAAATTGAGAGTTCGCTCCTTTAAATATACGGTTTTTCTTGTAGATTCTTTCAAGGAAATCACCTGTTGTAGATTTCATATCTAATAGCTCTTCCACATGAATTCTGTGTAATTCGTATGTTTGTAGTACGCATAGCATAACTGCAATAACTCTATCTGTATTAATATCTCTATCATATGCTATTAACTCTTTTAATAATGGTATTGATTTAATTGTTTGGAATCTTACTACTTTGGTTCCTTCTGTTTCACCATCAACTTCTTCATATAACCATTTCTTTAAATATAGTTCACATTGATCTTTAATTCCACTAGATCCATTGCTACCTCTATTCATATGTATTCCATAACCACGTTGTACTCTAGAGTCTTTTACCATATCTCTAATAATACCTGGTTGTTCACACATATATTGTAAAGCATTCTTTTGTTCAAAGTATACCTTTAAACCTTTTAACTGGTTTTCGTACAGTACTTTAGCATTATAATACATACATAATTTTCTACAGTTTTCATAGAATTGTTCTGCTGTATCAGGTCTAGAAGTATATTCTGCTACAATAATATCATGAGTTCTGTCTGCTCTATAGAATCTTTTATAAACAAAGAATGATCCTAATGAACCAGACTCTGACTTATCTTGATCGTATGGATCGCAGTTGTGAGTATTTATATGATGACACATAAAAGTGTGTGTGTCACATTCAAAGTTATAAACTGTTCCTGTATAAGAACTTTTTTTAATTTCTCTAATTTTAAAATAAATATCTTTTTTATCTTTACTTAAAAAACAACCATCTTTTGCTCGTTTTCTTCTAATTATTAAATTAGATAAATCTATTTTAGATAGTTTTAAATCATTAGATTCTATTAATTTTTTTAATTCTATTGTATCATAATCACCTAATCTTAAATGATAAGTTTCTTTAGTTTGAGAAATTTTATTTCTAAAAATATGTTCAGAAGCATTTCTTAATTTTGTTAAGTTAGAAATTAAACCTATAGAAAACAACATATCTTGAATCCCCTCAAGAAGTTCTAAATTAATACTTACAAATTCTGCTGAAAAATATCCTTTTTTACTTTTATAAACACATCCATCCGATGCTAAATACCCAGCAATTAAATTTACTTTAGTTTCTTGATTTGTATATTTTAACCATTCGGGTATAAATTTACCAAATGCGTATTTACCAAAATTATTTGTTAAATAATTATTTAACTCTTTATAACAAAAAGATATTTGTACACAATTTTCTCGAATTCTTATATTTGATGATCTATTAAAACAATTTTTAATTATTTCTTTACATTTATCAATATAATATTTTTCAGATTTATTAAAAGATATTGATATGTTATAACCATTACTTTCACACCAACCATCTCCTAACCATAATCCAACAAACCAATAAAAATCTTTTGTAAAATTTTCAACAGATGTTATATCTTTTAAATCTTGTTTCCAAATATTTTTATTTGTTATTAAAGATTCTACTTTTTCATCATTATGTAAATAAATATTAGGATATTTAATCCATTGATTCTCTTTTATATTTTTTACTTTTTGATATTCAAAATTAAATAAGTTTTCATCTACAGTTTTATTTGATGTTAAAGTATTCTCTGAAACATAGATAGGATGTTCTTGTGTAAATTTAGTAGTTCTAAAAGTATTAGATACTTTTATTTCATAAATATCTTCATTATCTTTTAAATATCTTTGAAGATTAATAATCTCAACTAAATTCCCTTCTTTATTTATAAGCTTTTCATTTAATGTAATATCTTCAACATTCATTAAACCTTTATCTGTAAGAACTTTTTCACCAGGTGTTAAACATCCAGCTATATACAAATAGTTAGGTATTTCACCATTCTCTTGTTTCTCAGGATGTTCCCATATAGCAGCACAACTATCTGTTGTAAAGTTCTCACCTGCTTTAGGATCCTTCCTTAATGGAAAGTCTGTTATATAAATTAAATCACTATTTAATCTCCATTTAACTTCTCCTTTATCAAAGTATAATTCTCCTTTTTGAGCTTGTCCCCTAAGACTAGGTGTATTTTCTAATTGACCTAACCACTCTAACATTTCTGGTGAACCAAATACATTACCCTTATTTCTTAAGAATGCTTCTTTCCAATTTAATGGAAACTGTGTAGTTATATTGTGAATTGCTTTAGGATCTAATCCTGTTTTAGCACTATTTCTTAACCATTCAATATCGTGTTCAGCAGCTTCATGATTAGAATTACCATCTGCATCAACCATAGGTTGTTTATACCATTTAGATTCTGGATTAAGACATAAACCTAATCTACCTTTGCTAGCAGAACTAAAGAATCCTATTGAACTGTTAGGGTTAAATGGATCTTCAAAAGATAGCATGTTGTACTTGTTAGGATTACTAAACATTTCATAGAAATATTTACTACCTGAATCCATATCTCCAGAAGAACCAAATACTAAAGCTACTCCAGTATATGTACTACCATCTTTGATCAGTGGTTCTGTATATCCATAAGAATCTACAATATTATTAAATACCCCTGCTTCATCTAAGATTAACCAAGAAGCACTTAAACCAACTGCGGCTGTAGGATTATCTTTAAATGATATTGCTTTAACTTCTGAGTTAAATCCTTTCCAAACTTTAACACCACCAACTGTTGCTTGGTATCTAGCTTTAATAAAGTCTTTTAGATCAGGATTACGTTGCTTTCTAAACTCTGTATTAGTGTTAATAAAGTTAGAATTGTCAACCACCATGTTCATAGTATTCTGACTGAATGAACTAAAGAATGCTCCAATTACAGCTTTACTGTCTGGATAGAAATAGAACTCGTGTGTACATATTGCGGCAGCTTTGTAAGACCAACCTTGACGTCGACCTTTTACTGCAACTAAAGATTTTTGATTTAATCTACAATATTCTACCATATGGAAGAACTCGTAATCTAAGTCTATAAACCTAGGAAAGATCTTAGACTTCTTTCCAGTCTTTTCATTAAGACCTAATATTGGACAGAAGTTTAAATAAAAGAAATGTTGACCTGTAATAGTTTGACCACATGAATTAGTAAATCCTTCTAAACAAATATCTCTAACACCTTGCCAGAAATCTAAATATTCCATAGTGCCTGGAATAGCACTAGTGTACATTCCTGTCTTGTTGTATTGCTCTGCTAAGTAAGAAAACTCTTTAGTCTTTTCAAAGTAATCTACACAAGTTATATACTGATTATCGTTCTTCATATTTATTCAAATAAACCTAATGTTGCAGCTCCACGGACAGTGTCCCCAGATGCTTGTTCTTTACTACAGTTGTTTAATGCTGCTTGAATAGCTTCTTGCACTTTAGGCATTGCAATAATACTATCTGTTATTTTTTTAATATTGTCCTCGTTGTATTCTACAGTTTTAAAAAAGTCCTCCATCTTATTAATAGATTCTTGAACTGATCTAAACAACTTCATTGCTGGTGTTGTGTTTACTGTTTCGTACATTTTTATACATTCTTCTAGTTCTTTAGTTAACTTAAACTTATCATCTTTAATGATATGACTTAAGATTAACTTAGATCTATCTGTATTACTATGTTGAAAGAAAGGTGATTTATATGAAGCATAATACCATGTGTATTTAATCATGTTAAATGCATGTGTCTTATCTTTAGATTTATCTTTCTCCCAAATAGATTTAAATGGTTCTATAACCAGACACTCTGGAGCTACAATAATCTTACTATCAACTAAATCTATTATACGAATCATTTTTTAACTTTTATTCTTTTGTATTTTGTATAAGCACTTTCAAAAAACTCAAAGTTTTCTGATATAAAGTAACCATACATATAAGCATATGGTTCATTTGGTTGTTTTCTTTGATAATATATATCTCTAGATTCTAATACTTCCTGTATCAAATGCATTGTTTCATGAGCAATAGTAGCCCAGTATTCTTTCTTATCTAATGTATATCCTACTACTAAGTAATATATTTGTCTATCAATTAAGGGTGAATTATCTGAATTACAGAATCCTCCCATATTAGATAGATCTTCATCTTCAATAATATTATAAGTATTAGCAAGATGTTTTACTGCTTCATCCATTGTAAGAGTAACTTGAATGCTAACTAAACAATCATATATTGGTATTATTATTTCTTTATGCATTGTTGTATCCTTTAATTGTTAATGGAGTAAAGTAATCTTCTTTAAGCTTTTTATAAGGTATTTTAAGTTTATAATATTCACTATCATATTTACAAGTAGTGTATTTATTCACAACCTTACCTTTACCATTAACATGTTCTTCAATCTGCATATTTTCTAATACAAATAACCTTTTCTGAAATACCCTCATAGGTACATACTTGCTAATAGATTTAGCATTTTCAGGTAAAGGATATTGAGATATGCAAACTAGTTCTATTATCATAACATAATTAAAGATTTAATTCTATCTTTTTCAGATTGTTGATCTGTATCTAATTCACAAACAACAACACCTTGAGAATCTAGTATATCTGTATTAACAATACCTAACATTTGATAATTGTAAACTTCTTTAATAAAAAGTTTAAAAATATCTTCATATTTCATATTTGTTCCATATTTTACAACATTTATTAAATACCATTTACCATCAGTATGTAATTTTCTAATTTTAGTAGATAATTTAGTTTTATTTACAATACCATTTTTATCTGCAACAGTTGCATTTAATATTTCTATATTTGGATATATGTTATTCATTACCATTTTGATAAAGGACATTTAGAATATTCAGATCTAACCTTAGCTACTAAGAAGCAACCACATTCTGCACACATGCTATTAACATTACTTGGACAATCTGAACAAATTAATGCTCTATCTGTAGCTAACTTTTCTATCTTTGGATCTTCCCAAACTAAGTTTTTAAATCCATTTATTATTTCTGTAAATTTACTCATCTTCCTTTGGTTTTACGTATTTAGTATAATCTATATTGTACATTGTTGGTCTAAACTTACCTAGGTATATTAACTGAATAACCTTACCTTCTCTTTTAGACATAGTATCTCTTATAACCCTAAACTGAGAATCACAAATTCTTTCAAGTTCTGCTTTTGATAAGCCAAAGTCACTTTTAATTTCATCCAGTATTTCTTCATATATATTACTTTTAGTTGAGTTCATTATGCAAATAATATATTAAGTGAATCATGCTTAAGAATATGTAATAAGTTAGGATTAACATTAAGTGTCAATTTATCTACTTGTTTCAATACTTTCTTTTCTTTTAACTTTTTAATATAATTATTAAAGTTAAACTTATCCATATTTAAAGCCATTCTAATATCAGTTCTAGTATTCTTGTCAATAACAGATATTTGTTTATTGGCAATAACAACTAATATCTCAATCTCTTTAGAGGTTAAGTTTCCTATGATAGGATTGATCATCTCAATCATAAGTTTGTTTTTATTTGCTATAGGGAGTTTAAGTTTGAATTCCATACTACAAATATAACTATATTAATTATAATAACCAAATAAATTATATAACTAACTTAGTTATCTACAAGACACAATATTCCCCTTCCAGTTTTTATACCAGATGTTGGGATTAATTATAAACTTATATCTATCTGTCTTGAACCCTCCTAGTGTTACCTAGTGTCTGCTTACTTTGATCCTGTTAATTCAGGGGGATACTTCATACCCTTTGTAGCAGCTATAGAATTTTCATTTATAATAATTTGTGTACCTATTGGAGAAATCTCATTTCAAGATGACAGGGATTAACCTCACTCTACTCTTACAATCCAACTTCTAACCAGGTGTTAACTTATTAGGTGTTCCCTGGTGATTAACTCTTTGAGTTAAAGTACATACAAATATACACTTTTTTTATGACATTACCAAATCTATTTTATCTATTCTTCAGTTATAGGACTAGTTCCTGTAAATAAATAAAATTTAGCTATCTTTTCAGCCATGAGTAACTTATCATTAATCTGATCCATATCTTCATAATTAAGTTTATCATTATAGTGTTTCCTAGTTACACCCATTTTGAGATAGATACTACCATCAGGTAGAATACCTATAATCTCTTTTTCTTTAAAATTCTTTGACATTATTATTTATATTTAATTGTTGCATTCTTTCATTATAAGTTATTTTAAATAACTCTTCACTTTCTATAAGTAGTTGTTCTTCAAACATTTTACATTGTTCTATTAACCAATGACCATTATCTCCTAAGATAACCTCAATAAGACTATCTTCCCAAAATTGTTGTTGTTCATATTCTGATGTACTAGCCATTACCAACTAAATTGTTCTTTAGGTTCACTATTAATATTTTCAAAATAACTATTTATAAGCTTAAGTCTATGCTTCATATAACTAGGACCATCGGTAGCAAAACTAGCAGGTTTAATTATACTAATATATTCTTGAGTAGTTACCTCAATTTCTACATCATTTAATACCATTGTAGTATGTTCATCTGTAGGTGTTCTATATTTAATCTTTAAATTCATAAAGTAAAGTTAAGCATTAACTATCTAATAACCAAATATTTGTTTAAGATTGGGTGACATAGAATATAGCTTTTTAATAAAATTTTTTGTAAAATTTTGTAAGGTTAAAAATAATTTTTTTGAAAAAATTTGTGTAAGTTAAGATTTGATCCATCCCCACAACAACCCCCCTACCTAAATTTAGCAGGAAAACCAAACCTCTGTTCTCCTGCAAAACTACCAATGATCACTTTACAAGATTTTAAAGAAATGTTAGAAGTTGAAACTATTGAATTCAACCAGTTTACTGAAGGTAAACACGCTTTTGGTACCTGTAAAGGTATCAAGATTATTGTTTCTCATAAATTTGATGAGAACAAGCCTGCATTCCTTAAGAAAGGACTAGAAGATGCTAAAGGCAATGTCCTAGATAAGGAAGCTTACGTTATGTTTAACGCTAAGGATGCTATAAGGAGTTTTACCTTATAGTATCACCCTTCGGGGTGTTGCTTATTAGTTGATTAACAAACAATATTTAACTGTTGTTGCTTAGTTGATTAACAATTAATAACTTCTTATGAATAATTGACAATAAATTGTTGTTAAATGTTTGTAAAGTGTTGGTATCAGTGGGTTACACCTCAACTCCCATACATTTCATCCTTTTCTCAATTCACCTCATTATAACTAACCCTATTATATTTATAGCTTAATTACAATGCAATATATCAAATCAGCAATCTACATAAGTTCTATTGAATGAGTTATGTAGCTAGTAAACTGTACTTGTGCACAAGGAAGATATTATGTTGTAATTAATGCTATATAATTAAACAAATTGTTAACTACTTTAGAGGTACTGACTAGTTGTTATGACGATAACAAAAGTTGCTGGCTTTCTTATACGAGTGTAAACCAGATCACTATTATTCTACATTAAATAGATAATACTTGAATTGTGCCGAGAGGTAACACAAGGTAATCTAAGTAGTTAACATAACACATTTCTAATGCACTAACCTACGGTGAAAACTTATGGTGAACAGTTTGTAAACTATCCTCGATGAGTTAAGTATGGTCTATAGTACTATACAATACTTGGGATTTGGCTACAACTGAGTGCTTAGAATAAATTCAATTAATTATTAACTTAAAATTCAATCAAATGATATCATTAATGATAATCCCAAACTTGGCTAAAATGCCTAACATTGACCTAATAAAATGTGTATTCCTTACATTAAGTATGGACTTCATCA
>Ga0315289_10011306_pt1 | contig 12661 bp, 6 predicted proteins | sample YL17G11_40_MG_FD_203452 | JGI IMG/M metagenome (GOLD analysis project Ga0315289, IMG submission 203452) | Sediment microbial communities from Yellowstone Lake, YNP, Wyoming, USA - YL17G11_40 | ecosystem: Environmental > Aquatic > Freshwater > Lake > Sediment | place: USA: Wyoming | collected...
CCGACCAGTGGGGATACTCCCGGTGCAGGCGTCGGATCTCCTCCTTGGTCGCGTGGGGCAAGGCGTTCCATGCCGGGTGTCGGCGCTGGTAGGCCAGGCTCTCCAGGCTGTGGCCGCTCTCCCGGTACCGCTTCAGCACCCGCCGCACCTGACGGGTGGAGAGACCCATCTCCTGCGCTGCCTCCTCTTGGCTAAGCCGTCCCTGCTCGACCAGCACCACCAGTGGATAGCGAATCATGACCCGCAGCCATCCTTCCTGCATGGGCACCTCCTCTCGCCTGCCTGCCGGTAGGCAGGGAAGCACCCCGCCACAAGAGGACATTCTAGCTGCGACTTAACCAGGACACTCTACCTGCAACCCAACACACACGGCTTGACAGCGGCGAGCGGGGGCAGGAAGATCGCACCGCATGTCCCGATCGGCAGGCCAGCAGACTGGTGACCCGGCTCTTCGTACGGCTTCGTCTGACGCTGGCCGGTACCCCGGGCGGGGATGGTGCTCCCTCGTCGCTCTCGGTTTCGCGCTCGCCGTCGGCCTTATGGCGGCCTGCCAGCAGGAGGAGGCCGGCCCGCCGACACCGGCGAGCACGCCCGTCACGCCCCGGCCCTTCAAGATGGGCCTCAGCTCCCTCCCCGACGATCCTTCGAAGGCTGGCTACCGGGAGGCCTTCAACCTGGCCGCTGAGAACGGGGAAATCATCCTCATCCAGCGGGCGCCGCCTTGGGAGGAGTTCCTGACTGGGGGCGTGATCTCTGCGGAGACAACGGACCTCACCCGTGAGGAGAAGCGGCTGGCCGACGAGAACGGCCTGGAGATCTTCGCCGCCATCGACCCCCTGGACCCGGCGGACCGAACGCGCCTTGCCTCGCCTCCGGAAGAGCTGGCAGACGCCGGATTCGGCGACCCGCGGGTCCGCTCTGCCTTCATCGCCTATGCCCAGTACCTGGCCCTGAACCTGAAACCCGGCTACATGGCCCTGGGCATGGAGGTGGACCTCTATGAGGCGGCGCGGCCTGATGACTTCGACAACTTCGTCAGCCTCTACTTCGAGGCCTATGACGCCGTCAAGGACATCTCCCCGGAGACGCTGGTCTTCCCCACCTTCCAGATGGAGGCGATCCAGAACCTCCTCTCGCCGCCCGGCCAGGCGCTCAGCCGCTGGCACCTAATGCTGCGCTTCGAGCCCAAAGTGGACATACTGGCCGTCACCACCTACCCCAGCTTCGTCTTCGCCACCCCCGAAGACATCCCAACAGAGTACTACGACCAGCTTCGCCGCTACGCTGATGCCCCCATTGCCATCGCCGCCATGGGGTACTCCTCGGGTCCGGGGCGCGACGGCATCAACGACGGCACGGAGGAGGAGCAAGAGGCCTTTCTCCGCCGTGTCCTGTGGGAGGCCCGGAGGCTGGATATGGCCTTCGTGGTCTGGTTCGCCAGCGCCGATCCTCCCTTCGTCCAGGAGCCGCCGCTGGACCTGCTGCAACACATCGGCCTCCGGCGCGCCGACGGCTCCCCCAAACCGGCCTGGGAGGTCTGGGCCCAGGAGGCAGCGCGGCCTCTATCCGCCCAACACCAGCGGTAGCGGAGCCAGCGGCCCCGCTACCCTATCCCTCACAGATCCGGGAGCTTCCTACGGGTAGACCAGGTCTCGCTCGAGGAGCGCCCGGGAGATAACCACGCGCTGGATCTGGCTCGTTCCCTCCACGATCATTAGCTGGCGGGCGTCTCGGTAGTGGCGCTCCAGCGGGTGCTCACGCATGTAGCCCTGGGCACCCAGCACTTGGAGGGCCTCTGAGGAAACGCGGACAGCCATCTCGGTGGCGAAGACCTTGGCGATGGAGAGGAAGTGGGCATCCTGGCGGTCGTACCGGCCCTGGTCCACCAGCCAGCCACCTTGATAGACCAGGAGGCGGGCAGCCTCGATCTGGATGGCCATTTCGGCGAACATGAACTGGATGGCCTGGAGGTCGGCGATGGGTCCGCCAAACGCCTCCCGCTGGCGGGCGAACTCGAGGGCGTAGGTGAGGGCGCCCTCGGCCAGGCCCACACCGCGGGCCCCCACCACCGGTCGAATGGTGTTCAGGCCCTTCATGACCGTGCGGAACATCCCGTTCTCTTTCCCGCCCAGGAGATAGCGTGCCGGCACCCGGCAGTCGTCGAAGGCCAGGCTGGCCGTCGCCACACCTCGCACGCCCATCTTGCGATCGGTACGGATCACCGAGAAGCCAGGGGAGTTGGTGGGGACGATGAAGCCGGAGATGCCCCGGGCGCCGGCGGCGGGGTCCGTCTTGGCGAACATGACCACGAAGTCGGCCACACTGCCACCGGAGATGAAACACTTCTCGCCGTTGATGACGTAGTCCTCCCCGTCGCGGCGGGCGCGGGACTGGATGCCGGCGGCGTCGGAGCCGGCGTTGGGCTCTGTCAGGCAGAAGGCGCCCTTATACTCACCACTGGCAACCCGGCTCGGGAAACCGCGCTTCTGCTCTTCGGTGCCACCGATGAGGATGGGCTGAGTGGAGAGGCCTGAGAGGAGGAGCATGAGCCCGCAGGAGCAGCAATACTTGGCGGCCTCCTCGACGGCCAGACAGAGAGGTAGGATGCCGGCGCCGGCCCCGCCATACTCCTGCGGTATGCTGAGCCCCAGGAGCCCCGCCTCGCGGAACACCTGAAAGATGTCGTGAGGGTACTCCTCTGCCTCATCAATCTGGGCCGCCCGTGGGGCGATGCGCTCGCGGGCGATGCGGCGGGCGGTCTCCCGGATCATCCTGTGCTCTTCGGAGAGCTCGAAGTCCATGGTCTCTTCCTTTCCTGCGCGGCATGAGCTTTTCAGAAGATAATAGCCGAAAGCTCCGGCGTCTACACGATTTCACCGAGAAGTCTCTGGGTAGCCCCTGTTGACCAGGAGCAGTTTAGCCGAAAAACTACTTTGGGGTTGCAGGCTGAGCCTAGGGCGCGTACACTAAGGTATGGACACTGTGCGTGGCATCTGCTAAACTAGCGGCTGTCGGCTAGACAGAATCCTCTTGCCCTAAACTCCCCAATCAAAGCTTTGGTGCCACCCATTTCTGATTGCCATAGTCCGCGGGGCTAGATAGACCTCTTGAGGAGCACGTCGCTATGACTGTGTCGAGGGACGTTGTCCGCGGTCGAACAGCTGTTCCCAGCGTTAAGAAGTCGTACGCCAAGATCGGCCACATCCTCGATCTGCCGAACCTGATCCACCTCCAGCTAGAGTCGTACCGCTGGTTCCAGCGTGAAGGGCTGCGCGAGATCTTCGACGAGATCTCGCCCATCCAGGATTTCACCGGCAGCCGCCTAGAGCTTCGCTTCGGAGAGTACTCCTTCGGCGAGCCCAAGTACTCGGAGCGCGAGTGCCGCCAGCGGGACATGACCTACTCCGCCCCGCTGCGCGTCAACGTCCAGCTGGTGGTGAAGGAGACCGGCGAGGTTAAGGAGCAGGAGCTCTTCATGGGGGACTTCCCTCTCATGAGTCCCACCGGCACCTTCGTCATCAACGGTGCCGAGCGGGTGGTGGTGTCGCAGCTCGTGCGTTCGCCGGGGGTCTACTTCACCCTGGAGAGCGACCCCACAAGTGGCCGCGAACTCTGCTACGCGAAGCTCATTCCGAACCGGGGCGCCTGGCTGGAGTTCGAGACCAGTAACAAGGACGTCCTCTCCGTCAAGGTGGACCGCAAGCGCAAGATTCCCATCACCACTATCCTGCGCGCCGTGGATCACGACGAGGAGGAGACCGACGAGACTAAGCTCGGCACCAACGAGCGACTCATGGCCCTCTTTGAGAAAGTCGATAAGCACGCCGACCACCACTACATCCGTTCCTCTCTGGAAAGGGAGCCCTGCCAGAACAAGCAAGAGGCCGTGCTGGAGTTCTACCGCCGGCTGCGCCCCGGCGACCCGCCGACCCTGGAGAACGCCCGCGGCCTGCTCACCTCCCTGTTTTTCAACTCGCGGCGCTATGACCTGGCCCGTGTGGGTCGCCACAAGCTCAACAAGAGGCTCAACCTGCAAGTGCCCGGGAATACTCGCGTCCTGGTCCCGGAGGACCTGCGGGCCATTGCGCGGGAGATGATCCGTATGAACAACGGCCTGGGCCAGCCCGATGACATCGATCACCTGGGCAACCGTCGCGTGCGGGCCGTCGGCGAGCTGATCCAGAACCAGTTCCGCATTGGCCTCCTCCGCATGGAGCGGGTGGTCCGGGAGCGCATGACCATCACCGATCCCGAGCAAGCCACGCCCAGCGCCCTCATCAACATCCGGCCGGTGGTTGCGGCCATGAAGGAGTTCTTCGGGGGCTCCCAGCTCTCCCAGTTCATGGACCAGACCAACCCCCTGGCGGAGCTCACCCATAAGCGTCGCCTCTCCGCCCTGGGGCCCGGCGGCCTCTCGCGGGACCGGGCTGGCTTCGATGTCCGCGACGTTCACCACAGCCACTACGGTCGCATCTGCCCCATCGAGACGCCGGAGGGCCCCAACATCGGGCTCATCGGCAGCCTGGCCACCTACGGCAAGATCAATGAGTACGGCTTCATTGAGACGCCCTACCGGCGCGTCATCCACGAGTTGTGGAATGACGCCCCCGAGCTGGCGGGGCGCGTCCTGTCTCAAGACGTGGTCGAGGATGGCAAGGTCATCGCCGCCGCCGGGACCACCGTGACGCCGGATCTGGTCGAGAAGCTGAGAGCCCTCTCCCGGCGGCTGGTGGCCGTGCGACCCTTCGTCTCCAACGAGATCGTCTACCTCTCCGCCGACGTGGAGGACCGCCACGTCATCGCCCAGGCGAACGCCGTCTTGGACGAGTCAAACCACTTCCTCGAAGAGAAGGTGGAGGTCCGCTTCGGGGACCGCTTCCTGATGGAGCCGCCGGAGCGCGTCGAGTTCATGGACGTGTCGCCGAAGCAGATCGTGAGCGTAGCCACTTCACTCATTCCCTTCCTGGAGCATGACGACGCCAACCGGGCCCTTATGGGCTCCAACATGCAGCGGCAGGCGGTACCCCTCCTCCGTCCCGAGATGGCTCTGGTAGCGACAGGCATGGAAACGCAGGCGGCCCGGGACTCTGGCCAGGTCATCCTGGCCGAGGGCGATGGCGTCGTCGTCACGTCCTCCGCCGATGTCATTACCGTTCGCTACGACTCCGGCGAGGAGAAATCCTACCGCCTCCTGAAGTTCGTGCGATCCAACCAGGGGACCTGCATCAACCAGCGACCCATCGTCGACCACGGACAGAGGGTGAGCGAAGGGCAGGCCCTGGCTGACAGCTCTTCCACCGACCAGGGGGAGCTGGCCTTGGGTCAGAGCGTCCTCTGCGCCTTCATGAGCTGGGAGGGCTGCAACTTCGAGGACGCCATCGTCATATCGGACGCCGTGGGCCGGGAAGACAAGTTCAGCTCCATCCACGTTGAGAAGCACGAGACAGAGGCCCGTGACACCAAGCTGGGCGCGGAGGAGATCACCCGCGACATCCCCAACGTGGGCGAGGAGAGCCTGCGCGACCTCGACGAGGAGGGGATCATCCGCGTCGGAGCTGAGGTGGGCCCAGGCGACATCCTTGTGGGCAAGATCACCCCCAAGGGCGAGACGGAACTCACCGCCGAGGAGAAGTTGCTGCGAGCCATCTTCGGCGAGAAGGCGCGGGAGGTGAAGGACACATCCCTCCGTGTCCCCCATGGCGAGCGCGGCAAGGTCATCGAGGTGCATGTCTTCTCCCGTGAGTCCCACGACGAGCTGCCCGCCGGCGTCAACAAGCTGGTACGCGTCTCCGTGGCCCAGAAGCGTAAGGTCGCTGAAGGCGACAAGATGGCGGGCCGCCACGGCAACAAGGGCGTCATCGCCCGCATCCTGGTGGCCGAGGACATGCCCTACCTGGCTGATGGCACGCCGGTGGACATCATTCTCAATCCCATCGGAGTCCCTAGTCGTATGAACGTGGGGCAGGTGCTGGAGACCCACCTGGGCTGGGTAGCCCGCTCCCTGGGCTTCCGCGCCCTCTCCCCTGTCTTCGACGGGGCCAACGACCGCACCATCGAGGACGCCTTGGGGCGCGTCTGGCTCGCCGTCCGCGCCGAAGCCATCCGGGCCGAGCCGGCGGATGGCCACGATGGCTCCTACGGCGAATACCTGGACGTAACGGCCCTGGAGAAATGGCTGGCCGAGCGCGGCTACAACGGCCGCGAGGTGCTGGACGACAACCGGGTTGGGGCGGCCAAGCGCGCCTGCCTGGAGCTGTGGCTGGAGGACATGGGAGGGAAGAAGGTGCGGGGCCTCCCCATGGAGGCGCTGGAGGAGAAGGCGGAGGCCGTCTATGCGCGGAAAGGCGTCGCGCCGCCGATCTTCGGCAAGCAGGTGCTCTACGACGGCCGCACCGGGGAGCCCTTCGACCAGCCGGTGACGGTAGGCTACATCTACATGATGAAGCTGGTGCACCTGGTGGAGGACAAGATCCACGCCCGCTCTACAGGCCCCTATTCGCTCATCACCCAGCAGCCCCTGGGCGGCAAGGCCCAGTTCGGGGGGCAGCGCTTCGGGGAGATGGAGGTTTGGGCCCTGGAGGCCTACGGTGCCGCCCACATACTCCAGGAACTGCTCACCGTCAAGAGCGACGACGTGGTAGGGCGCGTCAAGACCTATGAGGCAATTGTCAAGGGTGAGAACGTGCTGGAACCCGGCGTGCCGGAGTCCTTCAAGGTCTTGGTGAAGGAGCTCCAGAGTCTGGGCCTGGCCGTGGAGGTGCTGAACGAGGATGAAGAGCGAGTGACATTCGTGGAGGAGGCCACGGATGCTCCCGAGCTAGGGATAAGCCTGGGGATAAACCTGCAAGGATTCGAACGGGAGGACTTGCTCAGTGCTGGAGGTCAATGACTTCAACGCGGTCCGTATCTCGCTGGCTTCGCCGGAGCAGATCCGGTCCTGGTCCTATGGCGAGGTCATGAAGCCGGAAACCATCAACTACCGGACCCTGAAGCCTGAGAAGGACGGCCTCTTCTGCGAGAAGATATTCGGTCCCACCAAGGACTTCGAGTGCTACTGCGGCAAGTACAAGCGCGTCCGCTACAAGGGCATCGTCTGCGACAAGTGCGGCGTGGAGGTGGCCCGCAGCAAGGTGCGCCGCGAGCGGATGGGCCACATCGAACTCGCCTCGCCCGTCAGCCACATCTGGTTCGTCAAAGGAACCCCTAGCCGCCTGGGGCTCCTCCTGGATATCTCCCCCCGCAGCCTGGAGCGCGTCCTCTACTTCGCCCAGTTCATCATAACTGAGGTGGACGAGAACGCCCGCAAGCGCGCCCTGGAACACCTGCGCGAGGAGATGGAGCGGGAGTCGGCCCGCCGCGAGAAGGAATACACGGACAAGATCGCCGACATCGAGGCGGGCCGCGACGATGCGATCGCCGCCCTGGAGCTCCGGCGGGAGGAGGAGCAGAAGCGCCTGGAGGAAGAGCTTTCCCGGGCTGTGGACAAGGTCATGAAGCGGGCCACGGACCTGGAGAAGGATCTTCAGGGCCAGTTAGGCAAGGCGGCTCGGAAGGCAATCTCCTTGGAGGAGACAGCCATCCTGGCTAAGGGTGACCCTGTCACCCCCGAAGCCCTGAAGCGCTTGAAGGCCCTGGCCCAGGAGCGTGTGTCTGCCCTGGACGCTGAGAACGCCCAGCGACGCGCCGACCTGGAGCTCATGACCGACGCCGCCCTCCAGCAGCAGCGCGACTCCGCGGCCGCGGAGTCGGAGCCCCTGCGCCAGAAGGTCGCCCAGGAGCATGAGGCCGTTCGCGCCGAATTCCAGGAGCGCCTCAAAGAGCTGGAGGACCTCCGCGATCCTGTCCTCGATGACCGGGTCACTCTTCTCACTGAGGCGAAGTACCGGGAGCTTTCGGAGGAGTTCGGTGGCGTCTTTCAGGCCGGCATGGGAGCCGAGGCCCTCCTGAGAATCCTCCAGCGCCTGGACCTCGACAAGCTGCGTACCCGCATGTACGAGGAGATCCGCTCCTCCAGTGGCCAGCGCCGCAAGAAGGCCACCAAGCGTCTCCGGGTCGTGGAGGCCCTCCGCAAGAGCGGCAACAAGCCGGGATGGATGATCTTTGTCGTCCTTCCCGTCCTGCCGCCCGACCTGCGACCCATGGTGCAGCTCGACGGCGGGCGCTTCGCCACCAGCGACCTCAACGACCTCTACCGGCGCGTCATCAACCGCAACAACCGTCTCAAGAGGCTCCTGGAACTGGGTGCGCCCGAGATCATCATTCGTAACGAAAAGCGCATGCTGCAGGAGGCTGTGGACTCCCTCATCGACAACGGTCGCCGCGGCCGCGCCGTCGCCGGCTCCAGCAACCACAAGCTTAAGTCCCTCTCCGACATGCTAAAGGGTAAGCAGGGGAGGTTCCGCCAGAACCTGCTGGGCAAGAGGGTGGACTACTCCGGGCGGTCGGTCATCGTCGTCGGGCCGGAGCTGAAACTGCACCAGTGCGGCCTGCCCAAGCGCATGGCCCTGGAGCTCTTCAAGCCGTTCGTCATGCATGCCCTCGTCGCCCAGGGGCAGGCTCACAACATCAAGAGTGCCAAGCGCATCGTGGAGAGGGCGCGCCCCGAGGTGTGGGACGTGCTGGACGAGGTCATCAAGAGCCGCCCGGTGCTCCTGAACCGGGCCCCCACGCTGCACCGCCTCGGTATCCAGGCCTTTGAGCCGGTCCTTATCGACGGGAGCGCTATCCAGATCCATCCCCTGGTCTGTGCCGCCTTCAATGCTGACTTCGACGGCGACCAGATGGCGGTCCACGTGCCCCTCGCTCGGGAGGCGGTCGCCGAGGCGCGTCAGATCATGCTCTCGACGCGGAACCTGCTCCTGCCCAGCAGCGGTGAGCCCATTGTGGCCCCCACGCTGGACATCGTCCTCGGCTGCTACTACCTGACGCTGCTAGATCCTCGCGCCCGCGGCGTCCGCAAGGAGGGCAGGCCAGCGGAGGGCGTCTACGGGAGCTTCGCCGAGGCCAAACTGGCCAACGACCTGGGCATCGTCGACCTGCGCGCCCCGATTCGCGTCCGTGACTCCCGCACCGGCGGCGAGATAATAGAGACGAGCATCGGCCGCATCATCTTCGATGAGGTGTTGCCGGATGAGTTGGGCTTCCGCAACGAGGTGATGGATAAGAAGGCCCTCCGCAACGTGGTGGCTGACTGCTACAAGGCGCTGGGCAACGAGGCGACCGCGGAGGTGGTGGACCAGATCAAGCACATCGGGTTCCAGTACTGCACGAAGTCCGGGATTACCATCGCCATCAACGACCTCAAGGTGCCGGAGGAGAAGGCGCAACTCCTGGAGGAGGGTGACGCACGCATCGCCGAGATCGAGGACCAGTTCAACATGGGCCTCATCACCGATGAGGAGCGCTACGACCAGGCGGTGGCTGTCTGGACGGAGATCACGGACCGCATGCAGGCGGCCATCCAGCACAGCCTGGACGAGTACGGTTCCGTCTACCTGATGGCTCGGAGCGGCGCCAAGGGTAACATCGCCCAGATCCGCCAGATGGCGGGCATGCGCGGCCTCATGACCGACCCCTCAGGGCGCATCATTGACCTGCCCATCCGCAGCAGCTTCCGCGAGGGCCTTTCTGTGCTGGAGTACTTCATCTCCACCCACGGCGCCCGCAAGGGCCTGGCCGATACGGCCCTGCGCACCGCCGACAGCGGCTACCTCACCCGCCGCCTCATCGACGTGTCACAGGACGTCATCGTTCTGGAGGAGGACTGCGGCACTCAGAGTGGCATCTGGCTCAGCGAGCCCTCCGAGAAAGGCGTGCTGGAGTCTCTCACGGAGCGCATTCTCGGTCGCCGGGCCGCCTCCGACATCGTCGACCCGGCGACGGGCGAGATCATCGTGGAGCGTAACGAGCAGATCGACGAGGAGAAAGCGGGGCAGGTTGAGGCCGCCGGCCTCGAGCGGGTGTACGTGCGGTCGCCGCTCTCCTGCCTGGCCAAACGCGGCGTCTGCCAGCTCTGCTATGGGCGCAGCCTGGCGCGCGGTACCCTGGTCAGCGTGGGTGAGGCGGTGGGTATCATCGCCGCCCAGAGCATAGGCGAGCCCGGCACCCAGCTCACCATGCGCACCTTCCACACCGGGGGCGTTGCCGGCGTGGACATCACCAGCGGCCTTCCCCGCGTCGAAGAGCTCTTCGAGGCCCGTGTTCCCAAGGGCCAGGCCCTGATGGCCGAGATCGACGGCGCGGTGGAGGTCATCCGGGAGGGTGAGACTCGCCGCATCAAGGTCATCAGCAGTGAGCTCTACAGCGACCAGTATGACCTGCCCAAGGGCGCAGAAGTACTGGTGGCAGCCGACGAGTGGGTAGACCAGGGCGCCGTCCTGGCCTCTCGGCCCCCTGCCAAGACGAAGAGAGGGAGCAAGAAAAAGGATGAGGAGCAGGCCCTCGTGGAGACCGCTGCCGACGGCGATGTGGTGGCCCGCATCGCCGGCCGCGTCGTCTTCGAGGGCAAGAAGCGCCTGCTGGTGGTCTATGAGGAGAAGGAGGAGCGGGAGTACGTGGTGCCCGCCACCGGGCGCCTGCTAGTGGAGCACGGCGAGGCCGTCAAGGCCGGCCAGAAACTCACCGAGGGGCCCCTGAACCCCCAGGACATCCTGCGTATCATGGGTCCGGAGGCCGTGCAGCTCTACATGGTGGAGGAGGTGCAGAAGGTCTACCGCTCCCAAGGCGTCAACATCAACGACAAGCACATCGAGACCATCGTCCGGCAGATGCTGCGAAAGGTCCGCGTCGACTCGCCGGGCGACACCGCCATGCTGCCCGGAGAGCTGGTGGACCGCTTCGAGTATGAGGACATCAATGCCAAGGTCCTGGCTGAGGGCGGCGAGCCGGCAACGGCAGTGCCCGTCCTTCTGGGTGTCACCAAGGCATCCCTCAACACCAAGAGCTTCCTGGCTGCTGCCTCCTTCCAAGAGACCACTCGCGTCCTAACCGAGGCCGCCGTCTCCGGCTCGACAGACCGTCTCATCGGTCTCAAGGAGAACGTTATCATCGGCAAGCTAATCCCCGCCAGGGCCCGCATCGAACTGCCGCCGGAGCCCGTGAAGGAGGTGCCCCTGCCGGAAGCCCTGGGCCCGGGAGAGACCGAGGTAGCGGTTGGCCTGGAGGAGGCCGCCGCCTCTGGTATCGTCGCCGTCCTTGAGGGGCCGGGCGAGGGGGATGAGGGGGCGCTGGAGCTGGCGGGCGAGCTCGAGGCACAGGAGCCTTCTCAAGAGGAGGAAGCCACCCCCTTTGGCCTGTCCGGGTTCCCCCAGACCTACGTGGCCGAGCCCGATGAGCCGGAGGAATCCTAGTAGCCATCGCTGGTGTCCAGCGACGTCCGTCTGGGCCGGGGTCTCACATGAGCCCCGGCCTTCTCTCTTGGAGTCGCGGCGGGCGATGGGCCATCGACCGTGCCGCTGCCTGTGACTCTCCAGGCGGCGCCCTTCAGCAGGTGAGAGGTGTCCCCTCAGATAGCGGGGGATGGTGAGAGAGGTGGCGCGCTCCGCCGGGGGGCAACGAAGCGCGCCACCTATGGCGGGCTTAGCGAGAGGCTAGTCGAGCTCGACCGTTGGGGACTGCCGGGCCGGCAGCCTGGGGATCCAGGTGGAGCCCCAGAGAGACCAGTCGACGGGCCAGGCGGCGCCGCAGGCCGCAGGGCGGTGATGGCTGCAGCCTCCCGAGCGAGCGGGCCCTCTCGGTGGTCCGTGCCAGTTCCCCCATTCTCTCGTCGGTGATGTATTCCAGATACAGCGGTGAGTCCCACATGTCTAGCTCCCTCCTGTCGCTGTCGCCGTCGACCTCGCTCGACCCTTCGGCGCACTCTCTGCCAGGGGGGCCCGGAGCAGGAGAGTGAGCGTCTCCAGCACCTCCCGGACGCTCACCTCCTCGGGATACAGGGCCCGGTAGAGCTGCAGGCCGTGGAAGGTGGCCAGGGCCAGATGTGCCAGACCCCTGGGCCTGCTGGCCGGGGACTCTATCCCGGCCTGCTCCACAGCCAGGCCAAACAGCTCCGATAGGGCGCTGGCCAGGAGGCTGAACTGGCGGCGGTGTGTGGCCCGCAGCTCGGCATTCCTTAGCGCCTCGCTCCAGACCTCCAGCTCCATGGCGGCGAAGCGTTCCATGCCCTCCCTCTCCAGATTCCCGAAGAAGTACTCGCCGATGACCTCCAGCGCCTGGGCGGCCCGGGAATAGGAGTCGCGCGCCTGCTCGATGAGAGCCGCCTGGCGCTCCGTGCTCCGCGCGATGACGGCAGCGATGATATCGTTCTTGCTCTTGAAGTACCGGTAGATGGCGCCGGGGCTGAGGCCCGATTCCCGGCAGATGTCCTGCATGGTGGACTGATGGAATCCCCTGCGCAGGAAGCACGCCTCGGCGGCGTCAATGATCTCGTTCTTGCGTTCCTTCAAGTATCGACTGGATACCTTTGGCATGGAAAGCAATCATTCGCTTTTAAAAACGACCGTCCGCTCTTTTATACCACACACACTGCCACCTTGTCAACCCCTTGTGTTGGGTTGTGTAACTGCTCTGAGAATCTGTCCCTGCCAACTGCTCAGTGACTTTGTCCACAGTGGCCGGCCGGTGATCCTGTCCTCATGGAGAGAAAGGACACCGTCACTTTGTC